>Ga0209274_10000804_pt1 | contig 17093 bp, 15 predicted proteins | sample HubBroMetageREF1_FD_188343 | JGI IMG/M metagenome (GOLD analysis project Ga0209274, IMG submission 188343) | Reference soil microbial communities from the Hubbard Brook experimental Forest, New Hampshire, USA - Hubbard Brook CCASE Soil... | ecosystem: Environmental > Terrestrial > Soil >...
CCTGTCGGCGCTACCACCGGCACTGTCCAGGTGATCACTGCCGGGGCACGCTGTCCAGCAACATAGCCTTCCAGGTGAAATAAGCCAGCCAGTTTAGCGAGCTTACCGGAAACACGCACGCAACGGCCACCCGTACGGCACGGCACGCTGGCTGGCCGCATGCTGCATCCGGGCGGGAGGGCGATATGAATACTCTAAAACTAATTAGCGGTTTAGCGGTGGCGGCACTGGTTGCCGGGCTGCTCATAAATCTTCGGGACATTCGCAGATACATTCGAATCAGTACTATGTAAGCCCGGTCGAATCAACCGAATCAAAATGTGATTTGGGTGCTTTGCACTGCGCCCACAGAATTGACGATCTGTACCACCGCTGCGACCACCTCGTCGGAATTCCCGTTTACCGGAAAGAAGGCGCTCAATCCGAAGACGCCCGCCATGTCCGAACTTGTGAAGTACTGCTGGAACGCCGTAGCGGCCGCTACCGTGATGTTGCCTGGTGAGATGGGATTGCCGGAGGAATCGAAGAAACTGAATACAAGCTGGGATATGCTTCGCGTGTTATCCCAGCCGTTGATTTGAAGTTGCACGTTGGTAGTGGTGCAGTAAACCAGGCCCGGATCGCATTCGACGTTGCGCGCCGCAACGGCCGCATCGATGCCCACCAGTGCGGCGGGAATCGTGACATTGGCTTGCGCGGTGTTGCTGCCTAGTGTAACGGTGAAAACCAGGGTGCCCGCGGTGGTGCCCGTCCCGAACGAAACGGACGGCCCGCCGGAGAACTGCCCGCCGGACGCCCCTTCGGCGACCGTGAAGGTTGCCGAGAGCGTTCCATCCGCGAATGTGATGGCCGGGTCGCCGCCGCCACCAGCCGCGGATTGGAAGGCGAGCGTCACGGTTCCACTGCCGCTCGACGCCGACGGCGACGCCAGGCTGACCGAAAGACTGCCCTGTTGCGCGCTGGCGAGCGTGGCGGGGGTGAGTTGAATCGATGGAGCGGGAAAGACCAGCGGTGGGGGCGCCACTCCCGTGCCTTGCAGGGGATAGCTGCTCAGGCCGATAGTCAAGGTTCCCAGTTGCGGACCTATGGCGGTGGGGGTGAAGATCACATCCAGTTCGGCGGACGCACCGGGCGCGACGCTGGGCGCCGTAAGTGCGCTGCCGGTCAGGCTGAAGGCGCCGCCGGTCAATGTGGGGATAGCGGGGACGGTGAGCGGCGAGCTGGTCTGGTTGGCGAGCGATAGCGCGATGGTCTGGCTGGAACCAACCTGAACGTCACCGAAGCTTACGGTTTCCCCGGCGCCGAGCGGCTGGCCGTTCCAGAGCACCGACAACCCGGGCACGCCCGTGCCCGACAAAAGGACCATAATCGTGTTACCGGAGCAGACAGCCGCGGCGCAGATCGTCATGTAAGCGCTCGGAGATCCCAGTTCGAGCGGCTCGAACTGTACCGTAAAATCCAGAGTGCCGGTGGGGTTGATCAGGATCGGCAATTCCTGCAGGGCCGAGCCGCCGCACAAATCCGGCGACAGCGGGCACAGCACGGAGAAATACGGAGACGGGGTGGTCCCGCCCACGTTGAGATAGGTGAGATAGAGGGGGCCGGAACCGGTGTTCGTCAAGCGAAAATCGACGTCCGCCACACTCCCCAGCGCTACCGAACCGAAAGGGTAGACTTGGCCGACCGGAGTTGCCATGCCTCCCTGCACGCTCGAAAGCGTTACCTGCGCGGAAGCGCACACGGCGGTGGCCAGCAGCAGGAACAATCCGATTGTCCGGTTCATGGGTTACCTATCGTGATGGCAGGAGTGCCGATGCTGACCACGCTGCTGGAAACTGTCGAAGACTGGGACGCCTTGGCGCGGCTCACGCCCAGAAACGCCGCCCCGGCGCCGGCGGCGACAATGACCGCCAGAATGATCCATTTCTTGTGGCTCCCGGACCCCATCTTAGTGGTGGTGGGCGTGATCTCACCGGATTTCGCCCCGGTTTGAGGGTCGGCCCGCGGCTTGGCCTGCGTAGCCGTGATTTGGGGGTTGGTTTGCGCGGCGGTGGCTTGCGTAGCCGTAATTTGCGGGTTGGCTTGAGGGGCCGTGGTTTGCGGGACGCTCTGCAGGACAGTCTGCGGTACGGCGACGGGCGTGGCTTTAGCCGCAGCACCGGCCTGCGCGCCGCTGTGGTCCTCGCCAATGTACTGGGTGGCCACCGCGCCCGCGCGGGCCTGCTCTTTGACCGCCGTGATCCGGATGCGAAACTGCCCGGCGGCGCGGTTCAGTTGCACGGAGTGAATGGAGGCGTGGCCGGAGCTGTCGGTGAGGACCAGATCGGTTCGCAATCCGTTCGAGAACAGACCGCTGGGGCCTTCGGGCGGAAGCTGAAAACTGACCGCGGCCCCAGCCACGGGCCGTCCGGTTTCGTCCGTCACTTCCACAGTGAGGGGGTGGGTAATGTGCGCGCCAGCCGGATGCACAGCGCCCTCGCCGTCCAGGACTTTGATTTGCAGAACGGCGATTTGAGCCATCGCCACGCAAGGAAGCGCTAAAACGAGCGCCCCGGCGAAGAATGCCTTCATAATGAAACCCGAATCGGGTGGGGCGCTATTAATCGCCGGTCACAGGCCCAAGCCTATGCCACCCTACGCAGCCCGCAGCAGCACTGCGGTAATGTTGTCCGGCCCCCCGGCGGCGCGCGCGGCTTCGATCAGCTCGCGGCATTTCTCTTCGAGCGGCTGGCTCGGCGCGCCACCCCGCAAAATGTCTACGATCCGCTGTTCCTCCACCACGCCATGCAGTCCGTCGCTGCACATCATCAGCAGGTCGCCGGGCTGCAGACGGATGTCGTGATAATAATTGATCTCCAGCGCGACACCCGCCCCGATCGCCATGGTCAAAACGTGGCGCATGGGATGCGTGCGCAGAGCCTCCTCGTTCAAGCCCAAGGGACGGCCAACTTCGTTGACCCAACTCTGGTCTTCCGTGATAGCGCGGAATCCGTTACGGTCCAACAAATAGGCGCGGCTATCGCCCACGCTAGCGATCAACAATTCATCGCCCATCTCCAGCGCGGCCACCAGTGTGGTGCCCATGCCCTCCAGATCCGGATCGTTGGCGGCCGCATCCAGCACGCGCCGGTTGGCTTCTTCAACGGCCACCAGCAACGCCTGGGAATCCCGGCTATGAGCTTTCAGGATGCTTTCGGAAACGGTTTCGACGGCCAGCCGCGAGGCTCTTTCGCCCGCCTTGGCGCCGCCCATGCCGTCCGCCAGCACGTACAATCCCATATCCGGATCGATCCGGGAATAATCCTCGTTATTTGACCTGACGCAGCCTTTATCGCTCAAGGCGCAAGCTTCCAGCATGATGACGCGCTCCAAAAGTGGAATCAGCCATACTACGCGTCTGTAATTTTAACCGAAAGCCGGGGCCGCTTCGCCGAACATTTGTAAAACGGGTAGTGGGTTTACGGGAGAGATACTCTCAGGGGATTCTGGGGGTGGTGGGGCAGACCATCGGTTTATTGTCGTCTGCCTGCGCTTCCCGCGCGGCAGGGTCGAAAACTGTGGGGCGGTTAATCTTGGCCGCAGCGGGCAGGATTGCCCAATGCCACTTACTCTTCCCATGACCGAACACCTGCATTAATTGTGGGGCGGACCCTGGTCCGCGGCCGACGCCCTCGTCGGCCTGTCGCCAGAGTTGAAATCCTCGATTCTTCGAGCGAAAGAGCGGGTCCAGGGGGACCCGCGCGGACCAGTGGGTCCGCCCCACAATTAATGCAGATTCCCGATATTCGAAAAGTAAGTGGCATTGGGTAGGATTGCCCGCCCCACTATTTCATGAAATTGCGCGCGCCGCCGGCGCTAAGGAGACAGACCACGAAAGGCGATGGTCTGGCCCCACTGAAACGGCCGCTAAAACGTGAATCGGGCGGCGAATTGGAACGCACGCGGTCCGCCCGAGCCGAAAACATTGGACTCGGCGCTGGTCGCCACTCCAAATCCGGCGGGGTTCGAACCCAGATTGTAGCTGTACCCGCCCAGGTTGGCGATGTTGAAAACGTTGAAACACTCGCCGATCAGGGAGAGCTTGGCGCGCTCGGTCCCCAGCCTGAATACTTTGGTCACGCGGATATCCTGCGAGGTGAAAGGACGGGGGAGCGACCAGTTCGCCGGCAGCACAATGGTGGGAACCACGCCCGTGGTAGTGGTCGTTCCGGCGTAGGTTTGATTAAACTCATTGACCGCCTGAATCAACGCGGCCTTTCCCACACTGACGCCGAGTTGGTTGTAGCCGATGCCGGGAAGCGGCGCCCCGCCGGTTTCTCCGTTCTCGATTGCGCCGTTTCCGTTCAAGTCCACCCCGGCTACGTTAGCCTCGATCGGCCCCACGCTTTGGAACGAGGTGATGCCCGAAATCATGAAGCCCCAGGGCAGGTCAACCACGATGGATCCGGTCAGGAGCTGATGCGGGGCTTGCGGTCCCCAGGAAGCAAACCAGTTGCTGTCGTCCACCACGCCGTTGAAACCGACTTGAGACGAGTATGCGTACGACAACTGCCCGCTGGTGCGGTGCGAAAAACGCTTGTTGGCTTTGAGCAGGAGTCCTTTGTAGTGGTTACGCCCTCCGCTGATCAGGCCATCGATGGGACCGTTCGAGCATTCGGCGGTTGGGTCCAACTCCTGCGCGGGCGCGCAGGCGGGAATCACGGGGCCGGCCGCGCTGTAGAAGTGGTTGAGGTCCATGTAGCGAATGGGCGTATGCATGTATTGCCGGAAGACGAAATCGGCGCTGACCACGAAGTCGGAGCGCACCTCGCGCTGAATTCCGATGCCGGCGTGCTCGGAATAAGGCGCCCGGAAATTCTGGGCGATGATGTCGGTCGCCGACTTGAAGATGTTGATGTTGCGAATCGTAAGGTTGGTGTTGCCGGGGGGGCCCTCCGCCGCTTGGGCGCCGGCATAGAATTGGGGGATGAGACCGATCAAGTCCCCATAAGTGAAGGTGGTTGGTTCGCTGGCAAGCGCCGTGGGAATCAGCGGCCCGGGCAAATTATTGAATCCGAACGCCTGCGAGATCGTCGGGAAAAAGAAGCTGTCGGGCAACAACTCGCGTCCCGTGCCATTCGGGCCCAAAAAGGCCCGCTCGAGCAAGCGTTCCTCGAGATTGATGGTGTCATAGTAAATGGCTGCTCCGCCGCGGATTACGGTCTTGTTGTCATGGCCCACGTTCCACGCAAAGCCGAGCATCGGGGTGAAATTGTGCGGGGTGTGCTCTTCGTGTCCCAGATTGCCCGCGCCGAAAATCGGGGCCAGGTACTCCGGCTTGGTCAGATCGTAGTTGAGCGCGTTGCTTTCATACGTCCAGGCCAGCCCATAGTTCAGAGTGAAATTCGGCTTCACCCGCCAAGCGTCCTCCCAGAAGAAATGAAACGTGTTGTCGTGGTCGGCGTTGCCCCTGTTCCACAAGGGCGGTTGGTTGATATCGCCGACGCCCATTTCAAATCCGGCCACCGGAAGCTGCAGGATCTGGTTGATGCTGGTGAACGAGGAGGGAATGTTAATGTTAAACGCCGACAGCCCGAACTGATCGATGTACGCGTTGAAGTCCTGTACGTCGGTCGGCGAGAACAGTTCGCCCGCCGCGGGCGCGGCATAAGCATAGGTCCCGGTGCCCTGCTGATACTCCCAGTAGGCGCCCCATTTCATGGAGTGCGTACCTTTGGTCTTGCTGATGTTGTCCGAGAAGATGTGCCGCCGCAGGACGCGGCTCTGCGGCGCATTGGTGGCGTTGCCGAAGGCGAAGTTCGACACGCCGTGAATGGTCATGTACGGCAAGCCCAGCCCGAGGCAAGGCGCCGGGCATTCCGCGGCGGTGGGCGGATTGTTGGTGTTCGACCAGTAGGTGTACGAGTAACGGAATTCGTTCGCCAGGCTGGGGCTGAGCGCACTGGTGAGCGAAAAGACGCCGGAATCGGCCCAGTTCGTATTTACGTCCCAATCCGACGGCAGTTGGCCGCCGCCGGACGGGGCGTAGCCGTTGTTGCCGTCGTGGGAATAGCGGAGAGAGGCGCTGTGCTTGGCGCTGATCAGCCAATCTAACCGCTCGTTGATCTCGTTTTCATGGAAGGGGCTGGCGGCATAAGAGGCGAACGATTGAAACGCGGGGTCGCTCGGGAACTCGCTGTAGACGCCGACCTGGTTGGTGTGCTCCAACGCGGAGAAGAAAAACAGTTTGTCCTTCTTGATGGGTCCGCCGACTTCGAAACCCGTCTGACGCCGCGCAAAAAAGGGACTTGCCGGCTCGGTGGCCACCCGCTGCAAGTACGGATACGCCGAGAAGTCGTGGTCCCGGTCGAAGAAGAAGACACTGCCGTGAAAATCGTTGGTGCCCCCGCGCGTGGCGATATTGATGGCGCCGCCTGCGCCGATGGCCGTGGAAAGGTCCATGTTGGTGGACGACAGTTGGAACTCCTGCACCACTTCCTGCGAGAAATTCTGCTGCGTGCCGCCGGTCACCGAGTCCGCGATGGTGGCGCCATCCACCGTGATGCGTATCGAGCCGTTGCCCGAATCGGCGCCCAGGATATTCACGTCGAACAGCCGGTTGTATTGGCCGACGCTGTTGGCCGAAACGGTCACGCCCGGCTCCAGCATGGCCAGATTCAGGAAGCTGCGGCCGTTGAGCGGCAGGTTCTCAATCTCCTGGCGGGTGATCACGCCGCCGATGGTGTGGCTGTCATAGTCGATCTGCGCCGCTTCGCCCTGCACGCTGACCACTTCCGCGGCCGCGCCCACCTGCATCGTCAATTCCACGGTGGTGACCTGGCCCACCTGTACCGTGGCGGTTTCGATCAATGTCCGGAACCCTGAGGCCGCGGCCTTTAGGATGTAGACTCCGGGCAGCAAGGGCGACACACGGAACGACCCGTCCGCAGCCGTGACCGCCTGTCGTTCCCGTCCCGTATCCTTCTTGGTCACCGTTATGGTGGCTCCCTGCATTACACCACCGGTCTGGTCGTGCATGGTGCCATTCAAGGAACCTACCGGCGTCTGGGCCACGCCGTGAAGCACTCCCCATCCTGCGATGCACAATAGCGACACACTAAGTCGCACGCGGTTGAACATGTCTCTCCTCCCAAAACGTGGTGCGCCGTGAATGACGCACGTCGGGTTAGGTTAATCACGGTTTAGCCCCGTTGTCAAGGGGGTGCAGGGTTGGCAATGGTTAGCAAGTGTCTCGCAAAGACGCAAAGGCCCGCAAAGAACCGCAAAGAAGAGCATGCGGGGCACCCGGCGTTGGGCCAAATCACCCAGCCGGCTGCGGCCATTCCTCACCCGGCCCGGTCGTAACCCCTTATATTGCAACAAGCAAACGGTGGCCGACGAATTGCCAGGGTTCGGAAATAATTCGTTGGCGAATCGCAGGAGAACTGTACGACCCTAGGCCGATACCTCCGTTTGATTGCGGGCTTCTTCGTGACGCTCAGCCTTTTCCGAGGTGCAGCGAGATCGTGTGGTCGGGAATACCCTTCCGCCCGGACACCAGACGTCTAAGAACCGCGATGCCGGCTCCGATCACGAAACCGGCGAATGCGATTGTCATGACTCCCTCGACCGTCAACGGCGGCGCAACCCCAACCGGATCCCATCCGATGGTCGCCTGCGCCGCCGTATCGTCCGCGATGTCCTGCATCGAATCGTCGGCTGTGTCCGCGTTGGCAGGGTCCAGTATCACGCCTACTTTTCGCCCCGAAGTGCGTACAACCGCACCGGGAAGCTTGCGGAACCCGCCGGTGATCGCCCGCGCGGCCTCAACTGAAGGGTACTCGAAGGTGATTCGCGACACGGGCCCCGCCGGCGTCTCGAACCGGGCGATGCGGCCCCAGACCCCCGACCGGAAAGCGGCAACGGACGGCGGAATTCGCCCGGCGAACCTCGCCAGGCTTACCGGACCGAGCAATATGCGTACGGAAGCCGCGTCGCAACCGCGGCCGCACAGGTCCGGACCCGGCTCAGTAGGGTCTACTTCCGGAAGTCTGTCCAGCACCCGCTCAAACGCTTCGGTTCGGGGCGCCGCGCCGAAAAAGCGGAAGACATAATTCTTCCATGACGCTATCGTGGCACCACCGCCAACGTCCGTGTGAAGCTCAGACAGAAGCTCGGGGCGGGAAACGCTTTCCCCCAACGACGATTTGACCGCTCCCGCCGGCCGAAGCCACAGGTACGCAGCATGGCCACCTTCGGAGTCGCTGAACCGGAATGCCTCGACGCTCATCTTGCGCCCAGCAGGATTGCTGTACTCGGAGCGCTCCGCCGCGCGCACGCCGTACTCTTCAAGTAGGTCGTAGTCACCGGCCGGAATCGCGACTGAAGATAGGCCCTCGCGTGCGTAGTCGCCAATGCGTTCCGGCAGAATCGACCCACGGGCTGCTTCCGCTCCCGCGGCTGCCAGAACGAGGAGCGCCAGACACGCGACCATGCTTTGATCCTAACACCCGGGCGCGCGGCCATGAAAAGAGTTAGGCTGGGTTTGAAATCATGGATGCGTTAACCATCCATCGGCTGCATTTCGCTTTCACCGTTACGTTCCACTACATTTTTCCGCAATTGACCATGGGGCTGGCGCTGTTGCTGGTCGTGCTGAAGACTATGGCGTTGCGCACCGGCGACGAGCATTACAATCGGGCGGCACGATTCTGGGCACGCATCTTCGCCGTCAACTTCGCGATGGGGGTAGTGACGGGCATTCCCATGGAGTTCCTGTTCGGCACCAACTGGGCACGTTTTTCGAAGTCGGCCGGCGGCGTGATCGGACAAACGCTGGCCATGGAGGGAGTGTTCTCGTTTTTCCTGGAATCGAGTTTCCTGGGCCTGTTTCTGTTCGGGGAGAAGAAGCTGGGGCCCAAGGCGCACTGGCTCGCGGGCTTCTCGTTTTTCTGGGATCGTGGCTTTCCGGATTCTTCATCGTGGCGACGGACGCCTGGATGCAGCATCCGGTGGGCTACGCGCTGGGGCCGCATGGCGAAATTTCGCTGTCGAGCTTTTGGGCATTGCTGCTGAACCCCTGGCTGCTGTGGCAATACCTGCACAACATGTTCGGCGCAGTAGTGACGGGCGCGTTCGCGATGGCCGCGGTGGGCGCATTCTACCTACTGGTAAAGCGGGACGAGCGGTACGCGCGGACTTTTGTGCGCGTCGGCGTAATTGCGGGCCTGGCGTCGGCGTTTCTCATGCTGTTTCCTACCGGCGACAGGCAAGGCAAGAACATCGCTTTCCACCAGCCGGCGACACTGGCCGCCATGGAAGGCCTGTTCGAAACCGAGGCTGGCGCGCCGCTGGCCCTGATCGGACAACCGGACGTGGAGAAGCGGTGGCTCGATAATCCTTTGGAGGTGCCCCGCGCGCTGAGCTTTCTCACCTACCAGCGTTGGCATGCGGATGTGAAAGGTCTCAACGCGTTTTCACCGGACCGTTGGCCGGATAACATCCCGCTGCTTTATTTCAGCTATCACATCATGGTGGGGCTGGGGACGATCTTCATCGCAGTCATGGCGCTGGCCGCCATCGAAATGTGGCGTGGCCGGCTGTTCGCCGAACGCAAGCTGTTGTGGCTGCTGATGTTGTCGGCGCCGTTTCCATATATCGCCAACACGGCGGGTTGGATCACGGCGGAAGCCGGACGGCAACCATGGCTTATCTATGGCCTGATGCGCACGCCGGAGGGAGTGTCGCCGCACGTTTCAGCGGGCAACGCGCTGTTTACGCTAATCGGGTTCATGGGCATGTACGCGGTGTTGGCCATACTGTTCCTGCTGCTGGTGTCGCGCGAGATCGAGCATGGTCCGGAGGCGGCGTGATGCAGACGATCTGGTTCATGCTGGTGGCGGTGACGATCGCCGTGTACGTGGTGCTGGACGGATTCGACTTGGGCGCGGGCATCGTCCAGCTTCTGGTGGCGAGCACGGATCGCGAGCGGCGGCAGGTGCTGCGCTCGATCGGTCCTGTATGGGATGGCAATGAAGTGTGGCTGCTGGCCGGCGGCGGCACGCTGTACTTCGCTTTTCCGGCGCTGTACGCGTCCAGTTTCAGCGGCTTCTATCTGCCGCTGATGATGGTGTTGTGGCTGCTGATACTGCGCGGCATTTCGATCGAGTTTCGGAATCACATCGACAGTCTGGTTTGGAAGCCGTTTTGGGACGCGGTGTTCGGCGGCGCGAGTGCACTGTTGGCCATATTCTTCGGCGCGGCGCTAGGCAACGTGGTGCGCGGCGTGCCGCTCGACGATGCCAACGAGTTCTTCCTGCCGCTGTGGACGAATTTCGGGCTGGGCCGCGAAGTGGGCATTCTGGACTGGTACACGGTGCTGGTGGCAATGGCGGCTTTCGCGACGCTCATGGTGCATGGCGCGCTGTGGGTGGCGTTGAAGACGGATGGCGCGTTGGAACAACGCGCGCGCAGAGTGGCACAGGCGGGTTGGTGGGGCTTGCTGCCGCTAACGGTGGCGGTTACGTGGTGCAGTTTCGCCATTCAACCGCGGCTCAAGGCGAGCTACGCCGCTCGGCCGTGGGGCTATGTTTTTCCGTTGCTGGCGGTGGCCGGGCTGATCGGCATGCGCGCGATCGGCCGCCGGGGTGTCGCGCCGTTTTTGTGCTCGTCGCTGTTCATCGTGGGGATGCTGACCAGCGTGGCGTTCGGGCTATATCCCTATGTGCTGCCGTCGAATGTAGACCCGCGGCTGGGGCTCACGGTTTCCAACGCGGCCGCCGCGCCGTATGGATTGAAGGTGGGCCTGGCGTGGTTCATTCCGGGGATGCTGCTCGTTACGGGTTACTTCGTGTATACGTATCGGAGCTTTGCGGGGAAAGTATCGTTGAACGACGGCTAACGCGTCTTCCAAAACGCTGCCACAAATAGTACCATCAGCAGGGCATCCGGCAGACCAGTCGCCGCTTGTACCGGTGAAATGCGGTCTTGCAAATACAGCACCAGCAGAGCGCCTACGTAGCTGCCTTTCGCCAACACGGAGAGAATCACCATGGGCCGGAAACGCACCGGGTCCGTCCCGATCGTGAAATAGACGAATTGCCAGACCAGCGCGACCCCTACAAAGCCGTAGTAGAACTGCGGATGCGTGATGGGCGGCGGGTCCAGGCGTCCGGCCAGGTCGAACATGAAGTAGAGTGGCGTGAGCACCAGCACGCCAAACGCGCTGGCGGCCCAGAATACGACCTTCGCGAATTTCATCTTCGCGAGTATAGCAGGGGCAGACTGGCCGGGAACGGGACAGGCCAGGAGGCCCAGGAGGCCTGTCCTACATATGCTCGACCCGCACGCCGCCGTTGGTCGTAGTGGCACGCACCAAGTTGCCGCCGGATCCCAGGTCCACGGCGAGGTGCTTGTTGATCTCCCCCTGCACCGTCACCGGGAAATCTACGCTGACGCCGCCGTTCACCGTGCCAGTCTCCAGGTGCGCCGAATAGTTGGAGGGCACGCGGATGGTGACGCCGCCGTTGGTCGTGGACACATCGCAGCGATCGCCATCCCAATGGTCCGAATCCAATTCCAGGTGCAGTCCGCCGTTGGTGGTGTGACCTTCCACCGAACCCGCCAGATGCTTCAGCGATACGCCGCCGTTCATCGCCTCAAACTGCACACGGCCCTGGACGCCTGTGATGCCGATTCCGCCATTGTGAGTCCGCAGCACTAGGTCGGTCCTTTGCGGCACGAAAATTTCATAGCTGACGCCCCAGCCGTGCTGCTCAGAAGCCGGACCCGTCGCGCGCACTCGTCCGCTGGAAGTCTCTACGCGGATTTCGGATGCCATACGGCGCGAGTCCCCTTGGTTGTCCGGATAAGCCTGCACCTTGCTGCGCACCAGGATGTCGCTGCGATTTGCACCCTTGATGGAAATCCCGCCGTTGACTCCGCCGTCTACGTCGAGCTGTCCGCCGGCCGGCACCGTGACTTCGCGTATCTCGCAGTAGTACTCCCCGCGGTCGTTCCGGCTATCGTCGTCGCAGGTCATCGTCTTTTCCTGCGGCAGCGCCGCCGGCGCCACGCACAAAGCCAGAATCAGAATTCTGTTCATAGTTTCCTCCCGTTCCTTAGACGGACGAACGGGCCGCCGGTTGGGAAGCTTAATTGTGCCGCCGCAGCTTTTTCTTGATATCCGGCCAGAATTCGTTCGAAATATTGGTGACCAGGTCGAACCCGACCCGCAGGGACCCCTGCACGAAGCCCAGCCGCACGGTATCCAGCCGGTCCGGATACCACAGATTGGAAATAAACGCCGCTCCGTATGCGCTGCCAAAACGCCAGGCGGAGAAGGCCTCGCCGCCGGTGTCCGTATGAGTCAGTATCGTGTCCCGCGCCGCATGCGCCATTCTGCGCCAGAGACCTTTGCGGTCCGACCGAAAATACCGCGGATCCTCGTGCAGCGTGGTATCCAGACCAAATGCCAGTACGCCATGGATTATGCCGCAGGCCTCCGTTGACGCCACCCGCCGGCCGTACGCCGCCCAGCCGTATCCCCACTCCTTGGGAGCATTCAATTCCTGGAGCAAACCGGCGTAGGCCAGCGTGCCTCCCAGCGCCCAAGGACCCCACAGGCCCTGAGCATGATAGCGCAGCTTGTCCAGTGGCGGCGGCGCAGTTTCCAGCGTCATCCGGTATACACCGGTTTGGTGGTTGCTATTGGTCACCGCCACCAAATACGACCCCGGCGCCCAACCACCCGGTAGAATTACCGCCGCGCTTTGGTTCGTGAACGAGACTAGCGTCAGCGTGGCCTTTTCCACTGCCACAATCGGCGCCACGCCGGCCGGGCTGAAGTTGGAGCCGGTGATGGTTACCTGATTGGCGGCGTAATCCACCGTGGCGCTCGCGATTGCGGGCGCGTCGTCTGTGCCTGCGCTCAACGGCGGAAGCATCGCCAGGACCAAGCACGCGAAAAATAAATGGGCAGTCCTCAGGTAAGCAATCCAACGCGGTAGATGTACGAAATGTCAATAATATCACCATTCGTGAAGTTCTTGTAAGGAAGTCCGCGCCCGCCGGACTATACCCACGAAAGACATTTGACAGACATGATCCAAGTTCAAGACCTCTCGAAAAACTTCGCGAACCGCCAGGTGGTGCGCAACCTGTCCTTCACCGCAAGGGATGGCGCCATCACCGGCCTTTTGGGCGCCAATGGCGCCGGGAAGACCACTACGCTACGCATGATCTGCGGAGTGTTAGGGCCGGAATCGGGATCGGTAACTTTAGACGGCAGCATCGGCGCCTTGCTCGACCACATCGGCATCTATCCCCGATTAACCGTGCGCGAGAACCTGGAGTACTTCGGGCGGCTGCGCCGGATGCCGCCCGCGGTCCTCGCCGGGCGCGTGAGCCAGGTGCTTGCCACGCTAGGCCTGCAGGCTATCGCGGATCGGCGTACGGCCGGTTTTTCCCAAGGCGAGCGAATGAAAACGGCGCTCGGCCGCGCCATCCTGCACGCGCCCAAGAACCTTCTGTTGGACGAACCTACCAACGGGTTGGACGTTCCCACGGTGCGGTCGCTACGGGATCTCTTGCGGCGTTGGCGCGATGGGGGCGCGTGCGTGGTGTTCTCCAGCCATGTGCTCGAAGAGGTGCGCGCGCTGTGCGACCAGGTCGTAATCGTCCACCACGGACGTCTTGTGGCGCAAGGCTCGCCCGCCGAGTTGTGCCGCCAAACCGGCAGCGCCTCGCTGGAGGACGCCTTCGTCAAACTGACCTGCACAGAGGAGCACGCCGTATGCTGAATCCAATCCTGGTAGTCGCGCGCAAGGAAGCTATCGATAGCTTGCGCGATACGCGGTCCGTGATTTCATCGCTGATGTACGCGCTGATGGGCCCCGCGGTCGTATGCATGGTCTCCATGGCGGTGCGCGTGGATGCGGTGCTGATCGGGATGATGTCGGTCTTCACCCTGGTGGCCGCGTTTGTCGGAGGCATGAACGTCGCCATGGACACGGTAGCCGGTGAACGGGAACGCCAGTCGTTGCTGCCTCTGCTGATGAACCCTGTCCGCAGGCGGGAGATCGTTTTGGGGAAATGGCTGGCGGTCGGTCTGTTTTCGGCCGCCGGCTTGATCCTGAATCTGGCAGGCTTCGCGATCGTGTTTGCCCGCGCGGGAATGCATCTTCCCTGGCTGGCCGCGACCGCCGGGATTCTGCCCCTCGCGTTGCTGGCGGCATCCCTGCAACTGCTGATTTCAACGGTGTGCCGGGCCGCGAAGGAAGCGCAAACGTACCTCTCGATGCTGGTTTTCCTGCCCATGGGTCTCGGCATGTTTCAGGTGTTTTTCCCGGCGGCGGCGCGCGGGTGGTTCGCCTTTCTGCCGGTCTTGGGACAGCAATTGCAACTCGAACGCTGGATGAAGGGTGGCGGGGCTTCCTTCGGTCCGGCAGCGGCTCTGGGCTGCTTTACCGCCGGACTGGCTCTGCTGGTATTGGAGTTTGCCGCGAACCGGCTGCACCGTGATGAAATCGTCTACGGAAACTGACGCCGCTTTGGCGGACGTGACCCTCTTCGCCCCGCCAGACAGCATGGATCGCGCCATTCAGGAACGGGAGTTCGACGGTCTTCTCGCCGCCAACGGGCCCGCGCTCGCCCGGCTCGCCGCGAGCTATACCAATACACCCAGCGACCGCGCCGACCTACTGCAGGAGATCGCCCTGGCGGTCTGGCAAGCTTTGCCCGCGTTTCGCGGCGAATGCTCTCCGCGCACGTTTCTGTTCCGCATCGCGCACAATCGCGCCATCGCGCATCTGGCGCGTAGCATGGCCCGTGGCGATGCGCGGTTCCCGGCCGCTGAAGTAGACCAGGTCCACGACCCGACGCCCGACCCGGAATCCGGCCTCGCGCGAGTGCAGACCGCCGAGCGCCTGCGCCACGCGATTCATCGCCTGCCGCTGGTCTACCGGCAAGTCATCACCCTGACGCTCGAAGACATGGGATATGCGGAAATCGCCGAGGTGCTGGGCATTTCGGAAAGCAATGTGGGCGCGCGTTTGACCCGCGCCCGCCAATTGTTACGCGAATCGCTCGAGAAACGGAAATGAGTCCGATATGAGCATAGACAACGAATTGGATTTCTGGCGCCGCGAGTGGCAGTCGGAAGCCGCAGTACCCCCGAATTTGCGCCGCCGGGTAGAGCGGCAATCGCGCTGGCTAAGAGTAATGATCGCTGCCGACATTCTGGTGACGGTTGTAATCGGCGGAGGCGTGATTGCCTTGGCAGCGCGCTCGCCGCAGCCTGACATGCTGCTGCTGGCAGCGGGCACATGGTCGTTCATCGCCGCTGCCTGGGCGTTCCGGATCGGCACCGGCCGCGGCCTCTGGTCGCCCACCGCAATCGACACCGCGGCATTCGTGGATCTGTCCATCAGACGGTGCCGGGCTCAGCTTAAGGCTACCGTGTTTGGCGCCGGACTCTTTGCATGTGAGATGGCGTTCTGCATGGGATGGATCTACCGGCACTCCGCGCCGCGCGCGCCGCTGTTGATCTGGCTGTTCGGGTCGGTCTTCCATGGCTTTGTCTGGCTGTTTTCGGCGGCGTTTTTTGTTTTTCTGGTGTGGCACCGGCGGAAGAAACGCGCGGAGTTGGCGTGGCTAGCCGGTCTGGGCGAGCCATGATGGTGTGCTCCGCCAGTTTATCGCGCGGTGGCCAAACTCAGGGCGCGCTTTGCCTGCGGGAAGCCTGGATCGGCCGCAAATGCGCGGCGGGCAGCGGGCGCCAAGTGCAACAAGCTGTTGACCGTGACCGTTCCCGAAACCGACGGTCGCGATCCGTTCCCGCTATGCGGAAACAATCCTATCCAACCGCTCGCGCACGGAGACCACTTGATCACCAACTCACGATACGCAGCGTGAGCGGGTATCTTCCATGTGTTTTTCGCGACGGGCTGGTTCTTCGCTGGTGGGGGCCGGATTCAGCGGCTCGCCGGCAAGTTCACCGCATCCTGCACCGAAAAACCAGCGGGTCGCGACAAACGCGTAGAAGATACCTATCGTTCGACCCTACAACGGACCTATGCGCAGTGCCGTATTCCTCTTACTGGCCCTCCACCTGATCGCGGGATCGGGCGATTGGCCGGGTTGGCGCGGCCCTTCATCGAACGGCATCTCGCCGTTGAAGGATCTACCAACCGCATGGAGCCCCGACCGTAACATCTCCTGGAAAACCCCGGTGCCTGGCCGGGGCCACTCGTCGCCGGTCGTGTGGGGGACACATATCTTCCTCACCACCGATCTCGAAGGAGGCTTGATCCCCAACAAAGTCGTCCCCATGCATATCCTGAAGGGCCAGCCTTTTCGAAACCCGGACAGCAGGGGCGCCGACCACGAACATACCTTAAAAGTCTTGTGCTACGACGCGAACACCGGCCGAGAACTCTGGGACCGAATCGTACACAGCGGCGAGGTCTATGACGAAATTCACAGAACCGCCGACTACGCGGCCGCCACGCCGGCGACGGACGGCAAGTATGTCTACGCCTCCTTCGGATCGGAAGGTTACTACAAGCTGGACTTCGAAGGTCACCTGATCTGGAAAGCCGATCTCGGAAAAATAGATACGCTTGGTTATGGGTACGGCCCGTCGCCAGTTCTCTACCAAGACAAAGTCATTATCCTCGCCGATCAGGACGATACCGCCAAATCCTTTATCGCCGCTCTTTCCACTGTGGATGGAAGGGTTCTCTGGAAGACGCCGCGCAAGATCACGAACACGTGGGGAACGCCGGTAATCGTGGAGGTGAGGGGAGCAAAGCAATTAATTGCCAATGGGGGCGCGAATGTCATCGCCTACGATCCGAGAGACGGAAGGGAACTGTGGCGCTCGGAAGGCCCCAACGGTGTCATCGTCCACACGCCCGTGTTCGGAGCCGGCATGGTTTTCGCGTCTGTGGGATTCCCTGGAAAAAAGACGCTCGCGATCCGATTGGATCCCGCCGCGGGTGAAAACCGCGTAGCATGGACTTACTCAAAAGGAACCAGCTACATACCATCGCCGCTGTTCTATAACGGCTACCTCTACTTAATGTCGGACTCGGGTATGCTCACTTGCCTGGACG
>Ga0209274_10000805_pt1 | contig 17091 bp, 15 predicted proteins | sample HubBroMetageREF1_FD_188343 | JGI IMG/M metagenome (GOLD analysis project Ga0209274, IMG submission 188343) | Reference soil microbial communities from the Hubbard Brook experimental Forest, New Hampshire, USA - Hubbard Brook CCASE Soil... | ecosystem: Environmental > Terrestrial > Soil >...
GGGCAAGCTCGCCTGCCGCGCGCGCTGGGTGGCGAGACTCGGCAGATACCGGGTGGGGGACTGGAAGCCGCCGATGACGCCGGCGTCGGTGAGCGCGGCGAGCCGCGCCGCGACCGCCTCGACCGCTGACAGCGCACTTTCGAGATCGCGCGCCGACACGACCACCACGTAGCGCGCGTCGGGAGCCCCGAGATCGGCGCGCAGCGCGCCATCCGCCGCCTGCTGGCGGCTGGTGATCGGGCTCAGGGATTGAAGCTCGTGCCCGAGGAGCGCATGGCGATGCGCGTACAGCACGATGCCGGCCAGCAAGGCCACCAGCACCAGCGCGGCGCGCGCCGGGCGCAGCCGCGCCAGCAGCCGCTCGAGCGCCGCACCGAACGCCGTGAGGTCGCGAATGGCGAGCGAGCCCGGGACCCAGACCGGCAGCACGAAACGGGTGACCAGGGCTGCTGCGATGAGTCCGGCGATCGAGAAGAGCCCGAGCTGCGCGAGTCCCTGAAACGCCGACGGCAGGAGCGCGGCAAAGCCGCACACCGAAGTCAGCATCCCCAGGCGGATCGTGGGCCACACTCCCTGCTGCCAGCCGTCGGTGGCATTCCCGGTCCGCGACTGGATGAACCAGTAGATGGAGTAGTCGACCGCCTCGCCGATCAGCGTGACGCCGAAGCCGAGCGTGATGCCGTGCACGACGTCGAAGCCGAGTGTCACCGCGGCGATCCCGGCGAGCGCTCCCGATGCCACCGGCACGAACGTCAGCAGCAGTGCCGGGAGCGACCGCAGCACCGCGAGCAGCAGCGCCGCAATCAGCAGCGAGCCGATGAGCGACAGGCGGATCACCTGCCCGCGGATGGTGCTGCGCGCGCTCACCGCGAACACCCCCGGGCCGCTCATCTCGAGGCTGACCTTGCCCGCGGCGCCGGGCGTCGCCGCGGCGGCGGCCGCGAAGGCGCGCGCCACCGCTCCTGTTGCGGATTCCTGGCCGTCGGTGTCCGAGCCCGACGCCCGGGTCTCGGCGAGCAGCAACGCCCGCCGGCCGTCCGGCGAGCTCCACACGCCCTCGAGCGTGCGCGGGGAGGGGCCGGTGAGCGTGTCGAGAATGGTGGGCATCTCGCCGGTCGGATCGCGGGTGAAGCGCGACTTGAAGAGCAGCCCCTCGGGCGAGGCGAGCAGGTCGAGGGTGTTGCCGATCGCCGCGTGCAGTCCCGCGACGCTGAAGCGCTGCGGCGTGACCGAGTCGCTGAGGAGATAACGATGCTCGAACAGCAGCTCCGCGGTTGCCTGGGATCCCGACTCGTCGCCGTCATTAACCGTGATGAATGCCGGATCAGCGCGCAGGCGCTGCGCCATCGCGCTCACCACCTGTGCGCGGGTGGGCGCATCGGAGCCGGCAATCGCGACCATGATGAGGCGCGTGGCCAGGCCCTGGCGCAGCTGCTGCACCAGCAGCCGCTCCGCCGCGGTGGGCGAGCGCGGCAGAAAGGCCGACAGATCGGCGGTGTAGGAGGCGCGCGCTACCAGCAGCACGGCTGCGAGCGCCAGTGCCCCGAACAGCAGCGTCACCACGGCCGCGCGGCGCGTCATGGGTCGAGTTCGGGCCCCAGTGTGATCAGCGTGTGGTCGCCGTCGGCCTGCAGGATCTGCACCGACTTGAGAGCCGCACTCGAGCCGGCGATGCGCACCTCGCTCACGATGCGCAGCGCCGCCGGATCACGCGGCGTCAGCTGCAGCGTCCAGTCGGCGAGATCACCGCCGAACTTCACCACGAAGATGCGCTCGAGAGCCGCGCGATCGCCGGCGAGCGTGGCGCGCAGGCCCTCGATCAGCGGGGCGAGCTGCGGGTGGGCGGCCAGCTCGACTGTGTGCGTGCTCCGGCCGCGCGCGGCAGTGAGCACGCCGTTCGCGAGCGTCAAGGTCTGCGGCCGCGGCTTGAGGGTGCGCTGCTCGAGCCGGTCGGGTGCGTCGTAGAGAAGCTCGCCCGAGGACTCGAGCGGACGGTCGAGCATCGCGAGCGTCTGCACTTCGGTGAAGGCCAGGTGCCCGTGGCGGCGCGCGGCGAGCAGCTGCATGACCTGCTCGAGCGCCGGCGTGTCGGTTTGCGGCGCGGCCGGCGGTGCGGCGCAGCACATCCACACGAGCGCCGTCAAGAGAGCCGCGAGCCTTCTCAAGCCGCCGTCCCGCGCGCGCCGTCGCCGCTTGAGTCGGCGCCGTGCCAGAAGTCGTAGAAGTTGAACCAGTTGTAGGGATCGCTGCGGCAATACTCCTCGAGCAGCCCCGCGTAGCGCTCGATCGCCGCGCGCACCGCCTGCTCACGCTCGCCGCGCGGCGTTTGCGAGAAGTCCGCGATCTGCCGGAACACCACGTGATAGCGGTTGCCGCCGCGGTACAGGCCGGTCATGAAGATCACCGGACGCCTGAGCGCCGCGGCGGCCCGCATGGGCCCGGAGGGAAACAGCGCCGGGCGTCCGAGAAAGCTCACCGGTTGCGCTGGTCCCTCGCGGATGGTGCGGTCGGCGAGCATGCCGACGAAACCCCCTGCATCGAGCCGATCGCGGATGCGCAGCATCGCCTCCATGTGACCGAGCGGGATGATCTCCGGGGCGTCGGCGGAGTCGCCGGTGCCCATGAACGCACGCACCCGGCTGTTGTCCTCGTACATGGCCATCGCCACCTTGAGCCCCGGCACGCGCTTAGCCGTGGCGCGCATGATCTCGAAGCTCCCGAGGTGCGCCCCGAGCAGAAAGGCGCCGCCGCCGCGCGCGAGCATCGAGCGCATCAGCGCCTCGCCCTCGCTGCTGAGCGCGAACTGCTCATAGCGTCCCCTGACCAGGTACACCCGGTCGAGGGTGGTCGCGGCGAAGGCGAACACCTGGCGGAAGCGGTCGCGCGCGGTGGGCGGTCGTCCCAGCGCCCGCCGCAGGTAGGCGCGCGCGTGCCGGCGCACCCTCGGCGCAAACAGAAAGAAGTACAGCACCACGGAGTACAGCAGCACGCGCCCCCCGCGGCGGCCGAGCGCGAGCGACAGGTCGATCATGAGCCGCACCAGGAACGCACTGCCGCGCTCGGGTGCCGCCCAGTGAGCCGCTCCGGTGCGTGGCGCGCTCGCGGCGCGCGGCGCCGCGCTCCGGGCCGCCGGTGCCTCCGCGGGCCGCAGCACGCCGTGCGCCACGGGGTGCCCGGCGCTCGAGACGCTGAAGCGTATCGAGCCGTCGGGCAGGACGGTGTGCTCGAGAGTCAGCGTCTCACCCGGATGCACCGGCTTGACGAATTTGGCGGTCCCGATCCGCCAGCGCGGCTGCGGCGCACTGCCGCTCTGCTCGACGGCGCGCACCGTCTCATCGAGCAACACCACTCCGGGCAGGATCGGCACGCCGGGGAAGTGCCCGTCGAGGGCCGGGTGCCCGGTGTCGATCCTCAATGTCGTCACCACGCCCACCGACTGACTTCAGCGTCCCGCCGCGGCCAGCGCGCGCAGCGCTTCCTGCGGAAGCTTTCCCGCCGCAGTGCGCGGCAGACTCGCCACCAGCAGCAGCGGCCGCGGCAGGAACACCGGGTCGATGCGCTCGCGCAGAACCGCGAGGATGTGGGCGGAGGTGAGGCCGGGCGCGACCACGCACGCGGCCACCCGGGGCTCGCTCGCGCTCGTGCCGGCGGGGGCAGCGGGCGATTCCCCGGGGTGGAAGAACGCGCCGTCCTCGACCCCGGGGATGGAGATGAGCTGGTGGTTGAGGTAAGAGAGCGAGCTGCGCTTGCCGGCGATGTTGACGAGGTCGGCGACCCTGCCGTGCAGCAGGAAGCGACCCTCACCGGTCAGCTCGAGCACGTCCCACATACGGGTCGGCTGCTCGATATGAGCGCCCTCGGCCCAGGTTTCGTCGCCGCGCGACTCGAGCCTGACTCCCTCCCAGAGATGCCACTCGGCCTCCTGCGTCGGCCGGCGCACGGCGATCTGGCCGGTCTCGGTCGAGCCGTAGATCTCGAGCAGCGTCGTCTTGAAGCGCTGCTCCACCTCGGCCGCGAGCGGCTGCGCGAGCGGCGCGGTCGAGGACACCATGAGCTCCATCTCGGGGAGCTCCAGCCCCGAGCCAATGAGCGCCCGCAGGTGGATCGGGGTCGAGATCAGCACCCGCGGCGCCGGTACCGCGGCCAGCACGGCACAGATGTCGGCCGGGTAGAACGGCCGCTCGGCACACAGCGCGTTGCCGGTCGCGAGCGGCGCGAGCACGCTCGATTCGAATCCATACATGTGCTGCGGCGGCACCGTGGCGATGATCGCATGGGCGCGCCCGTCGCGGATCCCGAGCCGCCGCGCCTCCTCGCGCACGCAGCCGATCAGCCGCCCGAAGCTCTTGCGGTGCGGCACCGGCGCGCCGGTCGATCCGGAGGTGAACACCCAGGCCGCGTGCGCATCCGAATCGATCTGGGGTATCGAGTGCGCCCGAGCGCCCGCGGGTGCGCTCGCTGGCTGCGTCGCGGCGCTCGGCAGCTGCACCCGCGGCAGAGCAATATCGCAGTCCGCTTCATCGGTGAGACAGACGACGTCCGGCGCGAACGCCTGAAGCTGCCGCATGACCTCCGGTGTGCGGCTCGAGGGTAGGAGAGTCACCTTGCCGCCGAGGAGACTCGCGCCCAGTCCAACGGCAAAGTGATAGCGATCGGCGCACGCGTTGAGCACGTGACGCCCGTCACCGAGCGCGACGGCGGCGCGCGCGACGTCGGCGAGGAACTGCCTCGCGGGGATGGCTACGCCGGCGCGGTAGGCGATGACCGCGTCGGCCGATGCAGGCGCTATCAGCGGCAGACTGGCCAGGTGAGCTACTTCGTCCTGTGCGCGTTGACGTATTCGGCGAGCTGGCGCAACGAGCCGAAGATGCGCCCGTTCTCCTCGCCGTCGGCGCGCAGCTGCACCCCGTACTGCTTGGACACCACCAGCGCGATCTCGAGAATATCGATCGAATCGAGCCCGAGCCCCTCGCCGTACAGCGGGGCGTCCGGGTCGAGCTCGCCCGGCGGAATCTCGAGGTTGAGCGCCGTGACGATCAGGCCCGCGAGCTCGTGGCTGAGCGCAGTCAGGCCGGGGTCGCCGGAGGGCTGTCGGAGCGGAGAGATTTTGTCGGACATGGCTGTTCGCAGCGGCCAGTGTTGCCAATATTATACAAGGTAGCGGCGCGCGATCAGGAGCGGCAGGCGTCCGAGGAATCCTACGAACAGGCGTGCATACATGGAGGTCAGGAGCAGGTTGTCGCGCCCGTAGTGGAAATGCGACACCCCCCCTTCGGCCACGCTGAAGTACCGGCAGGGGGCCGGCAGGTTGATGACCGCGACCCCGCGCCAGCTCAGGCGCACGACCGCCTCGGCGTCGAAATCGAAGCGCCGCATCCAGCGGGTCCGCAGCATGACCTCGACCAGCGGGTCGATCGGGTAGACGCGGAAGCCAAACAGCGTGTCCCGGATGCCCGCCCACAGGGTCTCGAAATTGCTCCACCAGTTGGCGATCCGCCGGCCGCGAAGCCGGATGCGCGGGGCACTCGCGTCGAACACCGGCGCGCCGAGAATCATGGCGTGAGGTGCGGCCGCGGAGGCGGTCATGAACGCCTGGATGCAATCGGCCGGGTGCTGGCCGTCGGCGTCCATGGTGAGGGCATGGGTGTAGCCGGCCTTTTGCGCCGCCAGCAGCCCCACCAGGAGCGCGGCGCCCTTGCCGCCGTTGCGGGACCGAACCAACACGCGTAACCGCGGCTCGGTCTGCGCCAGGGCGCCGAGCGCCTCGGCGGAGCCGTCGGTGCTGCCGTCGACCACCACCCACACCGGGTCCCAGTGCGCGCACGCGCTGCGCACCGTCTCGAGCCCGCGCCGGCCCGGGTTGAAGCTCGGAATCAGCACCAGGTGCGTCTGCGAGCGCATCAATGCTCGCTCTCGACCAGCCGCGCAGACTTGCCGATCATCCAGACGAAGGCGATGCCGCCGGTCCAGTAGCTGTCGCGCTTGACCAGCGGGCTCGCCTCGAAGCTGGCGCCGCCGAGTGAGTCGTGGCGGAGGTACGCGCCCACCCAGTAGGACGGAAAGCGCCGCGTGAGCGACACCAGTGCCTGCGCTCCCGCGTACCCGCCGGGGGCCTGGTAGGCGGGACGGCCGGGCACGGCGTACTGAGGCGCCACGGTGTAGAAATAGTCGTCGTAGCGGCGCTGGGCGTACAGCGGGCCAGCCAGGAGTCCCAGCTTCCACCCGTACGGGCCCGGGGACTGCGCCAGATCGAGGCTCAGGTTCGGGGAATAGAACCAACCGATGCCGCGCGGGGAGGCCTCGACGGTAAACGCGGCGCGCGCCGGCAGCCGCAGATCCAGTGTCGCGCGCCGCTCTGCCGAGCGCCACAGGTGCGCGTTCAGCGAGGGACCGATCTCCAGTGTGGGACGCAGATCGGGCATCCCTGCGCGCGCCGAGTCGTTGCGCACCGGGGTCGTGGCATTGACGCTGAGATTCAGCTCGATGCGGTCCTGATTGAAGAGCTTGCCCCGCAGCCCGTCGTGATCCGACTCGAGGAACTTGCCGCGGTAAACGAAATAGGGAACCGGAAGCGGGTAGACGTGCGTGGTGTTGGCGCCGCGGTAGTCGTTGAACGCCAGCGCGCCGACACCCATGCCGATCTCCCACAGGGGCAGCTGCTCCGGCAGCGCCGGCCGTGTGGTGCACACGCCGCTGACGAGCAGGGCCGCGAACGCTGCCCGGCGCAGGCGGCGCGGGGCGCGTCGGGGTTGCCTCACGCGGCGATCTTCAGCGGACACATTCCGGTCGCCTCGATCTCGACCAGCAGATCCTGGCGGCAGATGTCGGCCTGCAGGTAGATGACCGGCTGGCTGGGATCGAGCGCCGCGGCGAGCTGGGCCCGAACGACCGGCAGGTCGGCCGGCCGGCGCACGTACACCTTCAAGGCGAGCGAGCCGAGCGTGAAGCGCGCCGCGCGCTCGACCCGGTTGGCCTCCTCGACCAGCGCCTCGATGTTGGCGAGCGTCTCGCGGGTCTGCGCGGCGGTATCGCCGACGTGGATCGAACGGTGGCCGACGATGCTCGCGGTCCCGGAAATGAACAACGTCAGGCTGCCGCGCTGGCGCAGCAGCGTCGCGCGCGAGAACACCGGGCTGTGCGGGCCGTACTGGTGCGGATAGCGGTAGGCGCTCAGCTGACGGGGGTTCTCGATGTAGACCGGCGGCGTGCGCCCGGCGAGGAAGTACACCAGCAAGGGACTCCCGTGGCTTGCGCCGAGCGCCGAGGCCGCCGGCACGTTGCCGGTCAGTGGCTTGCCTGCCGCGCGCAGCGCCGCCTGCCGCGCGCTGTTGAATTGCCGGTAACGCTCGCTGCCGTGCGAGTCGAGGTTGATGTCCGGCAGGTAGTTCCACACGCGCAGCAGATGCGCATAGCCGACCGCATCGAGCGTCGCGTAGATATCGCGATAAGCCCCGACGGTGGCGCCGTGCAGGGCCGAAGGCGCGCCCGCGGTGCCGGGCGCGGCTCCGTCGGAGCGCGCTTCGGAGACCGCTGCCTCGGGTACTGCGATGCAGCCGAACAGCAGGTTCTCGCTGCGCCGGAAGTGCACCCGGTTGCGCTGTCCGGATTCGGCCGGCTCGCCGGAGCGCCACACCTCGCGGACGTCGGCGGTGCCGAGCAGCACGCGGGTGGCGACCTGCGCCACGGGAATGTCGGTCGAGTCGCCGCCGTCCCGCGGCGCCGGGTCGAAGGTCGCGACCCCCAGCACGTCGCTCCACCGTGCCGAGCGGTACTCGGCAAGTGACAGGTAGTCCAGATGCAGGCCCGCCGGGGCGCCCATCGGCCGCACGTGCGCTGCGTCAGTCGCTCGGCTTCTGGTCCGCAGCGGGGTGGTGCGTCACGGCCGCTTTGGCCTTCTCGGTGCCGTTGTGCACGCTGGTGCCCACCTTGCGGGCGCCGTTGGCGACCTTGTGCCCGACTTTCCGCGAGGTATCGGCGATCGAATGGCCGACGGTCGTCGCGCCGTGCGCGATGGCGTGACCGGCGGTCTTCGCATCCTCCTTGACGGTCGAGCCGGTGTCGGTCTGGGCGCGAGCTGGTGTCAGCGCCGCAGTCAGGATGACGGCCGCAGCCGCCGCAGCAATGGTTGCTTTCATAGGGAAGTATCGTACTTCAGCCGCGGTCGAAATTGCACCGCGCCGCGGTGCGCCGCGCAGCCCGCCGCGGACCTCCCCCTGCGGTGCCAATCGTCACCACGTTAGGGCACACTTCGGAGAATGCGCCTCGATCGCCTGCCCATCTCCGTTCTGACCACCCGCTACGTTCCGGGCGGCTGGGACCTGCTGGCGTTCGTCCTGGTGTTTGCATTCTTCATCTATGCGGCCGAGGCGGCGCACGGGCTGACAGGATCGCTGGCGCACCTGCAGGCGACGCCGATCTCGCTCAAGCCCTCGGCCCTCATCGGCTACTCGGCGCGCACCGCGCTACGCATGCTGATCGCGATGGTGGCATCGCTTCTCTTCACTTTCACCTACGCGACGCTCGCCGCCAAGAGCCATCGCGCGGAGGTGATTCTCGTGCCGCTGCTCGACTTCCTGCAGTCGGTGCCGATCCTGGGCTTCTCGTTCACCATCCTGATCTTCCTGCAGCTCACGCCGGGGCGCGTGGCGGGCGCGGAGATGGCCGCGGTGTTCCTCATCTTCACCAGCCAGGCGTGGAACATGGCGTTCTCCTTCTACCACTCGCTGCGCAGCATTCCCGACGAGCTGGTGGAGGCGGCGCGCAACTTCCAGCTGAGCCCCTGGGTGCGCTTCTGGCGCCTCGAGGTGCCGTTCGCCATGCCGGCGCTCATCTGGAACATGATGATGTCGATGTCGGGGGGCTGGTTCTTCCTGGTGTTCTCCGAGGCCATCACGGTGGGTCACACGACGGTGTCGCTGCCTGGGGTGGGCTCTTACATCGCGCTCGCCATCCAGCAGCGCAGCTTGAGCGCGATCGGCTGGGCGATCGCTGCGATGGCCGTCGTGATCCTGCTGTTCGATCAGCTGCTGTTCCGGCCGCTGACCACGAGCGCCGACTGGTTCCGCCTGGAGCAGGAGGCGGGGTTCACCGCCAACCGCTGCTGGGCGCTCACCATGATGCGGCGCTCGCGGCTGTTCGGACTCGTCGGCCGGATGTTCGCCGTGATGCTGCGCATCGGCGCACGGCCGGCAGCTGCACGCGCTGCGCCGAAGCCGCGGCGTACCCGCACGCGCTGGGTCGACTATGCCTGGTACGCAGTGCTGATCCTCATCGGCCTCGGGGCGGTGTGGAAGATCGCACTGTTCGTGCTGGGCGAGGTCACGTTCGCCGAGATCGGGCGCGTGCTGCTCTTCGGGCTGATCACGCTGCTGCGCGTGGCGGTGCTGATCGCGCTCGCGAGCGTCTTGTGGGTGCCGATCGGCGTGTGGGTCGGGCTGCGGCCGGGGGTCGCGCGCGTGGTGCAGCCGATCGCGCAGTTTCTGGCCGCCTTCCCGGCCAACCTGCTGTTCCCGATCGTCGTGTCCGCCATCGTGCTGTACCGGCTGACGCCGGACATCTGGCTGAGCCCGCTGATGATCCTCGGCACACAGTGGTACATCCTGTTCAATGTGATCGTGGGCGCCTCGGCCATCGCGCCCGAACTGCGCTACGCGGGGCAGAACCTCGGGGTGCGCGGCTGGCTGTGGTGGCGCCGGGTGGCGCTGCCGGCGGTGTTTCCGTTTTACGTAACCGGAGCCATCACCGCCTCGGGCGGCTCCTGGAACGCGAGCGTCAACGCCGAGGTGGCCCAATGGGGCACGCAGACGGTGCGCGCGCACGGCCTGGGCGCGTACATCGCGGATGCGACCGCCGCCGGGGATTTCGCCCGCAACGTGCTCGGCATCATGGTGCTGAGCCTGCTGGTGGTGATTCTGAACCGCGTGTTCTGGCGGCCGTTGTACGCGCGCGCGGAACGCAAGTTCCGCATCAGCTGAGCGTCCGAAACGCGCAAGGAGACCTCCCGTGAACGCCACCGCGCCGGCCCTGAACCTCGCCCCGCTGCTCGATGTGCAGGGCGTGTGCAAGTCGTTCCGCAAGCCCGACGGCGATGAGCTGGTGGTGCTGGAGAACGTCAACCTCCAGCTTCGACCCGGGGAGATCGTCGGGCTCCTCGGACGCTCCGGCTCGGGAAAGTCGACGCTCCTGCGGCAGATCGCCGGGCTCGACGAGCCCTCCGGGGGCGTCGTGAACTATCTCGGACATCCGGTGACCGGACCCGCCCAGGGGATCACCATGGTGTTCCAGAGCTTCGCGCTGTTTCCGTGGCTCACGGTGCTCGAGAACGTGCAGCTTGGACTCGAGGCGCAGGGGGTCCCCGTGGATGAGATGCGCAAGCGCTCACTGCAGGCGATCGACCTCATCGGCCTCGACGGGTTCGAGTCCGCCTATCCGCGCGAGCTCTCGGGCGGCATGCGCCAGCGCGTCGGCTTTGCGCGCGCGCTCGTCGTGCATCCCAACATCCTGCTGATGGATGAGCCGTTCTCGGCGCTCGATATCCTCACGGCCGAGACGCTGCGCGGGGATTTCCTCGACCTGTGGGGCGAGGGCCAGCTGCCGATCAAGTCGGTGCTGCTGGTCACCCACAACATCGAGGAGGCGGTGCAGATGTGCGACCGGCTGTTGATCTTCTCCAGCAACCCGGGGCGCGTGGCGAGCGAGATTCCGGTCGATCTGCCACAGCCGCGTCACACCCAGGACCCGCGCTTCCGCGCTCTGATCGAGCGCGTCTACGTGGAGATGACGGCGCGGCCACGCGGCGAGCCGCGTCACGGGCCGAAGGCCGAGCGCTACGCGGGCACCGGCATCGGCACCGCTTTGATCCACGTGTCCTCGAACGTGCTGACGGGGCTTCTGGAGGCGGTGAACGAGCCGCCCTACAGCGGCAAGGCTGACCTGCCGGTGATCGCCGAGGAGCAGCACCTGGAGGTCGACGAGCTGTTCCCCGCGGCGGAAGCCCTGCAGATGCTGCGCTTCGCCGAAGTCGAGGGCGGCGACATCAAGCTGACCGAGGCCGGCATGCAGTTCGCGCGCAGCGAGTCGGATGAGCGCAAGAAGCTGTTCGCCCAGCACCTCATCACCTACGTACCGCTCGCCGCGCACATCCGCCGGGTGCTCGACGAGCGTGCCAGCCACTCCGCGCCCAAGAGCCGTTTCTTCGACGAGCTCGAGGACTACATGGCCGAGGATGCGGCCGAGTTGACGCTGCGTACCATCATCAGCTGGGGCCGCTACGCGGAGGTTTTCGCCTACGACGACAATCGCCAGTCATTCACACTCGAGAATCCCGCCTGAGCCTTCAGGGGAGCGCCGGCGACGAGGAGGGTCAAAAAGGTGGGGTGGTGGGCCTCGCCCGGCCACCCCTTTCAGGAGGATGCGCTAAAGGTGACATACCTCGGCCGCGCGGGGTGTTGTAAGCCCGCAAAGAAGTGCAAAGAATTCTGCGTCGGAAGCGCTGCCGCCGTGGCCGGCGGCGGGATGAGTGTATCGTCCCGGAGGTGACCGACATGCCGCAATCAGCGCCAGGAGAGGCGCGGCCCAAGCTCCTCATCGTCGACGACGATCGCGAGCTGTGCGCGATGCTGGCGGAATATCTGGCTCCGGAGGGCTTCGTCACGCAGACCGCGCCGAACGGACCTCTGGGGCTCGAGCAACTGGCCCGCGACCCGGCCGATCTGGTGGTGCTGGACGTGATGCTGCCGGAGCTGTCGGGCTTCGAGGTGCTCAAGCGCATCCGCGCCAGCAGCAGCGTACCGGTCATCATGCTGACGGCGCGCGGCGAGGAGGTCGACCGGGTAGTGGGGCTCGAGCTCGGAGCCGACGACTATCTCGCCAAGCCCTTCAGTCCGCGCGAGCTGGTGGCGCGTATCCGCGCCGTGCTGCGGCGCACACCCGGCGAGGTGCCCGCGAACGCCGGAGTGCTGCAGTGGGGGCCGCTGCGCCTCGACCTGCGGGCGCGCCGCGCCGGGGTCGGCGACCACGACCTGGAGCTCACCTCCGCGGAGCTGCGGATACTCGAGCTGCTGGTGCGCGCGGACACCCGGACGGTGGGCCGCGATGAGCTCATGACCCGGGCGCTCGGCCGGCGACTCATGCCCACCGATCGCAGCCTCGACACGCATGTGAGCAATCTGCGCCGCAAGCTCATAAAGTACACCGACCGGGTGAGCGTGCAGAGCGTGCGCGGCGCGGGCTACGCGCTCACCGTCGAGGCGCAACAGCCGGACGCCGCGCAGCCCTGACATCGCCATGCACTCACTTTACTGGCGGATCTTTCTGGCCTTCTGGATCGCGCTCGCGCTGATCCTGATCGGTACCCTCACGGTCGCCGTGAATGCGACCGCGCATCGCACCGAGAAGCCCTGGGTGCAGCGCGGACAGCTGTTCGCGCAGGCCGACCGGGCCTTCGAGTCGGGCGGAGCGGACGGGCTCAAGAACTGGCTGAATTCCCTCAACGGCGAGCCCTTCAGCCGCACTTTCGTGATTGGCCCGACCGGCAAGGACGTGCTCGGCCGGCCGTTGCCGCAGTTCCTGGACACGGTGTCCCCGGGCGGCGCGACGGCGCACAGCGCCGGCGGGGTCATCTCGCCGATCGGAGGCATGCTGGTGCTGGTAGATCCGGCCGGCAGCACCTGGCACGTGGTGGTGGGTCCGGTGCGGCAAGGCCCGCGCCTGTTCGGTGAGCTGGAGCTGCCAGGCGTGCCGGTGACCATCCTGGTGATTGCGCTGGTGGTGAGCGGCGCGGTGTGCTTCTTTCTCGCGCGCTATCTGGCCGCGCCGGTCGACAAGCTCCGGCTCGCGACGCGGCAGATGGCCGCCGGCGACCTCAATGTGCGGGTGCTGCCGGCGCTCAAAGGTCGCCAGGACGACCTGGGGCTGCTGGCAGCGGACCTCGATGCGATGGCCGAGCAACTCAAGCGCCTGCTCGAGACCAAGGAGCAGCTGCTGCGGGATGTGTCGCACGAGCTGCGCTCGCCGCTCGCGCGGCTGCAAATCGCCCTGTCGCTCGCGCGGCGCGAGGAGAGCGCCGCGGAGCGCCACCTGGCGCGCATCGCCTGCGAGGCCGATCGGCTCGAGCTATTGATCGCCCGCACGCTCAAGCTCGCGCGCCTGGAGCGCGGCGTGTACGCGCTCGAGCACGCCCGGGTCGATGTCGGCGCACTGCTCAGGAACATCGCCGCGGATGTCGCCATCGAGGCGGACGCGCGCGGCTGCCTGGTCACCGTGCAGGCGGAGCAGGAGCTGGTCGTGTCGGGAGACCCGGAGCTGCTGCGGAGCGCCTTCGAGAACGTGATCCGCAACGCCGTCAGCTACAGCCCGGCCAACACCCTGGTCGCAGTCGGCGCGCGCCTCACGGCAGCCTCCGGCCCCTCGGTCCCCAGCGTCGAGATCACCGTGCGCGATCACGGCCCGGGCGTCCCGGACCGGGACCTGCAGTTGATCTTCGAGCCCTTCTACCGCGTCGAGGCGGCGCGCGAGCACCGCTCAGGGGGCGGGGAGGGCCTGGGGCTGGCGATCGCCGCGCGCGCAGTTACGGTGCACGGCGGTGCCATCCGGGCGCGCAACGTGCCGGCGGGGGGACTCGAGATCCTGATCACGCTGCCGGCGGAAGCGGCGCTCGAGCACGAGCGGCCGGCGGCCGGCGTCGCGGCATGACGCGCGCACCCGTGCCCGGCGCTCGCTACTGGATCGCAACGCTTTCCACGTTGGATGCGGGGCCGAATACCCCCGCGGTGTTGTAGGCCTCCACAGCGAAGTACCACGTGCCGGCGGCCAGATCGCTCAGCACATAGCTCGACGATGTGGGGCTTGCGACCGTCACGCTCTGGCTCAGCTCGTCCGCCGCGGTGCCGTAGGTAATCTTGAAGCCCGCCAGATTCGTCAAAGCCGTGCCATTGGTGTTCTCGGTCGGGATTGTCCAGTGCAGCGTGGCCGCATCAGACGCCGGTTGTACCGTGATCGAGAAAGCGGCTAGCGAGACGTTCGGGCTCGAGAGGTTCGCGCTTTTGTCATAGCTGTACGCGCTGATAACGATGCTCGAGAACGTGCCTGCCTCAGCGGTCGTAGGTGTTCCGGCCAGGGTTCCGGTGGTCTCGCTGAACGTTGCCCAGGACGGGCGGTTGACGATGCTGAAGTAGACCGTGCCGCCGGACGCACTGGCGCTCGGTGTGAAGCTATAGGCCGATCCCGCTATGACCGAGGTAGTGGGCGTGCCGGAAATCGTCGGTTTAGCGGGGACCACCTTGATGGAGAACGATGCCAGCGAGGCCGTGCTCGTGCCATCGCTTGCGGTGATGACGATGCCGCTGTAGGTGCCCTCCGCCGCGCTCGAGGGAGTGCCGCTCAGTCGGCCGGTTGCGGTCGTGAAAGTCGCCCATGCCGGTTTGTTCTCCACGGAAAAGGAGACCGTCGAGGAGCCCTGCACGCCCGGCAGAAAAGAGTAACTGCTTCCCGCCAAAACGGCCGGCGCCGGAGTGCCGGATATCGTGAGCGTACTCGCGGCCGCGCCGGCCGACACGACGCTCAAAGCTGCGGCTACGCTCGTTGCGGCCAGCAAGCGAATCAACGCCTGTCTCGCCGACGCAAGATTAGATCGACACATCGCTGCCCCCCTCCCTACGAGAACTTCGAGCTCGTCGGACACCCGGGCAGCGAAAGCACGCTCGGAAGGCGCACGGTTGTAGAGAATGCGCTCGACCGATACCGAGAATGACGACAGTGCGACCCCCCACGCTCCGCCGGCAGCCCCGCCGCCTCGAGTACACGTACATCGAGGCCGGTAGCTTTGCGTCCCCGCATCGCTGCGGGGTTGCCCTTAGCGCGCAGTTAAACCGCTGACTTAGCGGCGTGCAAGATGTCTCCCTACGCAGACATCGACACGCGTGCTGTGTCTCCCGAAGCAGACACCCGAGCCTCCCCAAGCCCCGCCGCCGCTCACAGAAACTGCAACGCCTGATATGCTTGCCTCGGCAAACACCAACACAAAACCAACACGGCATGCGTGCGCGCGCGCGACTCGATGCCGGGGTTGACGATCGCGGTGTCGGGCCGCGCACGGCGGCGCGATCTGGGCGTGCAACGAACCAAAGGCGGCGAGCCTGGCGTGTCGATCACCTTGCCCACGGCGGGCGGCCCTGGTGCCGATACGGGCCTCGCGGCTGCCGCGGCCGCCTCAAGCAGCGCGTTCAGCTTCGCTCGCTAAGCCTTGTCTGATCAGTGTGTTAGCGCACCCCGGGCGGCCCGCTAGAGGGGGTGAGCGGGATCACGTCCGGGATCAAGGACAGTGGCGATAATATAATCTTCACAAGAGCCCCGGAAGGAGCCACAGGAATGTCGGTAAGGTCCAAGATCCAGGCGCAATTCGAGCAGGTCGCGACCGAGCAGGAACGAGCGCTGGCGCCACTGTCCGATGGGCTGAAGCTCCTCGACGCCGGCCTCGACTCCCTCAGTTTCGCTGTCATCGTGGCGCGTCTGGAGGACTCCCTCGGGGTCGATCCCTTCAACTCGAGCACCGCGGTGGAATTTCCGGTGACCTTCGGCGATTTCGTCAGGTTGTACGAAAACGTTGTCAAGTAGCCCGCGCTCGCTGTGGCAATCAATCAGTGCGGAGGGTGTCCCTTCCGATCGGCGCCTGCATGGCGCGAGCGGCGTAGTCAACCTCGCTGATCTCGCGCGAGGCTCGAGCCTCGGCGGCCGGCTCGGGCAACTGCGTGACCGTACGGTGCTGCTCGCGATCAAGGACCAACTCACCGCGGCGCTGGCGATGATCGAGTTGGACGGGCTTGCGAGGAGGATGATCCTCTGTCCACCCGATCTCGCGACCGAGCATCTGCACGCCGTGATCAGCACGGCGGGCGCCGATGCCTGTGTGCGGGATGCGGCCGGTCCCGGGCTCGCCGAGACTGGCATTGAGACCTGCATCACCGTCGAGCCCCGGCTGCAGCCGGCGGATGTGTCCCGGGTGCCCGCGTGCGCGACCGAATGGATCCTGCTGACTTCGGGAACCAGCGGTGCACCTAAGCTCGTGCAGCACGACCTGGAGAGCCTCACGCACGCCCTGGCTGGTCGGGCAAAAGCTCCAACGCCTGTGGTCTGGAGCACCTTCTACGACATCCGCCGCTACGGCGGTCTGCAGATCTTCCTGCGTGCGCTCTCAAGCGGGTCGCTGGTGCTGTCCGATCCGGCCGAATCGGTCGTGGACTTCGTGGCGCGCGCCGCGGCTGTCGGAGTCACGCACATCTCGGGAACGCCATCGCACTGGCGCAAGGCTCTCATGAGCGGTGCGGCCGGCAAGCTCGCGTCGGGCTACGTGCGGCTGTCGGGCGAGATCGCCGATCAGGCGATTCTCGACAGCTTGCGAGCCGCCTTTCCGAACGCGATCGTGGCACATGCTTTTGCCTCGACCGAGGCCGGTGTCGCTTTCGAGGTGCGGGACGGTCTCGCCGGCTTTCCGTCCGCGATGACCGGCACGCCTGCTTCGGGCGTCGAGCTGCAGGTGGTGGGAGAGACATTGCGCATCCGCTCCGGCGGCAACGCGCGCCGCTATCTGGGGGAGGGGGCCGAGGCGCTGCAGGGGCCCGACGGTTACGTCGATACCGGCGACCTGGTCGAGCTGCACGGCGGGCGCTACTACTTCATGGGCCGGCGCGGCGGAGTGATCAACGTCGGCGGTCTCAAGGTGTACCCGGAAGAGATCGAGGCGGTCATCAACGCGCATCCGTGGGTGCGCATGTCGCTCGTCAAGGCGCGTCGCAGCCCCATCACCGGCGCGGTGGTCGCGGCGGACCTGGTGCTCGCGGATGAGGCAAACGGCGCGCACACCCGGCCGGCCGCCGAGGTCGTGACCCGCGAAGTGGCCGCGCGCTGCCGCCAGAGTCTCGCCGCGCACAAGGTGCCGACCGTGATCCGGATCGTGCCGGCGCTCGAAGTATCGCCGTCCGGGAAGCTGGTGCGTCCCGTTGCGTAACGTCATCGTAACCGGCGCGAGCCGCGGCATCGGTCTGGACATTGCCGCGAGGCTGGCTGCGAACGGCTATCGGGTGATCGCTATCGCGC
>Ga0209274_10000809_pt1 | contig 17049 bp, 13 predicted proteins | sample HubBroMetageREF1_FD_188343 | JGI IMG/M metagenome (GOLD analysis project Ga0209274, IMG submission 188343) | Reference soil microbial communities from the Hubbard Brook experimental Forest, New Hampshire, USA - Hubbard Brook CCASE Soil... | ecosystem: Environmental > Terrestrial > Soil >...
TGCTGGGTAAGGAAACCACGCTAGCCCGGATCGAGCAGGCCATTCGGCGATTTGGATAGACAATCCTCCAGCCCATTCTTGCTAGGCTAGGATTTATGCGGCTGTGCCACTGACCCAAATGGCAATGTCAGATTTAAGGTGCTTGCTGGTAGAATTGTTAGGCAACGCTTAGAGTTGCGTGTGGCCATGCTCAAGACAAGGGCGGTTTCGAAGGCGCTAACCTATCGCACCCTTCGGTCGCCGCACGTCCTTACCGATGCGCTACGTAGTTTTCAGCGTAGTCAGCCAGGACGTGATTTCCGCGCTATCGTCGGGTTCCTTCCACCGGAGTGGAGCGTAGTTGTGATGGGAGGCCTGCTGCGCGATCTCCTGCTTGAGCACGTCCTCGGAATTGAAGCAAGGCCAGCCGACATCGACATCGTCGTATTTGGCGCGGGTTCCATTCACGAGGTTCAAAGCAAGCTAGGGAACACCAATCTTTCGACGAATGCCTTCGGCGGAGCAAAGTGCCACATTCGTCCTGATGGCGTATTGTTCGATCTCTGGCGCGTGGAAGATCACGCCAATATGGCCAAGACCTCCGAGCCTCACACCATCGAACAGCTCTTGCGGCACAATCTTCTCGATATCGATGCCATTCTTTGGGATCCAAAGAGCGATCGACTGCACGATTTCGGATGCCTTCAGGCAATCGCCGCTGAGCGGATCGGCCTCAAAGGCCGCCAGGGTATATCCGAAAAGGTAGCGGCCGCCCAGGTCGCACACGTTCTGGCTGTGGCTTATAAAACCAACTTTCCCTTGTCGGACGAGGTTCGCTCGTTTGTGGCAAGCGCGTCCCGGCGTTGCGCGCCCTCTGAAGTCGAGAGGATTCTCGAACGAAAAGTTCCCTACGCCGCCGGTCTTATTGAGATGTTTTGGAAGGATATTCTCACCGGAGGTACACAGGAATGCCCGGCCCCGACGAGAACGCCAATTCCGCAAGCGACACGGGCAAAGAGAAATTCCTCTTTGCTGAATACGCGGCACTGATCAGCCTAGACAGTTCCCGCAATGATCGCCTCGACCGTTTTCTGACAATTTTCATGACGCTGGCCGCCGCTCCCTGGGCCCTCTACGCCCTCGTCATCAAAGACCGTACCGCCATCCCGTCGATATCGGCGACGCCCTTCCCTGTTGCGGCCGCCTTCGTACTGATCGGCGCGCTCGGCGCACTCGTCTCCATGATGTTCATCCAGATGCGCTTCACCATTATTCTCTACACCCGCGCTCTGAACTCGATCCGAGGATACTTCCTCCCGCCCGACGCTTTGTCCTTCCGCTTACCGTCCAATCCGAGCGTGCCCCCATACTACGAAAAGGGTAACTACATTCAATTCGCCGTGGCGGGCATGGCTTTGGTGAACTCCGGCTACATCAGTCTGGGCCTTTTCAACCTGGTCACGTGGCCACACGGCCCGAGCATCCACCTCTGGACCTATGTGCTCCTCTTCGTGTTCATCTGGTTCCTGCACATGCGCTATTACTCCAGTCAGGCTAATCGGCGGGAGAGTCACAGCCGGGGCGGCAGGGAATTGAGATGGAGCAAATAGACTGATTCACCCCTTTCTCTGCTGGGCGCGTCTTCGAGAAAGGTAGCGCTGGTCCGGCAAACTGGTCCAAAATCAGGCCTCTCTTCATTGACATGAAGTACTTTGTATTATAAAGTACATTCATGATCACATCCGACCAGCCCTTCCTTCGCTCCATCCCAAAGCGCTGGATTCCCCGCGAAATGACCGTCGCACCCGAGCTTGGCATCGGCGAGCCCCGCAGCACTGTGGACCCCCGATACGCGCTCCTGATCAATCCGTTCTATGCCAAGGACGCCAACGCCAGCTTCGGCAAACACGTCCTAACCCCGACGCTCGCCCTGACCAGCTTCGCCGCAACCACGCCAGCGCACTGGCGCGTCGACTACTGGGACGAAAACCTGCTCCACGGACGTCCGCCATCGAATCCGATGCCGCAGGTTGTCGGTATCACCGTCCATCTAACCTTCGCCAAGCGGGCCTACGAACTGGCCGACTGGTACCGTGCCCGCGGATCAAAAGTCATCTTCGGCGGCCTGCACGTTCTCTCCTGTCCCGACGAATGCTCCCACCACGCCGACGCTCTTGCGCTCGGTGACGGCGTGCAACTCTGGCCCCGCATCCTGCGTGACATCGAGACCAACAACCTGCAGCCTCGTTACGTCGAGAGCTATGAAAACGACTACCGCGATGACCCTGCTCCGCGCCGCTCGATTCTTCCCCGCCACAGCTTCCTCACCACCACCAGCCTGATCGCCACGCGTGGCTGCCACAACCGCTGCGGCTTCTGCTATCTCGCGACCGACGGACTGCGGATGCCGTATCGCATGAAGCGTCCCGAACAAATCGCTTCCGAGTTCCAGGAAAACGGCGAGCCCTACGCCGTCTTCATCGACAACAATCTGGGCTCGCGCCCCGACTATCTGCATTCGCTGTGCGCGGCCCTGCGTCCGCTCAATAAAATCTGGAGCGCCGCCGTCACCATCGACGTAACCGACGATCCGAGCCTGATTCGAAACATGGCACTCGCGGGATGCACCGGCGTATTCATCGGCTTCGAATCCCTCTCCGACAACAACCTCTCCGACGCTCACAAAAAGTCGCCGAGGACCAGCGACTATGCCCGCCGCGTCCGGATGCTGCACGACTACGGCATCCAAGTGAACGGATCGTTCGTCCTCGGTTTCGATCACGACCGCAAAGACTCATTCGCCCGCACCGCGGAATGGATCGAAGAAAATCGGCTGGAATGCGCGACCTTCCACATTCTCACGCCCTATCCGGCGACGCCGCTGTTTCGGCAGATGGAAGCGCAAGGCCGCATCCTGCACCGCGACTGGACGCTCTACGACACCGGCCACGCCGTGTTCCAGCCCAAGCACATGACGCCGGAAGAGCTCGAGCAAGGCTACGCCTGGATCTACCAGCGCCTGTTCTCACACTCTTCGATCTGGCGCCGCAGACCGCAAGTTGAAACTTGGAAAGACCTGCAGGCGATCCCGCTCTACCTCGCTATGTCGTATCTGTATAAGCGCTCCAACCGCTTCTGGCATCTGCTGATCAAACACGACCTGGTCAATCCCGTGTGGAAGCCGCTGGTAGAGATGACCCGCTGGCGCCACGTTCACTACCGCCGTCGACTGGCGCAAAAGGAATCTCTGAGTGCTGCACCGGGCCAGGTGGTCTCTGCGGGCGTGTGAAAGCACGAACCCGCTGAAATTGCGATGCGCGTGGAGCTTCCGCACCTCCACGGCCTACTTGACGAAAAGCTCAGAGCTTAGAAAAACTGCGGACGCCCCTTAGGGGCGTCCGCTTTCAGCTAACCCGGCGGTTGCCGGCCTATTTTGCTCGAGCCGCCGGCAGCGGCACCACCGGAAGCACGCTCGTTCCCTCAGCCACGACAGCGCTGAGAGACGAAGGATTCATCCCCAATGCTTGCAGGATGGTAGGCGCTACCTGGACGGTGCCCACTCCCTCGCGAACCGTCTGGGATTGGAACGACGGATTCGATAACAGCAGAATCACGTTCGTATCGTCGTGAGCGAACCCGCCGTGCTCCGCCAGTTTCGACGTGCTGCCGGAGTAAGTAACCCCCACGTTCGGGGTCACGATAATGTCCGGCGTGCGCGGATCGACGGTAGGTTCGTTGTAGTTCAGCGACAGCGACGTGCCGTAATAGATCTGCCCCAGCTCGATTCCGGCGGGGGTGGCATTCGCTTCAAGGATGCCGACAGCGGCCAACGTATCGGCAGAGTTCGACAGCCAGATCAGCGATACATCATCTTCCGTCGGCCCAATGCCGGTGGGGTTGTTGGTGGATTCAGAGTATGGGATGTAGCCCGCATTGGACAGCAAGGTGGCGGGCGAAGTGCCGTTGATCAGCTGCGAGACGTAGCGGCTGGGATCGATCGGCGACTGCCCATGCTTGGCGGTGATCACAATCAGGGTCGAATCATACAGGCCCTTCGCCTTCAGCTCACTGACAAATTCCCCAATCGAGGCGTCAACAAACTGGAATTCACCCAGCAACGCGGTGCCGGGAGTGGCGGCTGCGTCGAGATATCCTCCGGTCGTGTTGTTGCTCGCCTCGATCAGCTTCTGTCCAACGCTCAGCGCCTGAAAGTTCATCCCGAAGATCGTCGGAACCTGGGTCTGCTGGGTCCCTAGATGGTTCTTGCCATCAATTTCGTTGAGGATTGCGTTGACCTTTAAGGTGTCGTAGCACTGAATGTTCGCGAAGCTGTTCGTCCAGGCCGACAAGTCCGCATTGGGATCCGGGATCGGGTCGCAGGGTGTGCCGGTGGGCGTTACCACCTTGGGAAGCGCGATCACGGAAGAGTTGATTTCAGGCCCGTAGAAGTCGTTGAGCGCGACTGGCCCCAGACCAGCTGCTACCGCGGAGTATGCCGGGTGCTTGTCGGACCACGCCGTGTATCCGCCATTCTGGGAAATCACGCTGAAAATGGTGTTGGCACGAACGAAGTCCCACGGCCAAACCGGGTTGCAGCCGTTGTTGGGGTCGCGGATCAGACGCTTGGAATCGATCGACGCGATGCCGCCATCGGTCAACGACGCGCCCGGCGCGCCGCCATTCAACTTCGTCTGGTCGATGTCGATGCCTTCTTCGTATTCCGATGTAGTACCCGTCGGCGCCGCGAACGGGGTACACGGACCCGCCGCCAGACCGTTGCCCGTGGTCACGGCCGGGGCGTCTAGATTCCGCGCATACGCCACGTCATAGTAGATGCCCGTATAGGCCGGGCTTCCGCCGGTGACGATCCCGATCAGGCCGGGAAAAGAATCCGAAGTCTTGGTAGTGCTGGCGGCGACATAGTTGACGCCGGTCTTGCCCAGGGCGGCCAGCGATGGGCAATAGGGCTTGCCGTTGTTAACCGTGCTGACTCCGCTGGCACAGTTCAGGAAATCAACAGCATGCATGCCGTCGACGCTGATCAGCAGAACGCGTTTGATCTGGTTTTGGTTGGGATGGCTGTTTTGGGCCATTGCGGTGCCCATCGAACAGGCCGCCGCGAGGGAGAGCAGTGCAAGTGTCTTTTTCATGTTGGGCCTCTGCTTCCGATCGTAAGAAATGAGGCCCAGCCGAATGTTACGGAGACTTGAATTGTTCGTGAAAACTCCGAGGCAGGGTTGTGGAAATCTGCTCGGGTAGTCCTCCACGGCCGAAGTTGTTTGCCAAGTATGAGATCCGACTCGCACATCTACCGCCAGAAAAGCCTTGACAATCTATACTGTACATCATACAGTGTGTATCGCATACTATATGGCGAACGGTACGCAAGGCAGCTCAGAGATCCTCGAGAACCTGAAGCTGGAGCTGCGCCGAGGCTGCTTGATCGTCGCGGTCCTGGCTCAACTCCGCACCGAGCAATACGGCTATACCCTGCGCAAGGCGCTGGCCGACGACGGCCTGGTCATCGACGAAGGCACGCTCTACCCTCTGCTGCGCCGCCTCGAGACTCAGGGTCTGCTGGTCAGCCAATGGCGCGAAGAAGATAAACGCAATAAGCGCTTCTACCACCTATCGCCGGCCGGCGATTTGATCCTCAAGCAATTGCTCGAGGAGTGGGAAAGCATCAACGCATCGCTAAACAAAATTCTGCAAGAGGCATCGTTATGAACCCATCCAGCCCAGATTCATCCACTCAGAACGCAGCCGACCTGATCGATCGTTACCTGCAGGCCGTCCGCTTCTGGCTGCCCAAATCGCACCGCCAAGACGACCTGATCGCCGAGCTAGGCGAAGACCTGCGCTCTCAGATCGAGGACAAGGAAACCGAACTCGGCCACGGCTTCGACAAGACCGAGATGGCCGCGATCCTGAAGCGCTGCGGCAGTCCCATGATGGTCGCCGGTCGCCTCGGTCCGCAACGGCACCTGATCGGCCCCGCCCTGTTCCCCATCTACGAATTCGTGTTGAAGATGGTGCTCTTGTGGATTCTGGTACCCGTATTCGTGTTCATTCTCGGGCCGGTAAACCTGGCCAATAACGGCGGCAACTGGGCGTTGGCTGTAGCGAACACTTTCGGCGATCTGTGGTCCGGGCTGTTCATTGCGGCCGGCATCATCACCCTGGTCTTCGCCATCATCGAGCGCACGAACACACACCTCGGAACCGAAATCAAATGGGACCCACTCAAGCTGCCGCCAGTGCAAAAGGACAAGCGCAAACCCTCGCTGCTGAAAGCCCTCTGCGAGTTCGGATTTAACATCTTCGGTCTGGTCTGGCTGCTGCTCGTGCCGACATACCCGTTCCTGATCCTCGGTCCGGCAGCGGCGTTTCTGAAAGCAGCGCCCCTACTGCACACGTTCTACATTCCGTTTGTTCTGCTCAGCGTTGTCGCACTGATCAGGTCGGCCGTGACCCTGGCGCGGCCGCAGTGGACATGGTTCCCGCTCCTGAGCCAGCTATTGCACTCTGTCCTGATGCTGATCCTGCTGCGTTACATGATCCAAGCCATCACCCACGCGCCCAGCGCCTTTCCATTCGTGGTCTTACAGGACGCCGTGCGAGACTCGGCAAAATACATCAAGATCGCAGCCATCGTGAATGTGTCAATTCTCATCAGCGTTGCCGGTGCGTGGCTGGGACTCAGCATCGCCGCGATCGTACAGACCTGGGAATTCCTGCGGTATCTCCGCAACCGAACCTCGTCCCCTCGGCAGATCGCACCCATCGGGGCGCAGTAACCCAATCGTGGAGCCCCGGACGCCCTCGTCCGGGGCGCAGCGCCACAGACGTGTCCAGACAGACCCGTGCCGCCGCCAGGGCGGACCCTTCGAACTTCGCTCAGGGCAGGCTGCGTCCGCCTCTCCACAGGCTCCCCCGATCCCAAGCACCGCCCTTCCAGCGTTCCATTGCGGTAAGATCAAAAGCTATGAATCCCTCACCCGCCGAGGCCAAAGCGGACCCACACTCCGACCCCGAGCATCGCCCGTCGAATTTCATCCGCGACATCATTGTCGACGACCTGAAGACCAATAAATACAACGGCCGCGTCCAGACCCGCTTCCCTCCCGAGCCCAACGGATACCTGCACATCGGCCACGCCAAGGCCATCTGCCTCGACTTCGGCCTAGCCGACGAATTCGGCGGCCACACGAACCTGCGCTTCGATGACACCAACCCCGCGAAGGAAGAAACCGAATACGTCGAATCGATCAAAGAAGACGTCAAGTGGCTGGGCTACCACTGGGACGGCCTGTTCTACGCCTCGGACTATTTCGACCAGCTCTACGAGTGGGCGCTCAAGCTGATTCGCGAAGGCAAAGCCTACGTCGACGACCTCTCCGCCGAAGAAATTCGCAAATACCGCGGCACCCTCACCGAACCCGGCAAAGACAGCCCGCATCGCAACCGTTCCGTCGAAGAGAATCTCGACCTATTTCAGCGCATGAAGGCCAAAGAATTCCCCGATGGTTCGCGCGTCCTCCGCGCCAAAGTCGACATGGCCTCGCCGAACCTGAACATGCGCGATCCCGTGATGTACCGCATCCTGCACGCCGAACATCACCGCACCGGCAACAAGTGGTGCATCTATCCCATGTACGACTTCGCGCACGGACAGTCGGATTCACTCGAAAAAGTTACACACTCCATGTGCACACTGGAGTTCGAAGATCATCGTCCGCTCTACAACTGGTTCATCCAGCAGCTGGGAATTTTCCCTTCGCAGCAAATCGAGTTCGACCGCCTCAACCTCACCCACACGCTGTTGAGCAAGCGCAAGCTGCTGCAACTGGTGCAGGAAGGCCGCGTCCGCGGCTGGGACGACCCCCGCATGCCCACCCTGAGCGGCATCCGCCGCCGCGGCTATACGCCGGAAGCGATCCGCAATTTCACCGCGTCGATCGGCGTTTCGAAGACCACCGGATCGATCGAGCTGGCGATGCTCGAACATTTCGTGCGCGAGGATCTGAATAAGCGCGCGCTTCGCGTAATGGCTATACTGCGTCCGCTGAGAGTGGTTATCGACAACTGTCCGGAGAATCAGGTAGAAGACATGGATGCGGTGAACAATCCTGAAGACGAGAGCGCGGGCACGCGCAAGGTTCCCTTCTCGCGCGTGCTCTACATCGAGCAGGACGACTTCCGCGAGATTCCTCCGCCGAAGTATTACCGGCTTTCGCCAGGCCGCGAAGTTCGGCTTCGTTACGGCTATTTCATCGCCTGCACCAGCGTCGTGAAGAACGACAGGGGAGAAGTCATTGAAGTTCACTGCACCTACGATCCAGCGAGCAAAGGCGGGAACTCTCCCGATGGCCGCAAAGTGAAAGCGACCATCCACTGGGTCTCAGCTGCGCATGCGGTCGACGCAGAGGTGCGCGTCTACGAGAACTTATTTTTGAAAGAAGATCCCAGCGACGTCGAGGAAGGACAGGACGTCCTCGACAATCTCAATCCCAACTCGCTCGAGATCATCGCCGACGCAAAGGTCGAGCCGTCGCTGGCGAACGCCACGGCCGGCACTCGTTACCAATTCGAGCGCCTGGGATATTTCTGTGTCGACCCCGACTCCAAGCCCGGGAAGCCAGTCTTCAACCGCACAGTCGCGCTGAAAGACGCCTGGGCGCGAGTAGAGAAAAAACAGGGCGGCCGTTAGCTAACTCTCTCAGCTAACTCTTCGACCTGCGAAACGTCTTGCCACATATGGCGAACCTACCAATCGTCGCAGCTGTACTTCTCGAGTTCTCCCGCACAGCAGTCTCCATGTCCGCCGCGGGCATCCTGCTTTTCCTGATAGCGCTGTTGGCTGCGAAGTCCGATATCGTGCGAGCCAGCGGCCTCGACAAAATCTTAATCTTGAGCAATCTGTGTTTCGCCCTTCCATTAGCCGCCTTCGGCGCGGAACATCTCGCAGCCGCAAAATTCATCCAGATGGGCGTGCCCTCGTATGTGCCGTTTCATTTGTTCTGGGCGTATTTTGTCGGCGTTGCGTTGCTGGCCGCGTCTCTCAGCATCGCCACAAAAATTGAGGTGCGCTGGTCCGGCCTGCTGTTCGGCATCATGATGTTTCTTTTTGTAGCGATGCTCGACATCCCGAGCGTTCTCGCCACCCCCAAAGACAGGATTCCCTGGACGCTTCTCCTCCGCGAACTGGCGTTCGGAGGCGGAGGCTGGCTTCTAGCCGCGGCCGCGATGCGGGAAGACGGCAAGGGTAAACTCATCCCCGTGGGCCGTGTGTTAGTCGGAATGGCCGCCATATTTTACGGCGTGGAGACTTTTCTGCACCCGCTGGGAATGCCCGGAGTCCCGCTCCAAAAACTCATGCCCGAGTGGATTCCGGCGCGCCCGCTCATCGGCTATTTGACGGCCGCAATTCTCGTGGTTGCCGGCGCGGCCATTCTGCTGGCCAGAAACACGCGCAGGGCAGCCACCTATCTCGGCACCTGGATCGTACTGCTGGTCGTTTTCGTCTACGCGCCGGTTCTGATCGCGGCCCTGGCCAACCCAAGCACGGACGTCAAAGTCGAAGGGCTGAATTACTTTTTCGACACGCTGCTCTTTGGCGGGACGGTACTCGCCCTCGCCAGCGCCACACCACGCACCGATTAAGTGCCGGCCGCCGATTCGTCTCCCAAAAACGAAACCCCGAGCAGAATTCAACTCGGGGCGTAAGCCTGTCCAGCTACGAACACGATTATCGGCACATCGAAACCGGAAGTCAAGATTACTTGAGGAGTCTCCCTGTCCTAAGACTCCCCCGCAGTTTCCCTACCGACGGGATTCGAACCCGCACCTTTAAGCTGGACAGGCTTACGTGCTGCCAATTACACCACGGGCCCACGAGCAGCTTACATTTCAAGAGACGGGCTCGGCGGCAATCTCTGCCCAATATTTCGAGGCAAGGTCCAATTCGGGAACGACAACAGCTTTTGGATTTGGCTGAGAGCTGAGAGCTGAGAGCTGATAGCTGATAGCTGAAAGCTGCCCGCTAGTTATGCACGTGCGGACTCTGCGCCGGATTGGCGTGGTGTGTGGCCGGTTCCTTCACGACTTTCACATCAAAGCTCACGGGAACCGTCTTCGGCGGAAAGCATTGCGCGTTGTCGCACGCCTGGTAGCGCAGCACTCCGTGCATCACATACTTTCCCGGCGTCACCGAGAGCAGCGGATGCACCGCCACCGCGATCGTGAAATCCCCGCTGTACACGCTGAGCTGTTGGTCGGGTGAAAAAGGAAACGTCAAGTTCTGTCCGTCCGGATACGCAATCTTTCCGAGGACGATATCGGTGGGCAGGTCCATCTTCAGAGCCGTCGGAATCAGAAACTCGTCCTTCGGCGTGTTCGAGTTAATGTGGAATCCTGACGCTACCCGAAAATTCAAGTTCACCATAGTCTGCGCCGCGCGCGGAGCCGTCACCAGCGGCACCGCGGCGAACGAAACCGAAGGTGCTTTGCCGGTCTGCGCGAAAGCTGTGCCCGCGAACAGTGCCAGCACCCAGATCAGCCTCGTCTTGTGACCGCGCAAATACATGATTCTTACAACCGCCGCAATACGCCTGACGCAAACAAAGCCACTAGCAATACTAGAACCCGCGCGCCCGCTTTTCTATTGTCACTTCTGAGCCTGCAACACCGCGGGCGGACTTGCGCTCGAGGCGCTCACCTGCGTGTCCAATGCCTTCTTGATCGAGTCCTCGATCTCACCCTTGCCCTTCAGCCCGATAATCTTGTCGACAATTTTCCCATCGCGCCCGATGAAGAAACTCTCCGGCAGCGCCGGCACGCCGCCATACGCATCGCCCACAGCCTCCTTGCCCAGCAGCACGGGATAATTCACTCCCATATCCTTGGCAAACTTGGCAATGTCGTCTTTGCCCGAATCATCCATCGCGACCCCGATCACCTGCAGTCCCTGCGCCCCATACTGATTCTGCAATTCGACCAGCCACGGCGTTTCGATCTTGCACGGCCCGCACCAGGTAGCCCAAAAATTCAGCAGCACGGCTTTACCCCGCAGGTCTGACAACCGCAGGTTCTTGCCGTCCAGCGATTCGAGAGTAAAGTCGGGCGCGGGCGAGGCTCTCATAATGAGCGACTGAGCATCCGCCGAGCGCCGCGACATGTGCATCCCGAAATACAACATCGCCGCAGCCACCACGGCCACCACCACCAGAGCCAGCGGATTGCGATTCCCGCGCGCGCCCGCCGGTAGGCCCAACGCACCCTCAGCAACATCCGACGGCTGAAACGTAGCGCCACAGGCGCCGCAGGTGACCGAGCTTACTGTGTTAGAAGCGCCTTCCGGACTCAGGCCGGCATTTTGACTGAGCCGCACCCCGCACTTTGGACAAAACTGAAATTCTTCAATCTTCACAACCGCACCCTCCCACTACAAAGCAAACCGATTCAGGAACGATAGCCAGCTCGAAATCAGGGTAAACCGTCCAATCACCAGCAACACGCCGAGCGCAATCATCAACCCGCCGGAAGCCACTTCCAGCACGTGCATGTGCGATCGGAAGCGGCTGTAAAACTTCAGAAAACGCTCCATCAGCAGCGAAGTCAGCAGAAACGGCACCGCCAGCCCGAGCGAATAGACCGCCAACAACAAAATGCCTTTGACCAAAGTATCCTGCTCGCTGGCCAGCGTCAGCAGCACGGTGAGAATCGGCCCTAGGCAAGGCGTCCAGCCGAAGGCAAACGCGAATCCAATCACGAACGCGCCAATCGGTGTACTGCTGCCTTTCACGCTGTGCAGCCGCGCGTCAGTGTAAAGCGCCTTGATCTTGAAAATCCCGGTCAGGTGCAGTCCGAAAATAATAATCACCACGCCCGCCACGATCGACAGCGTGTGCTTGTAACGCGCCGCCATTTGCCCGATTTCTGTCGAGATCGCACCCAGCGTGATGAACACCACGCTAAAGCCCAGGATGAACCCAACCGAATTCACCATCACCCGGCGCATCAGCTGGCCCTGCCGCGCCTTCAATTCCTCAACTCCCGCACCCGAGATCAGAGACACATATCCCGGCACCAGCGGCAGCACGCAAGGCGAGAGAAACGAAATCAGCCCTGCGATGAAGGCGGCGATCGGAAGTGGAAGACCCGACAGGAAACTGGACATTCGTCTTTATTGTACCTGCTGAACGCCCTATCAAAAGGCGCTACACCGTTAGATAAGACGATCAAGACGGGATTTAGTTGCAGCCCGTACCGATTTCTGGCGCGCTCGGCGCCATCAGCGCGATTTTGCCGGTCGCGCCGGCGCGGCCGGTGTCGCAGGTGCCGGCGCGGGCTTCGGAGCCTCCTCCGGTGCCTGCTCCGGAGATTCCGCCAGTTTACGGAATACGCCAACCGGAACCGTCGCCACCAGCACGGCCCGAGTCTCTTCCTGGCGCACCTGCAGGCTGTCAAAAAGAGTCTTCACATCGGCATCGGTTCCCGGCGAGCCAACCGAAGCCTCGGCACTGTGAAACATCGCCAGAAACACGCTGACCTTATTAGCCAGATCGCGGGCGTCATCAGCGCTCCCCGCCTCAGCTTCCGCCCGCAGGTGCAGTACGTCGACACGCAGCGGCAAATGCAGCGGGTTGTAGCTGGCGGAAATGACCAGATCCGCGGGCTTCGGAAAAATGCTGGACCACGCCCCAAACCCAGGCGACCGCGGTTCCACGTGCGCGACAATCCAAACCGGACTGGCCAGCTGCACCCGCTTGTAATAGCGCCTCAGCAAAGCCGGACCCCCAAACGGCGACGCCAGCCGCCGCGACCGGTCAACCATGCCGCGAATCACTGCTGGGTCGTCATGATTCGAGGCCGCAACCGTATCCACACCCAGAATTGCGACGCGAAACGACCGTCCATAGAGTGGAATCGTAAAGATGTCGACCGAGTGGTAGTTCTCGACCGACTGCGCCGTGTGCTTCAAATAGGCAAGACATTTGCCCTGGTCAAACCGTCCGGTAAAGACCTCAGAGAAGCGAGGCTCAGGCGCTGCGCCGCCGGTCCCGCCGCCCGGCCAGGCCTGCGGATAGTGGACCGCGAAGGCTACGGCGTCAAGATCGCGCTCAAAGTCAAACCCAGTTTCTTGGATGAAGCGCTCATATTCCGGATCGTGCGTGACCGGCCCGTTTGCGCCAGAGAAGAAAGACTTTCCCGAACTCGCCTTGCGCACCCAGCCGAAATCGGCGTAGACAAAAGCATCAGCGCCGGGCAGCAGCCGCGCTGGTTCCGGCGGAGCATGCTTGCGTAGTTCCACAGCAAGCGTCACCGCGGCAGCCACCACTACGACCGCCAGCGCGATGGGGAATGCGCGTCTTATTCGCATGAAGTGCGGGTCAGATGTGAAATGATAGCACCGTCCAGCTTTATGCCTGGCCTCGGCAGGACTCGGTGAATATCAAAGGATTCGATCTAGCCGTCATACGCGTGGTCATCCGCGTTGCGGTAATCCTGCTTCTGTGCTCGGCCGCGTCGTTGCAAGCCGCCGACCTGGTCCTCACTGGCGCCACTGTTTATCCATCCCCCGACGCTCAGCCCATTGTCGATGCCAGCATTGTCGTTCACGACGGCCGCATCGCGGCGATTGGGCCACGAGCATCCATCACGATCCCTAAGGGTGCTCAAGTTCTTGACTGCTCTGGAAGGTTCATTGTCGCCGGTTTCTGGAACAGCCACGTGCATATCCTCACAGTTGGCCTGCTCCACGCCCGCGATTTCCAAGTCAATGAACTGAACAGTCAACTTGACCTCATGTTCAACCGGTGGGGTTTTACCACGGTCTTTGACATCGCCTCTGTGCTCGATAACACCCTGGCTCTTCGTGCTCGAATCGAGAGTGGCGAACTTCGTGGTCCAACCATTCTCACCGTGGGCGAGCCTATCTGGACGATCGAACCGATCTATGTCCGCGACTTTCTGAACGAAAACCACATCTCCATCCCGCACACAGAGACACCAGATCAGGCAACCGCTCTGGTGCGCGACCACGCTGCTAAGGGTGCCAACGGCATCAAGCTGTTTGCCGGGTCGGTTCAAGCGGGCGGCAAGGTTGCGGTGCTGCCCCTGTCGATCGCCAAGGCCGCGGTCACGGAGGCGCACCGTCACGGTTTGCCGGTCTTCGCTCACCCGCAGAATCTGGACGGCATCAACGTTGCGATAGACAGCGGTGTGGATGTGCTCGCGCACACGGTTCCAGATTCCCCACCCTGGGATGCGGGATTCGTGGAGCGCCTCAAGAAGGCGAATCTGGCGCTGATTCCGACTCTCACGCTGTTTGACTTCGAGGCGCGCAAGGCCGGAGCCTCCGACCAGGAACGTGAGACCTGGGTCGCAAAGATGGTCACCGAACTACGCGCCTATTCGCAGGCCGGAGGAGAAATCCTGTTTGGCACCGATATCGGCTACACAGACCATTACGACACCGCGATGGAGTTCGCCCTCATGGCCCAGGCGGGTATGAATTTCCCACAGATTCTGGCTTCCCTGACCACGAATCCCGCTCGTCGGTTCGGAGATTCACATCGGACCGGACGCATTGCCGTTGGCATGGATGCCGACATAGTGGTTCTACAAGCGGACCCGGCCAAGGATGTGGCTGCCCTTTCTAAAGTTCAACTCACCATGCTTGGCGGCAAGGTTATTTATTCCGCCGGAAACTGAAGAGGGACTGGAGAAGAGGGACTGAAGCGTTAAGAGGCGCCCCTCACTCATGCCGCAGTGCCGTCATAGGGTCGATCTGCGCCGCACGCCGCGCCGGTAAGCCCCCCGCCAGAAGCGCCGCAAACAACAGAATGATCACCGCCAGCCCGAGCGCCATCGGATCATTGGGCTTCATCCCAAATAATAACGATCCGACAAACTTTGAAGTTCCCAGCGCAATCGGCACGCTGATGGCAAGTCCCACCGCCGCCATCACGATCACTTGCCGCAGCACCATCCACACGATCGGGCCGCGTTGCGCGCCCAGAGCCATGCGAATCCCAATCTCCCCCGTCCGCCGCGCCACCGTGTACGAAATCGTCCCGTAGAGCCCCACACAGGCGATCAGCAGCGCCAGCACAGCCAGGGCGGAGCACAATTCAGCAAGAACTTTCTCGTGACGCATTGCGCTCTCGATCTCCCGGGCCTGTGTTCTCACGTCAGTGACGGGCAATCGTGCATCCGCCCGGTGCACCACATCGCGAATCGAATTAACAAAGCCGAGCGGATCGCCCGCCGTACGCAGCGCGTACATCATCTGGTCCGGCGGCGGATATCCCTGGTTATAAGTGATATAGATCACCGGCAAGGTCTCTCGTTTCAGGTTGCCATAGCGCGCATTCCTCGCCACGCCAACAATCTCCATGTCGCGCGCCACCTTCTTTTGCTCTGTGTCCTCCGACAAAATGACATGTTGCCCCAGCGGATTGCGCCCGGGGAAATTGACCCGCGCAAACTCCTCGCTGATGACCGCAACCTTCTGTGAATTGGGCCGGTCGCGCTCATCGATGTCGCGGCCCTCGAGAATCGGCACCTGCATCGTGGTCAGAAAATTTGGTCCGACTTGCAGATAGCGGTTTTCCGGATTTGGCCGCGCGCCCACCGCGCTGATCGGCATACTGTCCTCGCCGGTAATCAGAGAACCGCGAGCGATGCCCGCACTGCGCACGCCAGGAAGCGCCGAAAGCTGCTCCAGAACCTTGCCGTAAAACTCCGAGATCGCCGGATCTTTGTATCCCACTTTGCTGGCATCGATGGTGAACAACAGCAGATTCTCGCGATTGAAGCCCAGATTCACCGATTGCAAATTGTTCAGCGTGCGCACGAAGAGTCCTGCGGCCACCAGCATCAGCGAGGTAGTTGCAATCTGCCCCACCACCAGGACTTGGCTCACACTGACGCGCCAGCCGGAAGGCTTCGCGTGCGGTTGACTGGTCTGCGTCTCCTTCAATGCCGACACCAGATCCATCCGCGTGGACTGCAGCGCAGGGATCAGACCGAAGACGATGCCCGTGAGCAACGAGAGCCCCGCCGCCACCGCCAGCACATGCCAATTGAGATGCGGATGGAGCGCGGCATCGTCGGAATGGCCGGCGATCAGTGCAGATAACAAACGAATCCCCCAAAATGCCAGCAGGACGCCCAGCGCCCCGCCCATTGCACCCAGCAGAACGCTCTCAGTGAGCAACTGCCGGATCACTCGCGCGCGGGTAGCGCCCTCGCTCAGCCGCACCGCAATCTCGCGGCGGCGCGAAGCGGCGCGCGCCAGCAGCAGGTTCGCGACATTGGAGCACGCGATCACCAGAATCAGAGCGACCAGCGTCATCAACAGGAACAAAGGTTTGGAGTACTCCCTCCGCAGCGAATCGATTCCGCCTCTGCCCTCGCGCAACAGGATCTCGGGCAGCACCGCCCGTTCTTTGTCATTCGTCGCTGTTGCCGCAACCCATTGATGAAATCTCGGTGCGAGCTGCGCCTGTGCCTGTGCCAGTGTTACTCCGGGCTTCAGGCGCGCCATCGCCTGCATCCAGTAATAGTTCTGGTCCAGGTAATCGCCGGCAGTAAACGGAAAGGGATTGTTCGCCCCCAGCACAAGGTTGGCGTGCATCGGAACATACATGTCCGGAGCCCGCGCCGGATCGACTCCGAAAAATTCCGGCGGAGCGACTCCCGCCACTGTGAAAGGAACGCCGTTGATCGAAAGCGCCTTTCCGGGCGCGTCCGCCGCGCCGCCAAAGTGTTTTTCACTGAACGCGAAGCTGACCACAACCACGTTGGCAGCGCCCACCCTGTCATCGTCAGCGAAAATCAGACGCCCTGCCGCCGGCGCTAGGCCCAGACCGCGAAAGAAATCTCCCGAAACCAGTTCGCCGTCCGCAGACTCGGCTTTCCCGTTGATCGAAACATTCATCCCTTGAACTTCACGGTTGTTCGCGTATGCGAAAACATCGGAGAAGACCGCCCCGCTGTCCTGGAAAACGGAAAGCGCGCGGTAAGGGAAAATCGGACTAACCGCGCCTCCGTTCGGATCCTCAT
>Ga0209274_10000810_pt1 | contig 17018 bp, 12 predicted proteins | sample HubBroMetageREF1_FD_188343 | JGI IMG/M metagenome (GOLD analysis project Ga0209274, IMG submission 188343) | Reference soil microbial communities from the Hubbard Brook experimental Forest, New Hampshire, USA - Hubbard Brook CCASE Soil... | ecosystem: Environmental > Terrestrial > Soil >...
TGCGGTGGGGGTTCCGGTGGGAGCGGCGATTACGGTGGGATATCCGCTGGCGCAGACGCTGGTATCGGAATTTCAGGGATGGATTAATGCGGGGCGGGATGTGACGTCGCACTCGATTTCGCATACCTACTACACGAATACTGATGCGCTCGACATTCAGTACACAGGGAGTGGGACAGCGGCGACGTTGAGCATTAGTAATAAGGTGCTGACGATTGCGGTGACGGGGGCTTCGGACGGCGTGACTTATAACCTGGCGCAGGGGGATGCGCAGGGGACGATTGGAAATTTGAACATCGCGCTTACGGGCACCGGGAAGTTTACGACTTCGTATTTGACGCCGTGCCAGGGGCCTTATGGGACGGGATGTTCGGCGTATACGTTTGCGGCGCTGCTGTCGCAGGATCTGGCGGATGTTAGCGGGATTGATGTGAAGACATCGGCTTATCACATGCTGCTGAATGTGACACGGCTGACTACGGATGAGATCACGCTGTCGCGGGCATGGATGACCGCGAACCTGACGGGGCTGCCGGCTACGCCGGTGTATGTGTATCCGGGAGGGTATGAGAATCCGAACATGGAGGCGATCACGGCGGGGGTGCCGTATACGGGAGCGCGCGGAGCGCTGCATGAAGGCGGCACGGCGAACAACGGTCTGCCGATTACGGGAGCGAAGGACACGTACGCGAGCGGGTTCAACCTGCAGGACATCACAAGTTTTGGGGTGAATCCTTCGTGGATGGGATCGGCGGGGGTGACGCCTGGGTTGCTGAATCAGAAGATTCGGGCGTTGGTTTGGAAGGAACAGGTGTGGGGAGTGCCGTGGGGAGTTTTCTGGCATTTGAACGAGCTGACGCAGACTGATCCGGTGGGCGGGACGGAGATTACGAATCTGATTCAGGATTTCAAGGCGAGCGGGGCGACGATTCGAACGAACACGGGGCTGGTGAATTGGTTGATGACGGGGACTTTGGAAACGGGGACGGATGGGAATTACTACTACAAGTCGCCGGCCTTGAGCACTTATTCGGCAAATGGCGGGCTGGATTTTCGACCGACGGTGAATTCTCCGGTGGTGGATGCGGGAGAGAATCTGGGAGCGACGTATGAGATCGACATCAGCGGACTGAATCAGAACGATTATGGGACTGGGTGGGAGATTGGGGCGCATGTGTTTGCCGGGTATTCGAACTATGGAGGGACGGGCGCGTCAACGAGTTCCCACTTTTCGGTTGGGCCGATGTGGTTTTTGCAACCCTCTCCTTTTTTCGGTTTTTCGGAATCGACCACGGGTAGCGGCGCGTGGCCAACAACTAATTACGGGATGCAGCGCTTCTGGGACTCGCCACCCATGCAGTGGCCTTCGATCGAGACCGCCGCCGGAACTTTTACGTTCACCAGCCTGGATTCGGATTTGGCGCAAGCTTTTACAGAAGGCACGTTTGAGGCCTTGTACACTTTGGCCCGGACACCACCTTGGATTACTTCGGACCCGACTGATACGACCTGTAATTATCAGCTGCCGGCGGTGGGTGGAGGGAATGGGGAATGCTATCCGCCGAGCGATCTGAATGCGGACGGCTCGGGGACTAACGCGACGTGGAAGGCCTGGATCACAAAGATTGCCCAGCACGCCAATGGACTGGACGGCAACTCTGGCTACCTGATCAATCACGCGCACATCCGGTATTGGGAAATATGGAATGAGCCGGACAATACGGGGTTTTGGATGGGGACGTTGGCGCAACTGGCGCGGCTGACGGAAGACGCGCGCTGCATCATCCTCGGAAGCCAGGGAGGACAGAACGTGATTCACCAGAGCGGGAATGGAACGGCGACGGCCTGCACCGCGACGGCCATTGATTCGACCGCGATGATCGTCATGGCGTCGGGGCACGCGAACTCGGCGTCGGTGGTGCAGTACGCCCAGAACCAACTCTACTGCAACAACACGACTGGGATTCCATCGTACCAACTGCCCTGCCCCAATCCGGCGAACGCGACTTCGGCGGCGCTGGATGTCATTAACTTTCACATGAAGCCAGGCAATACCACGGGCAACAACTGCCCCGCCGTCACAAACACGCCCTGCACCGTGGAAACCGTCATGGCGCTCTACTCTGCCAACATCCAGGGCATATTACAACCGGCGGAGAAGGCAAAGCCGCTATGGAACGGGGAAGCGCAGTACGCGAGTGGCGGGTTTGCGGCGCCCTACACCGATCTGGACATGGCGGCCTCATTCATGCCGCGGTTCTATCTGACTAACTGGACCTATAACGTGGTTGGGGATGCGTGGTACACCTCGGTCACCGATCCGACTACGGTGGCGCCGTCCTATCAGCAGACTTACAACTGGCTGATCGGTGCGACGCTGGTTTCTCCATGCACGGTCGCGGGGACTGTGTATCAGTGCACGATCGACCGGGGCGGAGTGTTCTATGGAATCATTTGGGACTCGTCGCAGTCGTGCTCGGGTGGGGTGTGCACGACGGGAAATCAGACGGTTTCTACGCAGTGGGGACACTATCAGCTGATGACTGCGGCGAGCACGCCGGCGGCGATCGTGGGCAACACGGTTGCGGTCGGGATCAAACCGATTGTGTTGTCGCAGTGAGAGTGCTGTGAGCGGGCGGGAAAGATATCAGAAGTTCCTCCGGAGTGTCGTAATTCTCTTTCGCCCCTCCGGGGCTTGCTCATTTTTCCGACCTGGACCCACAGCTTGCGCTGTGGGCTGCATTCTTTTGCCGCTTCGCGGCTGGGAGTTGTGGTTCCGACACAGGTCAGGGTATTCGGCGTGACGGAGTTTGGTCGCGGAGGGTTGCGGTGTGTTTGAGGCTTGATGGATTCGAGAGGAACAACGGAGGAGATATGAAGAGGGGCAATCGTTTTGGGCGGTTGGGCTTGGGGCTCGTGTTGTGCGTGACCGTTACGCTGGCGGGATGTTCGACGGCTTGGATCACGGAGGCGGAAGAAGTTGTGGCGGCGCTGATTCCGGCGGCGGCGAATATTATCGCGCTGGTGGCGGCGCTCGGGGGGAACAGCGTTTCGGCGACGGATCTGCAGACGATTCAGAACGCGGGGACGCAGGCGGGAGCGGATCTGCAGCTGATTCAATCGCTGATCACGGCGTATCAGACGGCGGATGCGACGGCGAAGCCAGGGATTCTGAATCAGATTCAGGCCGCGATCAACGCGGTGCAGGCGAATCTGCAGGGACTGCTGCCGGCTTTGCACATTCAGGATGCGGCTACACAGGCGAAGATCACGGCGGTGGTGGGGATTGTGCTGTCGGAAGTGGAATCGCTAGCGGCGGTTGTGCCGGTGGTGAATGCGAGTGGCGAGACTCCCACCCCTTCGGCTCGCGATGCTCGCTCAGGGCAGGCTCTAGCCGCAAAGAACGCGGCTGGGATGGGGCACCCGCAGGTGAAGAAGCAGCCTCCGCTGACGGCGAGCGAGTTTGTGAAGTCTTACAACGCGACGTTGACCGCGAAGACGGGGAATGCGGATCTGGACCGGGTGACGGCGGGGTTGAAGATTCATCTGCATGGGAAAGTGGCGAGGTGGGCGACGGCCGGGGTGCTGCAGTAGGAAGCACCCATGTCTCGCAACAGACGCGAGACATGGGGCACTCGGCCGGCGTGGCGTTGGGAAACAGAAACACAAGGTCCCTCGACTTCGCTCGGGACGACAAATGTAGAGGATTTCAGTGTTTACTGATTTGCAGCTGGTGGAACAATTCGGGCCGTTTCTGGATCGGAAGTTGGGGGAGCAGACGGTGCGGGATCTGCTGATCGGGAAGCTGTTGAAGATCCGCGAGAAGAAAAGTGGAGTGCGGTATTTGAAGTTGAACCGGGCGCAGCAGGAATACTCGCGGCGGTGCGGGAAGCGGAACATTGTGCTGAAAGCGCGGCAAGTGGGAATCACGACGTATATTGCGGCGCGGTTTTTCATACAGACGATTACGAGGCCGGGGACGCTGACGGTGCAGGTGGCGCACAGCGACGAGTCGGCCCAGGCGATATTCAACATCGTGCACCGGTTTTGGGAAAAACTGCCCAATGCGCGGGTGCGCCGGGGCGCGCTGGTGAAGTCGCGCTCAAACATTCGCCAGATTATCTTTCCGAAACTCGACAGCGAGTATCGGGTGGAGACGGCGGATGACAACGCGGGACGCGGGATGACCATCCACAATTTGCATTGCTCGGAGGTCTCCCGCTGGCCCCGTGGGGGATTGGAAACGCTGGCGTCGTTGCGAGCGGCGGTGGTGCCGGATGGGGAGATTGTGTTGGAGTCGACGGCGAACGGGGCTGCGGGGATTTTTTATGAGGAGTGGCAGAAGGCGGAGGAGATGGGCTACACGCAACACTTTTTCCCGTGGTGGTATGAGGCGTCATATATAGAGGATGCGGTGAAGCGGCCGGTGCACCCGCTAAGTGAGGAAGAAACAAAGTTGGTGGAACGTCACGGGTTGAGCGAGGAGCAGATTGCGTGGCGGCGGGCGCGGTGGCAAATGTTGCGGGGGCAGGCGGCGCAGGAGTATGCGGAGGATGCGGTGTCTTGTTTCCTGGCGTCGGGAGAGTGCGTGTTTGATATGGACGCAATTGAATTGGCCGGGGCGCATGCGGGGCGGGTTTTGGAATCTCAGGACAATGGAAGGCTGCTGATGTGGCTTCCGCCGAACAAGGCTGGACAGTTTGACTACATCATTGGAGTGGACGCGGCGGGCGGTGGGTCAGATGGGGATTACGCGTGCGCGCAGGTGATCGAGCGGACGATGGGGTTGCAGTGCGCGGAACTGCGTGGGCATTTTCCTCCGTATGAACTGGCGCGGAGGGTGGCGGCGTTGGGGCATGTGTATCACAAGGCGCTGGTGGCGGTGGAGCGGAATAATCACGGATACGGAGTGCTGGCGCACTTGCGGCATCTGGAGTATGAAAATATTTTTCAGCAGGGCGGGCAGGAGGGATGGTTAACGTCGGTGGTGACGCGTCCGGCGATGATTGAGAATCTGGCGGCGGTGCTGATGGCGCAGCCGGAGTTGTTTCACAGTCCGCGGCTGCTGGAAGAACTGAAAACGTTTGTAAGACGTGCGGATGGTCATGCTGCGGGGGCCGAGGGAACGCATGACGATTGCGTGATGGCGATGGCGATTGCGATGGCGGTTCGGCGGGAGGATGCAGGGAGGGTGGTGCGGAAGAGGCCGGTGGAGATGGCGAGTTTGGCGGTGGGATGAGAAAGGCAGTGGGCAGTGATCAGGGGTTAGTGACCAGCGGTTTGGAGTCGAACTCTACTATCGATTATGACCTCGGACAAAGTCGGAATTCCGAGGTCACGCGAAGGGCACGGGACATGGGGCACCCAAGAACATGAGGCCCTCCGGCGTATGTTCATGCGTCACAGCGGGAATGGGGCGGATTGGAGTAAGATGTGCGACTTTGTGGTTGGAAGTCAAAATCCCGACCCTGTTGTGGAAAACCCGACAAGGGTGGGGCACCCTCGTTTCCTTGAGATTGGTTTCAGGTGGTGGAAGCGGTCCAACACGTGCGGCGGATGCGGGGTGGGGCGCAGGGGCACCTGATGCGCTGCGCGGATGGAAACTTTTATGTGGTGAAGTTTCGGAATAATCCGCAGCACTTGCGGGTGCTGGCGAATGAGATGCTGGCCACGCGACTGGCGGAGCGGGCAGGGCTTCCGGTGCCGATGACAGAAGTTGTGGAAGTCGATGAATGGCTGGTGGAACATACGCCGGAGTTGAGCATTCAACTGGCGCACAATACGATCCGGTGCCAGGCGGGACTACAATTTGGGTCGCGGTATGTGGTGGACCCGCTGGCGGGGCAGGTGCTGGATTACCTTCCGGTGGAAATGCTGGGGCTGGTGAGGAATTTGGAGACGTTTCCCGGGATGCTGGTGCTGGATAAATGGACGGGGAATGCGAACGGGCGGCAGGCGGCGTTCTGGAAGAAGTTGCGAGAGAGAAAGTATACGGCGTCGTTCATCGATCAGGGATATTGCTTTAATGCGGGGGAGTGGACGTTTCCGGATTATCCGCTGCGCGGGGTTTATGCGCGGAATGAAGTGTATGAGAGCGTGCGGGGGTGGGAGTCGTTTGAGCCGTGGTTGTCGCGGGTGGAGAAGATGGAAGAGGATGTGGTGTGGGGTTTGGCGGGGGAAATTCCTCCGGAGTGGTATGGGGGGGAGTGGGAAGAGTTGGAGAAGCTGGCACGGGCTTTGATTGCGCGACGGGGGACGGTGCGGGAATTGATTGAGGCGTTTCGGATTTCGCCGCGGAGGCCGTTTCCGGGGTGGATGGAACAGGCTTGATGCGGAGGAAAGCAATTGCATGGGTCCTTCGCTTTGCTCAGGATGACACTGTGTTGTAATGGCTGAGAAAAAGCAAATCGAATTTTTTCTCCTGCGGTATGTGCCTCACGCGGTGCGGCAGGAGTTTGTGAATATTGGGGTGTTAATGGTGGAGGGTGGGGCGAACGGGGCGGTCCTGGCGGATGTGCGATTCGCCAAGGATTGGCGGCGGGTGCGGTGTTTGGATCCGCAGGCAGATGTGGAAGTGCTGGAGGGGCTGCTGCGTGAGATTCGGGCGGGGGTTGGGGAGATCAGGGATCGCGCCATGCTGATGAAGAGGATGGAGGATTCGTTCTCGAATTTGATTCAACTTTCAGCGCCCATGGCAGTTGTAACGGCGACGCCGGAGGCGGAGATTGAAACGATGGCGTCGATGTTTGTGGATGAGTCGAAGGGTGCATCGACCAGGGTGCTGACGGGCCGGGGACGAATTTTGGGAGTGATGCGGGATGCGTTCGAGCGGGCGGGGGTGGCGAAGTTTCTGAATCTGGTGCCGGTGGCTCCTTATACGAAGGTGGGCGATCCGTTCAAGTTTGATTTTGGATATAACACGGGGAGCGAGATCAAACTGTTTCACGCGGTGTCGCTCAAGGCGGGGGTGGAGACGGCGGTTACGCTGGCGGCGCGGTTTCCTAAGATTTCGCCGGTGATGGCGAAGGTGACGGGGACGACGCTTGCATTGACGGCGGTGGTGGATGACGATCTGGATCGTAGCCAGGATGCGGTTCAGTTTGCGCTGAGCATGATGGAAGAGGAGCGGATTCGGGTTGCGGTCGTGGCGGAGATGCCTGGGATTGCGGAAGTGGCACGGCGGGACTTGGGGGTGTGAAGGTGGCGAGGTGCATGGGTCCCTTCGACAAGCTCAGGGCAAGCTCTTCGCTTCGCTCAGGATGACAAGAGAGATTTAGGGGGAACGATACGGGTGAATTTGGAATGAAGATGGAGCTCCGCTGCGGCGGGGCTTTTTTGTTGAAGGATTCGGGCTGAGTTAGGCACCGAAAACTAACCACAGAGTACAGAGGGGAATACAGAGTGAAGCTCAAAATCCCCACGCTGTCGCAAGGAACGCGACAGGGGTGGGGCACCCCGGAATTTCGGATAGAGAAAAACAATCATGACAATTACAGAGGCGGTTCGCGGCGCTTGGCGCCGGATGGCGGGAGTGTCTGCGGGGAACTCCTCAATGCAACTGGAGAAGAGGCGGCGGACTTCGGCGTTGCCTTCGATCTTTAATTCTTATGGGCCGCTGAATGATGCGATGCCGAAGCCGACTCCATACAACCTGCGGCGATTCTCGGAGATTCCGATTGCGCGGCGGGCGATTAACTGTATTAAGGATCGGATCGCGGGGATGCGATGGAGAGTACAGCCCCGGCAGGGATATGCGCTGGAGGGGATTCCGGATGGGGCGGAGCGGGTGCGGCTGCTGACGGATAACTTTGATGCGCCGAATCCGGATGATTCGTTTCGAACGTTTGCAGAGCAGGTGCTGGAGGACATCATCGTGGGCGGGTACGGAGCGATTGAGGTACAGGCCACGGGGGATGCGACGCGGCCGCTGGTGTTGTGGCCGGTGGATGGGGCGTCGATTCGGATGAATCTGGATTGGGATGGATCGCCGACTTCTCAGCGTTACATGCAGATGACTGATCAGTCGGGTACGAGATCGCAGATCAAGCTGGATGACGATGAGCTGATTTATATCCGGCTGAATCCGCGGACGCATACACCCTTTGGGTTGGGGCGGCTGGAGGTAGCGTTTGAAACGATCACTTCGTTTATGGGGGCGCACCGGTATGCGTCGCGGCTAGCGTCGAATACCGTGGTGCAGTATGCGCTGTGGCTGCAGGATCTGACGCCGGAACATCACGAGCGGCTGATCCGGTGGTGGCAGGACGAGATTGAGGGCACGGGGAAGGTGCCCATCATATCGGCCGAAAGCAAACCGGAGGTGCTGAGGTTCGGTGGAGGCACCGATGCAGACTTACGACTGCAGTGGCAGGAATTTCTGCTGCGAGTCGTCGCCGATGCTTTCGACCTTCCTCCGTTTTATCTCGGGGTGGAGCGGGACGTGAATCGCTCCACCGCGGAGGAATATAACGACCTGGCGTTCCGGCAGGCGATTGTGCCGACGGCGCGGCTGCTGGCGGAATCGCTGACGCGGGATGCGATTGCGAAGAAGCTGGGATGGAATGATCTGGAGTTTGTGTTTGCGGAGCTGGACACGACGGATCCGATGGAGGAAGTGCAGATTCAGCAGATTCTGGTGCAGATGGGAGTGCTCACGGTGAATGAGGTTAGGCGGATGCGGGGGTTGGGGGAGATGGAGAGCTAACTCTGAGCTTGGCTCGGAGAGGTTCGCGACGAGAATCCAAAAATCCCCACCCTGTCGCAAAAGGTGCGACAAGGGTGGGGCACCCGCTGGGCTTTGGGGAGAACTCCCTGCGGCGGCGTTGAAAGCGGAAAGAGTGCAGGGGGCCTTCGACTACGCCAGCGAGTCGCTTCGCGGCTCTCTGGCTTCGCTCAGGATGACAGGGCTTTTTTTGATGATGGCAGGGCTTTGAGGATGGAAGCAGGGGACATGATGACGATTGCATTGGAGAGCATGGCGGTGGCGATGCCGGAGGTAGAGGGGCATCCGAACCGGGCGGGGTTTCGGGGAGTGTTGACCATCGTGGATGTGCCTTCGCAGCGCGCGCCGGCGGGGTCGAAGGGGCGGCGGGTGTTGCTGACGAAGGGCGCGGCGGAGGCGGGGTTGGCGTCGCTGCTGGGGATGGCAGTGGATTATGCTCCGTCGTTTGACCGGCACGATGTGCGGCGGAAGGTGGGTGTGATTACCAGCGCGGAGGTTGTCGGGCGGAATCTTGAAGTAGGCGGGTATCTGTATGCGAAAGATTTTCCGGACATTGTGGAGGAGATTGCGAGGTCTGGGCGATCGAAGGTCAACATCCACATCCCTGCGGCAAGCTCAGGGCTGGCCCTGTTGCAACAGCGTGACAAGGATGGGGCACCCGATGTTGTGGTCATGCAATCAGAGGGTTCCCGGTTGCGAGTTTCGCTGGCGGCTGCGGTGGGACGGATTCGCAGTTTGACGGCGGCGATGCGAGGAGGGATGGGCCGGGATAGGCCTGTTGCCGTCTTGCGAGCTGAGGCCGGAGCGGGCGTTGCGGGTGGGCTGGGCATGTCGTTTGAAGTCACTGATGTGCTGGTGACGGACACGCGGGCGCGGGTGTGGACGTTGATGAAGGTCACGTTTACGGGAGCGGCTATTTTGCGGAAGGAAAAAGCGGCTTACCAGGACACCTGGATTGAGCTTGCGAAGTAGCGAGCAAGGCTTGCATGGCTGCGGATATTTTGATCGCTCATGCAGAGTTACATAGGTCCTTCGCGGCGAAGAACGCCGCTCAGGATGACAAAGAGCAGAGAGTATGGCTGGTGCGGATTCGAAGGAGGAAAACATGAACGAAGAAATGGTGCAGCAACTGATGGCGACGGCGGAACGGCTGGCGAGTGCGGCTGAATCGTTGGATCGCGTGTTGGGGAGACTGGACGCGCAGCAGGATGCGTTGAATGCGAAAGTCGACCGGATTGTGGCGGCGGTGGACGACCACTCGGCGTATGAACCGGCAAATCACGAAGGGACGCGGCAACTGCAGGAGCGAGTGGCAGAGTTGGAGAAATCCAATTCTGATTTGAAGGCGCAGGCGGCGCGGATGGTGAGGAAGACGCTTCCTCCGATGGTCTCAGCAATTTTGGCGAAGAGTGGGACGGACACCGGCGGGGAGAAGATCGAGAGGGGCGTGCTGGATAAGACGCTGCAGAGTCTGAGCGTGGAGCAGAGGATTGCGGTGAAGGCGGAACTGGCGCGGGCGGGGATGATCGAGTAGGCGTTCGGCTTTCCCGGCTTCCTGTTTTCGGCTTTCCTAGCGGGCGCGACATTCGTCGTGCCTTTTTGTTTGGGCGAGCGGGAAACGATTTGTCGTTGGCGCGGCTTCTTGAAAACTCCCATTGGAGCCGGACGGTTTGCAATCGGGGAAGGGGTCCTTCGACTGCGGAGCTGCTTCACTTTGTGAAGCAACTCCTACGCTCAGGATGACAACGCGATGGGTTGGGTTGGTTCGGGGCAACGGATTTTGAATTGAGTACGGGAAAAAACTTTACGGAGGAAATACATATGGCGGGACGATTTGTGGATTTGATGGCGGCGGCGGATTACATCGGGCCTGGCGCGGTGGAAGTTGACCGGTATCAGACGGAGATTTTTGACATCGTGCGGCGGCGGGGAATTTTCGGGCAAAGGGTGAAGCAGGTTCCAGCGACTGGACATCCCTCGCGGTTCTTCGAGGAAGTGGCGATTGCGGCTCCGACGGCGGCGCAGGGGTTCATGGACCCGCGCAACATTGTACCGACGTTGCAGGCGCCTACGCGGATTGAACTGGCTGTGCCGCTGAAGGCGCTGGTGTCGCAGATCAACTACAACCTGTTCGATCTGGAAGTGACGGCGCAGCAGAGCCAGTTCGCGTATCTGCAGGCGAAGGACCTGGCGGATGCGATCGACGGGATCATGCGAACTCACGATGTGGCGCTGTGGAACGGCACGGACACATCGCTAAGCGCACCGACTACAACGCAGTATTTCGGCGTCGTCGGGCAGATCGAAGCGGGCGGAAACACGGTGACTGTCGCGAAGAGCTCGGCAACGATTGTGCAAACGTTCAAGACCGCCGTCGCGCAAATGGTGTCGAATTCGTCGTACCAAGTGCGGCCGACAGCGATTTACGCCAATCCGATGCTGCTCGACTTGATCGACCAGGAAATGAAAACGCAGTTCAACGTGGTGCTGAACACGGTTGAGGTCACGGGCGGGTTCCGAGTGAAAGCACTATCGACGCAGGCTGGCGACCTGCCGCTGATTCCGGAGTGGGCTCTGGGGTATACGGGGACGATCGGTTCGGGAGCGGTGCTGCCGGCGTACATCGTGACCGAGGATCTGATCGAGTATCACTGGCTGACCGATCCGAATCCGCGAGTGTTCAAACTCGGACTGCCGAGCGCGTTGACGCAACAGCAGGTGGTGGTGAAGTTCGGGGCTCCGGTCGTCAAGGGAGCGAACTTCGCGCATTACGAAGTGAAGGTGACGGACTAGGAAAGCAGTGGCCGGTGGTCAGTGGCCAGTGGCTAGTAAACGAGTCGTGGGCCATTCGTCGTTGGTCGTTGGTCGTTGGTCGTTCGTCGTTAGCCATGAATAGCCCGTGTGATTCGCAGGTGCGGGTTTGGCCAACGACAAACGACTGACGACCAACGACAATTTCTTGACAAAGAGAAATAACTATGAACTATCTGGCGACAACGGATTATTTGACTTACGGACTGGATGCGACGACGGACCCATCGTGGGTGACGGCGGCGTCGGCGATCATCGACGCACACTGCCGGCGAGTGACGCTGGGAGTGAACCAGTATGAAGAACGGCTGAAGCTGCCACCGGAATTGAATACGGTGCGGTTGAGTTATCTGCCGATGGTGACGGTGGCGCCGCTAACTACGCCGATTGTTTCTCTGCAAGGGCGGTATGGAATTCCGCGGCGCGGGGAATGGCCGTTTCCAGAGTTGAGCCTGGAGTTTGCGCTGGTGTTTGCGTTGCCGGGAATGTGGACTGCGATTGATCCGACGACGATCGATATTTGGGACGACGCGGGCGAGCTGACATTTCCGGTGAACGCGCTGGGACTGTTCTTCAACGAAGTGGATGTGGTTTACAACGCGGGGTGGAGCACGATTCCGACGCCGGTGCAAGTGGCATGTGCACAGATCGTGAAGAACGCGCAGACGACGCCGGGACTGAACGTGCAGTCGAGCCAGATCAACCAACTGCGGCTGCAATATTTCGGGCCCACGTTGGTGGACGACATGGTGCGCAGTTTGTTGGCGCCATACGTGGCGTTCAAGGGGTTGTGAGGAAGTTGTGAGCGGTTTTCGCGGGCGGGAGTTCGCGTGGGAGAACAATCATGGGAAGCGGGATTTGTGGGGCGGCGTTGGTGCGGGCGGCGAATGCGATGTTGACGGCTCTCGGGGGCGATCAGGTGACGCTGCTGTTGCCGGCGACGGCGACGGCGAGCGACGCAGCGGGGCAACTGGGGCTAGTGGATCCGGGAGTGCAGAACGTGATTATCACGCCGGTGGTTACGCAGAATCTTCCGACCAACAGTTCAGGACCGACGCGACGGATTGAGTTTACGCTGCCGGCCTCGGCGATTGAGGAGCAGTTGCCGGCGCTGGGGATGGCTTCGGTGGAGGATTTGTTTGATGCATCGTTGGGGATGATTTATGACGGCGATTTGTTTCATGTGGCGGCGGTGGTGACGGAGAGTTTCGCGGGGACGGCGTATTTCTATGTGGTGACGGCGGTGGAGTGAGAAGAGGCTCTTGGCTCTTGGCTGTTAGCGGGACCAGGTTTGAAGTTAGGGGCCGTAGTCGACAAGGGGTTGTTCTTTCGCCCCTTTGGGGCTCGATGTTTTTCTGGCTTACGTTCCCACGGCTTGCGCCGTGGGCTTTAATCTTTCGCCGCTTCGCGGCTGGAGTTTGGGTCTTATGCAATTTGCGAAGGACAGTTTTTTTCTGGCGCTGCAGCAGAGGTTGGCGGGGCTGAATCCGGCGCGGACGGTGACTATAAACGGGGCGACGGTGCCGGCGGTCGTGGTGGTGGAGAATCTGCCACCGTCATCGATGGAGCCGCAGCCCAATGCTTTTTACATTGAGTTCGGCACCGCGACTGTGATGGATGGACATGCGGGGGATGGCCCGCTGATGAGCTTGGCTTGCGTGATTTCTTATTACACATTAGGGACGGTACCGAGCATGGTGGACCGCGGGCGGCTGCTGGGACAGCTGGATGACGAACTTTTGGGGATTTGCCAGCCACCGAATACGGAAATGATGGATTACACGCAGTCTCCGGCCGCGGACCTGGGGACGGCGGTGTTTTGGAGTCAGCCGGTGTTTGCGGAGGCGACTACGAGCGGGCTGGAAGACAACACGACCGCTTATCAGGGGCGGGCGGTGCGGCGGGCGATGTATGAACAGTCTTATCAGGATGGGCGCGTGGAGCGGCGGGCGGGGCTGACGATTTTCTTCTTCTCGGAGGTAATTCTTTTATGAGCACGACTCCGTTACGCGCGGCCATGGTACCGGTGACACGGCAGATGCGCGCTTACTTTGCGCCGGTGAATCGGACGACTGAGACGCCGACGATTTTCGATCCGGGGCAGAGTGGAGTGTTTGCGCTGGATTCGCCGCCGGCGCCGTGGCTGGATCTGGGGTGGGTGGAAAATTTCGAACGCTGGTATGACACGCCCACTGACGTGGTGCAATCGGGAGCGAAGACGCTGCCGGCGCTGCAGTTTCGCGGTCCGCTGGAAGCGCGGGTTGAATTTGATTTTCGGCAGTGGGGGAAGCTGCAGATGGCGCTGGCGGGCGGGTCGGAGAATATGAACGTGCTCGCACCGGCGTCGGGGAGTACGGCAGCAGCGCCTTCGGGAGGGCCTCCGGCGCCTGCGGTCGCGGTGCTGGCTGGGTCGACGGCGAGCCAGGTAGTGTTTGGCGCGGGTGTGGGGACTGTATTTTCCGCGGGGTGCCTGATCGCGGTGGATCTCGATTACGAGCAGCAGATTGGGTATGTGGGATCGGGGATTTCGGCGGCGTATGTGAGCAATGCGGCGGCGGTGAATGAGGATGCGAACTATGTGCGGCGAGTGACGTTCAACGTGGCGCGCGTGGCGGAGGTGACGGCTACATCCGTGGTGCTGGCTCAGCCACTTTTGGGAGGAGCGCCTGCTTCGGGCGCGGGGGCGCAAGTGGTGGTGGCGTTTGTTGACCGGGAGGGCGGGTCGTTTTTTCAGGAGTGGTCGGCGCTGTTTGTGGCTGAACAGGAATCGGGTGGGCGAGTTTGTTTTTACTATCCGCGGCTGAGTCCGAATCCGGGGGCGGGATCGAGCGGGGTGAGCTGGGACGGGAGTGCGGGAGCGAGCCTGACTGCGGGGACGGGCGCTACAAAAGCGAGTGGTGCTGCGAAGAATTTGAAAACTCCTACGGGTGCATTTGTGCGGGAAGAGTTTGCGGAGATTCAGAGGCCGATGTCGGCGGTGTCGTTGCGGGCTTCGTTTCTGGCTCTGCCGTACGTCGATACGAATGATGGGCAGACGGTGCTTTGCTATCGGAGTTATTTTCCGGCAGTGCAGGCGGGGGTGTATTGAAAGACAGCTTTCATCTTTCAGCTTTCAGCTATCAGAAAACACCTTTTCAACCACAGAGGGCACAGGGGACACAGAGGAGACTTTGCTGGGTGCCGAGCGGAATGCATCTGGGCTGCTTACCCTGGGACATTTGTTTCGAAGGGGTCTATGAAATTTACGATCGACAATCTGCAGGGAGCGGGGCCGGTGGACTATACGGCTGCGCTGGATGGGACGGTTGCGCCTCGGGTCGCGAGAACAATTAATCAGCCAGCTTCGCTGCGATGCAGTGTGCTGGGGAGTGCGGCGGGATTTGTGGTTCCGGTGGTGGGTGGGAGAGTGGTTCTGACGAAGACGAACGGCAGCTTCGTGTTTACGGGATATTTGACGCAGGCGGCACAGTTTGAGTACCTGGGATGGGGAGCGCAAGGGGCGGTGTATCGGTATGACCTGGTTGCAGAGAGCGATGAAGTGCTGCTTGATCAGAAGGCGCTGCCCAACCGGGCGCCGTTTGTGGAGCGGAGTGCGGGCGCGGTGTTGCAGCAACTGGCGCAGGATTTGCTGCCGGGATTTTTCAATACCAGTGCGGTGCAGACTTTGGATACGCTCGCGGCGTATCTGGTCAATCCGCAGAAGAAGTTTTCCTATCATGCGGCGGAGATTGCACTATCGGCGAGGGCGAGCTATCGAGCGCTGAATGGAACGCTGGTGCTGGCTCCGGTGGGAGCGGCGAGCTATGCGCTGAATGAGAGCGATGTTAATTTTTCTCCGATTGGGTTGAAGCTGGTTTCTCCGAAGATGCTGGTGAACGACGTTACGGTGATTGGACTGGATGAGCCGCAGGCCTACGTTCGGGATTATTTTGTGGGGGATGGGTTGAGCCTTGACTTTTATTTGTCGCAGACACCGTTTGCGCAGAGCAAGCCGGCTTTGATTGATGAGGAGTATCTGGGGCCGGGGCTGGATCCGACTACCTGGGTGGTGAGCGATCCGTCGTCGGCGGTTTCGGTGGTGGCACAGACCCTGCAAGTCAGTGGGGGAACCGGGCAGTACGGGCAGACGACCGTGGAGTTCATCGAACAGATTGAACTGGGCGGGGCGCTCGAGTTGCAACATGGGTACGTGAGCTTTTCGGGAGCCTCCACGGGAGTGATTGGCGGATTGTATGCGGGAGCGGTTTCTGTACCGGGATGCGTGGCTGGGTTTCAGGTTACGCCGTCGGGTGCGGGGTCGATCATACAGGCGCTGATCAGTGGAGTGGCGACGGGAACGGCGGTGGCGACGACCGCGGGACATCGATACGTGTTGTCGACGTATTTGTATTCGATGGAGGTGTACCGGTCGGAAGAGACGTTTCACTCTTCGTTGCATCCCGCGAGCAGTGGGTGGGGTGGGACGGCGGTGGCGGCGGACGTTAGGTTCGTGCTCGAGTTGCAGGATATTGATCCGACGAATCCGGCCACTAGCGTGGCGCCTGCGACGGTGCTTTTCGACGGAGTGATTGAGAATGCGCCGGGCTTTTGTACGTACGCGCTGGTAAATGCGAGCAGCCTGCATTGCAGCATTGCGTACACGTATGTAGCACACATCTCTTTGGCGGAAGTACGGACGGCGCTGCCCAGTGCCAGCTATGTGACGCAACTGGTGGGATCGCTCTCGGATGGAGGAGAGTGCGAGATTTCGAGTTCCACGACGCTGGATTTTTATCCTGAATATGTGCCGGCGTTGAATACGTTGATTGTGGCCAGCTACCGGGGATCGGGGCGCGCGGTGGCGGAGGTGGTGAACAGCGCGAGCGTGGCGAGTCTGCAGAGGGGGGCAGACAACGGAGTGCGGGGCGAAGTGAGGGAGATGAAGACTCCAAGCGCGCGAACGCAGGCTGATTGCGAGAACGCGGCGCTGGCGATTCTGGACGACGCGGTGGGACCGGCGTGGATGGGTACTTACCAGACCTGGAGTGACTTTCTGCCGGGGGCGGCAAGTGATATTTTCCCGGGGGATGCGGTCGCGGTAAACATGCCGACTCGAAACGCTGTGTTCAGCGCGATTGTACGGACGGTCACGATTGATGTGGTGAATCTGCCGGACGACAGGGGGATGTACACGATCGAGTTCGCGAACGATTTGGCAGCGCCGCTGGCGTATCAGGATTCGAGCAGTGCGACGGTGGTGTCGTTGCAGGATATGCCCCTCCCGCTGACGACGACGCAGATTGGAGTGTATTACCTGGAGAACCTGACGGATGCGCAGATTACAGCGGTGAGTTCGACGACGGCATCGGTGGACGCGGGCATGACTCCTCCGAGTGGGTGGGGAATTGAGGTGCGGGAAAACGACTACGGTTGGGGGGTTGCGAACGACGCGAATCTGGTGGGGCGCTTCAGCACGGAGACTTTCACGCTATCACGATTGGCCCGC
>Ga0209274_10000811_pt1 | contig 17003 bp, 11 predicted proteins | sample HubBroMetageREF1_FD_188343 | JGI IMG/M metagenome (GOLD analysis project Ga0209274, IMG submission 188343) | Reference soil microbial communities from the Hubbard Brook experimental Forest, New Hampshire, USA - Hubbard Brook CCASE Soil... | ecosystem: Environmental > Terrestrial > Soil >...
CGCGATCGGCACTGGCTCGAACGGCCACTGGATCAAACTTTTGCTGCGCCGTGGCAAAATGAAGATTCGCGCAGGCGGCGGAATCCGCAGCGTCGCTCGCGCCGCGAAACTTCTTTCCTGGGGCGCGGAGAAAATCATCGTAGGCAGCGCCACCTTCCGCGACGGACAAATCGCGCACGATTTTCTGCGCAAATTGTGCGCGCGCGTGGGACGCAAGAATGTAATTCTAGCGCTGGACACCGAACGCGGCCAAATCGTCGTGCGCGGCTGGCGCCAGCGTCTGAAATTGCGCCCGGCAGCCGTGATTCCGCAGCTCGAACCTTATTGTTCTGGCTTCCTCTGCACTTTTGTGGACAACGAAGGCACGATGAAAGGCACCGACCTCGCGTGGTTTCGAGAACTCCGACGAATCACCAAAGAGCCCATCACCGCCGCAGGCGGCATTCGCAGCCACAAAGAAGTTCGCGCGCTGGAAAAGCTCGGCATACACGCAGCCGTCGGCATGGCGCTCTATCTAGACAAACTCTCCGGCTCGTGACCGGAGTTCTCTTTCAGCGTGACGCCGCTCACGCGCAGCCGCATCATCTGCGCACACAAATTCAAGATGCGCGCCGCCGCATCCTCAGCGCTCAACCCTCGGCTGTGAATATTCGAGATAAGATTGCGATTCGCATCCGAATGAGTGCGATCCGGCTGGTACGCCATGTACGCAGACAAACTCTCGGCAGTGGCGAGGCCCGGCCGTTCGCCAATCAGCAGCAGCACAATCCGCGGCCGGAGCAGCTCGCCGATCTCGTTCACAATTCCCACGCGGCAATGATGAATGATAAATGTCTGACCAACGCTCCAGCCTCGCGCCCGCGCGCTCTCCATCAGCAGCGGCAGCAGTCGCGGAGCTTGCGCGCCAACCGCCGGAACGGATAGCCCGTCGCCGATCGCGATCTGCACGTCACGCTCCGTAACGCAGCGTCGCGCAATTTCCGCGCGTGCCACGTCGTTGAACGCGCGCCCTAGCGACGGGTGCTGCAAATATTCATCCTTCGATGAAGCACGCGTGCCGACTTCGAACAACTTCCATTTTTCAATGAACCCCGCGCCGAACGCCGCATTCACATCGAGTTCCCCACGCACCGCGTCACGCGCCGCGGCATGATCTTCACGCAGCCGCAGCTGCGTTTCTGTGCGATAGGCCGGCCCCGCGTGCCCCACCAAAATCCGAGCCGGCGTGCGCGCGCGAATCTTCCGCACCAGCTCCGACCAGTCGGAATCCGCAGTCAGTTTATCAGCGGCGATTTTTTTCAGATCCTCGGCCATTCAAGCCATGCCTGCGAGTGACGATTCCAATCCATGCAGCAATCGCCCACGCGCCGGCGCATCCAGCTTCACAAATTCACCGTCGCGACAAATTCCGGCGCTCTCCAGCCACGCCAGAAATTCCGGCGCAGGACGCAGTCCGAAAATCTTGCGCACGCCCATCGCGTCGTGATAGCTGGTGGACTGATAATTGAGCATCACATCGTCGCCGCACGGCACGCCCATGAAGTAATTGCAACCGGCCGCGCCCAGCAGCAGAAGAAGATTGTCCGCGGAATTCTGATCGGCCTCCGCGTGATTCGTGTAACAAACATCGCAGCCCATCGGCAATCCCAGCAGCTTGCCCATGAAATGATCTTCTAGACCCGCGCGAATAATTTGCCGTTCGTCGTAGAGATATTCCGGGCCGATGAATCCCACCACGCTATTCACCAGAAACGGATCGAACACGCGCGCCACACCATATGCGCGAGCTTCTAACGTCAGTTGGTCCACGCCGCAATGCGCCTCCGCCGAGAGCGCACTGCCCTGCCCCGTCTCGAAATACATCACGTTCGTTCCTTTCCAGGCGACGTCGTTGCGCTGTCTGTGATGTTCGAGCACCTGCTCGCGTCCCTCGCGCAGCATCGCGAGCGTGATGCCGAAACTTTTGTTGGCTGATTCGGTGCCGCTGACCGATTGGAACAGCAAGTCCACCGGCGCGCCGCGGCCCAGCGCCGCAAGTTGCGTGGAAATGTGCGCAAGGCAGCAAGTTTGCGTCGGGGCTTTACAAGCAGTCACCAAACGATCGAGCGCGTGCAGAATCGCGCCAACCGTTTCCACCGAATCCGCCGCGGGGTTCACGCCGACCACCGCGTCGCCGCATCCATAGAGCAAACCTTCAAATGCAGCAAGCAAAATGCCGCCGATATCGTCCACCGGATGATTGGGCTGCACGCGAATCCCGAGGACGCCACGCTCGCCCATGGTGTTGCGGCAACGCGTGACGTTGCGAATCCGCGCCGCGGCCAGCACCAGATCCTTGTTGCTCATAATTTTCGCCACGGCCGCTGCAATCTCCGGAATAATGGCGCGCTGGATTTTCTTGAGGTCTGCTTCGGTGGTCGCGTCGTCGAGAAGCCGTTCGCGGAATTCGCCAACGGTGATGCTTTTCAGCCCCCGGAAGGTTTCGCGGTCGTAGGAATCAAGAATCAGGCGGCTGACGTCGTCCTGGTCCGGATCAATCAGAGGATTCTGCACAATTTCATTGAGCGGCAAATCCGCGAGCTGGCGTTTCGCGGCGACCCGCTCGCGCTCCGACGCAGCCGCAATCCCAGCCAACCGGTCGCCGGACTTTTCCTCGTTCGCCCTGGCAAAAAGCTCACGAAGATCAGAAAACACAAATCGCTCGGGCATAAAGGCGCATCAGAAAATCATCGTGCGAATTTCATCTGAAAACTAACATCAATCCGCATCCAAAGGAAGGCGGTCTGTTTTAATCAATGCGGGCGCGAATGCGCGGATATCGCGGGCTTGTCACCTTGTTGCAAACAAGGCTATAAATGAATTGCTCATTATTCATGCTGGCGAAGCGCGCGAGATGCGCAAACGATTCGCTCGCGCAACTACAGGAACCACAATGGTCTCGAAGAAAGTAATCTTCTGGAAGGTGGACGCACAGGAAGACTTCATGACGCCCGGCGGCAAACTCTACGTCCCCGGCGCCGAAAAGTTGCTGCCCAACATCCGCCGGCTTACCGACGCTGCGCGCCAGGGCCGCGTCCTTCTGGTTTCGCACGGCTGCATTCACACGGAAGACGACCCGGAATTCGCGCAATTCCCGCCGCATTGCATCAGCGGAACAGCGGGTGCGAAGCTGGTCCCTGAAGCGCTAACCGAAAAATTCATCACGATCCCGAACGAAGCCAGCGCGAAGCTGCCCACCGACCTCCAGCAATTCCACCAGATCGTGCTGGAAAAGCAGACGCTGGACATTTTCGAAAGCCGGCATGCCGAAGCGCTGCTCGAACGTCTGCCGCGCGACGCGCAATTTATCGTGTTTGGGGTAGTAACGGAATACTGCGTGCGCCTGGCCGCCAAAGGCTTGCTCGAACGCGGCCGGCGCGTGGCCATAGTTAAGGACGCGGTCGAAACTCTGAATCCAGAGGAAGCGCGTCGCACCATGGCAGAGCTGGCGGCGCTGGGAGCCGAAACGATCACGACGAATGAAGCGCTACGACGCCTCGACGCCGCGGCGTGACGGTGGCGCCACTGGCAGCGACCACGCGGAAGCGAGAGCCCAAACTACATAACCGTGAAGTGTTGCGAATTTACGACAGCGCGTTCTTCAAGCGCTTGGTGGTTTTCTGCAGGCGCTTCTTCAGCGAATCCACTTCCTTGGACAGCGCTTCCAGCTCTTTCTTCGCCAGCACGCCGGCCTTGGCAACTTTGTGCGCGGTACGATCGGCCTTGCCGATTGCGCCGCCGATGCTTTCCGCAACTTTGGTGAGTCTGCTCTTCGCCATTTTTTCCTCCGAATGAAAGCGCCGTAATCGTATACGCCGCCCGTGCCAGCGTCAATACAGGATCACCGCAGTGATGCGATTGCTAAGGTCAACCGTGGCATGTGAAAGTTACGCAGGCGATCGCGCGATATCGCACTTCGCACAGCGCAGCATTTCAAATACCGGTCACACCAGCGAAGCGCGCAATTAATTCGGCAGGCGAAAAACGAAGATGACGTCTTCCTGCCTCTCCACCGCTTTTCCGTTCAACAAGGTGGGACGGTAGCGCCACTCGCGAACCGCAGCCGTCGCGGCTTGCGCCAAAGATTCGGGCCCGCTGACAGTCCGGAAACTCTGAATTTCGCCGTTTGCTCCGACCACCACATGCAATTTCACGGTGCCTTCCAGGCGCGCCTGCCGCGCATCGGACGGATAAACGGGCTCCACCAAGTTGGTGAGCTCACCGATCTGCAGATTGCGCGCGTGTTGCCCAGAGTCCGCTTCGCCCGCCGGAATCGCGACCATCCCCGTCGCGCGAATGGCGACCGAGCCCGAAGCGCTGATGGGCGTTTCCGGCAAACTCAACATCAGCGGCGCGCCCGGTGTCGCAGTAGCGCCAGCCGCGCCGTGCGATGCAGAGCCTTGCGCGGAAAATTGATTGGGCGCGGTCACATTCGAAGCAGCAGACGACGGCGCGGCGGCATCTGAGCTTGCAGCTTCGTTCACTTGGGTCTGGCGTGAGGAGCCCGCATCGCCGCGGTTCGCACCGGTCGCCGCCGGAATCGTCCAGTGGTGATTTTCCAAATCCACAATTTCGATTTGCAGCGGCTTAGCCGACGCAGTCGAACCCGCCGCGCTCGAGCCATTGCCGTAAGGACTCGCCGCGAGATTCCCCGCCGACGGCGCAGGCGCGCTCTTGGGCTGCGCCACGTCGTCCACGTCGCCCATCATGGCGTTCAAAGCTCCGCGACGAACCGCCATTCCCGCCACAAACGAAATCGTCGCGAGCAGCAGCACCAGCGCCGCAAGAAACCATCCGCTCTGCAGCTGCACGCGAAAGCTTTTCCAGCCATCTTCGCCGGCAGCAGGTTCGACTGGGACGCGTGGTTTCGGGAACAAGGACGCTGCGGCATCGCCACTGGAATAACGCGCAGATGCGGGTGGCGCGGCAGCCATTGCAAACGCCGGCGCTCCATGCGTGCCGCTAATCGGCGTGAACGGAGCAATCGGATTTTGCGGGTTCTTCGCAAGGGCTACAGCCGGCGGCGCAATTTTTTGCGCGCGGTCTTCTTCCTTCCACGTTACCGGCCCCGCGCTGACTAATTTTTCCGCCGCTTCGGCCGACCCTTCCATCGTGACGCCCGCACCCTCGCCCACCTCAGCAGGCTCGTCTCGCGGCGCTTCCGCAGTCTCATCGGCAGGCTCTTCGTCAAACGCAACGAGTTCCGCGTCGAATTCGACCGGCTCCAAGTCCTCGTCCGCCCGCTCCTCAACCTCGCTGCTCTGCTCGTCTCCCTGCGCGGCCAACGCTTCGGCTTCAGCGACGGGATTTTCCTCGCGAGCCGACGACTCTTCGACCACCACAGTTTCCGCGCGATCCTCAGCAGTGCGAACGACGGGCGGCTCGACTTCCTCTTCGCTCTCCTCCGGCGCAGTTCCGGGCGATTCCTCGTGCGCCATCCACGAACGAATCCGCCTCAGCGCATCCTCCGGCAAATCCACGAAGCGCAGCCCCGCCTCTTTGAGCGATTCGCCCACCCACATGATTTCTCCGCGCACTTCCAGACGCTTGCGCGAGCGCGGAATTTCGATGCGCATGGAAAGCACGCCCTCGCCTTCATCCAACGCCTCGGCCGCCTGCACGCCGATTCCGCCTTCGCTGATATTCAGAACGATTCCGCCGTTCCCTTCGCCCAGGTGCACATACGCAAGCGAGCGAATGCGTTGGCGCGGATGCGCGCGCCGGTCACGCGCCGGAACGGAAACAGGACTCGACTCTGAATTTTGTTCTGGTTCGTCAGTCATGCCACGTTTTTGTTGAGCCCAAGCTGCCTGCAACAACCCTCAGTAGGCCCTCAGTTTCTAATTCAACGCCGCCGCGCTCGCCGGCGTCTGCAATTCCTGCCAGGCGCCGGGAAGCTCAATCTGAAAATGCGTGGCCGTATCGAACATCACAAATCCGCTCAGGTTCGCCACTTCGTCCGCCACCAGTTGCCGGAATTTCAATTGGTTCACCGGGCCAATCTGGCCTTCGGGCAGGCCGGAGGGCCAGTTGAAAGGACGCGTCACCTGCACCGCGATGCGCGTGCGATTGCGCGCCGGTAGAAAGACGGAATTGTCCAATTCGATCGGCTGCTCCGAACTCAAACTGCCGTTCGACTTCAGTCGCGTCATCACCACCGTGCCGGCGCCTTTAGCAAACCGGAAATCCGTATCGGTGTTGTTGTCCAGGTCGAAGAAAAATTCCAGCGTGGCATGCGTCGGGTCGGCTTCCTGCACCTGCGCGCCCGCAAACGTGCTCTGAATCGCACTGGAATTCCACGGAGAAGGCTGCGGCTTGCGCGCCGCGCTCTCTTGCCGGGGAAGTCTGGGCAACCCGACCAGGATCACCAGCAGCAGAAGCATTACGAAGATCACGAGAATCAGCAGGTTTTTCATCGCTCTACTCGGCTCGAATTTACCACATCGCGCCGCCTTCAGCGCACAACCGTACTGAAAGGGGCAACGCGCTCCAGACGCATATCGCGCCCGGCGGCAGGAGTTCACTCCGCGAGATATTTCACGAACACCACTTCGTTTTGCTTTTCGTTGTAAAGCAGTTCGTCCACGTTCGCCTGCGTTAGCAGCAGCCCGAATCCACCGGGCCGCAAGCCCTTGGTTTGACGGATCTGGTCGTGCGCGGTGGGCTCTTCGGGCGTGTGCGAGATCGCCGCGTGATCCAGCCCCGCAAATTTGAATCCCTGCCCGGGATCTGCGATGCGGTACATCAGCATACGCTTCGCGCGCAGATACGAAATTCGCACCTTGCGATTGGGATCCAGCTTTCCGCCCCATTCCACCGCGTTCAACAGCAGCTCGTGGAACGCCTGCCCCACCGCGCGGCGCACGTCCTCCGAAAGGCCGCTCTTCAAATGCGCCATGAACGCTTCGATGCGTTCCGCTTCATCCAACGAGCACGAAAGCGACAGCTCCACCCAGTTCGGACTCGCGGAAATCACTTCGATCGGCCGCTGCCCCGGCGTTTTCGAAAGCGTTTCCTTCACCAGCACGACCAGCGCGTGCGGGTCGATCGGCTTGGCAACATACGTGTAAGCCTCTTCGCGAATCGCGCTGAGCAATGTTTGCGGCGTGTCGTCGGAGGTCATCACAACAATTTTCGGCCGCGTTTTCGCTTTGCGAAGCTTTGCCAGAACTTCCAGGCCGTTCATCTTCGGCATCCAGATGTCCAGCAAGACCAGATCGAATTTTCCGTCCTTCAATTTTTTCAGCGTTTCCGCGCCGTCAGCGGCCGCCACCACCGTGTGTTTCTGGGCCCGGAGCGTTTCGGTCAGCAGCAAGCGGGTGGTGCGGTCATCATCAGCCACTAGAATGCGCGTCATCGTTTCCTCCCGGGTGCGTGTTGCGGGCGGCTGGTCCGCCGCAGAGGTCTTTTTTGCGCGCCGATGGCGTGCAGCGCCGGCAGCAGTAACGCGATCTCATCTTCCAGCGTCGCGTAGAGTTCCCAGGCGCCGTCGAGTTTACCTTGGCGCGCGATTTTTTCCATCTCTCGAATGGATTCCAGCGCCGCCGTGGGGCCAAAGTTTCCCACCGAGCCTTTCAACGCGTGCGCGGCCTCGGCCAACAGGTTGGCGTCGTTCGCCGCCAGCGCGCTGCGAATGCGCGCCATCATCCGCGGGCAGTCATCGCGAAATGTTTTTACGATATTGCGCAGCAGCTTGCGGTTCCCGCTGAACCATTCCAGCAGCGCCTTCCCATCCAGCGCGCGCCGGCCATCGCCGCTTTCCTCGAGCCCCACCGCTCCCTTCGGCGTTGTGTCGCTGCTTTGCTCCGCGCGTTGCTTAATTCCTTCCACCGTCTGCAGAAATGATTTGGGGTCAATCGGTTTCGCCAGGTATCCATCCATCCCGGCGGCGATGCACCGTTCTCGGTCTCCCTGCATGGCGTGCGCCGTCATCGCGAGGATCGGTAAATGCTCGCCCGTGGATTTTTCTTTTTCGCGGATCACCTGCGTGGCTTCGAGGCCCCCCATTTCCGGCATCTGCACGTCCATCAACACCAGATCGAATTTGTGCCGCTCGATCGCCGTCAGCGCCTGGCGCCCATTTTCCGCGACGATCACCGAATGTCCGCGCCGCTCGAGCAAACGCAAAGCCACTTCCTGATTCACTGGATTGTCTTCCGCCAACAGCACACGCAACGGCTGCCGAGCGGCACGCGCCCGCGTTCTCGCAGCCGACGACGACGATCCTCGCGCCTTCTGCTGCCCCGGCACGTTCAGCGCCGTGACGATGGCGTCCCACAATTCCGACTGCTTCACCGGCTTGCTCAGCGCGGCCGCCACTCCCACGGTCTTGGCCCGAGCCACGTCTTCGCTGCGCCCCGCAGATGTCAGCAGGATCACCTCTGCGCCACGCAGCTGCGGATCCTGTTTCACGCGCGCCGCCACCTCAAATCCATCCATCCCCGGCATGTGCCCATCCAGCAGCACCAGACGAAATGGCGTTCCGTTCTTGTGCGCTCGCTGCAGCGCCTCCATCGCCGCCGGACCGCTCGGCGCGGCCACCGGCTTCATCCGCCAATTCGCGATCATCTCCTCCAGAATTTTCCGGTTTGTCGAATTATCGTCCACCACCAGCACCGGCAAATCCCGCAACTTCACCGGCTCGGATTTGCCCGCCTGCTTCGCGGACGTTTCCAGCCGCCCAAAATGCGCGGTGAAATGAAACGTGCTGCCGCGCCCTTCTTCGCTTTCCACCCACATCACGCCGTTCATCAATTCGCAAAGCCGCGCGGAGATCGCCAGACCCAGTCCGGTGCCGCCGTACTTGCGCGTCGTGGACGAATCGGCTTGCGCGAACGCTTCGAAAATATGCTGCTGCTTCTCGGTGGGAATTCCGATCCCGGTGTCCGTCACCGAAAAATGCAGCAGAATATCCGGCTCACCGTGCGTCTCCACGTTCACCTGCACCACCACTTCCCCGTGCTCGGTGAATTTGATCGCGTTCCCCACCAAATTCACCACGATCCGCCGCAGCCGGTCGGGATCGCCGATCAATACGTCCGGCACCTCCGGCGCAAAACGCGAAGCCAGCTCGATTTCCTTCTCCTGCGCGCGCGACGCCAGCGATTTCAGCGTTTCCTCGAGTGTCTCGCGCAGCGCGAATTCCACGTGCTCCAGCTGCTCTTTCCCGGCTTCCGCCTTCGAAAAATCCAGTATGTCGTTGATCAAGTTCAGCAGCGACGCCGCCGAACTTTTCACCGTGCCCAGAAATTCCCGCTGCTCCGCCGACATTTTCGTTTCCAGCGCCAGCTCGGTCATGCCGATGATGGCGTTCATCGGGGTGCGTATTTCGTGGCTCATGTTCGCCAGAAATTCGCTCTTCGCGCGCGTGGCTTCTTCGGCCTTTTCCTTCGCGGCCTCCAGCTCTTTCACCAGCTGCGCCAGCCGTCGCGCATCCGCTTGCTGCGCGTTGCGCGCCGCTTCCAGAAAATCGGCATACAGCTTCAATTCCATTTCCGCCCGGCGCCTCTCGATAAATTGCCCAATCTGGCTGCCGATGGAATCGAACATTTCCATCAAGTCCGGCTCCAGCTTGCGTATCTGCCGGCTCGAAAACTCGATCACTCCCGCCACGTGCTCGCTGACACGTATCGGAAACGCAAACGATGCGTGCAGTCCCTCGGCGATCGCGAACGGCACCCGCGGAAAATTTTCCACCTGCGGCAAATCCGCCAGCCACATCGGCTGCGACGTTTCCCACACCTGCCCCGGCACGCCCACGGACCTCTGATACGCGGATTCTCGCGTGGCTTTGACGAACTGCGGAAAACTCAGGCTCGGGGGATGCCACACATTCATACAGCGCAAAACCCCAGCTTCTTCGTCCACGCGCCACAAAACTCCTAAATCCCAGCTTAAGCCCTCGCAAATCGCCATCAGTATCAATGGCGCCGCCGCTTCCAGGGATTCTGCTTCCGCCAGCACCCGCGTCACCGCATAGCCGGTCGAAAGCCTGCGCTCCGCTTCCTTGCGCTGCGTAACGTCGCGCGCCACTGCAAAAATCAATTTGTTGTCCAGGCTGGGAGTCGCGTTCCAGAGCAGCCAGCGATAACTTCCGTCGTCGCAGCGATATCGGTTCTCGAACGAAATTACTTGTTCGCCTTCGTTCAGCCTCTCGGACTCGGCCGCCGTGCGGTCGCGATCATCCGGGTGCACAAATTCGTTAAAAGGTTTGGCCAGCAATTCCTTGATCGGGATTCCCAGCATCTTCTCCCACGCCGGATTAATGCGCTTGAAATATCCATCGAATCCCGCTATGCACAGCATGTCCAGCGAAACCGTGAAAAGTTGGTCGAGCTCTTCTTCCGTCATGCGCCGCTCGCGTATGGCTCGCGACAAATCCGACACGCTGCGCCGCAGCTCCATCTGCGTCACCACCAGCCGGCTCAACGCCTTCAGTGCCTCCTTCTGCTCCGCCGATAATTCGCGCGGCACACGGTCAATCACGCACAGTGTTCCCAGCGCGTACCCTTCCTGCGAAATCAGTGGCGCGCCGGCGTAAAAACGAACCTTGGGATTTTCCGTAACCAGCGGGTTCGCGCGAAATCTCTCATCCTCCAGCGCGTCCGGCACCACCATCACGTCCGGCTGCAGAATCGCGTACGCGCAGAAAGCAACGTCCCGCGACGTTTCCGTCTGCTCGACCCCAATTCGTGATTTGAACCACTGCCGGTGGGAATCCACCAAACTGACCAACGCGATCGGCGTGCCGCAGATCATCGCGGCAAGGCGCGAGAGATCGTCAAACTCCTGCTCGGGAAATGTATCCAGGATGGCGTAACGCTGCAGTGCTTCGAGTCGTGCCGATTCGTTCACAGGTGGCGGTGCTTTCATGGCAGGCGGGCACGATGCCAGCTGCGCGCCATCTTATGGCCGCGCCATGCCCAAGTCAACGCCAGCGCGCCAGCTGTCGCCGCAAAGTGAGAATGTCCGGTTTGTGCAAAGTAGAAATGTCCGCTTTCATGGATGGCCGAGGGCCCTATGGAAACGGAGCGAATCGCGTTGAGCCAACGAGAACGGGACCGATTGAAAGTGTTGCACGAGGTACAGCAGAAGCAGCTGACGCAGCTGGCAGCCGCCGAGCGGCTGAAAGTAAGCGACCGCCACGTGCGGCGGATGCTGTTGCGCCTGCGCCAGCGCGGAGATCGCTCCCTAGTTCACGGTCTGCGCGGCCGGCCATCGAACCGCAAGCTGGCGGCCTGCTTCGAGCAGAAGATTCTGGCGCGCCTACGCCAGCGTTATGCGGATTTCGGACCCACACTGGCCGCCGAACACCTGGCCCAGGAGGGTTTTGCGGTGAGCCGGGAAACGCTACGGAAGTGGATGACCCAGGCAGCCTTGTGGCGGCCGCGTTCCCAGCGCGTGAAAACGATCCACGTATGGCGGGAGCGCCGAGCCAGCTTCGGGGAGCTGGTGATGCAGGATAGCTCGCCCTTCCGCTGGCTGGAGGAGCGCGGTCCGGCCTGCCAGCTCATCGCTCTGATCGACGATGCCACCAGTCGCATCTGGGGACGGTTCACCGCGCACGACAGCACGGAAGAGAACTTGCGAACCCTGCAGGGATGGTTACGGCGCTATGGACGTCCTTTGGCTCATTACACCGATAAAGCCAGCATTTTTCGAAAGGCCGGTCCGCAGCCGCTTGCTGAACAACTGCGGGGAGATGCGCTGCGAACGCAGTTCGGGCGAGCGTTGGACGAACTGGGGATCGAATGGATCGCGGCCCACAGTCCGCAAGCGAAAGGGCGCATCGAGAGGTTGTTTGAAACTCTGCAGGATCGCCTGGTGAAGGAGCTGCGGTTGGCGGGAATCGACAGCATCCAGGGAGCCAATCATTTCCTGGAGACGCGCTTTGTTCCCCAGTGGGAGCAGCGTTTTACGGTGGCCGCACGAAATCCACGGGATGTCCATCGGCGACTGGGGCGCGAACAGCACCTGGAAGAAATCTTGAGTGTGCGCGTGGCCAGAAAAGTGGCTCAGGACCACACGGTAAGCTGGGACGGAAATCGCTGGGGGGTAGTGCGGGAAGAAGTTTGCGCAGGCCTTCGTGGAGCTGCGGTAGAAATCGAACGGCGGTTGGACGGAAGCCACTGGTTGCGCTACCGCGGGCGCTATCTGCACCTGCGCTCCTGCCCAGAACCCGCGCGAACGACCGCAAGTCCTTCCGGCCTACGGCCTCCAGGACTTGCGGAAAGAACCGAGAGACCCAAAAACAAAATCAAACCCAAATACCATGTACCTGCAGATCACCCTTGGAGAAGACCATGGAAACGGACATTTCTATCTTGCGAAAACCCGGACATTTCTACTTTGCGTTGACACGAACGGAAACGAACGGAAATGATTCAGGTTGCGCGTCAACTCCTTCCATGAGAAGGCCGGTGAGTGTCAAGTCATTTCCTTCATTTTTCTCTCTTTTTCTTTTTTCTTTTTTTCTTCTTTCTGTTTCATTTCTTCTTTTTCCAGATTGTTCCCATGAAGCCGAGCCGCCTCTGTCGCCACCCTTCCATCCGCACTCTTGGTGGAGCGATGGTCGCTCGGTGCCAGTTGGGTGTACTCGATTCAGTAGGTGCTGCTACCTGATTAGCGCCCTCTGCTTCCCTCCTGCGAGGGAAGCTTGGGCCAGGAGTTAGTCGCAGTCACCTGATCTCGGCGGTCCAGCTCGGCTGTTTGGATACCCTCTCTCTTCCTTTCTTCTTTCCTTGCTCCTTTTTTCCTTTTTCCTGCCTTTCCCAGTTTTCCCAGAGAAATTTCGCGCCAGGATCGCCTAGGAACGACGATTCCTAGCTCCCTCGACTCCTAGCATCCCCTGTTTTGGCGAGAGCTCTTCCCTCTAGGCCACGGCGCGCATCGCTGGCTGGCTATTGCGCAGTGGTTCGTACACCTCTCCACTCACCCACAACCGATGCAGCAGTACCGCTAGCTTTCTCGCTACCGCAACCACGGCTCGCTTCTTGGCACTTTTCCCCCCTCGCGCCGCAAGTTTTTGCCCCCAACGCCGTAGATCACTGTCTTCGCCAAAGGGTCCCAGGATGTAGTGCGCCCCCTGCACCAGCATGGTCCGCAAATACCGGTCTCCTTCCTTACTGATATGCATCTGCGGCTGGCTCGCACCGGAATCTCTGCGCCCAGGGCGCAACCCCAGAAAACAACCGACCTCGCGACTCTTGGCGAACCGCTGCGGATCTTCCAGGGTCAGCACATACGTCAGCGCGATCTGCGTTCCTACCCCCTTCACCTGTTTGAGCAACTCGACTTGCGGATAGCTCTCCCGGGCGATTTTCTCCATCCGCACCTCGTATTCCTGGATGCGCTCGTTCAACGATTCGATTTCTTGGAGCAGCGGCTCCAGAACCTCCCGCAACTCCGCGTGCAATCCCGCGGCCAGCTCCCGGCTCACCTGTTGCGTGCCACACGGGGGCAGCCGCTGCCCATGAGACTTCGCCAACCCTCGCGCCGCATTCACCAAGGCGGTTCGTGCACGCACCAATTCCGCCCGTGCCCGAATCACCGTCAGGTGGATTTGTGCTTTCGCGCTGCGATGCCGTACCGGTCCCAACAACTGGGGATCGATTCTGGCCAGCCGCGCCAGGGTCCGCGCATCGTGTCGGTCATCTTTGCGCTTGCTCTTGGTGATCAATTGCACCTTCTGCGCGTGCGCCACGAGCACTTCGTGTCCCAACTCCGTTAACAGCCGGCTGACCCAAGGGGAATGTGTTCCGGTCTCCATCGCGATGAGACTTCGCGGTACCTTCGCGAAGGTCTGCTTCATCGCTTCCGGTGTCGTCGCTAGTTTCTGTTCCAGAATCACTTCGCCCGCTTCATTCAAAATGCAGTAATGGCTGCTGCGGTCTCCCAGATCCAATCCGATGGTCAGCTTGTGTCCTTTGAAAATCATGTTTCCATTTACCCGAACAGTGCTAGTCTTTTTCATTGCCGGTCTCCTTTTTGCGCCTCGAGCGCGTCGTACATTGGGAGCGTATCGCATCCCGCTGGAGACCGGCCTTCTCATCCCATCTGATTAGTCGCGTTACCGGAGATGTGAAGTAGCGCTTGAGATGTCCGAGTACGGCGTTTACCAAACCCGGTATCTGTCACTTCTGACAATTGCGGTCGCCAACATCGGGTGAAAGCATCGGGGTGAAGGGTCGTCCTTTTTATTTAGGAGGAATTCCATGCGATTAGCGGTGTTATGCCTATTGGTTTCCACCATGCTTCCGTCAGTAAGCCTCGCCCAGGATCAGGTTCCCGTGTTCAAGGTCACGCCGGAAGAAAGCGATGTCAAATTCTTCGTGAAGGCCTCGGTCGCCATCGACGGAAAGTTCAACAAGTGGGAGGCCACTTTCACCTTTACGTCCCCCGCCGCCGAGTCAGGCGTACTCGACGTCAAAATTTATGCCGACTCCGTAGACACGGGGAGCGGCATGAAGGACGACAAATTGAAGAGCAAAGACTTCTTCAATGCCAAAGACGACCCGTACATTACGTTTCATTCCACTAAAATTGTGCAGACCAGTCCGACTACCTTTGATGTGCAAGGCAAGTTCACAATTCGCGGTGTATCTAAGGACGAAACGCTGACCCTAACACTTGACCCCAAGGAAAAGGGAACAGGCAACGGCCATATTAAGGGCAGCATGGCTTTTGACCGCAAGGAATTTGGCATGAACAGCGGGATCCCCTTCATCAAGATAGCCGACCGCGTCGAAGTCGATCTTGCCCTCCAGGTCCATCGGGTAAGCGGACCTCCGGTGGTTTTCAAGGAATAGCGGAATGGAAAACGACTACTGCAAGGGTTTCCCTCTGTAGCGTGATGCTTAGGCATCCATGAACAATGAACAATTCACCCAAAAGATGGTTCTCACGTGAGCACCGAGAAAAACTGATTAAAGCTCGGAAGGGACAAAAACCCACGCTCGGGAGGCATCACTCCGCCTCGTCACGACTGCGGATGAGTGAGAGCAGCAAGGGGAGGAAGAATCCTATGTGGGGAAGGAAGCACACTGCCGGAGCCCGAGCTCGTATGAGCGCTGCACAGAAGGCCAGAAGAATTCGGGAAAGAGCGACAGAGAAGCCTTTACCAAGTCCCGATTAGCAGTTTGTTGAAAAAGGCTTCTGATCACGCCATCGCGAACGCTATAAAGAATTCCTCCTCGCCAAAAGCCAACAAAAAGAGAAATTCCATGTCGCAGCGCGCCTCGAAATGACGACCCGAAAGAGTTTTTCAACAAACTGTTAGTCGCGTTACCGGAGACGTGAAGTAGCACTTCACTTGATTGCATAACAACGTCGGCTCCTTTCTCCCAAGCCTTTGGTCGTCAACAACCACAGTCTACTCGGGTCTAAGGAGCCGGCGTTGTTATGAGATCATGTGGAAATAAGGCCCAATATGTGCTCCCGTGAAGACGCAAGCCCGACTGAAAAGCGGATCTCCTAAACCGAGTTCAGGGAGCCTGGACCAAGACCGGGACAATGACGGTGCCCATTAAGTCGGTGCGGTTGTCACGGACCGCGACGCGCAGAGAATAAGTTCCGGGGGCGAGCGGGAGCTCCATGGAAAAAGGCAAGCCGTTCTGATTTGTCTGCGCGAATTGATCGGGTTTGAGCCGCGCATCCACGGTGTGGCCGTCGGAGGCGACGATCTTGCCGTCGGGCGAGACGGCCGCGACCATGAAATCCAAGTTGCAGTGATGCAGGTCGTTTTCGATTGCATCGAAGGAAATGGCAGAAGCATCGACTAGAAACTGAATCTGCACTTGCGGCCGTGGCGCAGGCTGGGGAACTGGAATGTGAACGCGAAAAGTGACCTCCGTGGCGGGTAGTGGGGCGGCAAGTGCGGAGCGTAGTTCATCGTATGCGCGGCGGTCGCGCTGCTGTGGAGTCTCTGACGCGAAAGATTGCGCGGCGTCCACAGCAAAATATCCGCTACGATACCGCGCCTTGACACCATCGCGGTTGATTTTCACCTCGATGGGATGGAATTTGCCGTCCGGACTGGCGATTTCCGGATAATAGCCGAGGGTGTAGTAGCGCCCTCCGTCAGCAGCGCTGAGCGCTACGGCCCGCATAATGTCATTGTTGTTGTAGAGGGCCAGGCCGCCGGTTTCCTTTGCGAGGTACTCCATGGTTTGATGCGATTCGATGATGGCGTCATGGGAATTGGCAAGCTGTTCTGCGACGTTTTGCGATGACCTGGGGTCCACGACAGTGTGGACCGTCGAGTCGGTTAAAGGGTTCAAGGTTTGCCGGTACACATCGCCGACGATTAGGCCTCGAGCATCAACGCTGTAGACGGCCACGCGTGCGGAAGCCAGCAAGGCAGCCGTGCGCCGAATATCTTCCCCGTAATTCCTTTGCGCTTCGATATACCCCCCTGAGCCTGGCTGCAGGCTGAGAGGGAAAACGGAAGAGACCCAGATCAAATTCTTGCGGCCGGGAAAGCCCGCAACTGCGCGGGCAATCGAGCGCAAGGCTGCCAGCGTGATGCGCACGCGGTCGTCGGTAGACTCGGCGGCGCGCGACTGATTATTGCTGTCAATGTTGCGCAGCATCGCCGCCGGAAGAGCTGCGGCTTCGATTGGAGTGAGCGTTTGAATTGCTGTGCCTGATAATTCACTGGAGGTACCAGGATTTATCTTGTCCAGGGCGGATATGAGCAAGTGCGGGTCAGACGTAAAATCCTGCATGAGCCGGAGGGTTTCGTTGAGCGCGAGAATTGCGATTTTCTGGGCCTCTTTGAGTTGCGTTCGCAGGTACTGCAACAAATAGGCCTGCGAAGAGACTTGATCGCCAATCGCGGTATTCAAACCATCGATGAGCAAGATGGTGGGTGGGCCTTCCGGGCGATGAAATTCCGGACGGTTGGTGAAGACGTCCGGGGGAAGCGGCGGCGGTGGAGGAGCTTTTTCGGCTAGAGATTCGCCAGC
>Ga0209274_10000812_pt1 | contig 17001 bp, 17 predicted proteins | sample HubBroMetageREF1_FD_188343 | JGI IMG/M metagenome (GOLD analysis project Ga0209274, IMG submission 188343) | Reference soil microbial communities from the Hubbard Brook experimental Forest, New Hampshire, USA - Hubbard Brook CCASE Soil... | ecosystem: Environmental > Terrestrial > Soil >...
GTCTTCGGGAACCTTCTGCTCGGCATTCTGCTCAAATGCCTTCACATCGGAGTAGTAGAGTCCGCCCGCAGGATACTGGCTGGCGTTTAGATCACACAGCAGACAGTCGGGCTGCAGGTTCTTGATGTGCTCATAGATATCCTGGAACGGCACCTCTTCATACGTGATCCGGCTCCACGGCGCATCCCATCCGTCGGTGATGAGGATATCGATCTCCCCATAGTCCGTGAGCAGTTCCGTCAGCTGGTCCTTGATGAGCTTTACCTTCGCCGGAGTCACGTTGAAATGGCGGATATCGTCGCGCAGCGACAGGATGGAATAGTAAAGACCGACCCGCAGGCCAGCCTTGCGGAACGAGTTCACGAAAGCGCGAACGACGTCGGTCGAATGCGATGTCAGGCCCACGCTTGCCGCCTCTGTTTTTGTCGGCCATATGCAGTAGCCGTCATGATGGCGGGTCGTCAAACACCCCCAGGTCATGTTGGCCGATAGCGCCGCTGCGGCCCATTGATCCGTCTCGAGAGCTGTGGGACGAAACAAATCAGGGGGAGACGTGGGATCACCCCATTCGCGGTCCTGAAATGTAGCCATGTTGAAATGCAGGAACATACCGAAACGCAAATCTACAAACCGCTGCTGCAGTTCCAAAAGCGGTCGTCCGCGACGTGCAGCGGCGCGATATCCTTCGGTCTGCAACGCGGCGGTGAAGCGATGGCTTCCTAGCATCCCGGCAGTCGCTGTTTGGGCGGCGATCCGAAAAAACTCTCTTCGTGTCGTCATCTTCAATGCTTGAACTCCGGAGCATCCATGCCGGCAATGAATTGAGGGAGACCGCGCTTCAGACTTGGAAAAGTTCGATCCCGTTGGCTTTTCCGAGATTGCGCGAGTACTTCTTGTCGGTTCCATTGTTCCAATGTTCGTGAACACCCAGGCTGCGGCATCGGATGCCGTCGCGTTCAGGATCGTAGAGAGTCTTCGAAGGCGGATCATCCGCGAGGGCAGATTCGCGCAGGTAGTTATCGGCGTTCGCGATATCTGGAAGATCGGGCCATTCCGAAGTGAGAAAATCGAAGCCGACGGAATCGATCGCCACGGCGTCAAACGACATGAAAATGCTGTTCGGCCAGGCGTCGTAGAATGGCGCCATCTTCCACTTGCGATGAGGCGGACCGTCCACGTTGTCGTTTCCATAGAGCCCGTCAATGATAAAAAGGGCGGTCTTCTCGCCGAGGTCTTTGTGACCCAAATAATCCGTGAACGCGGAGTAACTTGCCGAACCATCGGTGTTGTGATGGAAACCGTCGTGCGCGTTCTTGTGCCAGTCGGGATTGATACTCGTAGCGCCGAAGAGATTCTTCGCGCAAAGCGTCACACCTGAACTCACATGCGCTCTCAACACAGCAGCATCAATCAAGTAGGCGGCCTCAACCACCGTGGTATCGAGTCCCGTGGCGTTGTGGCTTTCAACCGAGAAAGGAATCGCGTCGGGTTTGAACTCGGCCTTTACCCGTCCATCCCCTCCGATATGGTCCACAAACGTGACGCCCGGAAATTCACGGTGAATCTTGTCGTAGAGATTGCCCGGGATGAACCGGCTGGAATCGAAGACGGTGATCGATGATTCCGGCACTCGTCCCGAGCGGGTCAACTGCCGGACGAGCGAAAGGATCAAATGCGGCGAGGAGTTCAGGCGTTCGATCGTGCCATGGTCCGTCGTGTTGTTCAGGTTCGCCTTGATCGCAATTTTCTCCCCAGCAGTGTATCCGGCTTTGCCGCGCCCATGAGTGCGATTGAAGTATTGAAAGATCGAGTCCCACGCCTGGGCGTCGCTTTTTTGATTCGTAAGACCGCGAATCGACCGGGAAACCATGCGGTCGATTACAGACTGTTCATTGTGGGCATCGGTCCACCACGACCCTGTGCCATCCCACGTGACGGCCGCCGGATCGTGCGCCCAAGTGACTCGGCCGGGAACGACGCCGCGGGGAACTCCTAACGGGGAAAGCGGCTCGAACAAGGAGGGGCGCAGGCTGGCGGCAGCTGCAAGAGCGAGGGTGAATTCTCGGCGCGTCATGTCCATTTTGACTTGCTCCTCTCGCACAAAATCTTACGGTTCCGGAACTACGCGGCGAATTGTACCTGACGACGCAAGGGGAGACCCCACTGAATCGTGGCGCGCCCACCCTGGGCAGGCCCGCGGCGCTTGAGCCTTCGAGCAACCAAGGCTGCCGCGCCCGCTAGGGCGCTACGTTTAGGGATTCCGCAGCCAATCGGGATCCCGGAGGTTCCGGAGGCGTTCCCAGGGCAGATGAGGTAACTCCTGCAAAATTCGGGAACTTCCCGCCTCACCCCCCGCAATATGTAACGAGAACCGCGGCGGGCCGTCCTAAATGTACTGTGAATAAGGCGATGCGCTCGGAGCGCACTCACGAAATGGAACTGACAGACGACGGTCTGTTGAAACGGATGATGGCCGGCGATGAGGAGGCTTTTACGCTGCTCTATCGCCGTAAACATCCTGCTATCTATCGTTTCGCGCTCCACATGAGCGGAAACGCGGCCGTGGCGGACGACGTGACCCAAGAGGTTTTCATGACCCTGATTCGCGACACGACGCGATTCGATCCTGCCAAGGGAACGCTGGGTGGTTTCCTCTTCGGGATCGCTCGAAACCACCTGCGCAAGCGGTGGGAGCAGGATCGGCGGATCGTCGCGCTGGCGGACGGCAGCGAGGATTTCCCGTACCTCGAATCAGGCGACGGGCGCTTCCACCGTGGGACGTTCGGCCGCGCGAACGGAAACGGCAACGGCAGCGCGAATGGCAACGGCAACGGAAATGGCGCGTTTCGCCACCCGGGCGACCAGTTTGCGACGCTCGAGATTGTCGGCCGCGTCCGTGGCGCGATTGCGACGCTGCCGGAGAATTACCGCGAGGTGGTGGTGCTCTGCGAGCTGGAAGAGATGAGTTACGAAGAAGCGGCCTCGGCCCTGACTTGCCCGGTGGGGACGGTGCGCTCGCGATTGCACCGCGCCCGGGCGCTGCTGCTCGAGAAACTGCGCGAACCATTGCACGAACCCCGGCCAGTGAGCCGCGCGTCGGCGGTGCGCGAATGAGCGAAAAGACGAGCGAAAAGATGAGCGAAAAGACGATGCCTATGACTTGCGCGCAATTCGAGGAAATTTTGCACGATCTGGACCGGCCCGGCACTTCGGGTCTCGCGATGCGGGAGCTTGCGCTGGTGCACGCCGAAGCTTGCAGCGATTGCGCGCTGCTGCTGATCGAATCCGAATCGCTGGATTTCGGGCTGCAGACGCTCGCGGTCCACGATGAACATTCGCACGCGTCGCCCCAGATGGAGGCGGCGCTCCTGGGTGAATTCCGCGCGCGGCATGCTGCGGCGCCTCCGAGTTTTATGACTTTCATAACAAGGGGCCGCGCAGTCCGGTGGCAAGTCGCGGTGATCGGAGTGGCGGCGATGGCGCTCGTGGCTCTGGGAATCTCGCGCGCAAGAGTTGGCGTTGAAACGAAGCAGCCTGTCGTCAAGACGGACGCGCCTGCGAACGCGAATGAACAATACGCGCTCGAAAGCGATCCGCAGCTCAACGAGCTGGCCGGCTCGGAAGAGGGCACGGCGTTTGTCTCCTTGCCCTATGCGGACGACGCGACTTCGCTCGAGGGCGGCGCTGTGGTTCGTGTGGTGATGCCGCGGTCGGCGTTGGCTTCGCTGGGTTTGCCTGTGTCGGGAGCCGTCGGGACGGATGCGATTCCAGCGGAGTTGATTGTGAGCGCGGACGGAACGCCGCAGGCGATTCGCCTGGTTTCAGCGGCGACGAATGATTGAGTTTCGCGGTAGCGGGCGCTTGAGGTCGAGTGACAACGAGCGTTTGAGTTTGAATGGCACGAAGAACTCAGGAGGAATATACAAGATGACGATCGGAAGCAGGTTCGTGCGGATTGGCTTGATCGCGACAGTAGCAGTGCTGTTTGTGAGTGGCGTCGCGCTGGCGCAAGGCGATGCTGGTGCGCCTCCACCGCCGCCAGGGCAGGGACACAGAGGTCCCGAGTCGAGGGCGTTCGATGCGTTCGGCTTTGTGGAATTCGAAGCGGGCATCGGCGGAAAGACGGTGACCGGCGCGCCGTTCAGCGCGACGTTCTCGACGCAGTCGACGCACACGCTGGCCGATGGCAATCAGATCCAGCGCAACACCACCGGCACGTTTGCGCGCGACACGCAGGGCCGCACGCGCCGCGAAATGACGCTGCCGGGGATCGGTCCCATGGCGGCTTCGAGTGGTGCGCCGCCTCACGCCGTGTTCATCAGCGATCCGGTGGCCAGAGTGAATTACGTCTTGCATGCCGACGAGAAGACCGTGAACGAGCTTCCGATGCGCGGCAAGAGAGGCGCCGGGCAGGCCGCCGATAATCGCGGATTCCGGAATCGTCTCCAGAATGAGGAAACCACCGCGGATCTCGGGACGCAGACCATAAATGGCGTCGCGGCGCAGGGTACGCGGATTACCCGGACCATTCCAGCCGGCGAGTTCGGGAACGTGAAGCCCATCGTTATCGTCACCGAGCGTTGGTATTCGTCGGAGCTGCAAACCTACGTCATGACGAAGAAAACCGACCCGGTGATGGGCGACACCGTTACTCAGTTGACGAACATTCAGCGGGCGGAGCCGGACGCGTCTTTGTTCAAGGTTCCCGCCGACTACGCCGTGAGCCAGGGAAGCGGTCCTCGTGGAGGAGGCCGATCCCGCGGCGCGACGCCGGCACAACAGCCGGAGCAGCAATAGCTGACAGAGTCCCACCCCTGCTGTAATAGCTGTACTTGCGGGCGGAAACCCCACCACGCTCCGCCCGCAAGCTCCCCCCTCTTTCGCGGACGCGAATAATTTTTCAAAATGTATTTTGGAATCTTAAGGACTGGTGATCGCGGCGCGGTCGAGAAGCTCGACAACGTGGAGAACTTCCTGGCCGGTGCGATGAATTGCCGCTCCGGCGCGAAGCTGCAGAATGCAGCCGGGATTCGCGGTGATAATCGCCTGCGTCTTCGTCTGCTGCGCGAATTCCATTTTCTGCGCGAGCAATTCGAGCGACGTCTTGGTTTGCGTCACGTTGTAGACGCCCGCTGAGCCGCAGCACTGGTCGGCAAACGGCATCTCCACCAATTCGACGCCGGGAACCGCGTGAATCAGTTTGCGCGGGGCCTCGCGAATCTTCTGCCCGTGGAGCAAGTGGCAGGAATCCTGGTACGTCACGCGAAGCGGCACGGGGCGCAGCGCGGCCGACAAGCCGAGGTGGGCCAGAAATTCCGTCACATCTCGAACGCCGCTCGAGAAGGTGTGCGCCCGTTCGTGTGCGGGCTCGCTGGAAGGGAAGAGGTCCGCATATTCCTTGAGGGTGGAGCCGCAACCTGCGGCATTCGTGACGAGGGCGTCAAAATCGGCTGCACGAAAGGCGTCGAAATTCGCGTGCGCCAGATTGCGAGCAACGTCGCGAATGCCTGCGTGGGCCGCGAGGGCCCCGCAGCAGACCTGCGCCTCGGGGACCACTACCTCGCAACCGTTGGCCTGGAGGACGCGAATCGTGGCGCGATTGAGGTTGCTGAACGTGACCTGCGCGATGCATCCCGCGAAGAACGCGACGCGGGCGCGGCGTGTGCCATGCGCGGGGAACGTCTTGCCGAGATCGCCGAAGAAGAATTCGGAGTCAATTTGCGGCAGAAGTTTTTCGCGGTCCTGCAATCCCAGCAGGCGCAAGATGCCGGTGGCGCGAGCGACGGCCGCGAATCCCGAGCGCTGGTAGAGCCTCATTAGGCGGCCCGCCATGGCGATGCGATTCGGGAACGGCAGCAGCCGGCGATAGACGATGTTCCGCACGACGCGCGAAACGAATGGCCTTTTGTATTTTTGCTCGATCTGCGCCCGCGCCAGTTCGACGAGCTTTCCGTACTTGACGCCCGAGGGGCACGCGGTTTCGCACGCGCGGCAGTCGAGGCAGCGGTCGATGTGCGTGGTGAAGGATTCGCCCACTTCGAGACGGCCCTGATCGACGAGAAGCATCTGCCGGATTCGACCGCGCGGCGAGTCCGCTTCCTGTCCCCACAGACGGTACGTGGGGCAATGATTCAGGCAAAGACCGCAGTGGACGCAATTGGCGTAGTCGGCGTATTGCGGGTTGTCCACCGCGCTGAAGCCGCTGAGAGTGAGCGCAAATTCGCGCTGCGCTTCTTCGTGGGACTGCGGAGTACTCGGGGGCATGCGTTCAAAGCCCTCCCACGAATCGGCCGGGGCTCAGAACTCCGTTGGGATCGAAAACGGCTTTCACTTTCCGCATCTGCGGGAGGTCAGCGCGTTCGAGCCCCCAAATCTTGAGGGACGGCTTCCACTCGGTCGGGCACCAGGGGATGGTCGCGTGGCCTTCCAGGCGAGCGCATGCGGCCTGAATCCGGTCGGCGGCACGCGCCACTTGTGCGCGCGATGAGTCGGTTTTCGACTCCGGCAGCAGCGCGACATAGGCGACACCGATGCCGCGCGCCATCGCGGCCCATCGGAGAGAATCACTTTCGGCGGCTGCGCCAGTTTCAGCCAAGACGTCTTTCAGCTTCGAGGGCAGCACGCTTATTTTCAAGATCGTCGCGGCGGGCGAGGAGTCGAGCGCGATGGGAATGAATTCGCGCTTACGTCCGAAGGCGCCGGGAATATGATCGGCAGCGAGGGCCGTCACGCCGACGGCGCCGCACTGTCCGGCGATTGCGCGAGCCTCCGCTTCGCAACGATCGAGAACCTTTTCCGTGCCGGCAAAGCCTGCGCTGAATGCCCAAGTTTTGTTCGTAATGATTTTCGTCGCAAACGGTTTCGCTTCGATGCCGGCGGCGGCATCGCTATAAAACAGACCTGCGACTCCGGGGCTAAGCACTTCCATAGTGATTGGCGTGAGCGGGGATTGCGCCACGCGGGCGCGCATCTCGAGCGCGCGTTCGGCCGTTTCGAAGTTCGCCACAAACGCGCGGCTCCCGACCGGCAGCGGGAAGGTGCGGAAATTTACTTTGGTGACGACGCCGAGCGTGCCCAGCGCGCCGATCATCAGCTTGTGAATGTCGTACCCAGTGACATTCTTCACGACGCGGCCGCCGCTCTTCGCCAGCGTCCCCTCACCGGTGACGAATTGCATTCCGAGAATGTAGTCTCGCGCCGTTCCGTAGAATTGCCGCAGCGGGGAATTAACGCCGGAAGCAACGGTGCCTCCGATCGTCGCGCGGCCGAAGAAGGGAACTGCCAGCGGAAGGAATTGCCCGCGCTCCCCCAGAACGCCAGCCAACTTGCGCAGAGAAATGCCCGCTTCGACGCTGAGCGTCAGATCGCCCGGATCGTACGAAATCACGCGATCGAGGCGCGTCAAGTCCAGCGCGAGATCGTAGCTTCGAGGGGGAAGACCGATACCGAGTTTCGTGCGAGCGCCTGACGCGATGACCGCGAGTTTCTCCGCCGCGGCAAACTTCACGACGTCTGCTACTTCTTCGCTCGATCCCGGACGAACCGCGGCTGACGGCCGAATGCCATCAATTTCATATTCCGCAAGTCGCGCCGGATCCGCAAAGAAATTGGAATCGCCGACGATCTCGGCGAGTCGCGCCGCAGCCAATTTCGTGCCGGCGGTCATGCGGACGGCGCACCAGCGACCGGCAACGGCCGCACATGGATTTCGCCGCAGCTCTTTGCCGACGGAATCACTTTCCCCGGATTCAGCAGCCCGTCTGGATTGAAGGCGTCGCGGACGCGCCGCATCAACTCGAGCTCCGGCGGGCTAAAAAGCAGCGGCATCAATCGATCCTTCTCCATGCCGATGCCGTGCTCTCCCGTGATCGAGCCGCCCATCTCGATGCAGAATTGGATGATTTCATCCGAAGTGGCTATAGCGCGCTCGAGCTGCTTTTCGTCGCGCGCGTCGAAGAGGATGATCGGATGCAGGTTGCCGTCGCCCGCGTGAAAGATGTTTCCGATCTCGAATCCGTACTTTTTCCCGATTTCGTTGATGCGCCGCAGCGTTACCGGCAACTTCGTGCGCGGAATCACGCCATCCTGCACATAGTACGTGGGCGAAAGCCGGCCGACCGCACCGAAAGCATTCTTTCGGCCCTTCCAGAGCAGGGCGCGTTCCGCCGCGTCGCGCGCGACGCGAACTTCGCGGGCATGATGGAGGCGGCAAACGTCAGCCACATTTTCAGCCTGTGACTCGACCGCCTCGCGCAGCCCATCCACGTCGATCAGCAGGACGGCCGCGCTATCGAGCGGAAATCCGGCGTGGACGTACGCCTCGATGGCGCGCAGCGTCCATCCGTCGAGCATTTCACATGCCGCCGGAGTGATTCCGCGCGCGGTGATGTCGGCAACGGTCTCGGTGGCATCGTCCACCGAATCGAAAATCGCGAGCAGCGTTTTCACGGCTTCCGGCAAGCGCGTCAACTTCACCGTAATTGTGGTGACGAGCCCGATGGTTCCTTCCGAGCCAACGAACAGTCCCGTCAAGTCGTAGCCCGGAGCATCCATCGCCGTGCTGCCGACATGGATCAGTTCGCCGGAAGGCAACACGATTTCGAGCGCGAGCACGTGATTCGTGGTTACGCCGTAAGCCAGCGTGTGCGGCCCGCCGGAATTCTCCGCGACGTTGCCGCCGATCGTGCACGCCTTCTGACTCGAAGGATCGGGCGCAAAGTGCAGGCCGGCGTGAGCCACCGCCGCGCTCAAGTCCGAGTTCACGACGCCCGGCTGAACGGTCGCGCGCTGATTTTCAAGATCGACCGCGAGGATCCGCTTCATCCGCGAGAACACGATAAGAATTCCGCCATGCCGCGCGAGCGCCCCGCCCGAAAGCCCGGTCCCGGCTCCGCGGCCAACGATGGGCGTCTCGTAGCGATTCGCAAGCTGTACGATTCCAACCACGTCCTCGGTCGTTCGGGGAAACACGACGCAATTCGCCCGCGCGACGTCGATCGACCCGTCGTACTCGTACAGCAGCAAGTCCTCTTTCTCGTGCAGGACGGCCTCGGCGCCGAGGAGTTTCTTCAATTCGCGAAGGAGTCGTGGTTCCATGTCGTGAGTCCACGTCGTGAGTCAATGACGACGCGCGAGCGCTTGCTCGCAGCCTGAAAGCCACTATAGTAGCCGCAGCGGGGTGCGTCAATGAAAGCGGCTTCCGCCAAAGATGCAACTCCGGCACCATGATTCGGCTTCGCAGGAACGGCGGTCTCGTGCTAACCTCGCCCGCTTGGTTTGCGCCGCGCCCGCTTTGACGCGACAGGCGATGAACGCGGATTATCTTCGGAGGTTCTGATGGTTGACGTGCCCACAACTCCACCGGCTGGTTCCGTTGAATTTGGCCCCGAGCGGCGACGGAATCACCGAGTGCAGATCACGATTCCGGTGATCGTCAAGGGACAGGCCAAGGGGAAATTGATCGAGGAGCACACGAAGACGATCGTCGTGAATCTGAATGGGTGCCTGGTCCGCATGAAAGCGTCCGTCATACGAAATCAGGAGTTCACGATAACCAACGCAGCCACCGAAGAGTCGGCGCAAGTCCGCGTCAGCTACATCGGACGAAACGACGGAGAAGGCACCGAAATCGGACTGGGATTCCTCCAGTCCACGCCAAAATTCTGGCGAATCAGTTTCCCACCGGAAGTTCAGGATCCCACCGAGCGCAAGCGCTTCGTTCCATCAGCCCCGCCCGCTGACGCGCCAAAGAAGTAAGCGGGCTTTTGCCAACCTCGACGGTTTGCTTTCAGGGCGATTCGACGAGCCGCCGCGGCGCCCTAGATTTGCGGCAAACGCAGCGAGCCGTTCGCGAGCTTGTCGATCAGCTCACGGTCGGCCGGCAGGAAATTCAAGTCTGGAAGCGACGCAGGCTCGCGCCAGGCGATCTGCTCGAAATCGAGATTCTTCACCTCCGCCGGATTGAGGCTCACCGCGAAGAACACCAGCTCGATTCCGTCTTTCATCTCCGGATATTTGTGCCGCACGCGATAGATCTCGGGGCCGATTCGCGCCGTGACGCCAAGTTCTTCGCGCAACTCGCGCGCCAGAGCCTGTTCGAGCGCTTCGCCGGGTTCAGTCTTGCCGCCGGGAAACTCCCACATGAATTCGAACTTCGACCCGCGCCGCCGTTGGCACGCGAGCACCTTGCCGTAACACTCAATAAGCGCCGCCACCACCATCATCATCGACATCACACTTGAATAAGAAGCAATCGGGGGAATCGAGCCTACGACCGGGTCCAGTCTTCTAATTCCAAGCCCTTCACTCTTCGGAACACGGCATCGTGCGTGACGAGGACCGCTTCGGCAGCGACCGCGTGGGCGGCAATCATCATATCCAGGTTTCCCATTGGCCGACCCACGCGCTCGGTGGCCACCCTGATAGCTGCATAATTCTTCGCCGCCTCCGAATCCCACGGGAGAATGTCGACGCGTAGCAGGAACTCTTCAACGGCAGTTGCTAACCCCCTCGCTTCCGGTTTCTTGGCTACCCCGAACCGCAATTCTGCTTCAGTCACTGTCGACACGGCGACCTGAGCCATGGGCACTCTCAGGAGTCGCTCGCGGACGCGGGGGAGGTTGCCCTTGATAATGTAGCTCGCCGTATTTGTATCGAGAAGGTAGCGGCCGCGCATCAGAGAATCTTTCGTTTTTGCGGCGGCTCATCACCGCGATCAGATAGAAAATCCTCTGGAACGTCGATGCTTTTCAGCATCTGAAAGAACTCCTCCCACGATTCTGGCCGTCGCGAGAGGATCACGTCGCCGGTTTGCTGATCGCGCCGAATGTATACTTCGGAGCCTTCGAAACGGTAGTCGGCTGGTAACCGGACAGCTTGACTACGGCCGTTGCGAAACAGTCTAGCAATGCGAGCCATCGGCGCCTCCTAAAGGACTCAAGTATACGATGGCCCGTGGTATATATCAAGGTATATACCACGCGTGGAGCGACGGAAGGATTCACTTCACGGTGAATCTGCTGCCCTTTGAGCACAGCGAAAGGGAAACCTGAGCTACGTGTGAATCGCCCGGAAAAGTTCGCGGGCACCCTGCATCAGCGGCGGCCCGGGCGTGTTCAGTAATTCATCGCGGATCACGATCACGCGGCGGTTCTTCACCGCGGGCACGTCGCGAAACGCGGGGTCGGCCAGCATGCGAGCCGGACTGGCGCGATCGCCGGTAGCCGTCCAAGCGAGAATGATGACGTCCGGCTTCGCGCGCACAACTTCGTCGTCGCTGACTCGCTTTCCGGGCGCGACCACGAATTTTCCGCCTGCGAGCGCGACAATCTCCGCCACCCAGGGCGGGGAACTGATGCGCGGATTGGGCCACGCCTCGCAATAGACGCGGGGCTTTCGGCGGCGCGGAAGTTTCGCCGCCACGCGCGCGATTTCATCGGAGGTGCGCCGCATGCGCGCGATCAGCTTTTCGCCCGCTGCCGCGCGACTCACCAGGCGGGCGAGTGTGCGAATGTCATTTTCTACGTCGGCCAGCGACCGCGGGTTGATTGCGAGGAATGCGACAGGCTGCGCGAGAAGTTTCTCCATCGTCTCCGGCGCGAAGGGGACTGAGCCGACGAGCAGCGTCGGGCGGAGCCGCATGACCTCGGCCACATCGAGTTTCCAGCAGTCGCCCACCTGGGGCACCTGCGGCAGCCGTCCCACGGGCGCGACGTCCTTGCACCATTTGCTCACGCCCACAAGCTCGCGCCACGCGCCGAGTGCAACCAGAATCGAAGTCACATTTGGCGCGAGCGAAACGATTCGTTGGTGTGTACTGTTGGCCTTGCGCGCCATACCGGTTCAATTCTACGTCGGTGCGGCTCGGTCCTCCAGGGTGTCAGGATGAAACTGGGAGGACGACTGTTTGAATGGGAGCGACTCGCCTGACGGCGGGCCGCCACGTTCGCTTCTAACCGTAGCCCTGAACATCAACCCAGAATTCGAGCCAAGGCTGGTGCGGCTGTCCACACACGAAAATGTCTGGATGGTCCTTGCTCTCTTCGTTTTTGACTCCGTAGGGATTTCCGTTGTGGCCAGCGAATCGGCATGACTCGAACGTTCTTTCCACATACTCGCGCGAGCGGCCGATGACGATCAGAGTTTGCGGCGGTGGATTTCCGTATCCGCGATACCAGGCAGTGTTCGTTCCGCTGATGGCTTGCGGCAGCCCGTAAGCTGGGCCGAATAGATCGATCGCGCCGGTTTCCCCGTAATTGCCGGTGAGGATGGCCATGTGGGCTCGCTCCTCAGGAGACAAAGAGTCGCGGATTTGCGCGACAGCTCCAACCAGATCGGCCCAGCCGATTTCCTCTCTAAGATCGCCGTTGTTCCTGAGCGCAAAATTATTGGCCGAAATCGCCGGATTGAACGGAATGATGAACGCGCACGCAAACACTCCGCCCGAGGCCAGTGCGGCAAACGTAAAGCCTCGCACCACGCGCATCCACACGGTTGACATCGACGCGATCCACCGTCCCCAAAGGACGCTGCCGGCGGCGAACAACATCGGGTAGGCGGGCGCCAGGTAGTAGCCGCGCCCTTTGCCGAAGAAATAGAGAGCGAAGGCTATTACGTAGAGCCAGCTTAGCAGGCGGTACCGCTTTCCATCCTGCGTGGCAAAAAAATAGCAGAGTCCGGCGAGCCACAGCGGCGCCACGAACAGATTCGTGCTGATCAGAAATTGGTCGCGCACGAAGCCGTCGGTGCGGCCTTCGCCCACGTCGCGGGCGTGAATGTGCTGCAGGAAGTGGAGCGAGACCAGGTCGTGGCGGATCTGCCAGATCATGTTCGGCAGAAAAACCAGCACGGACAGGGCGACTCCGCCCCAGAGCCACGGACTTTTCAAATACCGGCGCTCCGGAGTGAGCAGAACGCCTCCCACAAGACCGGCGACGAAAAAGCCCATGGTGTACTTCGTCATCATGCCCAGACCGATCATGGCGCCAGTCGGGAGCCACCAGCGCGCGTCCTCTGATTTGAGCAGGCGAATCAGGAAGTACGCGATCAGCGCGCACCAGAGATAGTCGAAGCTCGAATACTGAAATTCCGTTCCTTCAAACAGCGGAAGCGGCGAGACTGCCACCGCCAGCGCAGCCACGATCTGCACCAGCCGCCTGCCGCCGAGTTCGCGCGCCATCCATCCCGTGATGATCAGAGCGGCGGCCTGCGCCAACACCGAAAACATTCGGAGGCCGATCAGCGACGTGCCGAACAGCGCGAGCGCGATGCGCTCGATGAACGGCGTCACAGGCGGATAGGCCACAAAGCCCCAATCCATGTGACGCGCGTCGTCGAGCACCTGCAATTCGTCGCGATGGACGCCGTACCTCCCGTTCGTGGCCACGTGCAGCGTCACGACGCCGAGCGCGATCACGCCCAGCGCGAGAAAATCGCCGCGCGCTGAACTTTGCGAGTCCTCCAACGGTTCCATCTGTGGCTGCTCCTTGCCGCAATTTGCGGGGCACAACGCTATCATACGGACGGCGCTGTCGTGAAACGCATGACGCCGGCGGAAAGTTCGAGATCGTCGGTCCGCTTGACGTTTCCAGCCGAGTCTGCCAACATCCCCGCCATCGGCCCACCTGTTTCCGATGAAAATGAAAAGGAGATTCCATGCCACTATTGTTGACCCAAGTTGCCTACAACCAGGAAGCCTGGCAAGCGCTCATCCACAACCCGCAGAACCGGATAGACGCGATCCGGCCTGCCATCGAGAAACTCGGCGGAAAAGTAATCAGCGGATATTTTGCGTTTGGCGATTACGACATTGTCGCGATGCTCGAATTACCCGACAACGTCGCAGCCGCAGCGATTGCGATTGCGTTCGCCGCGGGAGGCGCCTGCAAGTCCGTGAAGACCACGCCACTCTTGACCACGGCGGAGGGAATTGACGCGCTCAAGAAGGCCGCGAGCACGGGGTACAAGCCCGTTACCGCAGCGGCTAGCGCGTAGTTTCCGCTCGCGGGTCTCACCTTCACGCAAAAACAAAAACGCGCCGAGGAGCCTTCGCTCCCCGGCGCGTTTCTTTTTAAATGCCAGTTTACTGGTCCGCTTCCACCTTCTTGAGCGGCGGTTTCGGGATCGACCAAATCAGGCCAGAGTCGTCCGCATTGTGCGGGAAGAACTGCGCCGACTTCTTGCCCGACGGCAGAAGCACGATATCCGCGCGCCGGTTATAGGCATACCAATCTCCCATCTTGTTGCGCATGCGCATCTTCGGTGGAGCCTGTGGGTTCGAACCTTCAAGCTGCTGTACCTGATCCTTAGGCATCGGGCGGTCTTTGCCGTACGCGGCGGTCTGAACTTTGTCCGCCGAGATGCCCTGATCGACCAGATACTGCTTGATGCGCTCGACGCGGCGCTCGCTTAGATCCTGGTTGAACTCCTTCGAGCCGCGAATATCGGCGTAAGCTTCCACCGAGAGCTTCGCGTCCGGATCGTATTCGAGATACTTCTTGAATCCGGCCGCGAGGTCCGCCAGCGAAAGCTGCTGGCTTTTCACGAGTCCCACCTGCGGATGCGTCTTGTCCGGATAATCCGTCGGATAGAAGACGCTCTGCAAAGTAACGGCCGGAATCGGTTCCACGGTGCCGGTGACGTGAAGCGCAGCGGTTTGCGTTGAACTGCCGCCGCAAACGTTCGTCGCGTTCAGAGTGTAAGTGTTCGTCTCATCGATCGTGCGAATCGGCTGGCCATCCGGAACCTGCGAGCTGTCCTTCGGCTCAGCCTTTAGCGCCTGGCTGCCGCTGGGATCCACTTTGCCGATCGGGTCGATGGAGACGCTGTCCGCGTTCGAGGTCTGCCAAGTCAGCGTCGAGGAATCCTGCGTGATGACCTTCTCGCCGATCTTGCGGTAGTGAACCTCGGCCGGGTTTACGGAAAGGCTCGCGTCCACTTTCGTGTTGACGTTGACGGTCGCACTGCCTTTGCCGGTTCCACCAGGGCCAGCAGTAGTGAAGTCATAGGTGGTGGTCGCGTGCGGGCTGACGGATTGGGTTCCGCTGGTGGCGACGGCTCCTATGCCGCTGATGTTCGAGTCCACGGTCTCAGTGGAACTCCAGGTGATTGTCGAGGTCTGTCCGCAGTTGATGTCCGACGGCGAGGCCGTGAACGCGCCTACGGTCACCGGGGCGACTGCGATCGTGGCGCTGGCCGTACCAGCCTTGAAGCGCGCCTGGGCCGGCAGTTTGGTCCCGCGGCTCCAATCGACAGTCTTTTGCGCGCCGTTCTTTCCGAGATCCACGATCACTTTCTTGCCCGCAACGACTGTGACGTCGCCGGACCAAACCGTGTTCCCCTTCAAGGTAACGGTGATGTGATGCGTTCCAACGGGCAGGAGCAGATTCTGGTGCCAGATCCAGTCCCAATCGAATTCATCCACATGACCAACAAAATAGCCCGGGGTCGTGCCATCCGAGAGGACGGCCGCACGCGGCGAACCGTTGAATTGGATGTCGCCAAAAGGCCCGTTCACCGTGCCGCCGTACGCTTCGAGGGTCACAGGGAGCTCGGTGGTCTTCCCGGCGTCGATATTCACATCTTGCGTGAAGATCTTATAGCCATAATTCACGACTACGACGGTATGTTTTCCGGCGCTCAACTTGATCGGATAAACACCTTGCGGCTGGGCCTGTCCATCCACGAAAACGTCGGCTTGCCTGGGGGTCACCTTAATTTTCAGCTTTCCATCCTGAGCGAATACGGTCGTCGCGCCGAGCGCGAGAGTGACCAGGAGGAGGAAGAGGTATCTAAATCGTCGCATCAGCTATCTCCTGAGTTTTTACGGTAGGCAGGTTAGGGTCGACTCTCCCGCGCCCTGACGGAAGAGGCGATGGCTAGGGCACGATTAAAGTATCGTCCTAAGCGCCTTTCTGTCAACAAGATTGAAAGAAAAGGCGAAAGGCGAAAACGCGACGTGCGCGGCTCCGCTCTAACGATTCTGCCGCGCGGACCATCAAGACTTATACTTGGGCCGATGTACACCGACGCTGTTCTGAGTCACTTTCGCAATCCACATAACGCCGGCGACTTGTTGGATGCTACCGCGACCGTGGAGGTTACAAATCCGGTGTGCGGAGACGTCCTTCGATTGGCCGTGCGCCTCAGCGACGGGCAGATTGCCGAGGCCCGCTTCAAGGCGCAGGGCTGCGTGGCGGCGATCGCGTCCAGTTCAGCACTCACGGATATGCTTGCGGGCAAATCGCTCGACGAAGCGCGCGCCGTGACGCCACAGCAAATTTCCGATGCGCTTGGTGGTCTTCCGCCAGCCACGTTTCATGCGGCGCAACTCTGCTGCGACGCCGTCACCGCTCTACTTCGCAAGCTTACCCAGGCAGGGGATTAAACCGCAGACTTTAGGGAGATCCTCCACCCATCGCCTTCTTCAGCGTCTCGGGATCATTCAAATTGAGTACGACCCCTTCCTCTTCGGTGGGAACCTCGGCGATTTCTTGCTCGTGCGCCCAAACCACCTGGCGCGCGCCGACTTCCGGCGACGCCTCGAGCAATTCGTCGTAGAGGGAAGCGCGGAAAATCACCGGATGGCCGCGGCGGCCATGAAATGTGGGAAGTACAATCTGTTTGTCAGTGGAATCGAACTGCTTGATGAGCCGCGAAACAAGATTCGTGGAAATCAGCGGATGATCCACCGGCGCCAGAATCACTCCCTCGGTTCCCGGCGGCAAGCTGCGAATCGCCGCGTGAATCGACGAAAGCTGCCCTTTCTCCCAATCCTTATTCACCACGATTGTCGCGCGATCGACGCCGAGCCTGGCGCGAATTTCGTCGGCGCCCGCACCCAACACGATCCGGATGACGCCCACGCGCGGGACGCTCGTCGCATCGACGAGATGCTGGACGAAAGTGACGCCGCGAAGCGGTATCAGCGCCTTGGGCGAGCCCATCCGCCGGGATTCGCCTGCTGCGAGAATCGCGGCGGCCAGCATGGCGTCATTCGCCCAG
>Ga0209274_10000814_pt1 | contig 16955 bp, 16 predicted proteins | sample HubBroMetageREF1_FD_188343 | JGI IMG/M metagenome (GOLD analysis project Ga0209274, IMG submission 188343) | Reference soil microbial communities from the Hubbard Brook experimental Forest, New Hampshire, USA - Hubbard Brook CCASE Soil... | ecosystem: Environmental > Terrestrial > Soil >...
CGGCACCGGCACGCAACGCGTGGCCGGGGAAGAGGCCGTCGAGCACATCGTGCGCACGCTGCTGCGCCGCTGGGGGGTTGTGTTCTGGCGCCTGCTGGCGCGCGAGGCGGACTGGCTGCCGCCGTGGCGCGATCTTCTCATGTGCTGCCGGCGGCTCGAGGCGCGCGGCGAGATCCGCGGCGGGCGTTTTGTAGCTGGCTTCACCGGCGAGCAGTACGCGGCTCCGGAGGCAATTGCGTTGCTGCGTGAGGCGCGCCGCAAGCCGCGCGAGGGGCACTACGTGTCCCTCTCGGGTGCGGATCCTTTGAACCTCATCGGAATCGTCACGCCCGGTGCGCGCCTGCCGTCCCTGAGCGGTAACCGGGTGCTCTACCGCGACGGCGTGCCGGTGGCGCTGCTGGCAGGTGGTGAGGTCAGCTTCCTGGAGACTCTGGAGCCAAAGGAACTGTGGCAGGCAAAGAATCTACTGCTGCGGCGGCAGGTGCCCGCGGCGCTGGCAGATCTTGCCTGAATAGATCAGCTCCCCTTGTGCGCATCCTGCCACTTCTTCACGGCGGCCATGGTGTTCTCGACGTGCTTGTCAGGAAGCATGGCGGTGTAGGAGTAAATGATCTCGCCGGTGGGCGCGATCACGTAGGAAGTGCGATTGGCGTACTCCGGATGAGCCGGCATCACTGAGTCGTAGGCTTTCATGATGCTGCCGTCGGCATCCGATGCTACCGCGAACTTGTTGCGGCATTCGCTCACCGAGAACTTGTCGAGCTTCTCGATCGGATCGTGCGAGACGCCGATGACCGTGGCACCGAGCGCCCTGAACTTCCCGGTCGCCTCGGCAAACTCATGCGCCTCGACCGTGCAGCCGGGTGTGAACGCCGCCGGATAGAAATACAACACCACCGGTCCCTTCTTCAGGGCATCTGCCAGCGCGAAGCTGAATTCCTTGCCCGCCAGCGTGGCCTTGGTGCTGAAGTCCGGCGCCCTGGTGCCGTCCGGGAGTGCGGCGTAAGCCGGAATCGCAGCCAGCAGCGTGGCGAGGGTTGCCGCGAGTGTGAGTCTCATGTGCTTCTCCCGTCTTGGCGTTTGCGGGCATCCCGCCCGGTGAGTTGTACATCATCGGACAAGGGGCTCAGGTTCGCCAGCCAGTATGCCAAGTCGCGCTGCGTTGTGCGTTCCTGGGCGCACGCATGAACCATGGCGTGGGTTTTGCCGCCCGCTCGATGCGCTGGCAAGCAAGGGCTGCGACTGGCACTGTAGCGGCACATGAGCGCAACAGAATGGCGTCTGCTGACGACCCTGCCGGACCTGCCTTCAGCGCAGTCGCTCGCGGAAATATTGATCGACGACGGGGTTGCCGCCCGGGTCATGTCCGACGCCAGCGTCCTGGGGCAGGCGACGCCCTCACGCATTTACGTCGATGCCACGCCCTTGCACCGCGCCCGCTGGTTCATGGCCCAGCGCCAGTTCACCGACGAGGAACTGGAGTTCCTCGCCACCGGCGATCCTGGCAGCGGAAAAACGCCTGAATGATCACGGTCCATCACCTGAACAACTCGCGCTCGCAACGCATCCTGTGGCTGCTCGAGGAACTCGGCAGTGAATACCAGATCAGGAAGTACCAGCGCGACCCGCAGACGCTGCTGGCGCCGGCGGAGTTGCGCCGCGTGCACCCGCTCGGCAAGTCACCGGTGATTACCAACGGCGCGGATACCATCGCCGAGTCGGGTGCGATCATCGAATACCTCCTTGACAGCTACGGCAACGGGCGCCTGCGTCCTGCGGATGGCACGCCGGCACGCCGGCGCTACACCTACTGGCTGCACTACGCCGAAGGCTCGGCGATGACGCCCCTGCTGTTAAAGCTCATTTTCAGCCGCCTGCCCAAGGGGCCCATGCCCTTCCCTATCCGCCCGGTGGTGAAGGCCGTTGCCAGGCGCGCCCAGGAAACCTTCATCGATCCGCAACTTAAGGCGCATGCCGACTACTGGGAGAATGAACTTGGCAAGTCCCGCTGGTTTGCCGGCGAGGAGTTCACGGCCGCGGACATCCAGATGAGTTTCCCGCTGGAGGGCGCAGCGGCGCGCGCCGCGGAGCAGCTGGGCGATAAGACCCGGGCATTCCTCGGCCGGATCCACGAGCGACCCGCCTACCAGCGCGCGCTTGAGAAAGGCGGCCAGTACCAGATGCTCGCTTAAAAACTGCAGCGCCGCGGCCCGCGATGGGTGACACTGCGCGGCCCAGGCGGTCCTAAAGCCGTGCCGTGCACGGCCCGCATGCCTTTGAGAGGTCCCCCATGACTTTGTCAGCGCCAGGCCGCGGCCAAACGCTCCTTACCGTCCAGGCTGCGGCCCTCGCGGCATTGTTCGCCTGTGCCATGCCGGCGCACGCCCAGCAAGGCGCAGCTGCGCCGAATCCCGCGACGCCAGGCGCGACTGCACCAAAGGCCGCGGCGGCGCCGGGCCCCGCGCACACCAGGAGCGCCGACAGCTATAGCCTGGGCGTCATGATGGGCGCCCAGCTGCGCGATTCTGGCGTCACGCCGGAGGAAGTCAGCAGCGAGCGTGCGATCGCGGGGCTGCACGATGCGCTTACGGGCAAGGCCAAACTCACCACGGAGGACCGCGAGAACATCAGCGGGCTTCTGCGCCGCTCGCACGATAGGGCCGCTGAGACCAACCATCGCGCCGCGGCGGCGTTCCTGGCCGAGAACGGCAAGAAAAAGGACGTCGTCACGACCGCGAGCGGCCTGCAGTACAAGGTGCTCGCCGCCGGCAGCGGCGAGTCCCCGAAACCCGGCGACTCGGTCCTCGTGAACTACCGCGGCTCGCTGCTGGATGGCAGCGAGTTCGACAACTCGGCCAAGCACGGGGGTCCGGCAACTTTCCAGGTCGGCCACATCATTCCCGGTTGGAACGAAGCCCTGCAGCTCATGAAGCCCGGCGCCAAGTACCAGCTGTTCATCCCGCCGGCGCTGGCGTACGACGTGCGCTCACCGCCTGAGATTCCGCCCGGCTCGTTGCTGTTGTTCGACGTGGAATTAGTCAGCATCAAGCCGCCGCCGGCCGCGGCTCCAGCTCCTGCAGTTCCGCAACCGAACAAGTAATGACCGGCCACGGCCCCGCCCGCTTTGCGGGCGGGGCGTGCGGTATGCGTCAGCCCTCCAGGTTGGCGCCGGGGTGGAAGCGCATCGGCTTGGTCACCCCGAGATGGGTGAGCTCGCGCAGCAGGCTGTCAGCAAGCTCCTGGAATGCCGCGCGCTCGAACGCCGGAGCTGCCGCCCAGTCGTAGGCCCAGGGCTGCGCGGTGCGTAGCGCCTCGGGTTCGTCGAGGTAGCGTGGAATGACGTGCGCGTGCAGCGCCGGGTCCTGGTTGCCGAAGATCGCGTAGTTGATGCGCGCCGCTCCGGTCACCTTCAGCAGCGCATCCCCCAGGCGTGACATGTCGGACAGAAACGCGATGCGTTCACGGGCTCCGAGGGCGTTCAGGTCCGGCACCACCGGATCGGGCAGCAACAGCGCATAGCCACGCACGAATTGCCGCTCGCCAAACACCGCCCAGCCGGTGAACAGGCGCGCGATCACGCGCGGCTCGCGCCCCTCGCGCGCGGCGCTCACCTGGGTGTGGATGGCGGTCAGCGGTTCCGCTGCGATTTCATTCTTCATGGCGTTCCCGGCGACCGGAATACGAAATATACCGCACCCAGGATACAAAGCGCCGCCCACAGGTAATCAAGCTTCAGGGGCTTGTTCATGTACAGCACGGCGAAGGGCACGAACACGCTCAACGTGATCACTTCCTGCAGGATCTTCAGCTGCGGCAGCGACAGGCGCGTGTAGCCGATGCGGTTGCCGGGCACCTGCAGCAGGTATTCGAAGAACGCGATCCCCCAGCTCACCAGCGCCGCCACATACCAGGGCCGCCCGGCGAGGTTCTTCAGGTGCGCGTACCAGGCGAAAGTCATGAACACGTTCGACGCCATGAGCAGGAGCGTCGCCGACACGAGCGGATTCACGCTGGATCTGCCCTACAGCGCCATGACGCTGCCAGTGTCGCCGGGGTGCGTGTTGACCGACACCACCGTGGCCTTGGGAAAGAAGTTGAATTCCGAGGCGCTCGCCCAGGTATAGGCGCCCATGGCGCGGCCGATGATGAGGTCAGCTATCTTCAGGGGCGGCAGCATGAGATTTTCCGCGATCACGTCGATGCTGTCGCAGGTAGGCCCGGCGAGTACCGAGGGCAGCAGTTCCGCCCCCGCGCGCAACACTTCCAGCGGGTAGCGCGCGTGATCGAACAACTGCCCGCTGTAACTGCCGTACAGGCCGTCGTCGAGGTAGTACCACCAGTGCCCCTCACGGCGCGCGCGCCCCATCACCGTGGCGACGCCGATGGCGGCCGGACCCACGATATAGCGGCCGGGCTCGGCGAGCACCCGTACCCGCCGCGGCAGTTTCGCGAGCGCCGCGCGCAGCGGTGCACAGAAGCGCTGGATGTTCGGCACCGGCTGCGCATAGTCAATCGGGAAGCCGCCGCCGATATCGAGCGTGTCGCAAGACCCGAGCTTCTCGCGGCGCGCCGCCGCCAGCAGCCGCGCGCACACCTCGAGCGCCTCGACGTGTTTGGTGGCTGAAGCGGTCTGTGAACCGACGTGGAACGACAGGCCGCGCACCTCTATGCCAAGATCCGCCGCCTGCCGTGCCAGCGGCAACACGTCTTCCGGATCGCAGCCGAATTTGCGCGACAGGTCGCACACCGCCCCGGTGGCGCGAAACGACACGCGCAGCAGCAGCTGCACCTGCCCGGCAAGCTGCGCGAACTTGCGTACCTCGTCGGGATTATCCGCGACGAAGGTGCGTACGCCGAATTGCAGCGCATTGGCGATGTCCTGCGGACGCTTGATCGGGTGGCTGTGGATGCAGCGCTCCGGCGGCACTCCCAGCCGCTCAACCAACTGCACTTCGCCGGTAGTCGCAAGATCCAGGCTGCCGCCCTCCGCAATGACCGTCTGCACGACGGCCGGGTGCGGCAGCGGTTTCAAGGCGTAGTGCAGGATGACCTGCGGCAGCGCCCTGCAGAGGGCGCGCCATTGCGCGCGCACGCGTGCGCAATCCAGGATCAGCAGCGGCGAGCCAAACTCCCTGACGAGGCGGCGGACTTCGGCGGGTTCGAACGGATCGATGAATCGCGGTCGGCGCACCAGCGCAGTTTATGGCAACACGGCCGTCGTGCCTGTGATCTCGTCGGTCTCGGCGACGTTGCTCGCGGCGCGCAGCAGACGGTCACGGATGGCCTCCCAGCGCTCCCCGTCCGGGACGCCCTGCACCAGGATCTGCTGGCAGCCGGCCTTATCCAGGGTCCGCAGATTGGCGTACAGATCGTGGCCGTAAGTTTCCGGCCGCCGGCCGGCGTTGATCCAGGTCACGTACTTGTGGGCACGCAAGGGCAGACGCTGTGCCAGCACCGCGACGCGCCGGCCGCCTGCGGAAGCCGCGTCCGCCTGGGCATCGATCTCCCCGGCCGGCACCAAGGTGATGGGGGTGTTCGGTGCATAGTGCGTGGGCGTGCCGCCCGGAACACGCGGTGAGTCGGCCCCCGGGCCGAGCAGGACTTCGCCTGCAACCGCGCGCAGCTGCGCCGCGGTAATGCCGCCGGAGCGTAACAGCCGCACGGCGTCCCCCTCGAAGGCGATGATGGTCGACTCGAGGCCGAGCTGACACTCCCCGCCATCGAGAATCACGCGCACCGCATCGCCCAACTCCTCGCGCACGTGCTCGGCGCGGGTCGGGGAGAGCCGTCCATAACGGTTGGCCGACGGGGCGGCAATGCCGCCGCCGAATGCGGTCAGGAGCTGCTGCGCCATCGGGTGCGCCGGTACGCGGATGGCGACTGTGTCCTGGCCGCCGGTGATGACGTCATGCACGTTGGCGGCGCGCGGCATCACCATGGTGAGGGGCCCGGGCCAGAAGGCCTCCGCGAGGCGCGTCGCCGCCTGCGGCACCTCGCGTACCCAGCGATGCAGAAAGCGCGGATCGTCCAGGTGCACGATCACCGGATGAGTCGCCGGACGCCCCTTGGCCTCGAAGATCCTGCGCACCGCGGCTGGATTCTGCGCATTCGCGCCCAGCCCATAGACCGTCTCGGTGGGAAAAGCCACGAGATCGCCGTCGCGCAAGGCCTGCACGGCACTCTCGATCTCGATCTGGGTTGCTCTGACTACACGGACCATGGGTAAGACCGATTCTACCAAGCCGCCGGCGGCCGACGTCCCGTGTTGCGCCAAAGCCGCGTCTGCGTCACAGCCTGCGGTGCTGCCACTTGTCGCGGAGCGCCGACGCGCTATTCGAGTGCCCGACGCTGCCAGGTGCCGGCAGGTGAACGTGTCAGCTCGTAGGCCGGCCAATAGTGCTTGTCGAGTTTCAGCGTGATCACTTCCGGAGCGTTGTTCCAGGTGATGGTCTTCAGGCGCACCGACGAGCGGTCGGGACGGCCCGTCACCACCTTAAGAAAGGTGTCCAGGTCAGGTGTCGGTGTGCCGTCAACCTCGACAACGCGCCGCCCCGGATACAGCCCGTAACGCGTCGCCGGCGAGCCATAGGCGAAATAGCCCACGTACACACCCACGGGCACTATGCCACGCTGCACGCTCATGGCCCGATGCGGCGCCTGCAGCGTCGCGCCGGCCCACTGCACCATTCGGTCCACGTCCATACCCGGCAACTGCGCGGTCGGCACATCGAGGGTTTGCTCGCCCTGGCCGCGCCATACCGTGACCCTGACGTGGTCCTTGTCGGCCGCCGCCTGCTCCACCTCACGGAAACGCGTCACCACGTGGCCGTCGATGGCCAGCAGCAGGTCCCCCTGCTGCAGCAGCTGCGCGCCGGCCGAACCGCCGACCATACGGATGATGGACAGCGCCTGGCGGCGCGTCGGGGCGTGCTGCGCGAGACGCTCCGTCCAGGCCTGCGACAGCCCGATCTCCCGTGCAGCGGCCAGCGGCAGCACGGTCAGTTCCGCTTCCAGGGAGTGCAGCGGCCGGTTGTTGCGCACCCGTTCGAGCATGTCCGCCACCAGCCCGATTGGCACGCCCCGGGTGTCCTGGGCAAGCTCGCGCCCGCTGTCATAGGCGAAGCTCGACCAGGTACCGAGCACTTCGCCTGCCGCATCGGCGAGCACGCCATCGAACTCCAGCGGCGGGTTTACCAGCTGGATGGTCTCAATGTTGCTGTCGCGGAAGCGCATGGTGCGCGATAGCGGCAGCTCCAGAGGATCGATGCTCGCAATCTCGGTGTTTCGCGCGTGCATCTGGCTGTCCCCGCCCAGGCCCACGACCCACACCGGTTCACCGGCGCGCAACTCGTGCGGCGCGAGCTTCGCCGAGCGCACCGCAGTGGCGCCGATGAGCTTCGGGTCGTACGCCACCACGGCGAAATTGTGTTGCGGGTGGATGTAGACCACCCGACCCGGGACCTGCACGGTGCCCGCGAAAGTCACCGTCACATCCCCGACCGCCACCGGCACGGTGTTGCGATCCACCACCACCAGGCCGCGCTGCGCATCCACCACCAGCCCCGTGCCGTGGTAGTTGTGCTCGGTGATCCCGGATACCGAGTACGGCATGTCGAAGGTCACCATGGCGAGAGACGGCGCCAGCGCATCCAGCCGCGGATCCTGGAAATGCGGAAAGGTCGTGGCGCTCACGGCGGGCGGCTTAGGTGCAGGGCCTGCGGCCAGGGGGTTGCAATCCCACAAGCCCTCCACGTCGTTGCGGTTGCAGTGATTCGCCGGGAACCACAGGCGGTCCATGCGAATGGGGCGCAGCTGGCTGCCGTTCGGGTCGTCGATGGTGACGTAGCGGGCGGCGGCGCGCTCGCCGTCGCCGAGCTTGGCGATGCCGGCTTCGAATTCCGCCAGCGTGTTGGTGGGCGCGCCGTTGAGGGCCACGATCACCGCGCCGCGCGCAATGCCCGCGGCGCCGAACACGTAGCCGGGGTTGGCGACGTAAACCCCGCGTGTCGGGCGGTTGAAATAGCGCGCCTGCTCATACGACAGCGTGTGCACCACGGCGTCACCAAACTCGGTGTAGGCGCTCGGGGTGATGGCGTGCAGATCCCCCACCGGCAGCCTCACCGCCACCGACCTGCCGCCGCGCACCAGCTCCACGTCCAGCTGCGCGCCGACCCCGTCGTCGAGCAGCTCCTCGAGCGGCTCGAACTGCGTGACGTAGCGACCGTTGAGGCGCACCAGGATGTCACCGGGCTGCAGCAGGTTCTCGCTCGGGCTTCCGGGCAGCACCTCGGTCACGACCAGCATGCCCGTGTAGTGCGGGAAGGCCTTGCGAACCAGCGCCTCAGTGCTGGCATCCAGCCCCAGCCGCTCGAGCTCGTCGTAGGGCAGGTAGTTGAAGACGGTGTACAGGGTGCCGCGTGTGACCGGCTTACCTTGCTGGATGAGCTGCAGTGCGCGGCGCACGCGACCGAGCGGCAGGTAGAAACTCGAGGCGGAGCTGCTGGCGCCGCCGGCGTTGAGTCCGACGACGCGGCCGCGAATGTCAATGACGGGCGAGCCGGAGGAACCGCCCGAGGTGCCGGAAGCGGCTTGCAGATAGAACGTGTTGAAGTCGTTGTAGTGGGGCACGCCGTAGTCGGGCGCATCGCGGTCGAGGCGTGCGAGCGTGCCGGCGAGGATCGACAGCTGTTCGCCGGCGTTGTTACCGACGACGCGGATCTCGCGCCCGATCTGCGCACCTTCCGGATACAGCGGCAGCGCTTTCGGCGCGATGAACCGCAGTTTCTTTGGATCGTAGCGGTAGAACCCGAAGTCGTGCACCGGGTCCCGGTACACGGGGTAAAGCTGCACCTCCTCACGATTGAGGAAGGTAGCCTCGGCGGTCACAGGACCCGGCGTCACCACATGCCTGTTGGTCAGAATGAGGCCGTGCTCGGCGTCCACCACGAAGCCGGTAGCCTGGGCCGTCGCGTTCCACTCCGTGTCGAAGGCACGGGTGGCGTCAAGGTCAATCGACACCACACTGCCGGCAATGCGCTCCAGCGTCACGGCCCAGTCCGGGTTGGCTTCCGCGGCCGCAGGACGTGCCGACAGCTCCGGCGCTGCGCCGCCTGGTGCGGGCGCAGGTTGCGTGGGTGCAGGTGGCGCGGGGCCGGGCTGCGCAGTCTCAGCGGGCGAGGTCGGTTGCGGTGCAGGTTCGGCGCTGGTCGTGGCGTGCGGCGGATCGGTCGCCTGCACGGTGGCGCACCATAGGAGCAGCCCCAGCCTCAGCACGCGCGAGAATCGCATCTTGGGTGAGTTCCTAACGGCCGACGAGCACCAGCAGCCACACGGCGATGAGCAGCACGAAGGACATGAGCACCGCGGCGGAGCCGATGTCCTTGGCGAGCCCGGCGAGCGCGTGCCGCTCGAAGCCGATGCGATCCACGGTCGCCTCAATGGCGCTGTTGATAAGTTCCACGATGAGTATGAGGAGCACGGGGCCAATGAGCAGCGCGCGCTCAACGCCGCTGTGGCCGAGCCACAGACCTAAGGGTATGACGAGCACCGCGAACGCGAGTTCCTGGCGGAACGCGGCCTCATCGCGAAAGGCGCCGGCGAGTCCATAGGCGCTCGAGCGCACAGCGCGCAGTAAGCGCGTGGCGCCGCGAGGTTTGTAACGGTCTACGGCTGTGCCGTCGGCTTCCATGTCAGATCCAGTTGTCTTGCCGCCCGCACGTCATCGAGGCGACGCACCGGCATGGTATGCGGTGCGCCCCTTACGCGCTCGGGTTCCTGCTCGGCTTCCTTCTGGATCTGTGACATGGCCGCTATAAAGGCATCGAGCATGTCCTTGCTCTCGGTCTCGGTCGGCTCGATCAGCAGGCATTCCGGCACCAGTAACGGAAAGTAGGTGGTCGGCGCGTGGAAGCCGTGGTCGAGCAGGCGCTTGGCGAAATCCATCGCCGTCACGTTGTACTCGCGCGCCTGGCGCTTGAGCGTGACGATGAACTCGTGACTGGCGCGCCGCTCAGGATAGGCGGCATCGAAGCCGGCGGCCTTGAGTCGCGCCAGCATGTAGTTGGCATTGAGGGTTGCATACTCCCCGACCCGGCGCATGCCGTCGCGTCCCAGCAGGCGCATGTAGATATAGGCCCGCAGCAGCACCCCGGCGTTGCCCATGAACGCCGACAGGCGTCCGATCGACTGTGGCAGGTCGGCCTGGGTCAGCCAGCGGAAGCGCTCGCCGTCCTTGCCAACGATGGGCAGCGGCAGATAAGGCATGAGGCGCGTGCCCACGCCGACGGCGCCAGCGCCCGGGCCGCCGCCACCGTGCGGCGTCGAGAAGGTCTTGTGCAGGTTCATGTGGATGACGTCGAACCCCATGTCCCCGGGGCGTACCTTGCCCAGGATCGCGTTGAGGTTGGCGCCGTCGTAATAAAGGAGGCCGCCGGCCTCGTGCACGATGCGCGCCACTTCCTCGATGTGCCGCTCGAACACCCCGAGCGTGGAGGGATTGGTGAGCATGATGCCCGCGGTATTGGGCCCAACGGCGGCCTTGAGCGCGTCGAGCTCGACGTCGCCTTGCGCGTCGACCGGGATCTCGCGCACCACGCAGCCGCACATGGTCGCGCTGGCGGGATTGGTGCCGTGCGCTGCCTCCGGGACGATGATCTCGTTGCGCTGCAGATCCCCGCGGGCGCGATGGTAGGCGCGGATCATCGCCACGCCGGCAAACTCCCCGTGGGCGCCGGCCATGGGACTCAAGGCCACACCCTGCATGCCCGTGATTTCCTTCAGCATCTCCTGCAGCTCGTACATGCAGGCGAGGAACCCCTGGCCGTGGGATTCGGGGGCGAGCGGGTGGCGGCCCAGGAACTCCGGCAGCATCGCGTACTGGTTACAGGCCTTGGGGTTGTACTTCATCGTGCACGAGCCGAGCGGATAGAAATGCGTGTCGATGGAGAAGTTAAGCTGCGAGAGACGCGTGAAGTGGCGCACCGCCTCGAGCTCACCGACCTCCGGGAGCTCAGGTGCATGTGCACGGCGCAGCTTCGCCGGCAGGTCCGCGAGCGCCGCGGCGGGCGTTTCCTGCGGCCACTGGTCACTCGCTCCGCGACCGGCGTGCGAGTACTCGAAAATCACTTTTTCGCGGACCGGCATGTAATCCTCGTCAGTGCGATCGGGCGCGCGGCTTAAGCCGCGCGCGCCGCGTGCATCACGTCGCTTAAAGAACTGCGGTAGCGCTCGATGTCGGCAGCGGTCTTGGTCTCGGTGGCGCACACCAGCAGCGCGTTGCCGAGTTCCGGGAAGTAGCCACCGAGCGCGAGACCACCAAGAATGCCGCGCTCAGCCAGCGCTTTGAGCACCGGGACCACCGGGCGGTCGAGCACCAGCACCGTCTCGTGAAAGCACGGACCGCTGAAGGCAACGCGCACGCCCGGCACGCGGGTAAGCGCCGCGATGAGCTCGCGGCTGCGCGCGTGCGAGGCGGCGGCGGTGCGCGCCAGGCCCTGCGGACCCATGAGCGACAGGTAGATCGTCGCCGCCGTCATGAGCAGCCCCTGGTTGGTGCAGATATTGGAGGTCGCCCTGGCGCGGCGGATGTGCTGCTCGCGCGCCTGCAGCGTGAGCGTGAAGCCCTCGCGGCCGTTCACATCGAGCGTACGGCCGACGATGCGCCCGGGCATCTGCCGCACATACTCCATGCGCGTGGTCATGAAGCCGAAGTACGGGCCGCCGGAGGACAGCGGCACGCCCAGCGGCTGCCCCTCGCCCACCGCGATGTCCGCGCCGCGCGTGCCCCACTGTGCGGGAGGCTTCAGCAGCGCGAGCGAGGTGGGATTGACCACCGCGATTACGAAAATACCGCGCGCGTGCGCCCAGTCGGTGAGCGCATCCACATCCTCGAGCCGGCCGAAGAAGTTGGGTTGCTGGACGACGAGCGCGGTCACGTCCTGGCCGTCGTATTTTTTCAGCGACTGCACCAGCGTAACGCCCGTTTCGGTGCAGTAGGGCAGCTCGACGAACTTCAGGCCCATGTTCGAGGCGCTGGCGACCGCCACCTGCTGGTAATGCGGATGTACGGTCGCGGGCACGAGCACCGTGAGTGATTTCGACTTGCGATTCGCGCGTACCGCCATGAGCGCCGCTTCCGACATCGCCGAGGCGCCGTCGTACATCGAGGCGTTGGCGACCTGCATGCCGGTGAGGCGCGCGATCATGCTCTGGAATTCGTAGATCACCTGCAGGGTGCCCTGGCTCGCCTCCGCCTGGTAGGGCGTGTAGGCGCTGTAGAACTCCCCGCGCGTGGTAACCGCCCACACCGCCGCCGGGATGTGGTGCTCGTAGGCGCCGGCGCCGATAAAGCTCAGCGGCGCGCCGTCGGCGCGCGCGCGCTCGGTCATCAGGCGGCCGATGGCCATTTCGTTGAGTTCCTCGGGTATGCCGGCGAGAGACTTCACGCGCAGGTTCGCCGGGATCTCGTCGAACAGGTCCTCGATACCCTTGGCGCCGATAGCGGCGAGCATCGCCGTGACGTCCTCGGGGGTGTGCGGAATGAAGGCCATCAGCTAACCCTCCGCCGCCAGGAATTTCTCGTAGTCCGCGGCCGACATGAGCGCGGCGGCGGCGAGCGCACCCGGCGCGGGACGCAGCCGCATCAGCCACGCCGAGTAAGCGTCGGTGTTCACGGCTTCCGGTTCGTTCGCGAGCTGTGGGTTGCCAGCGGTGACCTCGCCGCTGAGCGGCGCGTAAACATCCGACGCCGCCTTGACGGATTCCACCACGGCGCACGCCTCGCCAGCCTTGACGACGCGGCCCGCGTCGGGCACCTCGACGAACACCAGGTCCCCGAGTGCGTGCTGGGCATGATCGGTGATGCCGATTTCGACCGTGCCGTCGGCGAGGCTCTTCACCCACTCGTGCGACTTCGTGTACTTAAGATCAGCGGGAACAGTGCTCATGGTGCAACTCCAACCAGTGCCTTACCGTTTCGGACGAACGGCGGCTTCACGACCCGCGCGTTCAGAAGCTTGCCGCGAATGTCTACCTGCACGCGCTCGCCGGTACCGGCCGGTACGCGCGCCAGGGCGATCGAGCGTTCGAGCGTCGGGGAAAAGGTTCCGCTGGTGGTCTCACCCTCGCCGGCCGCGCCCGCCAACACCTTCTGGTGGCTGCGCAGCACGCCGCGATCCTCCAGCAGCAGGCCTACGAGCTTGTGCGCCGAACCGCCCTGCCTGATGGCGGCGAGGGCCGCGCGCCCGATGAAGTCCCGTTCCTGCGGTTCCAGCGCCACCGTCCAGGCGAGCCCGGACTCAAACGGGTTGGTGTTCTCGTCCATGTCGTTGCCGTAGAGGTTCATGCCGGCCTCGAGGCGCAGCGTGTCGCGCGCGCCCAGGCCGCAGGAGGCGACGCCCAGGCCATTGAGTTTGCGCCACGCCGGCACCGCGTCCGCGGCGGGCATCATGATCTCAAAGCCGTCCTCACCGGTGTAGCCGGTACGGGCGACGAACCACGACCCCAGCTCACGGCCGGTGAAGGGCTCGAGCGCCAGCGCCGCCGGCACGTCCGCCGGCGCAAGCAGCTGTGCGGCCTTGGCGCGCGCTTCCGGCCCCTGTATGGCGAGCATGGCGAGATCATCGCGCTCGCTGACCTCGACGCTGAAAGCACGCGCCTGGCGGCGGATCCAGGCGAGATCCTTGTCGCGCGTGCCGGCATTGACTACCACGCGAAACCACGATTCGCTGAGGAAGTAGACGATGAGATCATCGAGCACGCCGCCGCGCTCATTAAGCATGCAGGTGTAGAGCGCCTTGCCGGGAAGCTTCAGTTTCGCCACGTCGTTCGCGAGCAGGTGCCGCAGGAATTCGCGCACCCGCGGCCCCTTGAGGTCCACGACGCACATGTGCGAGACGTCGAACACGCCCGCCGCGCGCCGTACCGCGTGGTGTTCGCCGATCTGGGAGCTGTACTGGACCGGCATGTCCCAGCCGCCGAAATCGACGATGCGCGCGCCGAGTTCCTGGTGCAGCTTGAAGAGCGGTGTCTGTCGTCCCATGCCTGTCCCCCACAGTCTCGCGGGCAAAAGCCCACGCGCCCAGCCTTGCCACGAAGTGCTCGGCTGCTGAGGCAATCGCGGCCGGTGCGCATCGAGCCACGCCCTTTTGCCCGCACAGCGAAACAGCCGACCGCCCGCCGTCCGCTGAAAGCGCCGCAGGCGACTTTCAGCCAATAAAAAAGGCGGCAGGCGGCCGCGCTTTTCCGGCACCTGCCGCCCTTCTGTCCTGTGACCTGAGAGATCAGGCGCGCTTAGGCGCACCGCTCCCCTTCGGTGGGCGAACCCTCAATCAAGGCTCCGCCGCTCTCCAGAAGCCCCTGCGGAACGCTCGTGCGTTCCACCATCTGCCGTTCCTTTGCCTGAGCGTTTCCGGGCGGAATTTGCGCCTTCGGCGTTCCGGTGCCCTGGGCGCCGGACTCTCTCCGAACAGACTTCATTCGGGGCGCGTCATGATAGCAGTCCCGGTAGAATCTGGGCATTACACGCACTTGCAGGTCGCATGAGCATTCCGCGCCGTTCATCAGTCCAGGTCGTCATCGCAGGGGTCCGCGTCGGGGGCGGCGCCCCTATCGTGGTGCAATCGATGACCAATACCGACACCGCCGACATCGAGGCCACGGTACTGCAGGTGCAGGCGCTCGCGCGCGCCGGTTCGGAACTCGTGCGCCTGACGGTCAATACCAGCGAAGCCGCCGCCGCTGTCGCCCCGATCCGGGAGCGACTGGACCGCGCCGGGGTGCGCGTGCCGCTGATCGGGGACTTCCATTTCAACGGCCACAAGCTGCTGCGCGAGCATCCTGACTGCGCCGCCGCGCTCGCCAAGTACCGGATCAATCCCGGCAACGTCGGGCGGGGAAGCAAGCGCGACCCGCAGTTCGCGGAAATGATCGAGACCGCCTGCCGCTACGAAAAGCCGGTGCGCATCGGCGTCAACTGGGGAAGCCTCGACTCGGATCTGCTGACCCGCCTCATGGACGAGAATTCGGCACTGCCGCAGCCGCGCGACGCGCAGGAGGTCACGCGCAGCGCCGTCGTGCTCTCAGCCCTGGGCAGCGCGCAGCGCGCCGAGGAACTCGGACTGGCGCGTGAACGGATCATCCTCTCGGCGAAGGTGAGCGGCGTTCAGGACCTGATCGCGATTTATCGCGATCTTGCGACGCGCTGTGACTATCCCCTGCATCTTGGGCTCACCGAGGCCGGCATGGGCTCCAAGGGCATCGTGGCCTCGACCGCCGGCATGGCGGTGCTGCTGCAGGAAGGGATCGGCGACACCATCCGCGTGTCGCTCACGCCCGACCCGGGCGGGGATCGCACCCAGGAGGTTGTCGTCGCGCAGGAGATCCTGCAGACCATGGGACTGCGCTCGTTCGCACCCATGGTGGTCGCCTGCCCGGGCTGCGGGCGCACCACCAGCACCTTCTTCCAGGAGCTCGCGCAGCAGATCCAGTCGCATCTGCGCGCACGCATGCCGCAGTGGCGGCGCGAGTACACGGGCGTTGAGGCCATGAACGTCGCCGTCATGGGCTGCGTCGTCAACGGTCCGGGCGAGAGCAAGCACGCGAACATAGGAATCAGCCTGCCAGGTACCGGCGAGCGTGCGGTGGCACCGGTCTACGAGGACGGGCACAAGACGGTGACGCTCAAAGGTGAGCGCATCGCCGCGGAATTTGAGGAAATCGTCGAACGGTACGTGGCGCGCACCTACGCGCGCAGGCAGACCCCATGAGCGCTCTCGCGGACCGCAAATGCAAACCCTGCGAGGGCGGCATCGCGCCGCTGACCCCCGCCGAGGCGCAGCAATACCTGGCGCAGGTCTCCCCTGCCTGGACGCTGACGCACAACGCGCACGCCCTGCACCGCGAGTTCGCCTTCAAGGACTTCTACCGCACCATGAGCTTCGTGAACGCGCTGGCGCACCTCGCCAACATCGAGGATCACCACCCGGATCTTGAGGTCGGCTACAACTACTGCCGCGTCACCTTCACGACGCACGCCATCCGGGGGCTCTCGGAGAACGACTTCGTGTGTGCCGCGAAAGTCGACCGCCTTTAGCGCGCCGCCCGCGGTAACTCCCCGCTCATCCCCAGCGCGCGGCGGATAAATACGCGCTTCAGCTCAGGTGCGCGGTTCACCCAGGAGAGTCCCTGTTGCGCGAGAAGCGCCAGCGGTCCGGAACCGTGGGCGAGGAAGCGGTCGAAGGCGTCGATGGCGGCACTCATGAGAGCAACCTCGCTCTTGCGCCAGCGCTCGTAGCGCCGCAGTACCCCGAACGCTCCCGGGTCCTCGCCGCCGGCGCTCGCAGCGAGCACCAGGTCCGCAAGTGCGGCGGCGTCGAGCAACCCCAGGTTCACGCCCTGCCCCGCCAGCGGATGCACCACGTGCGCCGCATCCCCGATCAGCGCCACCCGCCGTGCCACGTAACGCGGCGCGCTGAGCCGTCGCAGCGCGAAAGACTGGCGCGCGCTCACAAGGCGCGTGGCCCCGAGCGCCAGATCCGAGGCGCGATCCAGCTCGAGCGCAAAGTCCGCCTCGCTCGCAGCCATGAGGCCCGGTGCCAGCTCGTCATCCGCGGACCACACGATGGAACTCGTGCCGTCGGCGAGCGGCAGAAAAGCCACAGTCCCCGCCTTGGTGAAGCGCTGCCAGGCCGTCATCTCATGCGGGCGCTGCGTCGCGACCGTCGCGACGATCGCCGTTTGGGCATAGCCGGAACTCTCGGCCGTAAGTCCGGCCGCCGCGCGCACCGCCGACTGGGCACCATCGGCGCCGATGATGAGCCGCGCGCTGAAAATCCCGCCGCTGGTATGCGCCTCCACTGCGTCCTCGCTGATGCGCAGGCCCGAGAGTTGCACGGCCTCGATGTGGCCGCCCGCCTGCACCAATGCCGCGAGCAGCGCCGTCTGCAGCAGCCGGTTCT
>Ga0209274_10000815_pt1 | contig 16950 bp, 15 predicted proteins | sample HubBroMetageREF1_FD_188343 | JGI IMG/M metagenome (GOLD analysis project Ga0209274, IMG submission 188343) | Reference soil microbial communities from the Hubbard Brook experimental Forest, New Hampshire, USA - Hubbard Brook CCASE Soil... | ecosystem: Environmental > Terrestrial > Soil >...
AGCCGCGCTATTGGCATTACTGGATCGGCTTGCTCCTGAGCATAGCCCTCGTCCCTGTTTTGCGAAGGCTGCACCTTCCCGTCAGGTTTGATTGGAGAGCGCTTGGCGCTGCGTACTGGCTCCTCGCGGCGCAGTCCATATTCGTTGCAGCTCTGTTGTGCCTGATCGGCCTGCCATGGCACACGGTCGCGAGACCTCTTATCGAACGTTACCGGCGCGAACCGCTCCGCGTTGTTCTGCTCCTGCTGTACCTGGCGACAGTGGGCTGGGCATTCACCTGGGTAACAGCAGTGGTCCTCACCATCGATGCAGTTGCCATAATTGAATTCCGCGAACGGAAACCCAGCAAGCATCGCCAGTCCCCTGGTGCCGTTCTACTGCCCGGTCTTTATCTGTTGGCCGGTTTTCTTCTGGTGTTCGCTTACAACGACATCATTGTTTCGGTTCATTACGGTTTCGCCTGCGACCCGGCGTTCAATGCGATGGACAAGTGGATTCTTCGCGGAGGGTCCGTTTCGGATCTGTCGCACTGGGCGCTTCGGACCTTTCCGCTTCGCTTCTTTCGCTTCCTGGAATTCATTTACTTTGGCATGTTTCCTCAGATTGGGGCTGCCATCGTCCTTCTCTCTCTTTATTACGGAAAGAAACAGGGCCTTCAGTTCGTGGGTACCGTTTTCATGGCGTACTATCTCGCCCTCGGGCTGTTTTACCTATGGCCGAGCCACGGTCCGTATTCTTTGTGTCCCGGGCATTTCTCGCGGGTTCCCGGCACTTTGCGGGTCTACGATCTCCAAAAGTCCCTGATGGCACATGTGCTAGCGCTTTGGAGTCATTTTCCGATCCAACGGATCTCCACCGACTACGTGATAGCCTTTCCCTGCATGCATATTGCGCAGCCCGTCATCGTGGCGTGGTTCTTGCGCCGCTGGAAACGAATGTTGATTCTCCTGTGCGCTTATGACTGTCTGTTGATTGTGTCGATTCTTCTGCTGGAGTGGCACTACCTTGTCGATATCATTGGGGGCATATTTGTCGCAGGGATTGCCATAGCGATAACCGATAACGGCCGAGTGAAACCGTTAGATTCGGAAACGGCTCTGAAACCATGCGCGTAGGCGGTCCCGATCTGGACAGTCACTCAGATCCCCATGGCAGTGGCTGCCCTGATGCTCGTTCATCTTTATCTTTATCGGAGGACTTTTAGCGCGTCGGCAGGGCCGCGCTCGTCGTAGAATGCTTGGGGGCCTGTGCCAGGCACTGGCAGCTTTTACTAGCAAGACGGCCGCAGGGGGAATTCAGCGTACATGTCGGCTTCGTCGCATTCGGGCATATCCAGCATCTTTCCCATCGCGATCTTCGTGCAGGGGAGCGATCAGCAGACGCTGTCGCTGAATCACACGCCTTACACCGTGGGCCGCAAGGTGGATCGCGACCTGGTGATTGCCGATCCGCGCGTGTCGCGCGAGCATGCTTCCATCGTTTCGGAAAACGGCGAGTTTTTTGTCGTCGACCTGAACAGCAAACACGGCACTTTCGTCAACGGTGAAAAAGTTGACCGCCACAAGCTGCAGCGCAACGACCGGCTGGAATTTGGCGCGCGCGATATTGCCTATCTGATCTTCCATCCGCTGCATACGACTTCAAACACGGCGCGTGAGTTCCTGAGCCAGATCTCGGGCATTCAGATCGCGCCGGAAGCGAGCGACCTGGAGAAACTCACGCTCTTCATGGAAGCGGCGCGCAAGCTCAACACCATCGGCGTGCTCGATGAAATCCTGGTCACGCTGATCGATGCCACGCTGAAACTGACGCGCGCTGAACGCGGCTACATCTTCCTCCGCGATGTGGACGGGACGCTGACGCTGGCCGCCGGGCGTAACTCGAAAGGCGAGCCCCTGCTCGACGACACGACAATTTCGCGTTCGGTGCTGGACGGTGCGCTGACCTCGAACTCCGAATACCTGGTCACCGACACCAGCCAGATGCTCGATGTGAACAAGCGCCAAAGCATCGTCGCCTTCGACCTGCGAACCGTGATCTGCATGCCGTTACGCAAGCCGCTGGTGCAAACCACGCGCGCCGAGCAGCCCGCCAGCGCGGAAGTGATGGGGGCGCTCTATGTCGATTCGCGCTTTGCCTCGCGCGATATCACCAGCGTCAGCCACGATATTCTGCGCGCGATCGCGACCGAAGCCGCGCAGCTGATCGAGAACGCGCGCCTGGTGCAGGCCGAAGAAGCCGGACGCCGTTACCAGCAGGAGCTGGGAATCGCAGCCTCCATTCAGCAGCGTCTGCTGGCCGTGACTCTGCCCGAGGTTCCTTTTGCGAAAGTGAACGGACGCAATCTCTCCTGCAAAGAGATCGGAGGCGATTTCTTCGAAGCCGTGAACACGCCCCAGGGCCTGGCCGTGGTGCTCGCCGACGTCAGCGGCAAAGGAGTGTCGGCCGCGCTGCTGGCTTCCATTCTTCAGGGCATGGTCTACTCGCAATTAATTTCGGGCATGCCGCTGGTGGAGATCGTTGACGCCGTCAATCGCTTTTTCACCTACAAGCACATCGGCGAGAAGTACGCGACCATGATCATTACCCGCCTGCGCAGTGACGGCGATCTGGAATACGTAAACTGCGGACATGTTCCTCCGGTGTGGATCTGCGGCACCGAGGTGCTGCGGCCAGCCCACGGCAACCTGCCCGTGGGCCTGTTGGCGGATGCGACTTACTCGAGCGACCGCTGCCAGATGAGGCCGGGGGATCGGCTGATCCTGGTGACTGACGGCGTAACCGAAGCCGAAAACGCCCGCGGAGATATGTTCGACAGCGAACGCCTTGAACGTGTGGCCGGGAAGAGTAGTTCGATGGAGGACGTGTTCGCCGCAGTCGCCGATTTCTGCGGAGGCACGCCGCTCAACGACGATTGCACGGTGGTCGAGTTGTTCTACAACGGCTAGCTAAGGTTTTTGATTGTGTGGGGACGGGCGTCTCGCCCGTCCGAGCCGAGCGCAGCTCCGCTCCGCCGTTGCCGTGAGGACCGATCCTAAGCACATCTCGAAAAACTTCAGGAATTGTCATCCCGAGCCGGGGGCCCGACTCATCGCGTTCTTTGCGATGAGCGGGTGCCGCGACCGTTCCCAATTCCGCAATCTCACACCCACCTTTTTCATCACAAATCATATGTGAGCCCCATCACAGACATCCAACCTGCCATGCGCGAGAATGGAGAACTGATTGGCCAAGTTCGAGGTGTGGCCGCCTCCAGAGACGGCCTTCGAAGTTTCTTCGGCCAAGTTTCTCGCGGCTCTTTGATAACTATATTTGACGCAACGAGCGGGTCGGGCGCGCCGCCGAAACTATGAACTTCAGTAGAATTGAGCGAAGAATCGAGCTAACTCCTTATTCCGGAATATTTTGAAAATAAGTCCTTTGCGCTCAAGATTTTGGCGGTACGAGTCCCCGTAACCCTATGATTCCAAACGGTAGGGGGGGGTGGTGGTAAACACGGGTTAATAACGTCGGAGTTAACAGGCAGGGCCGTTAAGGCCGCGCGTTCGGATGAATCTCAACCGTCGACCAAGTCTTGTCCGCCGCGTGACACAGCTTCTCGATCCCGCAATCGGCGCATTTCGGATTGCGCGCCACGCAAAGTTTCCTCCCGTGCCAGATCACTTCGTGAGAAAAATCTGTCCAGCGCTCGCGAGGGATGATCCGCATCAAGTCTTCTTCAATCTTGCGAGCGTCTTCCTGCTTGGTCAGCTCCAAACGGCGTGAAATTCGCGTCACGTGCGTATCCACGACGACGCCTTCGTTTTTCTTGAACCAGGTTCCGAGCACGACGTTCGCCGTCTTGCGAGCTACTCCGGGGAGGGTCAGCAACTCCTCCATCGTTTGCGGCACGTTCCCGCCAAAATCCGCGACTATCTTGCGCGCCGCGCCCACCACCGACTTCGACTTGTTGCGAAAGAATCCGGTCGAGTAGATGTCCGGCTGTAACTGCTCGGGCTCGAGCGCCGCGAAATCCTGGACGGTCGGATACTTCTTAAACAGTCCAGGTGTGACCATGTTCACCCGCACGTCAGTAGACTGCGCGGAAAGGATCGTCGCCACCAGCAATTCCCATGCGCTGCGGTGCGTGAGAGCGCAGGTTACTCCGGGATACATCTGGTCGAGACCCGCGATGATCTGGCGCACCCGCTCCGGGGCCAGAGGATCATAAGTAGAGACGCGGCTTGCCGCGCCTCCGGGTGCAGATTTCTTTTTCAGGACGGCTGCCTTCGCGACCTTGATTGAAGCTGGACGAAGTCTTGGACGCGCAGCCGCATTCTGAGCTGCCGCGGTTTTCAAAGGCGCACCCTTCGCCCGGCGAGTGCTTTCATGTCGTCCGCTGCGACTAGGTTGACGTGGCATGTTTCCACGAGGCATGACTCCTCCTGAGCAGGGTTTCATGGTAACAAAGGCGGCACGTAGGTATGTAATGAACAGGTGCGCGAGAGCCCGCGCATCCGACAAAAGTAACCCCGCCGCAATTGACGGCGTGGCAGCGGGATGAGTACTCTGAGAACTAAAGGAAAAACTAGTGGCTGTGAAGAGTATCAAACTCGGACAAGTGTGGCGCCACGATGCCACCGGCCAGGATCACCTGGTCACCAAGGTATACAGCGAAGTATTCACGCAATACGCGGTGCTGCGGCCCGCCGAGGTCAACGCGCCCGATGCGCCCGTGGTGAAGGTGAAGGTCGCCAAATCGGGCGACGGCGTAACCTTGCCCGGCTTCAGCTTCACCCAGGAAGGGGCATTCTGACTTTTGCCAACCGACTTCCTGATCTTCCCTTCGCATCCTGAACACCTCTCCGCTTGCCATGCCGAGCGCAGCGAGGGATCCGGAGTCCATCGCCCGGCAACTCCGATCGCATGACCGAGAAAATCCTAACCATACTTTTTGTCTTTATAAATTCTCTCGTGGCGGCGACCGGCTATCTTGGGATTACGCTGCTTATGGCGATCGAGTCGGCATGCATTCCGCTGCCTTCGGAACTGATCATGCCGTTCGCGGGCTATCTCGTTTATACCGGCGCGATGAAGTTGGTGTGGGCGGCAACGGCGGGCGCGATCGGATGCAATCTGGGCTCGCTCGTTGCCTACGAAATCGGCTGCTACGGAGGGCGTCCGCTGGTCGAACGTTACGGGCGCTGGATCCTGATGGGCCGCCGTGAACTGGACTGGGCTGACCGCTTCTTTCTGCGCTGGGGAGACATGGCTGTGTTCATCGCGCGCCTGCTGCCGGTGATCAGAACATTTATCGCATTGCCTGCGGGGATTGCCCGCATGCCGCGGGGCAAATTTCACATTTACACTTTTCTGGGATCGTGGCCCTGGTGCTTCGCGCTGGCATATTTCGGCATGAAACTCGGAGAGAATTGGCGCGCGATCGGAAAGTACTTCCATAAGTTCGACGCCGTGATCGGTGTATTTCTGCTGGCTGGGATCGTGTGGTTCCTGTGGTCGCACTGGCAGAGCCGGCTGCGACCGGACGAAGGCTAAGTTGGATCCACGTGAATTCGCGGAATAAAATTACGGTGTCATGGAGCGAAGCGAAAGACCTATGCATCCAGGCGCGATCAAGTGCAGAGGTCCTTCGCTTCGCTCAGGATGACAAATTGTGCTTGCGGTCTTTATTCCACCGGCCGTGCCAACTGCGACGCCACTAACTTCCACTCGCCATCGCGCTTTCGCAGTACGTCGAGGTAAACGTAGCGGACTGCGGAACGTTTTCCGTTGACTTCCACATCGTCGGATTCCGAGCCGTGCACGATTGCGATGTCGCCGAATAGGCGAATCTTGCGGCCGGTCGAAACAATCGACGGATAACGAATCGCCCCGGTGCGAAAATTGTTCAGCACATCCTGCTTGGTGAAGGCCTTGCCCGACTCGTTGTACTGCACGTAGTCGTCGGCAAAAATCCGCGCGAGCACGGCGAGATCGGCGCTCATCAGCGCCTTGTCTCCGGTTTCGTGCAGCGCCAGGATATGTTGTTCGTCGTCATGCATTGAGATCGCTCCTCACACTCGGCAGAATACTCGGCAGAGCTATACTCCGCGCAGTCACTTTCTCCATCTTCCACAAATGTGTAATCTCACGCTAGGCCAAATCAAGGCGCGAGATTAAGAGATAAGACCGGCATGGGACTACTAGGCTACCTTCTATACCGTTGGGGCATCATCGGCATCCTTCTTGAGGGACTGGCGATCGTCCACTTCATCCGGCGGCGGCCGGACAACTACTGGATTTTCATCATTCTGTTTCTCGGTCCGCTCGGCGCGATTATCTATCTTCTCGTCGAGGCGCTGCCTGACATTGGATTGGTGGGGCAGTCCTTCAAAGTCTTTCCGCGCCGCAAGCGCATTGGCGAACTGGAAGCTGCGATTCGCGACAATCCGTCGGCGGGAAACTACGAAGAACTCGGCGGCCTCTACATGGACGACGGCGACCTCGCGCAAGCGCGAGCCGCCTTCGACAAAGCCATCACCGCACGCGCCGATACGCTGGACCCCTTTTACCGGCGCGGTGTTTGCGCCATCTTGTTAGGTGACGCGGCGGGCGCGTTGCCTGACCTGGAGCGGGTGGTCGGCAAAGAGCCCGACTACGATTTCGAGCGCGCCGCCGGATTGCTTGCCCACGCCTACGCGCAGACTGGACAGAAAGAAAAAGCCGAGGCGCTGTTCAGACAGGTGACGATCACGTCGACGTTGTCAGAGACTTACTTGAACTTCGCGGAGCTGCTGGCCTCCGAGGGACGCAACGCCGAGGCGCGCGAATGGGTCCAGAGGGTGCTCGATAAGAAGCCGAGCATGCCGGGATACCTGCGGCGGCGGGAGCGGCCTTGGTTTCGGCGGGCGAATGAGATGCTTAAGAGATTGCCGGCGTGAGGTGCGCGCTCGGGCGGTCGTCCGCAGCATATTATTGTGAGCGAGGTTCACCGCATTTCAGCTATGACCTTTAAACGCATCCTCGATGTTTTCAAGAGTGGAGGAAAATCTAAATCTCCTACCATCGAACCTCTAGACCCAGCGAGCGAGTTCACGCACCCCGAAAATAAGGCGCTATTCGCACGCCTCAAGGAGAATTCGCGAGCCGCTGCTCCAGACAAGGATTCCCTATGGACAATTGGAGGGTACGAGGTCCGGGCTCATCCTGACCTCGTCTCCATTCTGTATGACCTCATTAGCGACGGTGAGGTCAGAAAAGGTTCAGCATACGGTGGGCCGGTGATGGCCAATCACCGGGGATTAGTCTTCGCATTCGCTGGTGGAACGCACTACATCTTTTTTAGACTAAGTGAGACGAGACATGACGCTGCTCGCCAAGATGGCGGGAGGTTCGACCCAACGTATGGGACGGATTGGATTGAATTTCGTCTCGGCGGACGCATCGAAGTTCAGTCGGATTGGCAGGAAGCGCTGCGGCGCTGGTCTCGAATCAGCTATCACGATTCCCTGGCAGCTGAGAGTGAGAGCTAAAGACTCAAAATGCTATCCTACGGTGAATGCGAATTTCCTTCCTTGAATGTACTCGCTGCGGAGAGCGTGTCCCTGCTGATCGCCCGCAGAATATCTGTCCCAAAGACGGCGGTGTGCTTTTCGTCCGCTACGATCTTGCAAGCCTGAAAGGGAAGTTGCGGCGCGAGAATCTATCAGGACGTGTGGCTAGCATGTGGCGTTACGCTGAAGTGCTTCCCGATCTTCCTGCAGGCGAAAAGCCCGTTACGCTGGGCGAGGGATTCACGCCCATGCTTCCCAGCCGCGAGTTTGCGAATGTCTACATTAAGGATGAAGGGCTGAATCCAACCGGATCGTTCAAGGCGCGCGGCATGTCGGCCGCCGTGACCATGGCTCGACATTATGGCTTGAAGAAGCTGTCTGCTCCTTCCGCCGGAAATGCCGGTGGCGCGCTGGCAGCCTACGCGGCTGCGGCGGGTATCGAAGCTTACATCTTTATGCCGAAAGATGTGCCTCTCGCGAATCGCTTGGAATGCGATTACTACGGCGCGCACGTCACGCTGGTTGATGGCCTCATCAGCGATTGCGGCCGCATGGTTGCCGAACGTAAAGACAAAGAAGGATGGTTCGATGTTTCGACCCTCAAAGAGCCGTTCCGCGTCGAAGGCAAAAAGACGATGGGATACGAGGTTGCTGAGCAGTTGGGATGGAAGCTTCCGCAAGGCATCATCTATCCGACTGGCGGCGGCGTCGGCATGATTGGCATGTGGAAGGCTTTCGATGAGATGGAGGAGCTGGGCTGGATCGGTTCCGAGCGCCCGAAGATGATTACTGTGCAGGCGGCTGGCTGCGCGCCGATTGTGAAGGCCTGGGAAGCGGGCAGCGCTTCCGGAGTGAAGAGTGCTTCCGGAGCGTGGATCAGTGAAATGTGGGCCGATGCCGCGACTTTCGCCGCGGGCTTGCGCGTGCCCAAAGCGTATGGCGACTACCTGATTCTCGACATCCTAAAAAGAAGCCAAGGCACCGCGGTTGCCGCCACCGACGAGGAAATTCTTGCGGCCATGCGGCACTGGGCGAGTGTGGAAGGCGTGTTCGCCGCGCCCGAAGGAGCCGCATCACTCATCGCTTATCAGAAGCTGCGCGCCAGCGGCTTCTTTCGCGCGGAAGACAGGGTCGTGCTCTTTAATACGGGGTCGGCGTACAAGTATCTCGATATGATCGAAGGGCAAGAGAAGAAGGCGCGGCCCGCGCCACCTGCTGCGCGCAACATTGGCGGAATCATCGGGCCGTACTAAAGTCAGGTAGACCGCGGCGATGGATTTCCCCCTCCAACGCGATTCTCTGCAGCGACAGCGCGAACAGATGGTTCGCACGCAACTTGCCGGGCGCGGGATTTGCGACCTGCGCGTGCTCGATGCCATGCAGAACGTGCCACGGCACGAATTTGTTCCGGAGCCTTTACGGCAGGACGCCTATGAAGATCACCCGCTGCCGATCGGCGAGGGGCAGACCATTTCACAGCCTTATATCGTGGCCGCGATGCTGCAGCACCTCGCTCTTCAAGCCAAGGACCGCGTGCTCGAAATCGGCGCCGGTTCGGGCTACGTGACGGCGTTGCTTTCTCTGCTCTCGTCCGAGGTATATTCAGTGGAGCGCCACGCGCAACTGGCAGCCTCGGCGGAGAGCACGCTGCAAAGGCTGGAATATCGCAACGTGAAGATCAAAGTCGGCGATGGCACACAGGGCTGGGCAGAGTTCGCGCCCTTCGACGCCATTCTTGTTTCTGCCGCAACTCCCGAGATGCCGCCAGCGTTGTTCGTCCAGTTGCGCGAAGGCGGACGCATGGTGGTGCCGGTCGGTCCGCCTTCCAGTCAGGAATTGCGACTGATCCGCAAAGTCAGCAGACAGCTCGAGGTAAAGATCCTCGAAGGTTGCCGGTTTGTGCCGCTGGTGGAGGGAACAATAGACGGTCGCTAGGAAGTTAGAAGTCAGAAGTAAGATTGCAGAAGTGAAACCCTTAGATTCTGGCCCACCAACTGGAGTCCTTACTTCTGCAATTTGACTTCTGACTTCTGCAATCCTGTGATCGACCGCTGCTTTACAATGTCGTGTGGGTTTTTTCCGAAGTCTGAAGATCACGTTGGAGATGATCAAGTGGGAGCACTCGATCTTCGCGCTCCCGTTTGCGCTCTGCGGAGCCATGCTGGCGGCTGGCGGCTTGCCGGCGTGGCGGCAACTGGCATGGATCGTCGTCGCCATGGTTTCGGCGCGCTCGGCGGCTATGGCTTTCAATCGGCTGGCCGACGCCTCGATTGACGCGGCTAATCCACGCACCGCGACTCGCGCTCTGCCGGTTGGCCAGTTGACGCCCGCCTTTGTGAGCACATTCGTGCTGGTGGCTTGCGGAATTTTCGTTCTTGCCGCGTCTCAGTTAAATCGCTTGACGCTGATGCTTTCTCCGGTGGCGCTGGCGGTGATTCTTCTTTATTCCTACACCAAACGGTTTACGCGCTGGTCGCATTTGATTCTCGGATTCGCGCTCGGTATTGCCCCGGCTGCCGGGTGGATTGCGGTTCGTGGCTCGCTTGATCCGCGGATATTGCTGCTCACTGGTGCGGTGACGTTTTGGGTCGGCGGATTCGACGTCATCTACGCGTGTCAGGATCATGAATACGATTGCAGCCATGGCTTGCATTCGCTGCCGCGTTATTTCGGAATCAGGAATGCGCTGGTCATCGCCCGACTGTTTCACATCGTGATGCTCGGGTTGCTGGTCGCGCTGGTCGTTACTTTCGGATTAGGGAAGCTCGCGGTCGCGGGAGTGATTGTGGTGGCGGCGCTGTTGCTCTACGAACACACGTTGGTGCAGCACGATGATCTGAGCAAGCTAAACGCCGCGTTCTTCACCATGAATGGGGTGATTTCGGTCGTGTTTTTCGTGTTCGTGGCTGGCGATCTACTCCTTCGATAGTGCGCGATAGTGCGATAGTGGCCGGGAGCGCTCCTCTTCCTCTTCCTTTTCCTTCTAGCCTCACTAGTTCACGCGCAGCAGAAGGAACGTGCCGTCGTCGAGTTTGACGTTATTTTTCTCCGAACTTACCACCGACCCCTGCGTCGCATCGGACGCTGCCGAAAGGTTTAGATTTGCGATTCCAACGACTCCCTTTGTATCTCCCGTTATGTGTTGTGGCGCTTGGGCTGCCGCCGGCGCTGGTGCGCTGCCGATGGTTTGTGGGACGCTCGCAGTCGAGGGAGTTGTTTCTCCCATCGATCCCGGACGTCCGCCCGGGGCCGTGGACGATCCTCCGGGAGTGGGAGAGCTGGTGGTTGGCTGAGCAGCGGGTGCGTTGCCGGAATTGGCATTGGGCGGAGCGATGATGGCCTGGATCGACATGGGCATCTGCATCGCTTCACCGTTCTTCAGAACGGCGTGGTCGAACGCGATCGCCAGTTGGGACTCTTTTTGCTCTTTGCTGCGAGCCTGCGCTTCGGTCACGTGTCCGACGACCTTTGTATCTTTGGGCACGATGATTGTGCCAGCATCGCTTTTAAGGTCCATTGTGACCCGGGCCACGACTTCATCGCCTTGCTTTACTTTCTTAGCGTCGACGCTTTTGGTGAGCTGCACCGGAATGACACTGCCGGGCGCGATTCTGGGAGCAGCATTCGCGGGAGTGGCCTGGGCGGGAGTGGCCTGGGTCGGAGACGCGGGGGGCGCCACAGTATCCGGCGGCGGCGCCTGCTGTTGCTGGGGTTCGCTCCCGGGGTTCGGCGGCGGCGATTGCGCCAACAGGCTGCCGCACAGCAACACTACGGTAAAACTCCCAATCAGAATACGATTCATTGAACTGCCTCCTGCGAAGCGGCGCAATTCAACTTCGTGCGGGCAATAGACCTTTCCCGTACTCTCGTTAGATGCGATACCTGTGAAGACGGTTGACTCCCGATGGTGCGGCCGAAAAGATTAGGCATTGGCGGGCAGCCCTTCTGAAGCTTTGAGAAATCGGAATCGTTGTTGTCACGAGAAGACGTGATTGGCTGCGGTAGCTGGGTTATGATGGAAGGGATGGCCAGCACCCACTCATTCCAGACTGAAGACCCGCGCCTGCTCGCGATTAAGGATAAGGTCCTCGCGGGCGAACGGCTCGACGAGGCCGATGCGCTTGCCCTCTACGGGACTGCCGACATCTTGGCCGTGGGCTGGCTGGCTAACTGGGTTCGCGAGCGGATGCATGGCGACAAGGCTTACTTCAACGTCAATCGCCATATCAATCCTACGAATGTTTGTGTGGCGGCTTGCCGGTTGTGCGCTTTTGGACGCAAGAAAGACGCGTCCGGCGCTTACACTATGGCGCTCGAAGAAGCATTTCAGACGGCCGCTTCCGGGTACACCGAAGCGATCACCGAGTTTCATATTGTGGGTGGGCTGCATCCCGATTTGCCATTTGAATATTTTCTTGACCTGGTTTCTGGATTGAAAGAGCGCTTTCCGCTCGTCCACATGAAGGCTTTTACCATGGTGGAGGTTGCTTACCTGGCTAAGCGGGCTAAGCTCTCGATTCGCGAGACGCTGGAGAAGATGAAAGAAGCTGGGGTCGATTCTTTGCCGGGCGGCGGCGCTGAAATTTTTGCCGACCGGGTGCGGCACATTATTTGCGATCACAAGATTGACGGCGATCAATGGCTCGATACCGCTCGCCTGGCGCACCAGATCGGGCTGAAGTCGAATGCCACTATGCTTTACGGGCACATCGAGAATGACGAAGACCGCGTCGATCATCTGCTCAAACTGCGCGCCTTGCAGGACGAGACTGGCGGCTTCCAGACTTTTATTCCGCTCGCCTTTCATCCGGCGAACACGCCGCTGCAGCATCTTTTTACTACCACCGGTATGCTTGACATCAAGCAGATTGCGGTAAGCCGGCTGGTGCTGGATAACTTCCCGCATATTAAGTCTTACTGGCAGATGATGACTCCTAAGATCGCGCAGATCTCGCTGCGCTTTGGCGCCGACGATGTTGACGGCACGGTGGTCGAGGAGAAGATTTATCACGATGCGGGAGCGACTACTCCACAAGGGTTGCGACGGCGCGACCTGGTGCGGCTGATCACGGAAGCGGGACGGGAACCGATCGAGCGAGACACGCTTTACCGGCCGGTTACGCGGACGGAGACTTCATTTACTGTGTCGGTGTAAGTCATTTCGCCAGTGTTACTCCGCCACCCTAGTAAGAGATACCATCGCGGCCAGCGGATCCCACAAAATAGTTATTCGCCTACGCCCCATTATGGGGTAACATTCCTATCTCTCGCGGTGTTACTCGGGGGCGGTGATGCGGTTCCTCAAAGCTTGCTTGGCGCTAGGATGCCTCGTTCTGTGGTCGCGCCAGAGTTTTGCGGGCGACTCGCAATGGGTGGAAATACGTTCGCCGAACTTTTCGGTTATCACCGATGCCGGCGAGAAGCGCGGCCGGGATGTCGCACTCCATTTCGAGCAGATGCGTTCGGCGTTCGGGACGCTGATGTCCAAAGCACACGTGAATCTGTCGATTCCCCTGCAAATATTGGCCTTCCGAAGCACTAAAGAGATACGCCAGATGGCGCCGGTTTTTAACGGAAAGCCCACAGAAGTTGCCGGGCTGTTCCAGGGCGGCGAGGACCGCACCTTCATCATGCTCGACATGTCCGTCGACAACCCATGGTCCGTGGTCTTCCATGAATATGCGCACCAGTTGATGAACGGTAATCTGTCACTGCACATCGACCCCTGGCTCGAGGAAGGGTTTGCCGAGTATTTTGCGAGCATCGAAGTCGATAACAAAGAAGTTCGTGTCGGTAAGATTCCTGAGGATACTTATCGCATTTTGCAACAGATGGGAATGATGCGAGTGACCGATTTGTTTCGCGTGCGGCAGTATTCGAAGACTTATAACGAGAGCGGAGACCATCGCACGGTGTTTTATGCGGAGTCGAGCCTGTTGGTGCACTATGTTTATGACAACCATCTGATGCAAAAAGTGGCGGATTATTTTGACGCCACAGTCAACCACAAGAAACCTGTGGAACAGGCAGTGCAACAAGCTTTTGGGATGACGCCGGAGCAGTTCGACAAGGTCCTGCGCAATTATCTGCAGAGCGGGCGGTTCTCATACTATGCCATCAAAACGCCTTCGGACATTGTCGCCGCGCAATTTACCGAGAAGCCTGTGAGTTTGGCGGACGCCCGTGCTGTGTTGGCCGACGTCGATGCCCACTCTCCTGACCACCGCGACCGGGCGCCCGGCGAATTTCAGGAGGTGCTCCAAATGGATCCGAATAACGCTGCTGCCTTGCGCGGAATGGGGTACGCCTATCTGCAACGCCAGGAGTTTGACCATGCCAGAGAGTATTTCCGGCAGGCGGCCGAGCACGACAGCAAAGACCCTCGTGTGCATTATTACAATGCGCTGCTGATGAACCGGGTGGGAGTTGGAGGAGCCAAATCGGATGACGTGAAGAAGGAACTGGAAACCGCGATCGCACTGGATCCGCAACTAGCCGACGCGTACTCGCTGCTGGCCTATGCGCAGGTGTTTTCCGGTGAGCCCGAGAAAGGTCTCGCGACCATGAAGAAGGCGGTCGAATTGTCCCCCAGAAACGAGACGTACCAAATCAATCTGGCAAATATTTACATGGCGAATCGCAAGGTGGACGAGGCCATCGCACTGCTCCGCGGTCTGGCTGGCAGCGGGAATCCCGAGGTGGCGAGTCATGCCAATGCAGCATTGGCACAAGCGGAGAACTTCAAAGAGCAGGCAAAGTCTTTCCGGCTGCAGATCGAAAACCGAACGGAAAATATTGCGGCGGAACGCGACCCCGCAAACGGTCCCGAAGGAAAAATTGAGGGCGCGATCCAGGTGGGGTCGCCGCCAACGCCGGCACCGGTTCGGTCTATCAAGGGCAAGCTGGCTACTGTAGATTGCTCCGCCGCTCCGCAGGCGTGGCTGAGCGTGATGTCCGGAGGCCATTCTTTGAAGCTGCACATCAGCGACAGCAAACATCTTGTTCTGATCGGCGCTGACGAATTTTCCTGCGACTGGAAGAACAAGGACGTGTCACTCAATTATCGCGAGCGTCAGGACGGCGGGGGCGACGTGGTGTCGCTCGAAATTCAGTAGAAGTTCCTTAAGCGCGGCGCGAAAAAGAGGCCGAGTAGGCGGCTGCTGTAAGAGTAACTTCTGGAGCTCCCGCGCATCTAATCGGCATGCCTAAAGAGCAAACAGCAGTTTTCGGCGGCGGATGTTTCTGGTGCATTGAGGCCATTTTTCAGCGTCTAACCGGCGTCACCCACGTGGAATCCGGCTACATGGGCGGACGCGCCGACCAGGCGACATATCGCCAGGTATGCGACGGTGACACAGGACACGTGGAGGTGGTGCGCGTCACGTTCGATCCCGACCAGATCAGCTATCGCGAGCTGCTGGACGTATTCTTCGCGGTGCACGATCCGACCACGCTCAATCGGCAGGGAAACGACGCTGGCGAGCAGTATCGCTCCGTCATCTTTTACAGCGATGAGGAGCAGCAGCGGATTGCGGAGGATGTGATTGCGGAGATGACGGCGGCGAAAGTGTTTCCCGATCCGATCGTTACCGCGGTCGAGCCGGCCGAGGAATTCCACGTGGCCGAAGGCTATCATCAGAACTACTACAACGAAAATTCGCGCCAGCCTTATTGCATGTTTGTGATCTCGCCGAAGCTGGCGAAGTTGGAAAAGAAGTTTGCCGAAAAGTTGAGAGCGTGAAGCAGAATGCTTGAATGCTGCCCGGGCAGCCTCATGGGCTAAAGCCCGTGTATTTATTGGTTTTTTCGGCACGGCTGAAGCCGTGCCCTTCCCAAAACAGCTTCCAGTCTGGATTCAGGATTGGTATTAGGGCTCCGGGATTCAGGCGGCAGAATCCTTTCCGGCCAGCCGTTCGTCCAGCAGAAGCCGTCGCAGGGTGCGCAGGTCGTTGAGCAGGCGGCTGCTGATCTGCAGATGCTGCTCCAGTTTGTCTAACTTGAATTGCACAATTTGCAGGGCCTGCACGCGGCGTTCCAACTTGGCCTCGGCGGTCGCGCCCAGGTCGGCTGCGATTTCATTCTTAGCCTCGGCGATGGCCTCGACTAAGAGGCGCACGTATTCGTGGGCATTCTCGACACTGTCGAATGGGGTCTGGAGGCGAGCATCCAACGGGCTAGAGTCTCCTTAACAGGCTGCGACAAGTCGATTGCTCAACAACTAACACACAACTTGCTGAAACCGGCAGCACCGTCAAGAAAACGAAAGCCAGCAAAAACGCGGGCCTCTTGGTGCTGCCGGATGATTCTACCGCCGTTTGGTTCGCCAGTGACGAATTATTGCTGTCGGCTGCCGCAGCCTAGCTCATCAGCCGAGTTATATTGATACTTAGCGGTGGCCTCCCCCACCACCGTGGCCGCCACCACCGAATCCGCCACCTCCGTGAAAACCTCCGCCTTCATGAAAGCCGCCGCCTCCAAAGCCTCGGGCGCCGGCCATTTTAGGCCCCGAGTGAAAACCACCGCCCGCGGAGCCAGGACCATTATAGATACCATGGGCGTAGCTTTTGCTTGCGACGTAGGGTGAACGTGCTTCCCAATCACGGTAATTGCCGAAATTATGGAAGTAGCGCCCACCGCCATAGCCGTAACCATATCCGAAGAACGGAGCGTCATAGACCCACCATGGGGAATAGAACCCCCAGCCGAACGGGCTATACCAGATGCCATCGCCAGGGAGGAACGTGTAAGCATCGAACCACGGGTCCCAGTACCAACCGTACCAACCCCACCCACCCCAACCGCCCCAACCGTCTCCGGTGTACATGCTGGCGGAGTCGACGTTGGCTTCCGCCAAATAGGCGGAGCGCAGGCTGCTCCAACGATACAAGTCGCCTTCTTCATAAGCGTTCTTGTCGAACTTGCGGGCCTTCAGCGAGGTGTCGGCGACCAGGTTCAACTCACGTCCGCTCTTGACGGCGATCGTTTTGCCGCCATCTTCAACGGAAGCTGTGCCGTCAAACACGCGCAACTGATTTTTTCTCAAGTCGAAATCGTACAAACCCGTCTTCAACAATCTGGTTGTGGCACCGTCTTCGGCGACGCGAAGATCATTTTCCGGATGAATCTCCGCCACTTCGACCATGGCGTGTCCCTTGTCGACCTCGAACTCTGTGTCGGTGAGACTTGGCGAAATCATTCTTATCGAACTGTTGTCTCCAACGCGCAAGAAAACGCCGGGCGTCAGCAAAATCTCAGCCTTGCCCTTTCCAGTAGTTAGCGACTGCCCGGTCTGCAACTCGGCAGTTCCGATCGACTTCGAATCGAGCACCTTTGTGCCCATCGACACCTGGCCTTCGACGTAGTTAAGAGATCCTGGCAGCGCCGCATTCGCGCTCGCATAACTTGCGAACGCAGGCAA
>Ga0209274_10000816_pt1 | contig 16934 bp, 14 predicted proteins | sample HubBroMetageREF1_FD_188343 | JGI IMG/M metagenome (GOLD analysis project Ga0209274, IMG submission 188343) | Reference soil microbial communities from the Hubbard Brook experimental Forest, New Hampshire, USA - Hubbard Brook CCASE Soil... | ecosystem: Environmental > Terrestrial > Soil >...
TGAATCTGGTTGTCAATGCTCTCGCACAATCGCAACAAAGATTGCCGGCATATAGTAGGAGTGATAATCGTGTATCTCATCTTCACCTCAGTCACAAGTTACAGCGACGCTGAACTACCACGATTTTCCGATAATAAGGTTCGCGGTCCGCTCGGCGCAGAACCGATTCCATTATTCGAGGTAGCAAAGACAACAGAATCCTGAAGAAACGGATACCCCACAGATGCATTTCCCTTCGCATGACCCAATTGTGGAAAACTACGTTCTCGTTGTCAAAACTGTTCACCACCCACTCCCGCTGCAATTCCTCGAAAAGCTCTGCGGTGGGAAAAGGCTGATACCGCAGGTGCTCTCGCAGCCACACTGGCCGGTCTAGCTGACTGCGGTCATAAATTTGAGCGAGTTTGACATCGTATTCGAAGGCTTTGCTGCCGGAGGGGAAACCGAAGATTGCGACCTTGCGAGTAACCCGCAAGGCCTCGCGTATGACAATCGTCCTTTGGTCTATCGGAACATGTTCCAGCACGTCTGAGACGACAACTCCATCGAACGATCTGTCGTCGAAGGGGAGGCTGGTGGCTGACGCCATGACTGGCAGCATGGGCGCCTTGGGTGGAAACAGAAAATTGATTTCGCAGCCCACAAAAGGAGCTGCGTAAAACATTCCGATTCCGATTGATCCCGAACCGATTTCCAAGAGAGAATCGTTTTCAGACAGCCGCGGTTTTAACGTTCTGATAATGGGGAAGTAGCGTGCAGCCCAGTTCAACATGATTAACTTTCTTTACCCCCTCGCGAAAAGAGTGAAAGGTACCGGCAGTCGGGTGCGGCCTTATCGATCGCAGGGTTGAAAAAGATCGAGCGGCAGGATCAAGCAATGCGGCACAGCCGCCTTGCCTGTCGCGCCATAGGCACAAAGCTCTCGATCTTGCCCCAGTCATATTCGTCGAAGAAACCGCTCTGCAAAATAACGGCGGAGTAAGAGAGTCCAAAAACAACTCCCATCACTGCCAGTCCGAACCACGAAAGACTTTTCGTTGGATGAATCGCTAGAATCAGCGCCAATAGCAATATTGAGAAAAGTATCGGCTTCAAGTAGCTTTCCTTTAGTACCCGGAACACTGGATACCCCGACTGGCGGTGGAACACCGCCATGAAATAAGCCGAAGCAATAATCAACGCTCCAGCTGTCCCCATTACGGCTCCGGCAAAACCAAACTTATAAATCAGTCCTAGGCTCAAGATCACGTTGAGGACGATTGCCAGGATCGCAGACTGGACCCCAGGCCTCAGATTTCCACTTCCCGCAAAAATCATGAATCCTGGACCACTCGTAAGGTTAAAGAAGTTCACGGCGAGAAGAATACTCAGCGGCAGGGCGATCATCTTGAGATGGGGTCCAAGCCATAGTGCCACAAAGCGATTTGAAACTGCTGCGACATAACAGACCACCGGTACGCCGACAAGAGCAAGATACTTGTGGCTGCGGTAGTAGAGTTCCTTCATGCGCGATTGGTCACCCAGAGCATTCAGTTCCGATGCGGCAGGAAAGACCGGACTAAGGATGAGTCCAATGATACCGCGCATCTTCAGTGCAACGTCGCTCGCTATGTCGTACCACCCCACCGAAGCCACGCCTACCAGGAGCGCCAGGAAAACTTTTTCTACCTGGTTGTGCACCACCACAGCCGCCTGCGTGATGTACAGACGAACGCTATAGCCGAACATCTTTCTGGCCTCGGTCCTGTCGAATCGTAACGGGTTCAACGGTACCTGCGGCAGTAATTTCCGGACGAGGATGAGATAAACACCAATCGTCAGTATCGCGGACCCGACGTATCCGTAGACCAGTCCACGCAGGCCGACTCCACGAAGCAAAAGAACACCACCGAAAACAGCATTCATGATGACATTGGCGGCGCTGACCATGTGGGTCAAATCGAGACGCTGCAAACCAGAGGTGACGGAAGCGAATAGCTGGCTCAGGATATTGGCTGCAATGACGATCAGGAAACAACGTAACAGCAAAACCAATTCGGCATTCGGCGTCGTGCCGCCACGAAAGAGCCTCGCCACAAGCAGCTGGCTCGCGCACCATACCGCTACGCCAATCACCAAATCCAGTAGGAGAAACAAGGCTAGCCCCGAACCCATGAGCCTAGCCAAAGCGTCGAAGTCCTGCCGAGCATAGTATTCGGCGACGAATTTACTCAGCGTTCCCACCAATCCCAAATCTGCCAAAGATGTCAGCCCATTGATCGCAAGGAAGACAGCCCAGGTGCCGTAACCCTCGACTCCAATTCTGTGAAGTATGAGTGGAGTCATGATGAACGGAATGGGCGCTATGAAAACATAGCGCAGACCGCCAAACACCACACTCCGCATGATCTTGTTGCCCAGCGAACGCGGCGCGAGATCGGAACCAGCCGATTTTGCATTCGCTTCCTTGGTTTCTCCGGTCAACATGCTTGAACGCGGTCTCTTACTCGCAAAGGCTCGGTCACCCGGGCTCGCCTACTTTGGCCGCCCTGCTTGCATTCTACAACATGCCGGATTTTTTCCTTCAGCACACTACCGGTAAGCTCGATCGAGCGCCATGACTGCCGGATGCAATGATTCTCTGTCTTGCTATCTGCTAGAATTTCTGGCGTTGAGGGCTGTGGCTCAGCACAGGCCGTCCGACTCCAGCAAGGAACCAGCAAAATGTCAGCGCAATCTGTCTGCGCGGTGATCGTCACCTATCACCCCAATTCCAAGATGCTCGAGCACTTGCCCCTTGTTTTTGCCCAGGTAAAGGGGCTGGTCGTAATAGATAACGGTTCCGAACCCGATGAACTCGACCCGCTTCGTGTGGCCAGCCGGAGTCTCGGCTTTCATCTGATCGAGAATGGAGAGAATCTCGGCATCGCCGAGGCCCTGAATCAAGGCGTCCTCTGGGCCAAGAGCAATAACTATCCATGGGTGATTCTCTTCGATCAGGACAGCAGAATCACTGATGGTTTCGTTGCTCAGATGTTTGCGGCATGGAAGTCCCATTCTGATCGGGAAAAGGTAGGTTCGATTCACCCCAGGTATGCGGACCCGGAAACACGCCTCGAAGCAGTGGTGCCGCGAGCCCGCGACGGAGCCCCCGTGTTACCCATGACTTCGGGATCCCTAATGCCGGCCTGGATATTTGACAAGATCGGATGGTTCGCAGCAGAGTACTTCATCGATGCAGTCGACTGGGAGTACTGTTTTCGCATCCGAGCTGCGGGTTTTCTTGTCGCAGACTCGAGCCAGGCGATGTTGCTACATGCTGCAGGCAATCCTACAATAACTAGCATACTGGGATGGACTTTTCGCCCCAGCCACCACAGCGCCACGAGGCGCTATTACATTTCGCGCAATCGCATTGTCTTTTGTAGGAAATATTTTCGGTCATTTCCTGGCTGGGTTGCGAGGAGTGCATATGCGCAGGTTAGGGAGACAATTGGGTGCTTGCTCCTCGAGGAGAACCGCGTCCGTAAGATCCGCAGCGTCCTGCTCGGAACTTGGGATGCCCTGACCGGGAGAATGGGGAAACGAGACGGCTTATGAAGGAACGCAGACGGACGATGTTGCCGCACGTGTAGGCCGCTACTCTTCTCACCGAATCACCAGGTCCCTCGCGACACTTCTCCATCCCGCTGAATAACGCCAGTAGCGACCGCTGACGGTCTCGCGGAGAACTGTCGGGATCCGAGCCACTCTCGTGTGAGGCAGTTGCGCTCGATGCGTTAAATGAGAGATCTTTTTCTCAATTTCTCTCTGTGCGTACTTCGCGTACGGCAACTGAGCCCCTCGCTTTCCAATGTGATCGTAGAGCTGACGAAATCGTTCGACCTCCTCCAGATGAAAGTGTGCTCCTCTGCTCCGGGCTTGCGCCACCAGTTCTCGCGGGAGCACAGGCGGCAGGCCCTCTTGCTGTCCCTTGTGCCGACGATACTGCATGAGCGGATCGAAAATCATCTCAACCCTTCCACGCGCCGCCAACAGAAAAGATATCCACCTGTCGTGAATCCAGTTCGCAGGAATGGGAGTCACGATATCGAAGATCTCCTTCCGGAATGCCATCGTCGCGCCAGTCACGACGGGATGTTTTACCAGAACGTTCAGTGCGTGACCGGTCGTAAACTCGCGGCGCTCCCCCCCATCAAATGAGAAGGCGCTCCAAAGGCTCATTCCCAGCCCTCGTGAATCATCGTCGATCAGATCGGCATCGCTGAACACTGAAACGATTTCGTCCGATCGCAAGAAAACCGCCTCGATCTGCCCCAGTTTGCACCGATACCAGACGTCGTCTTGATCTGCGAGCGCGACTATGGCACCCTGACACATTGAAATCGCCTTCTCAAAGTTCTTCGTAGATCCGAGATTCTTATCATTGACTATAAGCCGAATCGGGAACGCCGAGCGCCCAGCAAATTCCCTTACAATTTCGCAACAACCATCTGATGAACCATCGTCACACACCACGAGTTCGTCCGGAGGTCGCTCTTGAGCGGCGATGCTCTCAAGCTGCGCGCTCAAGAACGGCCCTCCGTTAAACGTGCACATCGCTACTGAAATGCTAAGAACCAATATCTTCCCCCAGACGGATCCGTCCATACCTCAAAAAAACGTCCGGCGTATCCTTGTGCGCCCTGCCACCGGCGCAAAACTCTTGATCTCGACTCGATGACTCAGCAGAGCGCTGAAAAGACTCCAATCTCGTCAAACAGATGCAAATTCTTGTCGTTCGCACGAACGGCATACTATACTCACTGGGCATGAGTTCGAGCGTGAAACCATCCATCTGGAATTGCGGCGCAGGCTCATCTCCGCCTCTCGCATTTCGCGTCTGCGCGGTGATTGTTACCTACAACCCCAGACCAGCGTTTGTCGACAATATTGTAGCTGTTGCCACACAAGTCAGCCACGTTGTCGTCGTTGATAATGGTTCCTCGGCAGAAACAGAGCGGCACTTCCAGGAACTGGTGACGCGTATAGACTGCACGGTGATTCGCAATCATGAGAATCTGGGGATCGCGGTAGCTCTTAACCTTGGCGTCCAGTATGCCCTGAAATCCCGATTCGATTGGGTCTGCACCTTTGACCAGGATAGCCGAGTATGCGATGGATTCGTCATAAAGATGTTGGATGCATACCAACAAAGTCCTCACCCAGAAAGGGTTGCACTCCTTGCTCCCAGGTATACGGACCGCGAGTCCGGCTTTAATTTGCGGTTGAAGCGGGCGAGCGACGGCGAAATACTCGCTGCCATGACCTCGGGCAGTATGATGCCAGCGAGCACAATTCAAAAGCTTGGGTTCTTTGATGAAAGTTTCTACGTCGATGCGGTCGATATCGAGTTCTGTCTCCGCGCCCGGCGGAAGGGGATGTTGATCCTTCAATCTTCTGCGGTGCTGTTGCACTCTCTTGGCAGGACTACATATCATCATTTGTTGGGATTCCGCTTTGGAGTGACCAACCATTCCGCGGGCCGGCGCTATTACATGACCCGCAACCGTTTGCGGCTGCTGATTCGCTACGCCTCGGACTGGTCTTGGTCATGGCGAGAGAGCAGGACGATGTTGCTGGATGCCGCTAAGATTTTGTTCGCAGAAGACGACAAGTGGAGTAAGGTTCGCGCTATGGCGGCCGGCACAGCAGATGCGCTACGGGGAAGAGTGGGCAAGCAGATTGAACTCTAGGCCAAAGGTCTCAGCCTGCGTCGCGGCATTTCAGGGTGAGCGCTTCATCACCCAGCAACTGCATTCTATCCTTGCGCAGTTGGCTGCAGACGACGAAATCATTGTCGTCGATGACGCTTCGACGGACGGTACAAGCAGCAAACTAGCCGCGCTGCAGGACCCACGTCTTCATGTAATTCGAAATGCCAAGAACCAGGGCATTCTCCGCTCTTTTGAGACGGCGCTTTCCCGCTCCTCCGGAGAGATCGTGTTCCTCAGCGATCAGGATGATCTGTGGCTACCGAACAAGGTGCAGGTGGTTTTGGATGTATTCGCCCGCGACCCCGACCTAATGCTGGTAGCAAGCGATGCGACACTCATCGATGAGGATGGTACCAAGATCGGCGACTCTTTTTACGCCAGGCGAGGCAGATTTCGAGCGGGACTATGGTCGAATATTCTGATTGGCAAGTTCCATGGGTGCACCATGGCATTTCGCTCAACCTTACTGCAGAGCGCGCTGCCTTTTCCGCCAGCAACTGAAGTGCATCATGACACATGGATTGGGTGCATCAACGCGCTGATTGGCGGCAAGACAGAATATATCGCTGAACCTCTCGTCGCATACCGGCGGCACTCGAGCAATGTAACTGGCAGAATAAGGTTAAGCGCTCAAACGAGATTTAGAGTGCGGTATCACCTCGTCCTTGGGCTGCTGCTGTTCTGCTTGAAGCGCGCAAGAAGCGCGCCACGATTCCGCTGGCGCGGCTCCTGGTCCTAGGTGCGCGCGTCGCGTGACATGGCGCGCGACGATGTTTTCGCGTAGCGGAAGGCGTTCACTGCGATATCAGGCTATCGTCGATGCTGCCGGTGTGCAGCGGCAATTTCTGATCGTGTGGCTATGTTGCGAACGTTACAATACGTCCTGCTCGTTGGAAGCATCGGCCTGGTCGGCGCCGACCGCATTGATTTCTTTGCCGGCCGTGGTCCGTTTACACTGACTCCCTTTCTGATCCTTGCCTCCCTGAGCGTTTTAGTGCACCTCTTGCGAGCAGGCTTACGTGGAAGCTTGCACTTTGCGGTCGCGCCGCCGGTGCGTCGTCAAGCCCCATTCCTTGCTGCGGCCAGTCTTTTCCTGATTCTTTGCTTTGCTTCAATCCCCTTCAGTCTCGACCCGGAGCGGAGCTTGGTAGCTTTTGCCGACTTGTTGATCGTGGCTGTTCTAGGATATTACATTTCGCTGCAGATCTTGGCGGAGCCGGCACAGGAAAGACTGATTTTGCGCTCACTCACGTTCGGTCTAGTGGTGTACATAATCTTTTGCATCGGCGAGTGCATCGCGTGGAGCCGTGGAATTGGCTTAGAGGTTGGGAGATCTGGTCCGTGGCTACAATCGACATTTGCGCCCAGTTCGATAGGACCTTGGTTGCCAACCCTAGCTGGGACTACCTTTGATGCCAACCGCTCTGGTTTCATATTAACGATGTACTTGGTATTGCTCGACAGGCTTGCTGCCAAAGCGCGCTACGCTGGCATATTTCGCTTTACGATCGCACTGCTTGTTCTCTTGACGATCTCGAAATCCGGCGCCCTCTGTTGGTCGGCATATTACTTATCCTCAACAACTTTCTGGAAGCGTTTGGTTTCGGGGCGAGTGCTAATGCGGCTGGCAGCGGTTGTCATCGCTGGTTCCCTTTTATCTGTCGTATACCAAGACGAAATTGTTCGCCTGGCGGAAGGGTGGGAAATCGCGGATGCCGCTTCTGCCAAGCTCTCGATGGATCCCGGCAGTTCAGGAGAAAGTCACATTCTTTTGATACAACGGGGTTATAAGACTTGGTTAAGTTCGCCAAAAACTATTGTTATGGGCATTGGAGAGGCAGCCGCCCCGAATGTTCTGCAAGACTTTTTTGAAAACGACAAACACGGAAACTTTCACAATCTATACGTCACTGTTCTCGCTGAAATGGGGTTCCCTGCATTTATTGTTCTCATGTTCCTGCTGGGTTATCCAATCATCGGCAGAAACAGTGCTACGCGCGGCATGGCCGCCCTGATGGTTTTTAATGTAAGCTATCAGTCCCACAACGAGCCGGTGTTTTGGCTTACGCTTGCACTCTTATGGTCCTGTGAACGGAGAACGGTACCACTCGTTCGCTTTTTATCTCATCTTCCGCAGTCGGAGATTGAGGGAGCCCGCGCATGAACAAACACGAGTTGTCACAGCTACCCGCAGAACTTGCAGATCGAATTCGGGAGGAAGCCGTTGAAAATGACGAGATTTATCGGCGACGTTCCCTCGACAGCCTTGACGTATTCCGCATTCACTATTTTCATTCTGAAATGCTGGAGTGGGCGATCGGGCAAATTGGCGATCTGAGAGGTGCGAGGATTTTGGATATCGGTATCGGTGATGGTCATACTTCCGTGTTGATGGCTCTCGCGGGGGCTGAAGTGATCGAATCGACGTTTCCACTGTGGCCCTCGCCCGTGCGGAGGCGTTAGCACAAAAGCACGGTGTCAAACTGGACTTACAGCAAATGCCGGGCGAGAACTTGAATTTCGAGAATGACGCTTTTGATGGAATCCTGTGCGTGTCTGCTTATCATCACATGGATCAGGAGCGCGCTGCGACTGAGTTCGCTCGTGTTCTTCGGCCGGGTGGACGTCTAGTAATGATCGATCCGTTGGCGACGAATCCGCCTGCCTGGTTGTATCGGCGCGTTGGCAAATTGTTTTCTCGCGAAGCGACCCTCAGGGAGACGCCGTTGCGAGTGCACGATTTGCGAATCCTGCGCGAACATTTCGGGAAGGTGGAGTGGCGTGGCCTATATCTGTTATCGGTGGGGCTAATTGGCTTGGAGCGGATTTGGAGGAACCCTCATCCGTTAGTGTTTCGATTCACCGAGGCTGCGTTTAAGTGGATGTCACCTTTGGATTCTGTGCTACTAAGAGTTCCCGGACTTCAGCGAATTGCGTGGAAAATCGCGGTTGTGGCACAACGCTAAAGCGTAGGAACCGGATTGGACAAAGACGACTGATGGGCTTCAAGCTATTTCGTTCGCCTCGGGCTGTTTCAAGGCATAACGTAACCCAAAAGCTCGTCCGTGGACTGACCCTCGCATTTCGGGTCTTTGCTAACGAAATGGTCGTGGCCAGTACTGCAGCGGTATAACGCTACCAGGTTCAGCCTGGAAACCGGCTGCGAATATCCATAACCGTCCTTGCCGAGAGTTCGCTGACCTTCGCACCCAACATCTAGCGAGACAAAATAGTCTCGCTGTCCTCGTTTGCAGCCATAGAATGGCACGGTAGCCCCCTCAGACGGATTCTCATAAAGGTGGCCGAGCATTTCCTGCAATTGAAAGCCCCCATCCGGACTAACCCAACCCGTAGTGACTTCAAACACACTCCCATTGAAATAACGATTGAAGGGAATCAACGTGCTGCCATTCGGCACCCACTCCATAGGCATGAGGATCCAGGATCCAACTGCCGCTGAGACGCCCGCCTCGGCTGGAGTTGAGCGCCAGTTCGGCGGCGGGTAGGAGACGGACGTGTACACCTGGATTGTGGGATAGGATGCCACATTCAGATTGCCGTAAAGGTCGTGTACGAAACCGGCAATGAAGTTCGATTCGAACCCCGTCGCATTCGTATCCATAGTAGCGAGTTGTTGCCACGGGGAGGCTCCGGTCAAGAGTGCAGCTTGCGGGATCTTGTAGAGTTCAACACCGTACTGCCCACGCTCGACGACGCCTCCTGTGGTCGACGGAGATCGCACGGGGCGATTGAAAACAGCGTACCACTCCCCCGCCTTCGAATCGTAGGACATGTCCCCCCAAGTCGCTTCCGGATCATCCAAATCCAAGCCGTCGGACGTCAGCGTCCCTTGCACCTCGAAGTGCACTCCGTCAGTTGAAACCGCGGCTACATGATGTTGCGTTGGATTGGCATCTTCATAAAACATAGAGATCGCGGCTCTATGATCAGCATTGTAAAGAGAGGGCTGGCCCACGCCGTAATCAGTGTCGGAGGTTGACGGAATGACCGGCTGCGGATACTTCTTCCAGAGGATGCCATCGTTGGAAAAGGCTACACCGATGCTATTATTTTGTCCGCTAATCGCTGCCGTGGCCACATAGTACATCGCATAGCTGTAGGTTTGTCCATCGCCAAGAGGGTTCTCGAAAATGCCGCCAATTACTTTCGGATTGCACGTGAAGGCAGAATCCCACGCGCCCGGAGTTTCGGCCAGTACCAATACCGGACCGTAAGAGTCGCCTGTCGACATATTGAGCTGCTCGTAATAAACGGCGTCCGTATTCTGAGAGTGGTCGCTCGGATTGACGCCGGGACTGCACCACCAGAACTGCCGTGTATCTCCGGTCTCGATCACCGAGGGCGAATAGTTATATGTCCCACGGTTGCCGACCGCTCCCTTGGGAAGGGACGGCGAACAACCCGTCGCGACAAGCATAGAACTCAAGACAAATAAAAACATGATTGCCGTTCGAACCCGGGTCCTGAGAATGTTCATCTGACTGTCTCCGACTCAAGAGTTTTCCGGGAGCTTTTCCGGCTATCGGCCATCCCCATCAGACTGTCCGAACCCCCGCGAACAACACTGAAAAAAGCCTTGCATCCGTTCGCCCTTTTGCACACTCCCTTTGTGTTTACGTATAAAAAGCCGGACAGTTCTTGGGTGAGTCAGAGCTTCTTAGTTTCTCGAGCTCTAGGTTCGCGAACATGACGACGCGTGATCAGGTCGTTTAGCACAATTTTCTCTCGCCGCTGGCATTGACACACTTCTGTCGTTGCTCGATAATGTCGTTACTTTATCCGTCCAAGAACGTACCACATCTGTCCAAAAGTACGCAGCACCCGAACCGACCCACGCAGGAGGAGGTGGGATGGGAATGCAGCAACCAGTGCAAGAGCAGAAATCACGGGAGAAAGGTAGAGCATCGAAAAGCACATGAAAATACGCCTCCTGATATTTGTCTTTCTGATATTGATGGTTGCATTGCCGGTGTATGCCTATGGAGACCCAACCGGCGGCATGTTGTTTCAAATGCTCACCCCAATACTCGCCATGATTTGGGGACTTTGGATGATTCTCGCGAACAGCATTCGTCGTGGCACAGCCAAGTTGGTCCGCAAGTTTCGGAGCGTGGAGCCCGACGAGCAGGTGCCGGCGGATGAGCAGGCACCTCAAGAACGAACTAACGAATTCCCGCTCTAAGCCGTGTCTCTCTGGATCGGGCCGCTCTCACTAAGACCTAGTCGAGTCTCCGGCCAACCATACCCTTTTGCAGATATAGTCTTGCCCCACGTCCTGTCCACGCGTGCCTTTTGGGCGGGCGATAAGATGAACCGATTGGGCTTGTAATCCGCCACGCCGGCCAGGTGCCGCTCGACGCTCGCACGCACGCCTTCGAACCTTCCCAGTTCCAGTTCCTGATACAGCCGCGCTACCTGTGTGACTGGATCAGCCACCAGGTCTTCGTAGCGCACTCGAGCGAAGAACCGTCGATCGAGATCGGAAGCTCCGACGGAAATTGCCTGTTCGTGCAGGACATAAGCGGCCAGCACGAATTCCTCGATGTCGTCGCCGGAAAAATGCTCCAGGCTGTACGACCCAAGCAGCGTATTCCAAAGCTTGAGGTTCGACGCAAATACTTCATACGGATTACGCTCGATGATAATGTAGCGCGCTTGAGGAAACAAAGTCCGCAAACTGGAAAGCCTGAACCCGTGTGACGGCGATTTGAGCACCATCGGCTTAGCTTGCTGGACCGTCAGGAGTTGCAGAAAATACCTCAATGTGGAAGACCAGCGAACTTGGCCTTCGGTCGGAGATCGACTGAGGTCGAGCAGCGATTGCGGGTGACGCATAAGGGAAGGGACGAGCAACGCCTCGTAAGGAGAAGGCGCGCCAAGCGCAAGAAGAGCAAATTCGTCCTCTTGAGGCGACGCCCAGGAATAGAGCATGTTATCCATGGGCCGCTGGGCGTGCTGATTGATCGACCGTTGGCCTATCCGCCGCTCGCTGAGCAGGAAATGGGAAGGATTCAGACAGGCGTAGGTGCTGGGGAAACCGAACTGTGGATCGCAGCAGAGCAATTCATGCAAGAACGTGGTACCCGACCGCCAAAAGCCAAGGATAAAAATCGGTGGGGGTGGAACCGAGCCTTCAAGCGCGCTCGCATAGCTCTTGAATTGCATTCCAGCGAGCACAGAATGAACTGAGCCATTCAGCCAGTACAAGAAATGAGTCTGCCGGCTCAGGCGCGCGCGTTGCGGGTCAATCTTGAGGATAATACGTTGCCAAGCCTCGAGGGATAAGCGCAGACGCGCCATCCCTTTACCCGGGGTGTCTTGCTTCGGCACCGCAATCACCTAGTAACGAGCGGTTCGTTGGCTTTCCTTAGATCGGAAATCAGGAGGTCATGCATGCGCTGTGCGACGTCCGGATCAGATTTCGTGAGATTAATCTCTTCGGATGGATCAGTTTTGTAACGATAAAGTTCCTGCTCCTGGGTATCGAGATGGATCACGTATTTGAAGTCGTCGTCCATGATTGCCAAGGTGCCCTTCGAGATGGGACGGAAGGTACTATCGGTTTCCAGCGCCATGCTAAAGACTTGCCGCTGCGGAAGTGATTTGCCCTCGAGTGCCGGCCTGAGGGATCCGCCATCGGTCCAACCGGGCACAGGTGCCCCGACGAGATCGAGGAGTGTTGGCAGCAGATCTACTTGCTCTGCGGGCTGGGCAATGATCTCGCGTTGCTGCTGCCCCGGCAGATGAATCATCAACGGAATATGGATGAGGCCGCTGTAAAGATGAGGGCCGCCGTGGAGGAGAAAGCCGTGCTCGAACGATTCACCGTGATCTGATGTGACGATCACTATCGCTCGATCCAAGCGGCCGGTTTGCTCCAGCCAGTCAAGGTAATCCCCGACAGCGTGATCCGCATACAGGATCATCTCATCATATTGGGCGCGAAGCTCTGAAGCGGTCAAATCTGGTGCCAACCGGTGACCATGGACCTGCACCAATCTTTCCCTCGGTGCGAAGCGCATTCGGTACGGCGCAGGGGGCCAATAGGGATCGTGAGGTGGAAAAATGTGTGTCCATACGAACATTGGCTGTGCGTCGTCCCGGGATTCGATTAAGTCACGAGCCTGACCAAATACCGTTTCCGCCGGATACGGGTACCGGCGCCAAATCACCCTGTCCAGAAAACTCGCCAGACTTCCCAGGCGGCGGAGCAGGGAAAAGAAAAGGGTGAATTGGCCATTGATGCCGGCCGGGTTGCTCATCCATACTCCGGCCAAGCCCAACGGTGCTGCATATTCTGCGGCATCGTAAGATGCCAGAGTGCTGCGAGAAAACGGACTGGCGAACACGTTCGAACTGATCATGGCGGTGTAGTATCCGCGCTGCCGCAACAGCGCCGGCAAGGTTTCCTGCTGAGCCGAATTGCGCAGAAAGCTGCCAAGCTCGAATACGCGATGCGACCAAGGCAGTTTGCCAGTCTCGATCGACGTTGTCGTGGGGGCCGTTAGGTTCGAGTTGGCAATAAAATTCTCGAACGTAAAGCTATGCTGGGCGAATCGCTGCAGATTAGGAGTTGTGGGGCGGTCATAGCCGTACACCGACATATCCTGCGCACGAAGCGCGTCAATGGTGATCACGTAGATGTCGGGTGGCCTGGAGCCAGCGAACGGTCTGGCCGGACCCGCGAAGTCATGGAAAGGGTGTACGCCATGTACCAACAGAATGAGCGTTATGGCAAAACCGAGAACGACGTGGATCCAACCAATTGGCGCTAATCGGATTCGGCAGAACTTCTGGACGCCAGATAGTCCGAATCGGAAAAACCCGGCAGCGCAAATCACAATCAAGCTCAGACCCGACATCAATGACGAGAGAGCTCCAGGCTGCCAGTTTGGAAACATCTGCAGCCGAATAGCGGCCAGTAGTTCAAGACCGAAGTACGAAAACGGAAATGCCAGCCATAAGCACCAGCAAACCCATGTGGAATACCGTCTGGTCCCGGGAATCATCCGAAGGGTTTTCGCCACCACCAAGGTACCCAACCACCACGCGATGCTGAGTCCCAATAGCACGATCAGGGCGACCCCCGCTTCCAACGCGATCTCCCAAGGAGTCATCTGCATCGAAAGAGAATCGACGCATTCCAATAGAGAGATTTCCAGACTTGAGCACAGGAATGCAGCGATGCTGGCGAATCCGAGCCACGGGAGCAGCTTGATTTGATCTGAAGAGGAAGAGGTGGTGGTTGTGGTGTCTTTCTCTGTCTCCGATAATAGGTGCATGGGGCCCTGTGGGTTTAAATGAGAAAAATTACGCTCGCGGTGAAGCAGACTCCTAATCGATTTGAAATGCTTTTCAGTCGTTTCGAATGGATGAAGTGTAGCACGCGAATCGAGTGAGCGTCGAGAATTGCAGATCGGGGTCACACGTGGTTGACGCACCTTTACAACGGTGGCGTCGAAAAAGACTTGGCGTATCAAGAACGACAAACGACAGTGGCGCGTCGTGTTGTCCCTTCTTGTTATCAGCGCGGTTAGTTCATGCGGCGTGGTAAAATCGGGACTCCAGGGCGGCCAACTTTCAACGAAGCCGGGAATATCGAGCGAGGCAAAAATGCAGAGGCGTGGCTCCTTAACGAGGGCTTGTATCGTTTCCGCACTCTGTTCTGCATTCTGGGTCGCGGCTGCGATTACTTCGCACGCGCAAACCTTCACTACACTGTCCAGCTTCGACGGAACTAACGGCTCGGTCCCTTCCTCGCTAATACTAGGCACGGACGGCAACCTCTACGGGACAACTGGTGGAGGCGGGGCCAACATCCCTTGTTCTACTGGCAACGACCCAGATTCCGGATGTGGCACCATTTTTGAGATTACCCAGGCAGGCGCGCTGACCACGCTGCACAGCTTCAACGGGACTGATGGATCCGGACCCGGAAACTTAGTGCAGGGCACTGACGGGAAGTTCTATGGAACAACCGGGACCGGAGGAGTAAACGGATTTGGCACGATCTTCTCAATTGTTCCGGGTGGCACGCTAGTCACGCTATACAATTTTTGCTCTCAGCCTAGCTGCGCCGACGGCCAAGGCCCCACCGGTTTGGTGCAAGGCACAGATGGGAATTTCTACGGGACGACCAACGGTAGCGGATCTGAGTGTACTACTAGCTGTGGCACGCTCTTCGAAATCACTCCAGTGGGTGCGCTGACCACCCTCTACACCTTCAGCGGACCTGGGACCACGTACGCTCCTAGCAACGTGCCCGCGTACGAGCCAAGTGGGGTAGTGCAAGGCACCGATGGGAACTTCTACGGGCCTGCATTTGGCGGGACCGCCATGTGCAGTTTGGGCGGCAGCGACGAGGAACCTGATCCTTACTGCGGCACCATCTTCAAAGTCACCCCGGAGGGCGCGCTGACCACGCTCTACGGTTTCTGCACTCAACCTAGCTGTACAGACGGGTTTTTCTCCAGTGGGCTGGTGCAAGGCTCCGACGGGAACTTCTACGGCACGACTGAATATGGGGGGAGCAATTTGTGCGGCGAATTTATATCTCTTACCTACGCTTCCTGTGGCACGGTCTTCCAAATCACACCAGAGGGCACGTTGACCACGCTGCACATTTTCGACGGGACTGACGGTGCCTTGCCCTCCGGAGTAATACAGGGCAGCGACGGCAACTTCTACGGGACAACGTGGTACGGAGGCTCCAACAGCGTTGGGACGCTCTTCAAAATCACACCGGCGGGGACGTTGGCTACACTGTATAGCTTCTCCGGAATCGACATTGAGGGCGATACCTACTCCGCAGACCCTGGAGAGTTGGTGCAAGCTCCTAACGCCTTCTACGGGTTGACCGGGAGTGGCGCCAACGACGACGATGGCACGGTTTTCAGCTTCTCTCTAGGGGTCGGCGGAACTACCCCTTCCACCACCAGCCTGAGCCTGTCGCCTGCGAGCATTGCCGTAGGATCGGCCGGGCCGGTGGTGATGACAGCGACGGTTGCTCCCGCCTCAGGCAGCGGCACGCCCACCGGAGTGGTTGCATTTTACAACGGCACGAGTGAACTGGGACCGGCCGACTTGATCGGCGGAGTAGCCGCGTACAACTTCAACCCCAGCAGCCTGGCTTTAGACACGTATCAACTCACTGCCACGTACAGCGGAGACAGCACGTTTGCCGCCTCGACGTCAGCCGCGCAAACGCTGACCGTCACTTCCTCTCCGCCTGCGGCAACGCCAGCGTTTTCGCCACCGTCTGGTAGTTACAATTCGGCGCAAACTGTAACCATCACCGACACAACCACTGCGGCCGTGATCTACTTTACAAACGACGGGACCACACCCACGACGAGTTCCGAGGTGTATAGCGCTCCCATCACCGTCAATTCCACGGAGACGATCAATGCAATCGCGGCAGCCAGCGGCTATTCCAGCAGTGCCGTGGCCACCGCGACCTACACCATCAGCCTGGCCCCCGACTACCAACTGTCGGTCACGCCGTCCGCTCTAACCATTGTCGCCGGACAAAGCGGGACCTCGACCTTCACGGTCACACCCATGAACGGGTTCAACTCGCAGGTGAGCTTTAGCTGTAGTGGGCTCCCTTCCGAGGCCACCTGCAGCTTCGCCCCAACCTCGGTGACACCCAGTGACGGGAATCCGGTCTCAAGCACTCTTACGGTAACTACGACAGGAGCGAGTGCGGCATTGCGGGGGCCCGGGCCATCTTCGCTCTACCTGAGCTACGCGCTTCTGATTCCCTGTCTTGGAATGATCGTTGGCCTCTCCACTCGCCAGAAACGAGCGTCTCGCGTACGAGTCTTCGTCATGCTGGCTCTTCTGGTTTTAGCGGCGCTCCTGACTTCGTGCGGCAGCAGTAGCAAAGCCGGAATTTCCGGCACGCCGGCTGGAAAGAGCACAGTCACCCTGACGGCTTCGACGAGCGGCACCGGCGCAATCAGCCACACCGCCGCTCTGACGATCACCATCACGCAATAGTGCCGTGAATCATAGCCTTACGCCGACACAGCCCGGCGAAATCATCTTCACTGGGTCATGATATGAAACTGAGACTCATCTTCACTCTCTTTCTAAGCAGCGTAGCATTCTCCCAGGCGAAAACGCCGAACCTTGACATGGCGCCAGACGCGCGAGGGATGCTTAATTGGGGCCCGG
>Ga0209274_10000817_pt1 | contig 16933 bp, 22 predicted proteins | sample HubBroMetageREF1_FD_188343 | JGI IMG/M metagenome (GOLD analysis project Ga0209274, IMG submission 188343) | Reference soil microbial communities from the Hubbard Brook experimental Forest, New Hampshire, USA - Hubbard Brook CCASE Soil... | ecosystem: Environmental > Terrestrial > Soil >...
ATTCCAGTGCGCGGCGTTCTAGTTCCCGCCATGTCCGGTACCGAGCTGTCCCGCGTGCGAACCGAATTCCGGCTCCGTCTTCCCGAGCCTAGCAACAAACGCCCACTCGAGTCGAGGGGGGCCGACATTGTTATGCAATCAAGTCCCGTACTAGAACCTCAAATGTCCGGTAACGGCGGTGGTCTCAATGGGTCGACGCAACACAAAGCTCGAAGCCACCTTGCATTGAAAACAAAAGCTAAAATCGCTCGCCAGGGCAAGACCAGCCGGAACGCTGCCCCTGGCTAGGTTTTGCAAAGTCGGCGTGTCCTGGGTGTACGAGAAAAGCCGATCGCGCGGAAACCACGGCGGAAAACCTCTCCCGGTTCTCCGCATGGGGCGGTATCTACGCTTCGCGTGGCCGGATGTGGGCGAGTGGATGCGCGCGGAAGGAAAGTGAAACATGTTGACGCGGACGATTAAGTGTAAAACATTATCTCCAATGAAGACGAGACGGGGCAGACCACTCATCCCAGCGGCCGAGCGCCAATCGGTGCTACTCAATGTTCGTGTGACCCGAGCGGAGCAACGACAGCTCGCGGCGGAAGCAAAACGCAAAGGTCTCTCTGTTTCGGACTACATGTGGTCAAAACTCCTTGGAGGCAAAAAATGAAACAGAGGCGTCAACAGAAGGGCTACCTCTTTCATCGCGGCAAGTCATGGTTCTTGCGCTACTGCGATGATGTGTTGAGGCCGGATGGGACGATCAAGCGGAAGCTGATTTGCAAAAAGCTGGACGTTGAGTATGGCGGAGAATACCGGACGGAGGCGAGCGTCAAAACCTTCGTTCAGGAGATTCTCGCGCCGGTCAATGCCGGCGTTCTCAACCCTTCGAGCACTATGCTCGTAGCGGATTTTGTCGAGAATGTTTTTCTGCCGCAGTACGCGGAAAAACAGTTGCGCGCCAGCACGCTCAAAGGCTACCGCGACGTGTGGAACGACCATGTGAAGAATCGGCTCGACAATCTCACGTTGCGCCAGTTCCGAACCGTACACGGCGAGCGAATGCTCTCCGCCATCGCTCGCGATACGAAGCTCGGCCGCAACTCACTCAAACGCATCAAGAGTTTTCTGTCGGGCGTGTTCAAGCAAGCGAAGCGTCTGGGAATTCTCGACAACATCAACCCGATTCAAGACGTGAGCATTCCGCGCTCGAATGAGCCCGCGGAAACCTACGCTTACAATCTTTCGGAACTGACGGGGATGCTCGCGGCTCTCGACGAACCGGCTCGCACCGTTGTTCTGACGGCCGCGTACACTGGACTCCGTAAAGGCGAGATTCGCGGTTTGTGTTGGTCGGACTTCAACGGTAAGGAACTGTGCGTCAATCGCAGCGTGTGGAACAGCATTATCAATCCACCGAAAACGCGGCGAAGCGCGGCTCCCGTTCCGGTCGTGAGAGAGTTGGCCGACGCACTGGAAGATCACCGGAAACGAATGGGTAAGCTGGCGGTTGGCCCGATCTTCCAAGCCGGAAACCGAAAGCCGCTCAACCTGGACAATCTCGCGCGTCGCGTGATTATTCCAACGATCGAAAAGTGTGTGACGTGCGGGAAGTCGAAGGCGGAACACAAACTCGAAGGTCAGATGTACGAACTCGATAAAACTCTCCAGTGGCACGGCTGGCATGGCTTCCGCCGCGGACTGGCGACCAACCTTCACGCAATCCATGTGGACGATAAAACGATTCAGGCGATATTGCGGCACAGCAACATCGGACTCACGATGAATGTGTACGTGAAAAGCGTCGCTGCGTCGGGCGTCAGTGCGATGGATTTGCTTGGGGCGGAAATGAGAAAAAACTCATCTAACAACAACCTTGCAACAAACGGCAGTACCCTTCCGAACTAGAGCCTCGCAACTGCTTCTCTAGCTGAAGGTTGGATGGAGCCGAGGCCCGGACTTGAACCGGGGACCTGCCGATTACGAATCGGCTGCTCTACCAACTGAGCTACCTCGGCGCCTGCTCGACTGTAACATCGGCGCAAAAAAACTGTCAAACTTTGGGCGCGAAGGGTGCGCTGCGCAGGAACAGCCTGCCGTCGCGAAGCGCTCGGTGCGAGTGCGCTGCGTGCGCAATCACGGAATTATTCAGCGCGAGATGGGGTACAACAGCCAGGCGACGCCGAGGCCAACCAAAACAAACAACGCGAAGGACCACAGCACATACTTCACGCCGCCCGCGCGCGTGCGCTGCGAAAGGCTCGCCAGCGCGAGTGAAACCAGCAGCGCGAACAGCAGCATTGCGCCAAGGTGGCTGAGCCGCAGCGCACTACTGATGAGCATGAACGCGCCACAAATCACTCAGCTTCTCCTGCCCATGGCTATCTCGATCGTGTCCAGCACCGCCAGCAGGTTCACTACGCCCGCGGCAGCAATGAAGCGCGTGCCGTAATCTCCCGCGGCGCGTGAAACGTCTGGCCCGGCAGCCTCGAAGAACCGCGAAAAATAATAGAAGATACCCGTGCCGGCATCGGCCAGAAAACCGAGAGTGCCGAACGGGTCGCCGGAGTGCGGAGCGAACACATTTCCGCGAAGCAGATAACCGCTGACGACGAGCCCGCTGACCGCACAGAAAAAGACCAGCGCGCGGCCCCAGCGTCCGAGCAGAAGATGTCCGATACCCGGCACGAACCACGCCGCGAGTGCAGCAAACAGCGCGAGCGTTGCACGACCGGCGCTCACCCGGGAACCTCGCGAATGCGCGGCCGCGATCGCGCGGTCGCCAGACGCGTGGCTCACCGGCCTTTCGCTCCCAGCCATTTGATTGATTGGAGTTTGATAGCCGGATGATGGGCTGGCCGTAGTATCGCTAGCGGCCGTGTGGATGCCTGATTCCTGGTTCACTGGCGCGTCGCGGAGCGTAGCTTCGTTCCCGGGCACTTCGTTCACGGTCACCTAGGCCAGCAATGGAAGAATTTCTTCCTGGATGGCGCCGGTAACGCGCGCTTCGTTCACGCCGACGTACACATTCACTTCGCTGCGCACGCCGAATTCCGGCAAATAAATTCCGGGCTCGATCGAGAAACAGGTGTGCGGCGCGATTTTTCGATCGTCGCGCGTTTCCAGGCCGTCCATATTTGCGCCGTTGCCGTGCACTTCCTGGCCGATGCTGTGCCCGGTGCGATGCACGAAATATTTTCCGTAGCCGGCTTTGCGAATCGCCTCGCGTGTCACGCGGTCCACTTCCCAGCCGTGCACGGCGCGTTTTTTCGCGACTGCATCCTTGACGAATTCAATCGCGGCATTGCGCGCGTTTTTCACGATGCGAAAAATTTTGGCATACGAATCCGGCACGCGCTCGCCCAGATAACCCACCCAGGTAATGTCGTAATACACGCTGCCCGGTCGATTCAGCTTCGCCCAGATATCGAGCAGCAACAAATCTCCGGCGCGTATGGGGCGCGAGCCTTCCGCTTGTGGTTCGTAGTGCGGGCTGCCGTTGTTCGGTTGCACGGCGACGATGGGCGGCTCGGCGGTGGTGAGTCCGCCCGCGCGAAATTGCTCGACGATCCATTGTTGCAGCTCGAATTCGGTGAGCGGCTTCCCTTCCCGCACAAACTTCGCGGCGCGCTGGAAAGCCTCGCGGGTGATGCGGTCCACGATTTTGCCGGCCTCACGATGCCCTTGGAATTGTTCTTCGGACCAGCTGGCCTCGAATTTCTGCACCAGGTCCGCCGAGCTGACTACTTTTTTCTTCAGCTTGCGAATCAGCTCAATCGTTCCAGCATCCACCAGGCCGATATAGGGAATATTATTGTCCGGCGAATACTGCATCGCGATGGTTTTGCTGCCGGAAAGCAAGTTCGGCAGCATTTTGTGCAGCTCTTCCCAGCCGGCGTACAAAAATTTCTTACCTTCGAGCGAATCCAGCGTGCCCTGTTCGATTTTGTGGACCAGCTTGCGCGCCTCGCCTTTGGCGGGAATGAAATAAAACCAGCGCCGCGTGACCATACCGTTCGGATCGAGGCCCAGGATGTTTCCCGCGATCGGATCGCGATGATGATGATCGCAAAAGAGCCAGCCGTCGAGCTTGGCGGCGCGCAATGCAGTCTGAATCGCCTTAATATCGGGCATTTCGTCAGTCCTTCGCTTCCTTCGCCGGGCGTTTTGCCGCAGCAACCAGTTCCAACACTTGCTCGCGCTTTACACCTGCAACGACCACGCGTTTTCTGCGGCGCTTGGCGCCGGCCACGATTCTAACAGCCGACCGCGGCACGTTCAAACGCTCCGCGAGCAGGCGTACGAGCGCTTCGTTCGCACGATCATCCACGGGCGGCGCGGTAAGGTGAATTTTCAGCGCATCCGCGTGTTCGCCTGCGATGGCGTCGCGGCTGGCTCGCGGCTGCACCTGCACGTAAAACGACACGCCTTCATCACTCGCCGAGATTTCCATTTCGTTCCGCGGGTTCCTTGCCGACGCACGGAAAAAGCAGAACGGAGGCATCCGCTCTTCGCCGTCTGAGACCATTCGCGCGCCGGCGCCACGACGTGCGGCAGCAACCTGGTAGCAGCCGCGGATCAGGCCGCGGAACCGCGCGGGCCGAACAGCGCGGTTCCGACGCGAATTTCGGTGGCGCCTTCTTCGATGGCGATTTCGAAATCGTGGCTCATGCCCATGGAAAGCACCGGCAGCGCGCGGCTGAGCCGCCGGCTCAAGTCGTCGCGCAATTCGCGCAGTTTGCGAAAATATGGCCGCACCTGCTCAGGCTCGTCGAAAAACGGCGGAATGGTCATCAATCCCACGAATTCCAGATGTGCGAACGGGGCGATGCTCGTCGCCAGCGACAACAGGCCCGTTTCGGCAACTCCGCTCTTGGTGTCCTCGTCGCCCAGGCGCACTTCGATCAGCACCGGCAGACACTTCCCTTCCGCGTCGGCCGCGGCGTGGAGTTTTTTCCCGAGCGCCAGATCGTCCAGCGAATCCACGCGACGAAAAATGTGCGCGGCGCGACGGGCCTTGTTGCTCTGCAAGTGGCCGATCAGATGCCACGTCGCATCGAGGTCCGCCACCTTCGGTTGCTTCGACTCCCACTCCTGCACGCGATTTTCGCCGAAGTGCCGCAACCCAGCTTCATAAGCCGCCACGATGGCTTCGGCCGAATGAGTCTTCGACACCGCCACCACGGTGATTTCATCCGCGCGGCGTCCACAGCGCGCAGTAGCACTTGCGATGCGCGCTTGAATTTGCGCCCAGTTCGCGGCGATCACCGCAGATGGATTCGTCATCGTCGCGATTCTAACACGCGAAAACCAGTCTCTCAGGTCTAGTCGCGCGCCCCGGCTGCTGAACCGCCTCCCTGTGCTAGACTGGGTTTCAAATCAATGCCTACCCGCGGCAAATTCATCGTGCTCGAAGGAATTGACGGCTCGGGGAAACGCACGCAGCTGGAAATGATCGCGCGCGTGTTCTCATCACGCGGCATCGAGTTCACGCAAGTGAGCTTCCCACGCTACGACGGATTTTTCGGCAAGCTGGTGGCGCGTTTCCTCAACGGCGAGTTCGGCCCGCTGGAATCCGTTGATCCGCATCTTTCCGCGTTGCTCTACGCGGAAGACCGCCGCGAATCGCGTCCGGCGCTGGAATCGGACCTCGCGGCGGGTAAAGCACTGCTCGCGGACCGTTACATCGCGTCGAACATGGCGCATCAGGGCGCCCGCGTATCGCCCGCAAAGCGCCGCGAATTTCTAGCATGGCTCAAAGAGCTCGAATATCAGGCGTACACGCTGCCGGTCGAAGACCTGGTGATCTACTTGCGCGTGCCCGCTGAAGAAGCGCACCGCCTGGTGGGAGAAAAAGCGCAGCGCCAGTACACCGAACTGCGCCGCGACCTGCAGGAAGCGGATCTGCAACATCTGCGCGCGGCTTCGGATGTGTACGACGAGCTAGCGCGCCAACCCGACTGGGTGAAAATCGAATGTTACGACGAGCAGGCCCGAGCCCTGCGCCATCCGGACGAAATTCATAAGGAGATTTTGGCGGCGATCGAAGCGCGTGTGTTCCCCGCGTTGCACGCCAGCCGCTGATCCCATGGGCTTCAACGAATTTCTCGGCAACGAACGCATCGTCACCGCCCTGCGTGGGATGTTGCGGCGCGATCGCGCGCCCGGCGCACTGCTCTTCACCGGGCCGCGCGGGATTGGCAAATACACGCTCGCGCGCATGTTCGCGCAGGCCGCGAATTGCGAGCGCATACAGGATGATTTCTGCGGCGAGTGCGAATCGTGCAAGCGCATGGCCCCGCTAACCGATCCCGCGGCGCTGGTGGCGGCCGGCCTAACAGAACGCGGCGAATCCGCAGATGCCGCAATGGTCGAGCGCATGCCGCTGATCATCGAAACGCATCCCGATGTGTGGCTGCTGGTGCCGGATCCAGTGCGACGCCTCGCCCCCGTCGCGCGCCCGATGATTCGCGTTGGCCAGCTGCGTGCGGCACAACGCGCCGCGTATTTTAAACCGCAGGGGCGCCGGCGCATTTTCATTCTGGAGGGCGCGCACACCATGCGCTGGAACGACGCCGACTTGTTTCTGAAAATCCTGGAAGAGCCGCCGGAAAGCGCGACGCTGATTCTGCTCGCGCCTACTCCCGATTCCGTGCTGCAAACCATACGCTCGCGCTGCCTGCAATTCCACTTCGCGCCCGTTGCCGTCGAGCAAATCGAAGAGTTTCTCGACGCACGCACCGAGGCCAAAGCGCCGGAACGCAAACTCGCGGCGCAACTTTCCAGCGGCAGCCCGGGCATGGCTCTCGCGCTGGACCTGGAAGAATCCGCGCGCCTGCGCCGCAGCGTTCTGAGCCTGCTGGAAAAAACCATCAACGGCGGAAAGGCCGCGGAAATTTTTGCCGCCACAGCGCAGCTCGCCAAACAGGAAAAGGAATCGTTTGAAAATATCCTGACGCTGTTCTATAGTCTGCTCACAGACCTTCTTGAACTTTCCCAAGGTCCGAAGAGCAGTCTCGCGCGAAATCCCGATTTACGCCGTGAGCTGGAAGCACTCAGCAGAAAAATAGATTTCGCGTGGGTCTCGCGGGCTACGCAAGGGTTGGATCGCCTGGAAAACCGGCTTAAACGGAATATCAGCCGCCAGTTGGGGCTGGACGCACTTCTTCTTTCGTTAAGCACACGCTAGGGCGGCTGCACGATTTCTTGTTTTTTTGCAAAATGACTGCAACCTAAAACCTTTTTCCACAGTCATATCATGAAGTGGCAACTGGAAGGAGCATCCATGGTAAATCGTAAGCTTTTTCGTCCTACTCTTACTGACGTGAAGGAACAATTCCCAGCCCGTCCTATTCAAGCCGTCCCTGCGCAAGGAACGCAGCGCAAGAAGCCCGCGCCACCCGAACAAACTCACGCGGAAAATTTTTATTACGTGAAGCAGATGCAATCGCGGACTCCTGTGGCCGTGGTACTCACCGATGGCGAAATCCTGCGCGGCAGCGTGGAATGGTACGACCGGGATTGCATCAAGCTGACTCGTTACGGTAGCCCCAACCTGCTCGTTTACAAGCACTGCATCAAGTATCTTTATAAAGAGGGTGAAGACGCAGCGCAGGGCGGCGTGAACGGATCGAACGGCAGCAACGGTTCCGGCGGTTCGGACAGCTCGGACGAATAACAGTTTTTTCGTGAAAGCTAATTTGCAATCTGGCGCGCATCGGGACGCCGCTTGCCGTCTCGTGTGTGCGCTACGCGGGCCTCTTCTTGCGGTTCTTCCGGAAGGGTCCCACAAAAAATGTCATTAGAGCTTTGCCCACGAGGCGCTGCGCGTCGTCGGTAATATCGCAATCCACCACGGCAACGTGCCGCCCGATGCGCACCACGATTGCTTCGGCGGTGACGCTGCCTCCCTCGACTGCTTCCAGATAGTTAATTTTCATCTCGATGGTCGCAACGCGCGTGCCGCGCGGACACGACATATATGTCGCGAGGCCTCCCGCCGTATCCGCCAGAGCGGCCAGCACGCCGCCATGGACCACCCCGTGTACTTGCAAGTGTTTTTTACCGACGCGCATGCGCAGCACGACTTTGCCGCGCTCTGCCACGACCAGCGCAAATCCAAAATGTTTGGTCGTTGCGTTTTCACGCAAGCGCCAGCGCATTTCTTCGGCGGCCAGGCGCTCTAAGGATTTGGATTTGAGCGATTGAGATCGAGATTGCGCCATATCAATATGCCGTCAGGCCTCCATCGAGTGGAAACGACACACCGGTAACCCACGACGCATCTTCCGAAGCCAAATACACAGCCATCATAGCCACGTCTTCCGGCTTGCCCAGCCTTCCGATGGGAATTTCCGCGATGCGTTTTTGGATTTCGGCCACCGCATTCGGCGTCTGTTGAATTGACTGCATCCCCAGTTCGGTTTCGACCAGCGTCGGACAAATGCAATTCACGCGGATTTTCTCGTGCGCGTGGTCCAGCGCCATCGCGCGCGTCAGGCCGGAGACTCCCGCCTTCGCCGCACAGTACGCCGCGCGATCTTTGCGCGCCACGAGGCCCAGAACCGAGCCTATATTGATGATTGAGCCGCCGCCAGCCCTGCGCAGCGGGACGAGCGCCGCCCTGGAAACGAAAAACGTTCCGGTCAAGTTCGCGGCGAGCACCCGGTCCCAATCGGCATCGGATGTGCGCTCCACCGTCGCCACCACCACCGCGCCCGCGTTGTTAACAATCGTATCGAGCCGCCCAAGATGCTTCTCCGCAGCTGCCAGCGCGCCTTCTACCGACGACCGCTGAGTAACATCGCACGAAATCGCGAGCGATTTGCCGCCACCCGCCGATACTACTGCAATTTCCGCAGCCACAGCTTCAAGCGGCTGCTTGCGGCGGCCCACCACAGCCACCTGCGCGCCCTCCCGCGCGAACGCCAAGGCGCACGCCCGGCCGATACCGGATCCTCCGCCGGTAATAAACGCTACTTTGCCTGAAAGTCGCAGCATCGAGATGGCCTGTCGGCCCGTCTAATGTCAGACGGAAGGCGCGAATCTAGCATCCGGCCGCGCCCCGTGCAAGCCACGCCCAACGAACGGCTACGCTTGCTGCTCGCGAGGGATGACTGCTACAGTGATGGGAGGTCCCATGAAAATCGGAATCACTTGTTATCCCACGTACGGCGGCTCCGGAGTCGTAGCTACCGAGCTGGGCATCGAGCTCGCGGCGCGCGGCCATGAGATTCATTTCATCAGCTATGCGATGCCCATCCGGCTGAGCTCCTCGCATGAACGCATCCACTTCCACGAAGTGGAGGTGACCTCCTATCCGCTTTTCGACCACCCGCCCTATACCCTGGCGCTCGCGACCAAAATGCTGGAAGTGGCGGAACAGGCGCAGCTGGATTTGCTGCACGTGCATTACGCCATTCCGCATTCCGTGAGCGCCCTGCTGGCTCGCATGATGGCCACGCCGAAAAAGCTGCCGTTCATCACCACGTTGCACGGCACGGACATCACCCTGGTCGGCAGCGACCGCAGCTATTTGCCCATCACACGGTTTTCGATCGAGCAGAGCGATGGCGTGACCTCCATCTCCAACTACCTGCGCGAACGCACCATTCGCGAATTCGAAATCAAGCGCCCCATCGAGGTGATCCCCAACTTCGTGAATTGCGACCAGTACATGCGCTGCGCGGACCAATCTGGCCGCCAGCAGTGGGCCAAGCATAACGAGCCCATCCTGATGCACCTTTCGAATTTCCGCCCGGTGAAACGCATCACCGACGTGGTGGAGATCTTCGCGCTGGTGCGCGAAAAAATTCCCGCGAAGCTGGTGATGATGGGCGACGGGCCAGATCGCGGCGCGGCGGAATACATCGTGCGGAAAAAGGATCTATCGAAGGACGTGTTCTTCATGGGCAAGCAGGACAACGTCCAGGAAAAACTCGGCCTCGCTGATTTGTTCCTGCTGCCCAGCGAAGAGGAATCATTTGGACTGGCGGCGCTGGAAGCGATGGCCTGCGAAGTGCCGGTAATCGCGACGAACGTTGGCGGCGTGCCGGAAGTAGTGACCGACGGCGTAGACGGCTACCTGATCTCGCCGCACGACGTGGAAACCGGCGCCGAACGCGCGCTGGAGATTCTTACCTGGCCCGACCGCGGACGCAGCATGGGCCGCAAAGCGCGCGTGAACGCCCGGGCAAAATATTGCGCGAACGACGTGATTCCGATGTACGAGGCTTACTACAGGGCGGTGTTGCAGGCCGCACAACCAGCCGCCGACGCTCTCAACGGTAACGCCGTCAACGCGACCACCATCAACGATCGATAAACGGCACGACCTGTAAGGACTGCAGAACCGTATTGATGTCGTTCTGCGAGATCTTGCCGGATGCTCCTCCCGCAGTCGTAAGAATAAACCGGAACTGGTGATCGCGATCATCGAAGGCCCGCACCGCCACCGGAACGTTCTTGCCTGGATCGCCGAACTGAAAGCCTTTCGCGTTGCTCCAAGCGAAAGAATAAAATTGGCCATCGCACTGCAGATCCAGGCCGAAGGAAAGCTTCCACAGCAGCAGCACGTTGATTCTCATCGCGTCGCGCGGATTCATCAGCGGGGATTGCTGCAGCGGTGCGGCCGCATACACCGCCTGATACATTTCGAAATTCGTATTCAGAGGCTTATCGGCAAAGACGTCCGCGAATCTCTGGTATTCGGTGGGGTTGGAAGCCTTCAGCGTGCGCATGGTGTCCACTTGCGAGTCCGGATCGAAAAAAACGATCACCGGACCGGAATCGTAGTGGAACTCGGTGTAAGTGAGCGATGGCTTCACCGTGGGATTGCCCGGCCAAGGGGAATTGAATTCGTAGTTGTAGGCCTTCACCTGCGCAGGCTGCGCGGGCTTCGCCGGCTTGGCGGTCGTGGCCATCATCGCCATTGGTGGCGCGTCCGCAGCGGACTGCGCCAAGGCCTGCGGAACATTCTCGAGCCAGGGACTATCGGAGTTCCAAAGTTTCCCTTCGATCCAGGTCAGCGTCTGCAAACCGTATTTCACGGTGAAGCCCGCCACCAGGAACACCACTATCAGCAATATGATTGCAGGCCGCGCGCTGCTTTTATCCTGGTCGTCGATCATTCCACCTGTTCGCTAAAGGGGATTTTGGCCTCGCCATTCTACGCTATCCGCCGGGTCCCGCAAAGTTTACAGGTACCGCGACGCGAAGGGCCGCGCCGTCAACGCTCCCCAGTACGATGATAGTCGCCCGCAGTGCGGTTGTGTCATCTTTACTCCGGCTCAGCGCAGCGCAAGATTGGTTTCCTTGTTGCCCGGCTACGGCCAGCAGATCAGAGATTACAACCCGGCGAAAGGTTCGGCGGTGGCCAGCTCCGGAATCTCGATGTGAATTTGCGTGCCTTGGCCTTCCTGGCTGCGGATATCCATCTTGAATTGATCGCCGTAGAGCAGGCGCAGGCGCTCGTGCACGTTGCTGATGCCGATTCCTCCGCCGTACACCGCGGCCAGGCGTTCGGACGAAATTCCCATGCCGTTGTCTTCGATTTCGATTAGCAGGCGGCCGTTGGACTGGCGCGTGCGCAGGTGAATCTGTCCGCCTTCCAGGCGCGGCGCAAGGCCATGCTTGATGGAATTCTCCACCATGGGCTGCAGCAGCATGCTGGGCACGAAAGTCTCCAGAGTTTCGTCGTCAATTTCCTTGAAAATTTGCAGCTTGTCGCGCCCGAAGCGAATCACTTCGATATCCAGATAATCGTCAATGAATTCGAGTTCTTCGCGTAGCGGCACGAACGTCTCGTGCTTGCGCAACAGCCGCCGCAAAATATTCGAGAGCTTCAACACGACGCCGCGCGCCATGTCCGGATCGAAGCGAATCAGCGAAGACACGGTGTTCAGCGTGTTGAACAAAAAATGCGGATTGATCTGGCTAGTCAGCGCGTCCATGCGCGCTTTCAGCAGCAACTGCTGATTCTGCTCCAGGTTCATTTCGATGCGCGTGTTGTTCCAGATCTTGATGGCCGTCGCCACGCACATCATCGAAGTCATCACCACCAGCAGCGAGTAGCCCCAATTGGTAGGGCGATAAGCGTACAGCCACTTCTCCGGCACTCGGCCGAAGTCCGCGAACTCAATCTCCGCCACCGTCACGCCGACGCACGCAAACAACGGCAACATCGCCCAATTTCCCTTGCCGTAGCGAATTAATTTCCAGATCCACTCCGGCACGCTGAGAAAAAGAAACGGCCCGAAATGCCAGATGTCCTCTTTCTCCGGCATGGATTCCCGCACCATGCCGGCGATCAGCCCCACCAGCGCCGCGACCGGGCTGGAAAGCCATTCGTGATTGCCGAATGCAGGCAGGCTGATCAGCGATCCGCCCAGCAACCCGACGACCCGTCCGCCGATTAGGCCCATCAGGAACGAACCTTCCAGCGTCAAATCGAAAAAGCGGTAACCGCCCAGCAGCCGCAAGAACACGCCAATTGCCAGCGGCGGTGTGAGGAACAGCAGCAACATCACTTTTTGATCGGAATCGCGGATTTCAGTGAACAGCAAATTGCGGAACGAGCGGAAGCGCACCAGCAGCGCCGCGAGCGATGCCGCGAAGCCCACTTTCAGCACCAGCGCGAATATCAACTCTTGTGCGCCAAAAAATGTATTCATTTTGCTCGCGGAGCGCCGCCTGCGCAGCGCACCGACTAAGTTAGCCAAAGCAGACAGGGATGTAAAGGGACGCGAGCGTTCCGACCGCGCTCCGTGCGGGTCTGCGCCGCATGTCGGAACGCATATCGGGGCGCTTGACGGAGCCTGTTCCCGCGACCGCGCGCAGTCAGGCCGATTTTGCGAACCCTGCTATAATTGGTCTTTGCCATGCCGCGCAGAAAACAAGCCGCGAAGTCCAGTAAAGCGCGCGTCGTCGCCGCTGCCAAGTTGCCCACGGGCTTCGGCTCCTTCCGCATTTTCGGCATCGAAGGAAGCAAGTCCGGAGAAGAGGCTGTAGCCATTCAGCACGGTAATCTGCAGGGCGCCGCGAACGGCACCTCACGCGCCGCCGCGAAATTGCCTGCGCGCAAAGCGCCGCTGGTGCGCGTCCACTCGCAATGCCTCACCGGAGACGTCTTCACCTCCGAACGCTGCGATTGCCGCGCGCAACTGGAATTTTCGCTCCGCAAAATCGCCAAGGAGCCTTCCGGCGTGCTGCTGTACCTGCCGCAGGAAGGCCGCGGCATCGGCTTGATCAATAAATTGAAAGCGTACGAGCTGCAGGACGCCGGCCTGGACACCGTCGAAGCCAATCGCCGCCTCGGTTTTGCCGATGACGCGCGCGACTACGAATTTGCTGCCGAAGCTCTAAAGGCGCTGGGCATTCGCGACGTGCGCTTGCTCTCGAATAATCCGGATAAGGTTGACCAACTCGAGCGCGCCGGCATTCGCGTCGTCGATCGCGTTCCCTGCCGCCCGCGCACCAGCAAACATTCCGCTGCTTACCTGCGCACCAAGAAAGACAAGCTCGGCCACCTGCTCGCCGGGCTGTAGCGCCGTTCCAGGCTCGCTTAAACCGCAAACATTTCCTTGACAAAATCCGCCGCTGCGCCAATATTAAACCATATGGTTAACTATTCAGGCACGCTGCTCGATTCCACTTTCGCGGCTCTCTCCAATGCTACCCGCCGCGGGATCCTCGCGCGCCTCGCACGGCAAGGCGAAATTTCCGTCAGTGAACTCGCCGCGCCGTACAAAATGTCGCTTCCCGCGGTGTCGAAGCACCTGCGCGTGCTGGAACACGCCGGCCTGGTCTCGCGACAGAAGGACGGCCGCATGCATCGTTGCCGGCTGCGCGCCGAGCCGATGAAAGACGCGGCGGCATGGATCGAGCACTACCGCCAGTTCTGGGACGTGCAACTCGATTCCCTGGCGCGATATCTGGAAGATTCCGCAAACCAAGACACCCGCAACAAGCACGGCAAGCAATCGGCGAAGCGACAGCGTCGCCGGCTTTGAGGAGGAGACACCATGACATCGGCAACTCCGGGCCCAACCGGCAAGCTGGAAGTCCGCCGCACCATCGCCGCGCCGCGCGAACGAGTGTTCGAAGCATTCGCGCGCCGGGAACAAATGGATCGCTGGATGTGCCGCGATGCGTCCAACCATATCATCAAATATCTGCAATTCGACTTCCGCGTTGGCGGAGGCTTCAGGCTGGATATACGCACACCGGACGGCGACATTTATATCCATCATTCCACCTACATTGAAATTAAGCGTCCGGAAAAAATTGCCTTCACCTGGAACCTCGAGCACACCGACGCTGGCGGCCACAAAGCAATGCTCCATGCCGAAGATACCATCGTCACCGTAGAATTGTTGGAACGCGGAAAATCGACAGAGGTCGTGCTAACTCACGATCTCGGCGCGACGTCCGCGAAGGAACGCGGCGATTACCAACAGGGCTGGACCGGCTGCCTGGAAAAACTTGCCGAAGCTGTGGAGAACTAGAAAGATCCAAAAATTCACAATCGAGACTGTAAGGAGGGAGCAATGCGCACGATCATCGTCATTTCGGCCGCGGGAATTTTGATGCTGGAAGCTATTGCCGCCCGGGTTGGTTCACAACCGGCGCCCGCGAACGCATTTGACCGGCTGAAAACGCTAGTGGGCGAATGGGACGGCACGGACCACACAGGCAGGCATGTCGAGGACACGATCCGCCCGGTTTCGGATAACACTGCGCTGGAAGAGACTTTTCAGAGCGACAAAAACAATCAAATGGTGATGATGTACACGCCGGACGGAAATCGCCTAGCGTTGACGCATTATCGTTCGCAGGGCAATCAGCCCCACCTGGAGACTCCCGCCGTGACGGCGAGTTCCAGTGAGTTCGCGTTCGCCTTCACCGGCGCCGCGAATCTGGCCAGCAACGACGATATGCACATGCACGGCATGACGCTGAAGATCGAGGATAACGATCACTTCACCGAGACCTGGACGTTAATGGCCAAGCGAAAGGAACAGACCGAAACGTTTCACCTCACGCGCAAGAAATAGCAGCGCGCGGCCCCAGGCGACGGGCTCTCCGCGGCACAAACCACTAGCGGTTCGTTCGCCATTTTGCATATGCTTCTCGCGCGAAACACACTTTCGATGCGAGGGCTGTACGCTATGAGCCAACCCAGCTCAGCGGACGTCGCCATGGCGTTCGTCGCCAAGATCAATGCGCACGACGTGGACGGCCTGGTCGCGCTGATGACGCCCGACCATCTGTTCGTGGACGCTCTCGACCATTCGTTTCGCGGCGCCGAACAGATGCGCCAGGGCTGGAAGTTCTATTTCGACATGTTCCCTGACTACGCCATTGAAGTGACCGACGAATTCGATCGCGGCGGCATGGTAGCCATGTTCGGAAAAGCGCGCGGCACATTTGCCGTCAATGGCAAGCTGGCGCGAGAAAATTTCTGGGAGATTCCAGCGGCGTGGAAAGCGGTAGTGAAAGATGGACGCATTGCCGAATGGCGCGTCTATTGCGACAACGATCCAGCGCGAAAAATCATCGCGGCTAACGCGCCCGCCGCCGGTGCCCCAACAAACCCGAACCGCTAGCCGCCGCCCACAAAGTGCACAATCTCGAAACTGTCGTTCGGCTGCACCTGCGTCTGGTTCCAATCCGAGCGCGGCAAGATATTCAGATTGCGTTCGATGGCCACGCGCTCGCGCGGCATTCCCAGATGTTCCAGCAGGGCCGATACCGCGATGCCATCAGGCACCTCGCGGCGCTCTCCATTGATTGTCACCATCATTGCCCGGCGCCAGCCGTGGGATTCTGCGCGCGCGTTCTCATCGCAAAACGGATCTCATCCTTTCCAGTGTCGGCCTGCGCCTGAATCACCAAAGTCAGGTCGCCCTTGCCAAGCGGCGGCAGCGGAAAATGAATGTGCACGCGCCCCTGATCGTCGCAGGTGCCGGAATGGGTGCCGTCGGCCAGCGCGCCTTCGATTACGGCTTTCACAGCGGCGCCAGGTTGCGGCTGCCGATCGGCCTTCCGCGAAACTTCCAGCTCCAGCGAAACTTTCCCCGCCGAAAGCCACGACCCGGGATTCAACAACTGCACCTGAATGCCGGTCGGACGGCTGACCTGCGTAGCCGCTTCCGCCGAAGCGATTTCGGCATCCAAAGCGCCGGAGCGCAGGGCTTCAATGACCGCGCGATGCTGCTCTTCCACGCGGCGGCGCAATTCTTTCGCGCTAAAAGGCGCAGCGTCCGGGCCCTGCTCGTAATTCGACGCGCGGCGGTGCAGAATTCGCCCCTGCTGATATACAACGGTATCAATGATGGGATGATGCGGCCCGCGATCTTCGGTCTGCACGTGGAAGACGTGCTCTCCCACCTTGACGTCCGTATTGAATCCAGAGCTCATTGCGCTTGATTCCCCGCGCTCGCCACGCAGTCGAACGGGACAAAATAAAATCGCAGTAATACAGAGTTCAATTGACCGGCTGCTCTCGGGTCGTTATTATAACAGCGCCACGAAAATGAACAGCAACTACCTCGACAACTATGGCCCGCTGTTGCTGATGTTTATACTCTCCTGCGGACTGGCAGGAGCGCTGGTCATCGCGTCCGCCATCATCGGCAAGCACAAGCGCTCGCGCGAAAAGGACCAGCCGTACGAGTGCGGCATGCGGCCCACCGGCGACGCCCGCCAGCCCATTTCCGTGCAATTTTACATGGTCGGCCTGCTCTTTATTCTGTTCGACATCGAAGCGATTTTTCTTTACCCCTGGGCACTGATTTACAGCGACCTGAAAGTCTTCGGCTTTGTAGAGATGCTGCTTTACATTATAATTCTGCTGGCCGGTTACATATTCCTCTGGAAGAAGGGCGCGCTCGACTGGACTCATTAATCTGCCGCCCTCGGGAACCGAACTCATAGTGGAACCGCAGGAAAC
>Ga0209274_10000821_pt1 | contig 16867 bp, 13 predicted proteins | sample HubBroMetageREF1_FD_188343 | JGI IMG/M metagenome (GOLD analysis project Ga0209274, IMG submission 188343) | Reference soil microbial communities from the Hubbard Brook experimental Forest, New Hampshire, USA - Hubbard Brook CCASE Soil... | ecosystem: Environmental > Terrestrial > Soil >...
CATTCGTGGGGCCGGGCACCGCGCAAACATTGGCGCCGGCGGGCATGATGTACCAGTCGGCCTGCAAGCCCACGCCGAGCCACACCCGATGGAACAGCGATGCGCTCGCCACGCATTTGCCGTTCTTGCACTTGTTGCTGTCGCATTCGTCGCTCGATTCGCAGTCTTCTCCCTCGCTCTTCTTCGAGACGCATTTGCCGTCCGAGCACGAGCCGCTCTGGCACTCGGCCTCGGAGTCGCAGCTCTCGCCGGCCTCTTTCAGCTCCGCACACTTGCCGTCGCTGCACGAACCCGCCTCGCACTCGATGCCCTTCGTACAGGCAGCGCCCGGAGCCTTTTTGCCGCTCTTGCAACCGGGGAAATCGGGAGGGCACTCCGCGCCCGCCTTGTCCTCGCACTGGACCGGAGCGGGCTCACCCGGCAAGCCCGGAGGCGCGCCGGCAATCTGAGCGTTGACCGGCACCGTGATGGGCTTGGTGCGGCTCCCCGAAGCCGCTACGGGCTCGTTCTGCGCGTTGATCCCTTGCAAGTAGTATTGCATCGGGCCCTGCGCGACGTCGGCGCACGGGATCTGACCGCCAAATCCGTGGTCGAGCTTTCGGAGCTCGATGCTCCTCCACTCGGTCATTCCGAAGCCTTTGTATTTCGCGATGACGTGGACCAGCTCCTCCGTCCCAGAATATTCGGCATAGATGGCCAGGGGCGTGCGAACCAGGGCCTCCGCGAGAGCCGTGTGAGCGAAGTCGCCGCCTGCCGCGGTCGGCGGCGCCGGAGGGGGCTCGACCGGGGACGCGGTCGGCGCCGGCGGGGGCGGGGAAGCCACGCTCTTCTTGGCATCCGCCCAGAGGGCGGCCAGCTGCGGACTCTTGTAGGCAGGATCGAGATCCAGCGTGCTGTCGAGGGCTAACGACTGAGTGAAACTCAGCTTTCCCTCGTCGATCGTGCCACCGAGGATCTGCATGGATCCGAGATCGCGGAGGATCGCGGCCTTCACGGCAGGCTTGCAGCCGTCGGCACCGCATCGGAGCGCCGCTGCCTTCAGGTTCTTGACCGCCGCCGCATAATCGACGTTCAAGTAGTCTTCCTCGATCGCCTTCTTCTGAAGGGCCTGGGCTTCCTTCTCGGCCTTTGGATCGGCCGCGAGGGCCGGCCAGGAAGCCACGCCCCACGTAACCATAACTGCGATTGCCAGGACTAGACGGCGCACATGGGCGGCAAGAGCGGAGCTTTGCACTTTCGGATCCTCAGCGAACGCGAGCATAGAGCAGGTCCTGTCTCGGGTGAGGAGGAATTCGAGCCCTTGACGCGAGCGGATGCACGTGGCCTCACGCTCGGCGTTGCCAAGCGGCAGGTCTCGCCGCGGCCTACAGACGGCGAAAGACTCCTACGACCACGCCGAGCAGCATCGTCGGCTTGAAATCGGCCGCGCGCACGTAGATGGGTGCCATGTTCTTATTCGCCGGCTGAAAGCGAACGTGGTCCTTTTCCGGGAAGTAGTATTTGACCGTGGCCTCGTCTCCTACGAGCGCCACGACAACCTCGCCCCGGTTCGCCGTCAGCTGCTTCTTCACGAATATGTAGTCGCCATTCAGGATGCCGGCGTCGATCATCGAATCGCCGTGAACCTTGAGCCCGAAGACGTCGCGGCCCCCGCTGACCAGGGCGCGATCGATGCGCACCGTATCGATGATCTGCTCCTCCGCAAGCAGCGGCAAACCCGCTGCGACACGGCCCAGCACTTGCACCTCGACCAAGTCGACGTCGTTGGCAGGCTCGACAGCGTGGGCATCGGCGAACGGCTGCGGCGAAAGGTCGGTCGGGCGCAGAGCCCGCGACTTCATGTCCTCCCGCGTCAAGTATCCCTTGCGCTCCAGCGCGCGAAGGTGGTCGTTCACCCCATTGGTGGACCGGATCCCCATCCGGGCCCCGATCTCTCGAAGGGTCGGCGGGTAGCCGCGGTCGTGAATCGACTCGCGAATGAAGTCGAGCACCATTTGCTGCCGCTGGGTCAGGCCTTGCATCGTTCGCGCAGGGTACTGAACGCGCGTTCTATCGTCAAGAAAGTGGGCAGCGCGCTCCGTACGACGGGTCAGAACTTGCCACTCGTCGTCAGGAACGTGAGCTTCTCGTTGGTCTCTCGTAGGCGCGAGGAAAGGATCCTCACGCAGTTCCAGAGGACCTCATAGGCAAGGTCTTTGTGGATGAAGAGGAGCTCGTCGAAGGCTTCTTTGGAAATGACGAGCAAGCGGCACCGTTCGTGGACGCGCGCATCGGCTGACCGGGGCGCCTCGTCGATGAGCGACATTTCACCAAACACCTCGCCGGGGCCCAGAACGGCGAGCGCCTCTTCGCCCATCCCGGCGACTTCCCGCGAGATGCGAACCCGGCCCTCGAGCAAGATGAACAGTTTGTCGCCCACGTCGCCATACTGAAATAGCTTCGTCCCCGTCGCGTGAGACTCTTCGGTGGTCGCGTTCGCGATCAGCGAAAGCGCCTCACCGGTGAGGCCCTCGAAGAATGGAACGCGCGCGAGCTGAGCCTCACGCTCGGTGTGCGGTGCGTCGGGCGGGGCCGGTACGTTGCTCGCTGTCACGACGGGGTCGCAGCCTACGACAGGCCGAAGCCCACGCCCAGTACGACGTCAGGGGATCGCCGCTGCGGCGCTCAACCATCGCTCGGCGTCGAGGGCGGCCATGCACCCACTTCCGGCCGCCGTGACGGCTTGGCGGTAAGTAAAATCCTGAACATCGCCGCACGCGAAGACACCCGGCACGTTCGTGAGCGTGCTGCCGGGCTTTGTCCTGAGGTAGCCGTTGTCGTGGAGCTCGAGCTGGCCCCGGAAGAGATCCGTGTTGGGAGTGTGCCCGATGGCCACGAAAAACCCGGTACACTCGAGGGCGATTTCCTCCCTTGCACCGACGACTTTGCGCAAACGAACGCCCGTCACCTGCCCGCGCGCGACGTCGAGGATTTCTTCGACGACCGCTTCGTAGATGACCCGAATCTTGGGGTTCTTGAGGACCCGCTCCTGCATCGCCTGGCTGGCCCGAAAGCCCTCACGGCGATGGACCAACGTGACGCTCTTGCAGAGCCCCGAGAGATACGTGGCCTCTTCCATGGCGGTGTCTCCGCCGCCCACGACCACGACGTCTTGGTGCCGAAAAAAGGCCCCGTCGCACACGGCGCACGCGCTCACACCTCGACCTTGAAGAGCCGTTTCGCTCTCGAGCCCCAACCACTTGGCCTGAGCGCCTGTCGCGACGATGACGCTCCTCGCTTGGTAAAGCGTCATCTCATCGCCGACCCATATTGAAAACGGCCTGCGACTGAGGTCGACCTTCATGGCATCGTCGGTGACGACCTCCACCCCCTGCGCGAGCGACTGGTCGCGGAAGGCCTTCATGAGATTTGGCCCGGTGATCTTTTCAGGAAATCCTGGGTAGTTTTCCACATCGTTCGTGATCATCAGCTGCCCGCCGGGGATCCCGCCGCGCGCCAACCCTTCCAGCATGAGGGGCGAAAGGTTCGCTCGCGCCGCGTAGATGGCCGCGGTGTGGCCCGCGGGACCGGAACCGATGACGATGACTTCTCTGACGTCGGAGTGGCTCATTGGTTTTCGCCGCGGTCGCTACTCGCGAACGGGGGTTGCCTTGAGCGATGCGCGCCCCTCTTTAATGTACACACTGAAGCGCACGCGCCGGCAGGCGTACCTCTTGGTGAGCTCGTCACGATTCTGCGCGAGCTTCATCGAGAACTTGTCGTACGTCAGGCCGTCGGTCTGCTCGCCGCATAGCCGTTTCGTCCGCACGAACTCCTCGTATACCAACGCCCACTCGCTGGCCTCTTCGAGTGCGGCACGAGCGTCACCGGTCGCCTCGGCCATTACGTCCGCGGGGACGGCGCCGACCATCGTTGCGTCGTCGTCGTCGGCAAGCGGCGGGGGAGTGAATGCAGCGGGACGCGTTACGGGGACAGGAGCCGCGGCCCGCGGCGCTGGTTGCGCGACGGCCGGAGGAGGCTGAACGGGGGGCGGCGCGACACCCGCCTTCGGGCTCGACTGCCGAGGTGCAGAAGGCGCCGGAGGGGTCGCCGGGGGCGGCGTGATTGCGGACCCCGCGTCGCCCGGAAAGGAAAAGGCGCTCATGGCCGGTTGCGCGGGCGCCGGACCGAGAATGGAATCGAGATCCGCCGGCTTGCGCGTCACGCCGCCCGCTTTCTCGATGGCTCGTTCGAGCCCATCGTTGATGCCTTGGGCCGCGAGCCGATACGAGCCTCGGAACCGCGCGACCTCGAGGGCATCCATCGAACCGCGTTTCAGAGCCTCGGCCTGGGCGAGCAGCTCGCGAAGCGGCCCTGAATGCTCCAAGAGCGTAAAACCGACGCCCAAGAGCGCGGCGAGAAGCACGACCCCGACCAGGACCGGCCACGGGACGTTCGCCTTGTCGATGTCGTCTGCGCCGCTCAGAAAACCCATCGGCCCGGCCAAGATCGCCCGGCCGCGAGCCACAGCGAACCCTCCGCCGACCGCCCATGCGTCTCCCGGAAGTCGCGCGTACATGGCGCCCAAGTCGTCGGCGAGCATTCGAGCGTCCGAGCGACCCCCGTCGCCGTACGCTTTGTCGTCGACGTTGCTGAGATCGGCGGCGACCACGTTGAGTTTTTCCGCGTCAAACCCCGTCACTCCAACGCCCGCGGCCACGCGCTTTCCCGCCGCATAGAAAGCAACGCTCGTGCGTGTTCGCTTCGCCAGGTCGTCGGCGAGCTTGGGGCTGACTTCCTTGAGCCCGACGATGGCCCCAGGGGGGCGTTGGGTCACGTCGTATTCGACCGGCCGCGCGACGACGAAATACATCTTGCTTCCAAGCACCCAGACGTCGTCGCGCAGCCAACCGTGAAGGGCGTCGTTGACGGCGGGATAGCCACCGAGCTCGAAGTCGTCGTTGCTGGCGATCGCGTCGAACCCGACCTCGGCCAACACCTCCCCCGCTCGATTGACCGCAAACAGGGCATCCGATCGAAGATCCGCAGGGATAGCGTCCGCGATCGCGCCGAGGGCCTTCTTGGCGTCCGCCCGGGGCTTCTCCGGGAGCTTGCCCTCCCGTGCGGCATTCCCGAGAGCAAGCGCTTGCTGCAGCGCGGGGTCCACACTCCCGACGAGCAGCGCGTCGAGCCGCCTTCGGGCGTCAATCTTGAGCGCCCATTCGACCGTTTGGCTGTCCGACGCCAATCCCTCTTTGAGCGCGAGAGTCGTCTGGCGGTTGTATTGACCGACCGCGACGTACACGACATAAAGCGCGACGGCGACGGCGGCGCCAAGAAGCACGTACCAAACGCGCGAGAGGATCATCACTTCGAATCACCGCCTCCCACCACCATCGGCTCCTTCATCTCGAAGCCGGCGGGGCCGAGGTGCACGCTCTCTTTGCCGACAGACTTGCCATCGAAGAAGGCTCTGAGCGTGTAGTCGCCAGGCGGTACGGCGATCGCGAAGACCCCCTCGTAGTCCGGAAGCGTGAACTCGAGCGCCAAAGGATCGATGACGACGTACATGACCACGCTCGGAAAGAGTTGGTCGCGAATGACGTGAACTCCGGGGGCCGCCGTCGACCACTCCCGCGAAGAACCCGGAGCCACGGGATTGGGCGCCCACGCGCCGTTGCCGACCTCGTAGAGGACATGCGCAAAGGGGTCGACGTTTTTGAAGCTCAAGCGCGACCCCGGGGCGAGCACGATCGTAGCGGGAGTCACGCGACCTCCGGTGACCTTGACCAAGACCGGCTCATGAGCGGGCGCAGCTCCTGCGCCCATGGCCACGATGCAAACGTCACGCGCGACGTTCGCCGAGAGCTTGCGAAACTCCTGCTTCACGGTAGGCGACGGCTCGCGCCATGTCGGACGACGCGAATCGTTCTTGTTCGCGTCGACGTAGACTTGCGGCAAGAGCTTGTCCCATCCAAGAACTTTCCCCTTGATCGAGGGGGGAGCGGACGTCGCGCGGCCTGCCGCCGCGGCGCTCGCAAGAGCGAGCGACAGCAGGGCAAGTGGCGCCAAGACCTGCGCTCTCCGACGGGCCCGCAATCGTCGCCTGGTTTCGCTCATTGGGGGGTGCAAACCGTAGCCGACCGCGAAAGGGGGTGTAAACGCCTTTCACGGAAAGGCCAGGCGAACGCAAAGTCGAGCACAGGTCAGAACGTTTGGGGTCGCGTGGGGGAGGCGCTAGCCGAGCGCGGGCAAGTCGATCAGAAAGCGCGTCCCGTGGCCGAACAGACTCTCGACCCGGATGGTGCCACCGTGATCTTCCACAATGTTTTTGGTGATCGAGAGCCCCAACCCGATCCCGTGGGTGCTCCTCTTGGTCGTAAAAAAGGGCGCGAAAACGTGGGGGAGGTTCTCGGGAGCAATTCCGCTGCCGTTATCCTCAACCGCCACGGCAATCCGGCCCCGAGCCCCCCCTTCGGCGCGCGTCGTCGTCAGGACGATTCGGCCGCCAGCCCGGGGTGCGGCCTGGCACGCGTTGGTCAGCAGGTTCACGAAGACCTGGACGATCTGTTCGCTCGTCGCGCGCACCATCGGGTCTTCGTCGAGATACTGCCGCTCGACGCCGACGCCGTTGGTGGACAGCACGTGCTCGCAGAACGCGACGGCCTGGTCGATGACGCTGTGCAATGCACAGGGGCCCCTCGCACCTCCGGAAGGGCGCGCATATCCGACGAGCTCGCGCGAAAGGCGAAGCATTCGATTGGCCGAATCACGCACTCGCCTGAGCCGCTCGACGTCGTCCTCCTCGTGTACGCTTCCCTCTTCGATGACCTTGCGTACGAGATACTCGGAATACGCGACGATGGAGGTCAGGGGATTGTTGAGCTCGTGAACGACCCCTGCGGCCAGCTCGCCGAACGTCGCGAGCTTGTCGATCTGGATCATCCGCTTGTCGAAGGCCTTGGCGTTGCGCTGGGCTCCAGAGGCCAGTGCAGATACGGCGCGCGCCTTCGGCAAGGCAAGCCCAAGAACCAACGCCGCGCGATCGAGCAATGCGACCGCGGGCGAGCCTTCCGGATCGAGGTCGTCGAGATCGGAACCCAAGTGCAACGTGGACCCGACGACACTGCCAGGCACCGCGGCGACGTACTCGAACTTCATCCCGGGAAACATTCTTGCGGGGTCGACGGACGATCGGCTATCGAGGCGCCCCGCCGGTAGCCGGGTGTAAACGAGCAGCCCGGCTGGCCCGGCGGCGCGCTCCGGCACGACGCACACTCCAACCGCGTGAGACGTGAGAATCCCCGAGACGCATTCCACCAGACCTTCCACGACCGCGCGCTCGCCGCGCTGAAGCGGCAAGTCCGCGGTGGCCACGAGAAGGCGGTCGAGCCAGCCGCGCGGCATCTGGCCCGACAAAAATGCGTGAGACGAAGAAACCTCCGTCTTGCTGATCGGCGGAGCCTCCGTTGGCCGCCGGGCCTTGGCTGCGGCAACTCCCGACCCTTGAGTGCGCTTGCGAATCGACATTCCTTGAATAGCCTCGCTGGCCTATTGCGACCTGAGAGGAGGAGGACTGTGCGCGCTGTCGTCGCGTGGCTCTTCGCGATTCACGCCGACGGTGTCCAACGTGTCGCCTGGACCCGCCGAGCGATCGAGGTCGAGTATGCGCGCGTGCCCTACGTACGACTTCGTTTCATATTTCGTGATTTTGCCGATCTTGCGCACGATCTCGGCCATTCGCTCCGCTTCGTTGAAGATAATCTCAGCCGCTGAATACGCGGCAGTTTCCGGCTCCAAGCGCCGCTTCAGCAGCTCGGCGTACCCCATGACGCTTGTCAGGGGCTGGTTGAGCTCGTGCGCCGCAGCACCCGCGAGCTCGGCGACGATCGCTTGGCGCTCTTGCGCGAGCAGTTGCTGCTGAGCCTGAGCGAGCCGCTGCTCCATGCGCACCTTTTCTCGTAGATCGGTGAAGATGCCGACGCTACCCACCGAAGTACCGCCCTCGTAGATGAGCGCCGCAGAGAGCGAAACCGGCACCGGCTCGCCGGTTGCATTGAGAAGCTCGGTGCGAAGACCCTGAACCCGACCGTCGCCCGTTCGCATCATGCGCATGATCTCACGCGCAACCCCGCTCGGATAAAGGGTGCTCACGTCGCGTCCCAGAAGCTCCGAGAGCGGGATCCCATAGACGCGTTCGGCAGCAGGATTGGCGAGCAAGATCCGCCCCCGGAGATCCGCGCTCACGATCGCGTCTACCGACGAGTCGATCATCCGCTGCAGGAAGTCTTTCGTCTTCAAGAGTTCGTGCTCGACGGCGCGTTCGGCAGTGACATCCCGGAACGTGCACAAAGTGACACCCTCTTCGCGAAGCACCGAGTTGAAGTTGACGCTCAGGATCGCCGTCTCGCCGGTCCCCCGGCGAACGTGGACGTCGACGTTCTGCGGGTAGTGCCCCTGCAAAAATCCCAAGCGAAGCTCGTGGGCGAGGCGCGTGGACTCGCCCGTGAACAGATCTCCCGCCCGGCGGCCGTGGAGGTCGGCCTCGCTGTAGCCCGTGATGGTGCGCGCCCGTGGATTCGAAAATAACAGGTGTCCGTCGGCGTCGAGGACGACGATTCCGTCTGCGGCGCTCTCGAAAAAATCGGCATAACGCTGCAGAGTGCTCAAGCGACGTTCGGCTTCGAAGCGAGCGACGGTAACTTGCTGGGTCTGATCGCGTAGCGATTGCATCACGCGCGCGTTTCGTAGCGCGATCGCCATGGCATTCGAAACCGTCTTGCAGAGATCGATCTCTCGATCGCCGAAGGTGAAGGCCTGCTTCGCTCGGAGAAAGAGCACGCCGATGGGGCGCGACTCGTAAAGAATGGGGAGAATCGCGAGCGAGCTGAATGGGCTCGAATGACCCTCGAGACGAACGATTTCCAGGAGCGGGTGAGTCGCGACGTCGGGAATGACCAACGGCTCACGGCTGGACAGCACTTGCTGGATCTCGGGATAATTGACGAGATCGATTGGCAGATCGCGCAATTGCTCGTCGTCGCTCGCCGCAACTACGTATCCGACGTCGCCCGCTTCGCGAACGACCACGATGCTCACGCGGTCGACCCGCGCGACCTCGGCGATCCGTTGCACGACGGTAAAAAGGATCCCCCGAAAATCGAGGTTGCTCGCGAGCGCGCGTGTCAGCTCGAGAACGAACCGAGCATCGTGTTCCTTTCGCGCAAGCGCCTCGACGAAACCGTGACTACGGAGCTGACCCCGAACGCGGGCGACGAGCTCGACGGGCTTGAAGGGCTTGCGCACGAAATCGTCGGCACCCGCCGCAAATGCTTTGGCGATCTCCTCGTCTGCTTCGAGGGCGGTCAGTACGAGAACGGGTAGGTCACGCGTCTCGGGTCGAGACCGGAGCGCGAGCAAGATCTGGTAGCCGTCCGGCGGCGGCATGACGAGATCGAGCAAAACAATCGAAGGTTTGACCTGTTCGATCTGCTCGAGCGCTTCGGCCCCCGAACCAACGGCCACGTACGGGAGCTCCGCATTGGCGAGCGCCTGAACGAGGGCATGTCGGCTGACGCTGTCGTCATCGACAACGAGGACGGGGCCTCCTGACACAGTTCGAAAAGTGTAGCCTCTTGCAGAAGCCCCGCCCAACGCAAAGTTTCGCCCGGGGACAAGGGGGGGTGTGCGCGCTACTCGAAAAGGTCGCCCTGCGGGGCCGGCGCGGCCCCTCCGCGCACCGGGGGGCTCCTCCCGAGCGCTTCATAGGCTTTGCGGTTGGCCACTCGGCCTCTCGGGGTGCGTCCCACGTACCCCTGCTGGATGAGGAATGGCTCCAGAACGTCTTCGAGAGTGTCTCGCGGCTCGGCAAGCGCCGCGGCCAGCGCGTCGACGCCGACCGGGCCGCCGTCGTAATGGTCGATGACCACTGTGAGATAGCGCCGATCCATCTCGTCGAGACCGGCCGCGTCGATCTCCAGGCGACGGCAGGCCTCCTGTACGCCCGCGAAGTCGACGCGCCCAGAGCCAAGCACCTCCGCGAAATCACGGACTCGCCGGAGAAGCCTGTTGGCGACGCGCGGCGTCCCACGCGAACGACGCGCCACCTCCAACGCAGCGTCGGGCTCCACCGGAATCTCGAGGAGCTTGGCGCTTCGCAGTACGATCTGGGCCAAGTCCTCGGGCGGGTAGAAATCGAGACGGATCACGTGACCGAAGCGCGAAAAGAGCGGGGCGGTGAGCAGCCCGGTCCGCGTCGTCGCGCCGACGAGCGTGAACGGTTGCAAAGGGATCTGGACGGCGCTCGCAAAAACCCCCTCCCCGCCGGTCATGACGTCGATGATCGAGTCGTCGAGCGCCGGGTAGAGACTTTCTTCCACGACGGGGTTGAGCCGGTGAATCTCGTCGACGAATAGGATGTCATTTCTCTTCAGCTTCGTCGTGAGAAGCGCAGCCAGCACTCCCTTGTGCTCGATGACCGGACCGCTCGTCGTCACGATGTCGACGCCCATCTCCTGCGCGAGGATGTACGCAATCGTCGTCTTGCCCAACCCTGGCGGCCCGCACAAGAGGAGGTGGTCGAGGGGCTCGCGCCGCCGACGCGCGGCCTCCACGAATACGCGGAGGTTGTCCTTGTGCTTGGTTTGCCCGATGTACTCGGCGAAAGTCCGCGGTCGCAGCGTTCGGTCGAAGTGGGCGTCGTCGCCGCGCCTGGCCGCGTCGATCGCGCGGGGGGAGTCGGCTGAGGCTTCATCGGGCCTGGGCATCCCGGGCCACGTTAGCGCGGGAGGCGGACGTTGGGTTAGAGCTGCGCCAGATAGTCTCCGATCGCCGGCAGCGGGAGAACGTGCGACGCAACGCCCGCTCGCACGGCTGCCCCCGGCATTCCATTCACGACCGCTGTCTCTTGGGACTCGGCCAGCACGACGCCGCCGGCTCCCCGTATCGCCCGCCCACCCTCTACGCCGTCGTCGCCCATCCCAGTCAGAATGACCCCCACGCAAGGGGAAGCCAGCTTCGCGGCACTCTTGAAGAGTCGGTCGGCGCTCGGGACGTAGCGGTCTCCGGGAGCGGCCGGCCCGACGTGCAACGCGAGCTCCGAGCCCACGTGCGTGAGGTCCATGCACTTACGCCCCGGACAGACGTAGCCCTTGGCGGGACCGAGACGGTCGCCGTCGGTGGCTTCGACGGTGCGCACGGCCCCACGCTTGTCGAGTCGCTCGGCAAACGTCCGGGTGAACTTGTCGGGCATGTGCTGCGCGACCAGGAATGCTGCCGTCGTGGTCGGCGGAATGCGCCCGAAAATATGCAGCAACGCGCTCGGACCACCGGTCGAGCTCGCGATCACGACCACGCACTTCGGAGCCCGATAGCTCGTCGCGACGGCCGCGGCGGATTCGAAGCCGGCGGGGCGGCCTTCGGATCCGAACGACCCGCTGGCCGGGCGCCGCACCAACGACGTCGGAACGAACGACGGATGCAGCGAGCGGACGAGAAGGACCTTTTTCAGGATCTCTTCCCGGACGTCGGTGAAATCGGGGCCCACCCGGTCCGGCTTGGGGACGAAGTCGAGGGCTCCGAATTCGAGCGCCTTGAAGACGTTCTCGCGCTGAGCGTAGCTGCTGACCACGATCACGGGCGTCGGCGCCTTCGCCATCAAAATGCGCAAGAACGTGAACCCGTCCATGCGCGGCATCTCGAGATCCAGCGTGATGACGTCGGGTTTGAGCAACGTGACGAGCTTGAGGGCCTCTTCTCCGTCGCCCGCCTTGCCCACGACGTCCACGTCGGGATGCCCGGCAAATACGTCGGCGATGTTACGGCGATTGTAGGCCGAGTCGTCGACGACAAGCAGCCGAATGGGCTTGGATGCGCTAAGCGTCACGTCAAGGGGTCCGTGATTTTGGCCGCACCGTGAGCCGCTGCCGGCTTTCGGTACACCAGATCGTCCTTCAAGTGCAACAGTTCGAAAGCCGTCGAAACGTTCAAGAGAGACTCCGAGTGGCCCAAGAGCAGCACCCCTCCTGGGTTCAAGCGATCATAGAGCACTTCGATGGCAGTCTTTCGAGCGCGAGCGTCGAAGTAAATCAGCACGTTCCGGCAAAAAATGGCGTCGGCTTTCCCGAGCGCCTTCGAGCGTTCTTCGTCGAGCAGGTTCATCTTACCGAAACGGCAGAGATGCCGAATGCTTTCGGTGACTCGCCACCCGTCGGGCTCCGCGACGAAGCAGGACCGCCGCACTTCGTCCGAAGTCGCCCGAAAGCTGCTCTCTCTATAGACGCCACGACGCGCGGCAGCCACGCACCGACGCGAAATGTCCCAGCCATAGATCCGAACGTCCCAGAGAGCCGCCGCGTCCGTCGATGGATCTTCCGGAAAGGCCGACAGAGGCGGGCTTGGCGGCATCCTGCGTCGAGGAAAGAACAGCCCTGATTGGTGAATGAGGATCGCGATGGTGTACGCCTCTTCTCCAGTCGAGCAGCCGGCGCTCCAGAAGGTCAGGCGCCTTTGCGCTCGACCTTGCGCCTGAAGCAACGGGAGGAGCTCCTGTTGAAAGCCGCGAAGCTGCCTTTCCTCGCGGAAGAAGTACGTTTCGTTCGTGGTCAGGAGGTCGACCGCCTCGTCCCATTCGTCGGCCGCGCGCGCGCCGAACCGCAAATAGTGGTGGTAGTCGGCAAACGTTTCGAGGTGAAGAACGATCAGCCGCTCGCGCAGACGACGCTCGAGAGCGAAGCGCGCCTCGACGCTGAGCTTGACGCCCGTCCGCGTCGCAAAAAGATCTCGAAGCATCCGGAACTCCTCCGGCTTCAACACGATGCCATCCCCCGGCGGAGACGGACTCACTACCCGCCCGCCTTGGATTCCTCGGAGAGACTCACCGGGGGCGGACGCAGACTCACGGCCTGCGCGATTGCCTCCCGCACCATGGGGTCGCTCTCCAGCTCGTAGCGAGCGCGAAGCAGCCCTTCGGCCGACGCGTTTTTCGCCTGCCCCAAGAGCTCGGCAGCCAACCGCCGAACCTCCCAGGAGGGATGATCGAGGCAAAGCCCGAGGCGGGCCAGGGCCCGTGCACCGGGACGCGCGCCCAGCATGGAAAGGGCGAGCTTGACGACCTCCCCTTCGGCGTGGTCCAGCGCGACGAAAAGCGCGTCCTCCATCGCCGCAGCCGAAGCGCGAGCCTGAGCCGAGGCCGGAAAGGCTTCGATGCGGCCGATGACCTCGACGGCGGCGCACGCGATCGCGGCATCCGGATGACCGATCATCGGACGCGCCGCGGCCAAAGCGCGATCGCGGTCCGCCTCACCGAGCGCACGGAGTGCCGTGGCGGCAAGTGCCGCATCACGCGTATCGGAGACGAGGGTGAGCAGAGGCTCCGGACGCCGGAGGCGGCCGAGCGCACGAACGGCCGCTAGCTTGACCTCCTGCTCTTCGTCCGCGAGCGCAAAGACGACTGCATCGGCGGCGGCCGGGCTGTCCGCCCGCGCCAGCGCATCGACGGCCGCTCGACGCACTTTTGGATCGTCGTGCGCGAGCGCCCGCTCGAGGCGCGCAACGTCATCGTCGTTCAAGGGATGCGTCGAGGCGATCGCTCCGAGCAAGACACACGCGAACGCGACGGGATCCTTGCCGGGTTTGGCGTCGCGCAAAAGCTCGCGCGCGGCATCGGCATGGCGCGCCGCCAGCTCGGCGGCCGAGTGGGTTGCGTTCGCGGCAACGCGTTCGTCGGCGTGCCCCACAAGCTTGGAGACGCGGCGGAGATCGGTCGCGTCGCCCAGCGGGCCGAGGGCCCCGACAGCACACGCAATGACTTCCGCCCCGGGGCCCTTGAGCGCTTCGCGCAGGGCAGGACGGAGATCGTCGAGGTCGGCGCCGTCGAGCGATGCCGCGAGTGCGAGAGCAGCGGCGCGGACGGGCGGCTTGGAGTGGCGGGCGACCGACAGGAGGGCCTTGACCACCTGGGGCCCGAATAGACGCAGAGCGTGATCGGCACGCTCTGCGACGTCATCGTCACCCAACGCCTCCACGAGACTCGCGACATCTTGTGCGTCGCGAAGCAGCCCAAGTACGAGCAGCGCCCCCCCGCGAGCACGGGAATCCTCGGCGCCGCGAGCCGCACGGCGGACATTGTCCCGACCCGCGCCCTTGCCGTCGAGGGCCGCTCGCGCACATTGAATGAGCCCGTCGTCGCCCAGAGACACTTCGAGCCGCTCCCCGAGAGCGACGATCGCCTCGCGGACGATCGTCGGCGACGGGTCGCCGATCGCCTGTGCCAGAGCGCGAATGGCATCGGGCTCCGACGAGCCGGCGGCCGCCACGATGGCGTATCGCCTCAGGAGCGGGTCGCTCGCGCACGGTTGAAACACGGCCCAGGGAAGCTGCGCCTCGAGGCGCGCCAGCGACTCGAGCGCGGCAATCTTCAGAAAGGAGTCGCTGGTGGCCAATGCAACGACCAGCGATCGGATCGAGTCTTCGCGCGCGTCGTCTCCGGCGAGCGCCGCATTGCCAAGGGCCTCGGCGGCCGCGACGCGTACGTTGGCATCTTCATCGGCAAGCGCCCGAGCGAGAGCGGACACGGCCCGCGCGTCCGAGACCCCGCCGAGAACTTCGACGCTCAGCTTCCTTCCCTCCGCGTCGAGTCGCCCGAGAGCATCGATGGTGGCGCCCACAGCGTCGGAGCCAATGCGAATCAGAGCCTCGACAGCCGCGTTGCGGAGGCCGATGTTGACCGTCTCCTCGAGGGCCGCGATGAGGCAAGCGACCACCTCGTTGCGACGGTCGAGCGTCCCGGCCACGAGAGTGGCCTCCTTGCGGACCCTCCAATCGTCGTCCGCGAGAGCGCGCAGGAGCAGGTCCGAGACGTCTTGGCCACGAACCTTCGCGATCTGTTGAACGGCGACGCGACGCGCCTCGGGCTCCGACTGCTCGAGAAGCCAACGGACGGCTGCGGCGGCCTCGCTCACGTCGACCCCTGGCCGGAAGGGAGCGACAACGTGGCGTCCGAGCGCGCTCCCCCCGCGACGGTCAGCGGCTCGATGAGCTCCGCCAGTCGCGAGGCGTCGAGAACGAAGACCAGGCCTTCGCGATGGGTGACCCCCGCGATGCCGCGAGCGCCATCGCCGGCGCCCAGCATCGGCGCGGGGCGAAGGTCGCCTCCCCCGGTGCCGAAGACTTCCGTGACGGCATCGACCACGAGAGCCACGGTACGTGCCGACACGAGCGCCACAATCCACTTCGTCTTGCGGGTGCGAGGAGCGAGCGGCTGACCGAAGCGCGCGCGGAGATCGACCACGGGGATCACCTCGCCGCGGTATTCGGCCACTCCGACCACGGCGAGGGGAGCGTGAGGGAGCTCGACCATGGGGAGGGGTTTCGCAATTTCTCGGACGTTCGCGATCGGGAGAGCGTACTGCACGGACCCAACGAGAAAGCCGACAAGGCTCTTGGTGGGATCGTTGCGATAGCGGTGCTCCATGGGAAAGCCCTTGCCCCTTAGGGCGACTCCACGATAGGCCGAAGATCGAGCAGAATCAGAACCTCGCTCGTCCCGGACGGCCGGCCGATCCCTGCGATGTACGACGGCTGGTCGTTTCCGAGAACTTGGGTCGGCTCGATCTCGTCGTCGGCGAGTCTCCAGACCTGGCGTACCTCGTCCACCAGCAAGCCGATCGGCTCTTCGGCCACCTCCGTGAGCAGGATTCGCGCCTTGCGTTCGATGGGCGCTTCGGCGAGCACGAACCTCAACTCCTCTTCGATGTGAAACACGCGGCGCAGATCGACAATCGTGACGAGCTTGCCGCGGACGCTGATGATACCACGCACGCTATGCGGCCCCCGCGGCACCTCGGTGATCGGCGGTGGCTTCAGGATGGCGGCCACTTGCGCGACGGGTACCCCATAGGTCTCGCCCGCCAACCCAAAGCCCAGGTATTCGGTGCGCTTGCCGGCCTCGGCCGTGCGACGTGCCCTTCCGTCCGCTCGAATCTTCACGACCTGCGACATCCGTCATGCCCTCCGCTGCGGGGCTCGACGACGCCCCGGCTCGGCGGCGCCCTGAACGAGGAATCGCGTTTCTCCGGTCGCCAGAACCTCTTCGATGAGCGCAGCGACATCGAGGACGAGCGCAACGCGCTGGTCGCCGAGCTCCGTGGCTCCGGCGAAGCCACGCGTACGACTGAGGGATTTGCCCAACGGCTTGATGACAATATCGCGTTGCCCGACCAGTTCGTCGACGACGAGACCGAGCCGACGATCGGCCACTTGGGCGATGACCACGAACGCCCGCCCGCTGGCGTGACCTCGCGGCTGCATCCCGAACAATCGCTCGAGCCGGCAGATGGGCAATGACGCTCCGCGAACCGTCAGTACTTCTCGCGACTCGATCGCGCGAACGTGCGCCTCATCGAGGGCCATGGCTTCCTCGACGCTCGCCAGCGGAATCGCGAATGGGCGACCGCCGATGTCGACGAGAAGCACGTTGATGATCGCCAGCGTGATAGGCAGGGTGATCGTCATCTTGGTGCCGATCCCCACGTCGCTCGCGATGTCGACGATTCCGCCGAGCTTGGCGATATTGGTCTTGACGACGTCGAGTCCGACCCCCCGGCCGCTCAAATCGGTAGCGACTTGCTTCGTGGTGAAACCCGGCATGAATACCAGCGCGAACACATCGCGCGGGGCGAGCTCCTGCGCTTCCTCCGCAGAGACGACCCCACGACGGATCGCAACGCCCAGGAGCACCGCGGGATCCATCCCGGCCCCGTCGTCCTCGACCTCGATGACGACCTGATTGCCCTTCTGGAAGGCGTTGAGCGCAATCGTCCCGACCGCGGGCTTGCCAACCCGGAGGCGCTCCTCGCGCGGTTCGATCCCGTGATCGATCGCGTTGCGA
>Ga0209274_10000823_pt1 | contig 16846 bp, 14 predicted proteins | sample HubBroMetageREF1_FD_188343 | JGI IMG/M metagenome (GOLD analysis project Ga0209274, IMG submission 188343) | Reference soil microbial communities from the Hubbard Brook experimental Forest, New Hampshire, USA - Hubbard Brook CCASE Soil... | ecosystem: Environmental > Terrestrial > Soil >...
GTAGGCATCTCCGTTGTCGCCGACAACCGCACCCAGGTCGAAAAGAAGTTCCCGGGCTGCACGGTCGAGCAATACACGTTGATGGCAGTGGGCGACTACAATAACTACGGCAGCACCAAAAGCTGCACCGTGTACAACACGGCGTACGACAACCCGATGCTCATGGCCTACACCCAGTATGCGACTGCGGCGGGATACGCGGCGCACGCGTATCCGTAATCTCGACTCGGTGATTTTAGGTGCCGTTGATGGACCACGCGCAGAGACCGCCGTCGCCGGCCACGATGATGCGGTTCTTGACCGCGATGGGCCAGCTCATCTTCTCGATTCCGTAGGGGCACGCGCCCGTGGGCTGCTGCGTGAGGGGAGCGCCTCTCTCGCCGTCGACCACGGTCAGCCCGCTGCCGTTGTTGAACCAGACAAGGGCGTTCGCACACCCGCCATCGGTGGTCGTCGAAATAGGAGGCTCGTTGTACTGGTTGCCGTCTCCGCTGTTCGCCGCGGCCGCGCACCAGGTGGTCGTCGCGAACGGGGTGCATCCCGGCTGCATGACCATCGACATGATCATCTTGGCTCCCGTGGGGCTGCCAGCCGGGCATACGGGTCCCACGCTCACGTCGATCGCCGCGTGAACGCCGGTGGCTGTCGTGTAGATCGTCGGCGACGTGTAGACCGACTCTGCGCTCGTGGAGGCAACCACGACGTCGGCAAGCTCGCCCCCAGTGTTCGGATATGTGCCCTGGCTCAGATTGGTCCCGTTGAGGAAGTACACATGCCCCGGCTTCGCAGGCGCCACCAGGACCGCCGCCGGATTCGCCCCTGCGGGAAGGGGTGTATACGCGGGCGTGGAAGCGCCGAAATCCTTGTCGGTGCCGTCCATCGACTGCCAGATGCTTGGGTAGTAGACGTTGTTCGCGTTGCGCGTGAATGCGCTCATTCCCGTGAGCCGGACTACTTCTTCAGAGTCGGTGTCGGTCGCGCTGTGGTTGCCCGCGTGGCCGTTGCCTGTGACGGCGAAGATGCTGCCGGCACCGTCGGAAGCCAGACCCCCGTGTCCCCAGATGCCCTCTTGCCCGCCCAAGCTGACCCAACCGGCGAACTGAGCAGGGTTGGTCACGTTGATGGCGACCACCCAGCCGCGGTAGTTTCCGCCGTCACCGTATTCGCCGCCGAACGGGACGTAGACGATGTTATTGACGAGGAGCAGCGCTCCGTGCTCGTTCTGGGCACCGGAGTTGAATGGTACGGCGCCCGTCCCTGGATTGACCGTCAAGGTGTTCGTCGAGAGAATCACGGGCCAGCCCGTACGCTCGGAGCCGTCGTCGACCGATAGCGAGTGAACCTGATGTTGCCCGTTGGCCCCCGTCGCGACGATGATCGCCCGGGTACCCGGGTCGACCACGGGCGTTCCACGGATTCCGTCCCCGCCGCCGGCGGGGTTGATGTTCGTCTGCCAGACGATGGCGCCGCTCGTCTCATCGAGGGCATATACGACGTTGCCGTTCGTAGCCGCGAAAAATAGCCCGTTGCCGGCCGCGCGCGTCGTTGCCTTGCACGTCGTCGCCGCGGTGCCCGTGGTCGGACACCCCATGCCGGCAGGTCCATTCTCGAGGTACAGGAGCGACGCGTGCATACTGCCGTTGAACGTGGCCTTGAAGTTCGTGTCGAGGGTCAACGTGCCCGCAGCCTGCGTGGTGAGGAGCGGTTCGACGAAGTTCTCGCGGCGAAGCAAATCGTTCCCCCTTTGGAGAACGGACAAGTCTGCGGGGACCCCCGTGGCCGTGCAGGATGGGAGGACCGTCGGAACGCACGCGGTGCCGCCGCTTGAAGCACTCCCGGAGGTTGCGCCACTCGTGGAGCCGGTGGTCGCGCCGCTAGCCGATCCGCTTCCGGTGCCGGCGCTCGTTCCGCTGCTTGCGCCCGTACCCCCTGCGCCCGAGCCTGCGCTCGCGCCCGAGCTCGCGATCGTGCCCGAGCTCGCGCTCACGCCCGAGGTCGCGCTCACGCCCGAGCCTGCGCTTGCGCCCGAGGTCGCGCTCACGCCCGAGGTCGCGCTCATGCCCGAGGTCGCGCTCATGCCCGAGGTCGCGCTCATGCCCGAGCCCGCGCCTGCGGTCGCGGTGCCTCCACTCGTCTGGGCCGCTCCGCTGCTCGTCCCCGATCCGGGGCTACCGCTGCTGAGTCCAGCGCCCACGGTCGCGCCCGTCGCCCCGACCGCATTGCCGCTTCCGGCGACGCCCGTGCCTCCTCCGTTGTTCGACCCCGACATTATGTTGATCGCACCCGGGTTGCTCGTGCCGCAGCCGATAAAATCGACCCCGGCCACAGCGAACGCGATTGAGAGGACGCCAAGAGCTTTTTGTCTGCGCATCGAGTGGCCCGGTGTTGGGGTTATGTTCTGCCGTGCGACCACGAACGCCCGCGCGCCACGACGATGGGACAGGCACTGCCCAGCTCGCCGAGCGTAGCGGGCGGCAAAGTGAAGTCAACGCGGATTGAGCACGCGCTCAGCGCCCAACCTCGGTAGGTATCGATGGCGTGTGGGGTAGGAAAAGGTGGCGCAAACGGAAGGTGAAAGAGCGACCCGTGGTCGCGAAGACGGACTGCAGTTTTTCATCACGCAGGACAATTCCGTGCCCGCTGCGCGTTGCCCACGACAATCAGTCCGTAATGTTTGCGATTCGCCGCTCGCGGTGGCAGGTAGATCGTCACATGAGCACATCGGTCGTTCGCGGTTGTGGTGCACTGTTGGGACTCAGTCTTCTTGCGACCGGTTGCGGCAGCGGGAGCACGCAGCCGGAGACGGTTGCAAGCGGCAGCGGCAGTGGCGGCTCAAGCGGCGCGAGCTCGGGTGCGAGCACCGGCTCGGGAACCGGTACCGGCGCACCCGTGGGCACCAGCGGCACGATGATGACAAGCGGGTCGCTCGGTCTCACCGGGTCGACGTCGGGCGGCGCCCCCGCCGGCGCGTCCGCGGGCGGCGCGAGCGCTGGCATGGTGAGCAGCAACGACGCAGGCGCATCCGGCGGCGGCGGCGACGAGGCCGGCGAGGGCGGAACGACGAGCGCCGACGGTGCGGCGGGGGAGGTCGGCATACAGGCCGATCCAGGGTCGATGGGCGACGGGGTCACGATGCTCCCGGGGCCCTACACGGTGCCCCCTGAGTCGATGGGGCTCCTCAATGGCGCGACGGCCGGAACGCTGACGACTCCCGCCATCTACCCGAGCAAGGCCGTCTATCCGGGAATCAAATTTCAGTACACCATCTTCGTTCCATCCCAATACCAAAAGGGAAAGCCTGCGGCGCTCATGATCGTCCTCGACGGGCGCGAGTGGGTCACGACGCCGGCCGGAACAGGGACGATTGCATGGACCGACACGGGCGGCTGGCACGCGGACAACGTGCTCGCCAACCTGATCCACTCCGGCGACATACCGGTAACGATTGCCGTGTTCATCGATCCGGGCACGCCGTCGGGCATGTTCACAGGGAGCAACGCCGACAACGCGACTCGCAGCACGCAGTACGATCACCCCGACGACAAGTACTCTCAGTTCACGTTGACCGAATTTCTGCCCGACGTCGTGCTGCCCAACTACGACATCGTGCAAGATCCCAACGGTTGGTCCGGTGTGGGCCACAGCTCCGGCGGAGTCTGCGTCTTCAACATGGCGCTCTTGAATCCGGACAACTTTCACAAGGCCTTGACCTTCAGCGCGAGCTTCCCGAACACGAATGGGGTCTACCCTGCCAAGATTCTCACGACCCCGCTCGAGCCCATTCGCTACTACTTGCAGACGAGCCCCAATGACCTCTGCTGCGGTTGGTATCAGCAGAACATGACGGCAGCGGCAGACCTCATGACCATGGGATACCACTACCAGCTGTACATCGGGACGAGCCCCCACTTTCCCTCGCCCGCGGACGTGGAGAACTTCCCCGAGGCTCTTCGCTGGATGTGGCGGGGTTACACGCTGCCCTGGTATTGAGGCGGCATGGTTACAGGGCCCCCGGGAAGAGCAAGCGACGGGGATCGCGAGGCCGGTCGATCCGGATCGTGAGGCTGGCCGATGGGGACAAAGCTCGCATGGCGTGTCGCCCAAGGGGCACGAGGCGAGGCGCCAACCATCGCGATCCCGGGCGACATGGATCGCGAGGCGGAACCAATGGGTGCGCGAAACATGTCGCCGTGTCGGGCGATAGGGTGAAGCCGGGATTGTCGCTTCGGCCCCCTCCTCATCCTTCCCGATCTCAGGTCTTTCTGTCACTTCTCTCATCAAATCAACGTGGTTGCGATCGATTGCAGCCATCGGGCCGTGATCGCGTAGCCCTCGTGCACGAGCGCGAGAGACGTCGACTCGTTCTTCTGGTGGGCTTGCGCGTTCTCTCCGGGCCCGAAGTTGACCGCGGCGATGCCTCGGGCCGCAAAGCGCGCGACATCGGTCCACGCCTGCTTGGGTTCGACCGAGCGCACGCCCGACGCGATCAGCGCGCGCACGAGAGGATGGCTGGCACTCGGGAGCGCGGCGGGCGACAAATCAGTGAACTCGACGTCGGCGCGCTCGGCGACCAAGGCCATCACCTCAGCCTGGGCCTGTTCGATCGTCAGCCCCGGCGCGAACCGATAGTTCAGGTTGAGGGCAAAGCTGTCGGGCACGACGTTTCGCCCCCGCCCCCCATCCTTTGCCTGAGTTATCGTTGCCGTCGTTCGATAGGTCAACCCGTCGATCACACTCTCTCGGGGGACGAGCGCTCCCACCTCGGCGAGAAATGGCGCCGCGCGCGTGATCGCGCTCTCGCCCTCCCAGGGGCGGGCGCTGTGGGCCGTGCGTCCCCGAAACACGACGCTGGCGTGAATCGAGCCGACGCATCCGAGGTGCAGCCGGTTGTCGGATGGCTCCATGCACACGGCGAGGTCGACGCCGGCGAGCTCGGGGTCGGCGTCGAGAACGAGGCCAAGCTCGTTCTCGACGAAGGGCCCTTCTTCGCGGGCGTAGAACACGAACGTCAGCTCGCAGCCAAGCTCGCGAAGTGGGAGATTTTCGGCGAGCGCAATCATAATGGCGAGACCGCTCTTCATGTCGCTTGCGCCGGACCCGAAGCAGCGATCGCCCTCGATACGGGCAGGCCCATTCTCGGTACGCACCGTGTCGAGATGTCCGACGAGCGCCACGCGAGCGCCGCGCCCGCGTGTGACCGGCACAACGATCGAGTTTCCGTAACGCCGGATGGGAGCGGGTAGCGCGAGGCGAGAAAGCCGCGCCTCCACGCTATCGCAGATCCCTTTCTCGTCTCCGATGGGCGACGCGATCGAGCAAAGCTCGAGCAGTGTTTGATCGAGAGCCCACATCGGATCGTCGTCCGCCATCCCGCCCCTCAGACCGGAACGGCGAAGTCTCTCAGCGCGGCGTTCAAGCTCACCTTGCGGTCGGTGCCTGCCGTGCGCTTGCCGATGATGAGCGCGCACGGGAGGCCGAATTCGCCGGCCGGAAACTGCTTCGTGCGCACCCCCGGGATGACCACGCTACGGGGCGGTACCGAGCCGCGGTGCTCGACGAGAGCGCTGCCGCTCACATCGAGAATTGGCGTCGTGGCCGTCAAGACCACGCCCGCCCCGAGCACCACTTCGCTCCCGACGCGTACCCCGTCGACGACGACAACTCGCGACCCGATGAAGGCGCCATCCTCGATGATGACGGGCGAAGCGTTGGGCGGTTCGAGCACTCCGCCGATTCCTACGCCGCCCGCGAGGTGGCAATCACGCCCGATCTGAGCGCAAGAGCCGACGGTGGCCCAGGTGTCGACCATGGTGTTCGCGCCGACGCGGGCGCCGATGTTGACGTAACCGGGCATGAGGATCGCGCCCGGCTCGAGAAAGGACCCGTAGCGGGCGACCCCCGGTGGAACGACGCGAACCCCCGCCGCCTCGAGGCCGTGCTTGAGAGGGATCTTGTCGTAAAACTCGAAGGGCCCCACTTCCATCTTCTCCATCTTGCGGATGGCGAAGTAGAGCAAGATGGCCTGCTTCACCCACGTATTCGTGGACCATGCGGCGCCGGCGTCGGCCGGTGGGGTCGCGACGCGAAGCTCACCGCGGTCGAGCGCAGCGAGGGTCGTCTCGATGGCCGCGACGTAGGCAGGATCGCGAAGCAAGTCGCGATTCGCGAAAGCCGCTTCGATGCGCGGACGGAGCGCGTCTTCGCCGTTCATGGGCTCGCTTCCGGCGCCACGTCGGACCCGGCGAAGAAATAAGAGATCTCCCGCTTGGCGTTATCAAGCGAGTCCGACCCGTGGGTCGCGTTCTCGCCGACGTTCGAGCCAAAGAGTTTTCGAATCGTGCCGGCCGCGGCCTTCGCGGGGTCGGTTGCGCCCATGAGGTCGCGCCACGCTCCAACGGCGTTGTCGCGCTGGAGCACCGCGATGACGGCCGGCGACCGCGTCATGAAGAGGACGAGCTCTCCGAAAAAGGGGCGAGCGCGGTGCACCTCGTAGAATCCTTCGGCCTCCGTGCGACCGAGATGCACCATCTTGAGCGCGACGATCTGGAAGCCCGCCTCTTCGACGAGCTTGAGGATGGCGCCCGTTCGGTGCTTTTCGACGGCGTCCGGTTTGACAATGCAGAGGGTACGTTCGACGGCCATGGCCTTCCCGTTTCTTTGTGAATGAATAGCGCGCGCGCTTTTAGGTGAGATTCGCGGCGCACGCAATGGACGAGGGGGCGACCTCGTGGGCGGCCCGCCACGAGCTTGGGGCGCCCCGTAGCCTGGATTACCCTCTCCGCCCGGCATGCCCTTGGCTTCGACGAACAAGCTGCTCCGATCCATCGTGTTGGTCGCGTCCGTGCTCCTCGCGGCCATCGTTTGGCGCATAGGCCTTCAACGGGACGCCGCTCCCGAAATGGGGCCTCAGGCCACCAAAGCGAGCGCCGGGCCGCCCACGCCCTCGGCTTCGACGTCACCCGCGCTTGCTGGCTCCGCGCCGTCTCAGCCCCAGATGCGCGGATCGTTAGCCAGTGCGGGGGGCCCCGTGTACCTGCGCATCGACGAGCTCAAACTCGTGCATCCGGCCCCGCACGTGCGCGGTCACTTACGGGCCGACGTCAACGCGGTCTACTACGACTATCCAAGCGAGCCGGGGGACGCCGGACCGGGATGGGTCGAGCTCGGTGATTCCACGCACGGGAAGTACTTCGCCATTCCGCGGTCGGTTTCTTACGAGGTTTACTTCGAGCTCGCCCTGCCGCACGGACAGGTCGTTTCGGGCGCGGCTGAGACTCTCCACCTCACGAGCTCGTCGGGCACTCTTTCCGACAAGGTGCCCTTCACCGAGGAGTACAAGCTCTACTACACGGGTCACGGCATGCGGGCCGAAGAGCCCACGGCAATCGTTTCGTACACGATCACCGAGACGCCCTGACAAGGGCGCGGCCGAACCCCGTGTCATGACGGCGCCGTCGCTTTACGAACCTTTACCGTAGAGGGGGGAGCAATTTGGCCGTCTCTAGCGTCACAATAAGCATGGAGGCTTTGCCATGTTGACTCGATCCATATCTCGGTTCGTCCTTCCCCTAGGTTTGGCTCTCGCGGCGCCGGCGTTCGGTTGTGGGGGCGGCACCGCCAATGCACAAGTCTCTTCGGCGCAGCCCGCTGCGCGCGCGCCCGTGGCGCAGAACGCGCACGGCCCGCTGAAAGTCATCGGCGAGGCGCTCGGCGACGTGCCGCTCACGGCAGACCAGCGAACGCACATCGAGCAGCTCGCAGCCGATGCCGATGCGCGACACGGCGATGCGCGCGCTGCCCGGAAAGACCTAGCGATGACCTTGGCGGCGCAAATCGAGGTCGGGCGAATCGATCGCGCCGCGTTGGCGCCCAAGATAGACGCTCTATCGGCCGCGCTCCAGAAGGCCCAACCAGCCGACCGAGCGTCGTTTGAGCAATTGCACGCCATTCTGGGCAGCGACCAGCGTGTGGCTTTCGTCGATGCACTCGAGGCACACATCGGCGGGCACATGGGGGCGATGCGCGGCACGCACCCGCTCAAGCAGTGGGCCGATGACCTCAAGCTCTCGGAAGACCAGAAGACGCAAATTCGTACTGCGCTCAAAGGCCGTTTCGGGGGGCCTTTCGGCGGCGGTCCGGGTCACGATGGGGGCCGGGGCCCGCACGCGGACGGCGACGGTCACGAGCGAGGAGCAAAGGTGCTTGCCGCGTTCAAACAAGACCGCTTCGTCATCGACGAGGTGCTTCCTCCCAAAGACATCTCGAAGCAAGTCGCTCACATGAGCGATCGGTTCCTCGGAATCGCGGAAGCGGTGCTGCCGCTCCTGACTCCCGATCAGCGCAAGCTGGCCGGCGCGAAGCTCCGCGAGAGGGCGGAGACTCTCGGCGCGATGGGCCCTGTCGGCCCCGCCATCGAGTAATGTTCGGGGGTGTCAGCGCTTCATCATCGAGATGAGCGTGCTGGCCATGTCGCTCGGGGTTGGCGCGACGCGGGCTCCGGCGGCCTCGAGGGCAGCGATCTTCTCGGCGGCGGTTCCCTTGCCGCCGGCGATGATGGCCCCGGCATGCCCCATGCGTTTGCCGGGGGGCGCCGTCGTGCCGGCCACGAAGGCCGCCACCGGCTTGTTCATCCTCTCCTTGATGAAAAGGGCCGCGCGCTCTTCGGCGCCGCCGCCGATCTCGCCGATGAGAATGACCCCGTGCGTGCCGGAGTCCGCCTGAAAGAGCTCGAGGACGTCGACGAAGTCCATTCCACCCACGGGGTCACCGCCGATGCCGATGCACGTCGACTGGCCGACCCCGAGGGCGGTGAGCTGCCCGACCGCTTCGTAGGTGAGCGTTCCCGAGCGCGAGACGACGCCGATATGGCCGGGCTTGTGAATGTGCCCCGGCATGATGCCAATTTTGCATCCGACCCCGGCAGCGCCGGGAGTGATGATTCCAGGGCAATTGGGCCCGATGAGTCGGGTCTTGCCTCGCAGCCCCTCGAGCACCCGCCTGACCTTCAACATGTCTGTGACGGGGATGCCCTCGGTGATGCAGACGACGAGCGCGAGCCCCGCGTCGAAGCCTTCGAGAATCGCGTCGGCCGCTCCCGGAGGCGGCACGAAGATGCACGTCGCATTCGCGCCCGTCGCCGCGACGGCTTGTGCGACCGTGTCGAAGACGGGTACGCGCCTCTCGAACTTCTCGCCCCCGCGCCCCGGGGTGACCCCGGCCACGACTTGCGTGCCGTATTCGAGCATCTGTTTCGAATGAAAGCCGCCTGCGCTGCCCGTCATCCCTTGGACGATGAGCTTTGTGTCTTTGCCGACCAGAACGCTCATGAAAAAGTACCTCTTCAGCGCGCGACGGCGGCGACGACCTTCTGCGCCCCGTCGGCCATGGTGGATGCCGCTTGAATGGCGAGGCCGCTCTCGCCGAGGATCTTGCGCCCGAGCTCTACGTTGGTGCCCTCGAGGCGTACGACGAGCGGCACCTGGAGCCCGAGCTCCTTGGCGGCCGCGATGACGCCGTTGGCGATGACGTCGCACTTCATGATGCCGCCGAAGATGTTGACGAAGATGGCTTTCACCTTCGGACTTCGGAGGATCATCTTGAAGGCTTTGGTGACTTGCTCCTGGGTCGCGCCGCCGCCGACGTCGAGAAAGTTGGCGGGCGCCACGCCGCGGCCCTGACCGAAGTGCTTGATGATGTCCATCGTGGCCATGGCCAGGCCAGCGCCGTTGACCAAGCATCCGACGTTGCCGTCGAGCGAAACGTAGTTGAGCCCCGCCGCTTTGGCCTCGAGCTCGACGGGATCCTCTTCGTCCTTGTCTTCGAGCTCGCGCCACTCGGGGTGGCGGAACTCGGCGTTGTCGTCGAGGGTCATCTTGGCGTCGAGCGCGACGAGATCTCCGCCGCGCGTGACCACCAGCGGATTGATCTCGCACAGCGAGCAGTCTTCCCGGATGACCACGTCGTAGAGGGCGGTCATCAGTTTCACGAACTTGCCCAACGGCTCTTTCGCGCCGAGCCCGAGGCCGAAGGCAAGCTGTCGTGCCTGGTAGGGGGCAAGCCCCGCGGCCGGGTCGACGTGCACGGTGAGAATCTTCTCGGGCGTCTCGGCGGCGACTTTCTCGATCTCGACGCCGCCCTCGGTCGACGCCATGAAAGCGACTCGCCTGCGATCGCGATCGATCACGGCGCCTAGGTAGAGCTCCCGCGCGATGTCGAGGCCCTGCTCGATGTAGAGCCGGCGAACCTTCTGCCCCTCGGCACCGGTTTGATGGGTGACGAGCTGCATCCCGAGAATCTTCTGGGCGAGGTCGCGCGCTTCGGTCGCGCCCCCTTTCGCCACTTTAACGCCCCCGCCCTTGCCTCGGCCGCCCGCGTGAATCTGGGCCTTGACCACGACGACGGGGCTGCCCGTTTCTTTGGCAAGGCGGGTGGCCGCCGCCGAGGCGTCGTCGACGCTCAGAGCCACATACCCGCGCGGGATCGGCACTGCGTAGCGCGCGAAGATCGCCTTGGCTTGGTACTCGTGAATCTTCATCTGTGGCCGCGCAAGCTAGCACACCGACTGCGGAGACTTGAGCCAACTGCGAGTTCGCGCCTGGACCGCGGGAAGCAGATCAGTCGCCGTCGCCGCCGTCTGGAGTCTCCGCGTCGCGCGCGGAGGCCGCGTCGCCGCCGTCGGTCGTGGAAGCCGCATCGCCGCCGCTGTCGGCAGTGGACGCGGCGTCACTGCCGTTGGTGGTGGGAGCAGCCGTATCGCTGCTGCCGTCGACGGTGGATGCGGCGTCGCTCGCGGCGACTGCGCTGTCCGGCTTCGAAGCATCGGTGCTGCCCATCGTCGCATCGGGTCCGCCGTCCGGCGCGCCAGCCTCGCCGGCATCGGCTTCACCGGCATCTGGGCTGCCGCCGGAGGCCGTACCCGAGCTGGTCCCCGCCGTGCTCGCCCCGCTTGCCGTCCCCGATGTCGGGAAGATCACCGTGCCCGACGCGCTGCCGGTGCTGATCGAGCTCCCGCTCGTGCTGCCCGCGCTCCCCGTAGATCCCGGGTGGTTACTGCTCGAACCGCAACCCACCAGCGCGGCCCATGCGAACGCCGTGAAAGGGACAAGTGCGCTCGCTCGCGCTACCGAATACCTTCGCATAAGAAGCCTCCAAAAATATGAAGTACGGAGACCGAGTAGACGGGTTTTCGTATCACAAATGACACACGTCTGGCAACGAGCTGTTACCCCGGAACGACGGCTCTGTGGGCAGGTTTGCCCAGCGGCAAGCCAGTTGCCGCGCTACCGCCGTCTCTCGATGGGGCGCGCGCCCTGCTTTCGTGCAAACCAGTTGGTGCCGAGATGCCGGGGAAGAGCTGACGCGTAGAGACAGTCGCGCAGTGCGTTGGTTTCCCAGGTGACCTGATTGTGCCAGAGGCCGGTTCGTACGAAGACCGCCTCCGCGTGCGAAAGCTCGTGGCGAGAGAGCTCTCCCTCCTGGTCTTCTTGCTCGGTGAGCACGGACGCATGGTCGAGCTGCGCTCGAAGCGCACGGCTGTTGGCCTCCGTGGCCGCGCCTGGCAAGAAGTAGCTGACGAGCTTGTGGCGCTCGTGGAGCGGTTCGCCGCGCCTCCCGATCACCCAGTCGCGAAAGACATCGGTCTCTCCGTAAAGCGCGTCGAATAGATAGGTCTCACGCAGATCGAGGCCGCCGACTCGAAGACAGCTCGCCGCGGCGTGGTATCCGCCCGAGTGCGCGCTCAGGCAGGTCGTGCCGAGAGCGGCTTGCAAGGGGAATGCGCTATCTCCCAGCGTGATCCCCCCCTCGCGCGTCGCCGTGGACAGCGCCTCACGGAGCAATCGATCGAGGCCTCCGGGGGCTTCGAGCTTTCCGCATGCGGAGTCGGCCGCGAGAACGGCGAGCTGGGGGACGACGAGAATCGCATTCTGCCGACTGTCCGAGAGCTGCTCGCGAAGCTGGTGCGCGGCGATCGCACGGTCGGCCGTCGTCGAATGGCCGTGAAAGTGTACGAGCGCGGCGACGCCTTCCCCCGCCCGGTAGCGGTAGTGGCTCGGGACGAAGACGAGCGTCGTGTCGTCGCGGTAGGCCGCCCCCGGGCAAGGGAAGGGGGAGTGATCGAGCGCCAACGCGAGGGTGGTTCCGCACGCATCGCGCGACAGAGCCTTCAGGCGCCCCGAGGGCTGTGCCCTGGCCGACCGAGCGAGCGATTGCGCCGAAATCGCCGCTGCTGCAGCGAGAAAGGTGCGACGGTACATCGTCTCCCCCATCGCACTTATTTGGCCGTTGGGCCAAATTGGAGAAGAGAAACCGCCAAGATGCCAGGCGCTTCGGGGGGTTAGCCCTTTTTGCAGAGGTCGACGACGGCCTGAACGCTCTTGGCGCTCTTCGCGAGCATGGCTTTCTCGTCGTCGGAAAGCGGGATCTCGAGGATCTTCTCGACGCCCCTGCCCCCGAGGATGCAGGGCACGCCCATGAAGAGGTCCTTGTAACCGTATTCGCCGTCGAGATAGGCGGCGCACGCGAGCAGCCGCTTCTCGTCGCGCAGATAGGCTTTGGCCATGGCCACGGCGCTCGTCGCGGGCGCGTAGTAGGCGCTCGTGCCCATCAGATTGACGATTTCGCCGCCGCCCTTGCGGGTCCGGTCGACAATCTTGTCGAGCTTGTCCTTGGCGATGAGAGCCGACGCCGGTACGCCGTGGACGGTGGTCATCGACAGCACCGGCACCATGTCGTCGCCGTGGCCGCCGAGCACCATCGCTCGGACATCCTTCACGCTGACACCCGCCTCTCGAGCCAGAAAGAGCTGAAAGCGCGCGCTGTCGAGGACGCCGGCCATGCCGACGACCAACCCCTTGGGCGCGCCGACGACGCGCTTGTACTCGTAGACCATCGCATCGAGGGGGTTACTGATCACGATGACGAACGCGTTCGGGCACACCTTCTTGGCGCTGTGTGCGACGTCGCGGATGATGGGCAGATTGGTGGCGACGAGATCGTCGCGCGACTGACCCGGCTTTCTGGGGATTCCGGCCGTGATGATGAGGACGTCGGACCCTTCGAGGTCGGACCAGTTCGATGTCCCGCGAATGGCGGCGTCGTACCCAGCGACGGCGCCGTTTTGCTCGAGATCAAGCGCCTTGCCTTTGGCGAAGCTCTCCTTGGGCGCGATGTCGAACAGGAACACGTCGCCGAGCTCCTCGCTCGCCACGAGGCGTGCAAGCTCTCCGCCGATGTTGCCGGCGCCGATCAGACCAATTTTCTTGCGGTTGGGCATGGGACTCTCTCACGTCGAAGAGACGCGTCTATTTACATGTGCGCGATGATGTTGTCGCCAAACTCTGAGCACTTGATCTCGCGGGCGCCTTCCATCAGGCGCGCGAAGTCGTAGGTCACCCGCTTGCTGCCGATCGCTCCGTCCATGCCGCGAATGATGCAATCGGCCGCTTCGCCCCACCCCATGTAGCGGAGCATCATTTCGCCGCTCAGAACGACCGAGCCCGGGTTGACCTTGTCGAGGTCCGCATACTTGGGCGCCGTGCCGTGCGTCGCCTCGAAGACGGCGTGCCCGGTCACGTAATTGATGTTGCCGCCGGGCGCGATGCCGATGCCGCCCACCTGGGCCGCGAGTGCGTCGCTTAGGTAGTCGCCGTTGAGATTGAGCGTCGCGATGACGTCGAAATCCTTCGGCCGAGTGAGCACTTGCTGGAGCGTGATGTCGGCGATCGCGTCTTTGACGAGAAGCTTGCCCTTGTCGAGGGCGGCCTTTTGCTCCGTGTTTGCGGCGTCCTCACCCTGGGCAGACTTCGTTCTCTCCCACGTCTGCCACGTGTAGACGAAGTCGGCGAACTCTCGCTCGGCAAGGGCATACCCCCAGCGCATGAACGCGCCTTCGGTAAACTTCATGATGTTGCCCTTGTGAACGAACGTCACGTTGCGGCGGCGCTCGTCGAGGGCGTAGCGGATGGCCGCGCGTACCAGGCGCTCGGTCCCTTCGCGGCTCACCGGCTTGATGCCGATGCCCGCGGTCCGTGGGAAGCGCACCTTGCCAAACTCCTTGGGGAACTCCTTCTCGAGAAAGGCGAGAATCTTCCGCGCGCCATCGCTTTCGGCCTCGAACTCGATGCCGGCGTAGATGTCCTCGGTGTTCTCGCGAAAGATCACCATGTCGACGTCGGCGGGCCTCTTGACGGGGCTGGGCACCCCGGCAAACCACCGCACAGGCCGAATGCACACGTAGAGGTCGAGCAATTGGCGCAGGGCAACGTTGAGCGATCGAATGCCTCCACCGATGGGCGTGGTCAGGGGCCCCTTGATGCCCACGAGGTATTTGCGGAAAGCCTCGACCGTCTCGTCCGGCAGCCAGTTATTGAATTGCTTAAAGGCCTTCTCGCCGGCAAAGACCTCGTACCAGGCGATCTTTCGCTTGCCACCGTAGGCTTTGGCTACGGCCGCATCGAGCACGCGGACCGAGGAGCGCCAGATGTCGCGGCCGGTTCCGTCCCCTTCGATGAAAGGGACGACGGGCTGATCGGGCACCGAGAGTTTGCCGCTCGCGTCCATCGAGATGGGCTGGCCGTGTGTGGGCGGAGGAAAGGCGGGCATGGCCGCGGAGACTAGGCCGAAGAGTTCACGATCGCCACGCCTTTGCCCATGGCATGGTAGCCCTTGTCGACGTGCAGCACGCACCCCGTGATTCCGCTGGCTAGCGGGCTGCTCAGAAAGGCGGCGGTGACTCCTACCTCCCGGGCTACGATGGGCGCCTGGAGGGGTGCACTGTCGCGGACGTAGTCGACCATCTGCTCGATGAACGACTTGCCTCGTTCTCCGGAAGGGCTCGTCACTTCGCCGCCGATGGCGCTCGCCGCGCGTGTGGCCAGCGGCCCGGCGCTGATGCAGTTGACCCGGTGCCCCCACTTGCGCCCGGCCTCGAAGGCCAAGACGCGCGTGTCGCTTTCGAGGGCGGCCTTCGCGCTCGACATCCCGCCGCCGTAGCCCGGAATGACGCGCTCGGCCGCGAGATAGGACAAGCTCAAGAACGCTCCGCCGGGGCGCATGATCGGGCCGAATCGCGACACGAGAGACACCATCGAATAGGCGCTGACGCCGACCGCTCCGAGGTACCCTTTGCGGCTCGTGGCGAGCAGGTCATTTCGCACTTCGAGCGCGTTGGCCAGCGAGTGAATGATGATATCGACACACGGTTCGCCGAAATCGGCGCGCAGGCGGTCCACGCAGCCTTGAATGGAAAAGTCCGCGTACTCCTTGTAGCGCTTGTGCTCGCGAACCGAAGGCGGCGCTTGTTCCATGACGTCGTAGTCGGCATCGAGCGGCAGGAGCCGTTCGAACTCGAGCTTCCGACCGTCGGCCAGGATGAGCGCTTCGTCGAGCTTGCCGCGCCGGAGGAGCGTCTGAAAGATGCCGAGTGCCGGCGGCCATGTCCCCAAGCACACGCTGGCCCCGGCTTCGGCAAGAGCCTTGGCGATCGCAAAGCCGAAGCCCGCATCGTCGGCGACACCGGCCACCAGCGCACGCTTTCCCGTGAGATCGATCGGAAGCATGGGCTGCACCATCGGCAATTTGCGCGAAAGATTCAAGACGGCGCGGAGGCTCTGCGGGCGACGGCGGCGAAGAACCCGTCCATTTCCCCCCTCGGGCGGCCCTGCGCGCCTGTCCATCCCGCGGTTTGCAGGTAGATGCCGTCGCTGCTCGTGAATGCCTCGCTCCGCGCTCGTCCGAGCACGTCTCGTACGGTGACGCGGGTGAAGTCGGGATTCTTCGCGAAGAACGCTTCGATGACGCGCTCCCCCTCGCTCGGCAGGAAGGAGCATGTGGCGAAAATGAGCCGTCCATGCGGCGCCACCAGCGCCGCTGCCGCCGTGGCGAGCGCCTCCTGCGCCGCGCTCAGGCGCGGCAGGTCGGTGGGCCGCAGTCGCCAGCGCGCCTCAGGGTTGCGCCGGATGGCACCGAGCCCCGAGCAAGGCGCGTCGAGAAGGACTCTCGCGGCGCGGCCTTCGAGCCCTCGAAGGGTCTCCCCTGGCTGCAAGAGGTCGACTCGCACGGCGCGAACATCGTGCGCTCCGGCGCGCTTGGCGCGGCGGCGAAGCTCGGAGAGCTTGCTCTCCGACGCGTCGAGAGCGACAACGCGTCCTCTGCCGGAAAGCAGGGCTGCAAGTGCAAGTGTCTTTCCTCCTGCCCCGGCGCACGCGTCGACCACCAGCGATCGCGGCGGCGGCGCCACGAGCTCGGCCACCAGCTGCGACGCCTCGTCTTGGATTTCAATCTCGCCTCGAGCAAATGCTTGAGTCCGAAAAAGCGATCGCCGCGCCTCGAGGATCACCCCGGCCAGAGCGCAGGGGGTTGCTTGCGCGACGATGCCTTCCTGCCCCAGCGCCAGCAAGCAGCTCTCCCGGTTGGTCTTCAGGGTGTTGACGCGGGCCACTCGGGGGGCAGGCTCGTTCATCCAGCCCAGCGCGGCTTCGAGCGCCGCCGCGCCGACCTCCTCTCGCAAACGTCCGACCAGCCAATCGGGAAACGAGAAGGCGACGCCGAGCCGCTCGTCGCCGGATTCGATGCGCGCGATTCGTGCGTCGACCTCGGCAGTCTCGCCCCGTGCCAGGGCAAGCAGCGCTTCGTACCGGTCGGCAAGGCTCTGCGTGCCCGTCACGAATTCGAGGAGTCGATCGTATTTGACCAGCGCGTGAACGACCGCCGTGAGGAAGGCACGCTCGCCTTCCGCGACCTGACGTGCCGTCCGTTCCAACACGTCGCTCAAGAACGGCCAGTCCCGGCTCCTCGCCTCTTGGTACGAGGACAGGGCCACCGACTGGACGGTGCGGGCCTCGGGCTC
>Ga0209274_10000824_pt1 | contig 16826 bp, 14 predicted proteins | sample HubBroMetageREF1_FD_188343 | JGI IMG/M metagenome (GOLD analysis project Ga0209274, IMG submission 188343) | Reference soil microbial communities from the Hubbard Brook experimental Forest, New Hampshire, USA - Hubbard Brook CCASE Soil... | ecosystem: Environmental > Terrestrial > Soil >...
CGCCTCATGGAATGGTCCGCACCGAGGTTCTGTGCAGCCGCTGCGACGCCCATCTTGGCCATGTGTTTGACGATGGCCCCAAGCCGACGGGCTTGCGCTTCTGTATCAACTCGGCCGCGCTACAGCTTAACGAGAAGGAATCCGATGCCAAGTCAGGCGGCGAATCGGAAGGCAAATCGGAAGGCAAATCAGCGGGTAAATCCTAGGTCTCTGCAGGCCATGCGCACGTTGCGAGTCCGCGGTTACGGTTGTTTGCCCGCGTCCGCGCGAAAATCGGCGATGCCCAGTTCGACTACCGTTGCAGCCGACTTCGGCTTCAGGCGTTTGGACGGCTCACTTCGGGCCCCCGATTCCTTGTAGGTCCAAGCGCCGTACACTCGATCGTTGAACGCGGCGATCGCCGTGTAGTCCCCGATGAACTGGTCGCCAGGATCGAACGGAGTTTCCGTCCACGCATAGTTGGCGAAGGTCTGCCCGCCGTCGGTGGAGCGAGCGAGCACGATGACCGCACTGCGATTCCCCGGATCGCCGCGGCGATCGTAGAAAACCAAGTAGACCGCACCGCTCACAGGGTCCACCGCAAGCCACTGGAAGAATTGGTCGGCGCCATTGTGCACCGCGTCGTTGTTGACGCGCGTGGCCGCGCTCCAGGTTCCTCCGCGGTCGCGCGACGTGGAACAGAAAACGTCGACGTCTCCGTTTCGGTAGTCGGTCCACGTCACGTACAGTTGTTCCGTCCGCGGATCGATTCCGATTTGGGGGAAGCCGTCGGAGCGCTCTACATCTTCCACTTTGAAGTACGATGCCGCCGTGTCGAGGATTTTCCGCGAGACGCCGAATGTGACACCGCCGTCGCGCGACATGGCCATCACGATCGAATCGCCGTCAGACCAGATGGCGTAGAGCGTTCCATCCGGCCCCGCGACCGCATCGAAACCTTCCACCGCCCCGTTGTCGTCGCGCGGGACTCCCTCGTGCGTGCTGATCTCGTGAGGAGCGGACCACGTAACGCCAGCATCGGTCGACCGCGAAAACAGGATGATGGATTTCGAAAGGCTGAACTCCGTCCAGCCGACGTAAAGATTGCCCGCGAAGGGGGAAGAGGAATTACTGTCGGCGACGATGTACGGCTTGTCTTCAAACGGCATATCCGAATGCGTCGCCTGCTCGTCCACAGCCGCCGCGTTTGGCTCCCACGTCTTCCCGCCATCGAGCGAGCGGCGCACGAAAATTCCGTTCCGGGTTGCGTTGTGAGCCCAGTATTGCGGAGTTCCCAGCTTGTCGAAAGCGATGTAACAGAGAATCGCGTGGCCACGAACATCGTAAGTTATGGAGACGTCTCCCGAGACGTTGTAGTTCGTGGGAGAGGTGCCGGCCGCGAGTTGCCAGTGTGCGCCGCCGTCTTCCGAATAGGAGACTTTCGCGGGCGACTGAAAAGCCGCTGCGATCTGCTCGGGATTCTTTGGATTGACGGCCACCGAAGGCTCGCTGAAGAAGCCCGCGCGCGGGCTGATCGGCGTCACTTTCACGCCGGGCGGCGCCGGCAGGGATTGTTGAGCGCCCGCGATTTCCGCGAAGGCAGCGAGCGCCACTACGAGAGCGACGCTCGCGACAGCGAGCCCCCGCTTAGTGGTCAAAGAGGATGACCTCGGGATGTTGATCGGAGGCATCGAGTGGAATCGCGCGTAGGATTCCCGGCGAAACGATATAGAAAGCGAGATTTGTCGGGAACCCGATGGGAGAATTCGTCGTAAGGGTTCCGCGGCCGGCGGCCGAGATGTTGGCATAACTGGCGACGAGAGATTGACCCACGTTCGGCGTCAACGGAGGAGTGAATTCGTCGAGCGTCTGCACCCCAACGAGGCTGCCGGTGCCACTCGCGTTGACCTGGCCGATCACGTTGTTAACCGCTGTCTCGGCGGGGAAAGCCGCGCTGATCGTGTACCCACCCAGCACGGACGAATCGGCGAACGCAATTCCGGTTTCTTGTTGATCGAGGATTCCGCTGGTGACGGCGGCGTCGCTGCCGATTGTGAATCCCTGGCTCGGTCCGGTGAGATACGCAACGGCGACTCGCTCGGCGCCGCCTTGAGGACCAAGATTTGTAAAGGCCACACGGCCATTCGCGCTGATTTGGAAGTTGCCGGTAAACGAGGGGCTGGCGATTGCCCCGCCGTTGTTTTCGTCGTACGCCAGCGTCGCGCAATTCGCTACGCCCGGCGTACAACCCACCGTCGCGGGAGTCAAGAGTCCCGCCAGCACGCTGGCGTTGCTCCCGTTAAGGCCTGTGCTGCTGGCGACGCCCGGCCCGCCAAGAGCCGAAGCGTTGAATGTGGTGGTGGGCGATTGCAAGATCATTTCGCCGCTGAGCCGCGGATGAGTTGCGTCGGTGGGATCGCTGGCAACGAAGAAAATGTCATCCGAGGTGATAAACCGGAAGATGTAGCTCAACGTATAAGGCGACTTTCCGGGAAGGTCAAACGTAAAACTGGCACCGCCTCGCGAGCCGGAGTCGAAGGAAAAGTCTCCCGATAATCCCAACCCTGGGCTGAATGTGCCAGCCTCGTTGTAATCGCCAGTCCCGGGCGTGATGCTGCCAACGCCGTCGGCGTGGATCACGCCTCCCCACGCGGTGGGCGAGCCTGCCAGGTCAAAGCCCCGGAACAGGAAAGCGTAGTTGCCGTTGAAAGCCCCAGCGCTGAAACTCGCTGAGTTCGCGGGCTTCATGATTCCCGCTCCGTGCGTCTGCAGAGTGTCGTTGTCCTCGGCGGAAGAATTGTTCTCGAAGAAACGGATGTTGCCGCTGGAATCGAGCACGAAGTTGTAGTCCGTCGTGAGGACTACGTTCAGGGAATTGGTCGCTATGATTTCCATCGTGCCGCGTCCATCCGTGCCGAGCGAGTAGCTGCCGGTCAAGCTCTGCTCGTTGACGGGCCCTGAAACGCGATTGCTGTCGATTCCGCCGCCCGTAAACTTTCCGTTGCCGTCCGCCACCACCGAGCCAACCAGCGCGACCGAGCCCTGCGAATCGAATCCGTTGAACAGAAAACTGTACGAGCCGCTGATCAGTGAGTTGCTGTTCGTTCCGGCAGCGATCGTAATGGTGTACGTTGCGCTCGTAGACACGGGCACGAATTCCGAGTCGGTCAACTGCACCGTAAAAGTGGAACTTGTGACCAGGACGGGAGTTCCCGAAATCGCAGCGTTCGCGGGAGAGAACGTGAGACCGGATGGAAGCTGGCCGTTGGTGATTTGCCAAGTGTAGGGGGGTATTCCGCCGCTGGCAGTGAGCAAGGTCGAATACGGAGCTGCAGTATTACCCCCTGGAAGCGAGGAAGGCGAAATCTCGAGCGGCTGCGGCGCCTGAATCGAAATCGCGAGTGGTTTCGATTGAATTTGCGGGTTGGGGAGCGTCGAGTCACTGACTTGCACGGTGAACGGAAATGTGGTCGGATTCGTCGGAACCGGTTGTGGCACGCCCGTAATCTGACCCGTGCCTGTGTTCAAAGCGAGACCAGGAGGAAGCCCGCCGCTCAGCAAGCTCCATTTGAATGGCTTTACGCCTCCTTGGGTGGTGATCAACGTGCCGTACGTATCGTTAACCAAGCCGGATTGCAGCGGTGAAACCGCCGTGATCGACAACGTCGGCGCCGGCGCGATGAAAATCGAATATTGCTGTGTCTGAGAAACCGGCTGCGTCGAGTCGTCCGTAACCTGGACCGTGAATACGGTCGGATTGGGTTGTCCCGCGACGGGACCTGAAGGTGTTCCGGTAATAACTCCCGTCTGGTTCAACGTCAGCCCCGGGGGGAGGCTACCGCTTCCCGCCGCTAGGGCGAATTTAAGCGGAGCCACGCCTCCGGTAACGGGGATCGTCGTGCTGTAGGGCTGGCCGTTGGAGCCGCATGCTATTTGCGTGCTCGTGCCGCTACCAGCGCACTGCGTGTTCGTTATCGTGAACGTGAGAGGGAGTTCCACCGTAATCGTAACGGTTTTCGTCGCCGTCGAATTCGCGACAGCAGTAGCAGTCAGCGTAACGCTCAGCGAGCTTGTCAGCCCGGCCGGAGCTGTGTAAGTCATCGGATTCGCCGTCAAACTGGACAGAGTTCCGCATGTCCCGGTGAGGCCGGGACTGTTATTGACGCAATTCGATCCGGTAAGAGACCACGTAACGCCCTGGCTGAACAGGTCGTTTCCCAGGGTAGCCGTAAAAACTAATGGTTGGCCTTGATCTATCGAGGAACTGCTCGGAGTTATATCGATCGTGATGGGTTCGCCACGTGAGCTGCTGCAACTCTCGAACAGCACAACCGACAGGGAAACCAAAATCAGCGCCGCGGCCGCACGTAATTGCCCAAGCGAGTTCCAAACTCGGAGAGGTTGGTATGATCGTGCCGAAGGCCGCTTCATGCGGGCATAAGCATTCGAGTTCTTCATGTCACCTTAGGATGCTTCTGTTTGGACCCGCCCCAGGCCGGAGTGAGGAGCACCTTCTTGGACTCAGGACTTGAATCCCGAAGCCTCGGGACAAATCCTGAAACCCTTTTCGACTCAAGATTTGAGAGTACAAATCCTGAAACCTTGGCGAAACCTCGGCACCGATGCCCAAAGGAAGTTGAGTAACAAAACGGCCAAGGAAGTGTCAACTCACATCTCCTGGGTTACCGGGGTTAACGGCTTGCCTTGCACCGCTGGAGTGAAATGGAGAGTGAACGAATACCCGGGCAGACTCACCGGCACTCTGTAGTCCACTGCAAGGTTTACGCCCGGTGCCTCCACAGTACCTGTGCGTTGTACCGTTATCTCCTTGGGCTCAAGCCGGATCCCATGCTCTTTGGCTCTGCTGATGACAACGCTCCGAAGGTCCTCATCAGTGCTCGGCGGAGCCAGCCCGATGCGGACCGAATTCTGCGCTGCGATATCGCGCAAGTCTTCTTTCAGCTCAGAGTTGGCCAGTTCGCACGCTACGACCTGCCAACCCGCGATCAGGGCTAACGCAAGAACCGCCAGTCCCAGGATGAGCTTGGCTTTTCCCACCGCGACCACGCGCGTCGTCCAGGATCAAAAGCCGGGCGTCAAACAGCTCCAGCCTGGCGAGGGCCCCGGGGTGTTTCATTGAAACAAACCCAGAGCGCGGACGAGCGTTCAAGCATTCTACCTGAAACTGACCCACCCCAAGGTGCAGTTCACTGCTGTTCCTGCGATCCAGCCGCGGCAATGCTATGGGACACCAGGGCTAACTTCAGCCATGTTGATGCGAGGACAGGGCCACTCGTTGCCTGCCGCCCTTACGGACGCCGGCGCCCTCAACCCTCACCCGCCGTGGCAACGCCTCCACCGCATCCCCGCATCTGAGGACACTTGTGGGTTTTTGTGTTTAGCGTGAGCCGCCGCTTTTCAAGTCACACCAGTTTCTAGTATAAATACTCGGCCCGGCAGACTCCTTAAGTCCTGCTGTCCCCTCTTACTTGGAGGAAAGCATTGATTGAAGTACAAGATTTGACGAAGGCGTATGGTTCGACGCTGGCTGTCGACCATGTTTCGTTCACCGTCAACAAGGGCGAGATTCTCGGCTTTCTCGGTCCCAATGGAGCCGGGAAGACCACCACGATGCGGATCCTTACCGGATTCATGCCAGCCACCTCGGGCACAGCGCGCATCGCCGGGTTCGACGTGACCACCGATTCGCTCGACGTCCGTCGCCACATCGGATATCTCCCGGAAGCGCCGCCCGTGTATCCGGACATGACCGTGGAGACGTATCTCGATTTCGTCGCGCGCATCAAGAACGTCCCGGCCGAAAAGCGAGCCGAGCGAATCACGGACGCGCTTGAGAAGACGAACCTCGTCGACAAACGGAATGAGTTGATCAAGCGGCTCTCGCGCGGCTACAAGCAGCGCGTGGGAATCGCGCAGGCGTTGGTGCACGACCCGGATGTGATCATTCTTGACGAGCCGACGGTGGGCCTCGATCCGAAGCAGATTATTGAAGTGCGGAATCTCATCAAGAGCCTCGCCGGAACGCACACGATCCTTCTTTCCACCCACATCCTGCCCGAAGTCAGCATGACGTGCGACCGGGTGGTCATCATCAACAAAGGAAAGATCGCGGCTGTGGACACGCCGCAGAATCTGACGAGCCAGCTGAAGGGTGGCCAGCGGATTCGCCTGGAGGTTCAGGGGCCCGAACCGGGGCTCCGCGAAGTTCTTGCGCAGGTGCCGGGAACAAGCCGCGTGCAGTTGGAACCGGCGCGCAGCGATGGTCATTTGGCCGTGAACATCGAAGCCGCGCCCGGCAAGGACATTCGCAGCCAAATCGCCGCAAAGATCGTCGAGAAGGGGTGGGGGCTCTACGAACTTCGCGGCGTCAGCCTGAGCCTGGAGGATATCTTCCTCGAGCTGACCACAGACGATTCAACCCACGCAGAGCCGGCAAGCTAAGGAGCGCACGAAACAATGCAAGGCTTTTACGCAATCTATCGCAAAGAGATGGGCCACTATTTTGTGTCGCCCATCGCCTACGTTTTTATCGGTCTGTTCCTGATACTCAGCGCGTTCTTCTTCAACTTTTTCCTGCAGGCTGTGATTCAGCAGTCGATGTCCTCCGACATGCAGAGCATGCGCTTCGGCATGCCGCAGGATATCGACGTTCCCACGGAAGTGACGCGTGCGTTCTTCGGGCTGCTTTCCACGCTGGTGCTGTTCATCACGCCGATTCTCACCATGGGCGTGTACGCGGAAGAGCGCAAGCGCGGAACGATGGAGTTGCTGATGACGTCGCCTATCACAGAAATCGACATCGTGCTTGGGAAGTTTTTCGCCTCCCTCACGCTGTTTGCCCTCATGCTTCTTCCCACCCTGAGCTATCTGGTATTTATGAATCTTCGCAGCGAGCCTATCCCGCCGATGCGGGTGCTGCTTGCGGCTTATGCCGGAATCCTGCTGCTGGGCGGCTCGCTTTTGGCGCTAGGGACGTTCATTTCGTCCCTCACGGAAAACCAGATCATCGCGGCCGTGCTTACCTTCGCGGCTTTCCTTCTAATTTGGGTTCTTGACCTCGGACGCAACGCGTCGGGGCCGGTTGCTTCGGTGCTGACCTATCTTTCGGTGATACGGCATTATGAGGATTTCACGCGCGGCGTGATCGATACGACGGGGTTGATTTACTACGCCAGCTTCATGTTCCTGTTTGTTTTTCTCACTGTGCGCTCGGTGGATTCGATGCGCTGGCGGAGGGCGTAGGACATGGCCAAGCCCACGGGCAACGCAAAGCCTTTCGAGATGAAGTGGACGCGCCAGCAGCTAGCCGAAATTGCGCTCAGCATCGGCGCGGCGCTGCTGATTGCGAGCTACATCCGGTACACGATCCAGGGAGAGATGCTTCGGCTCACCGAGATTCTGCTGATTGCCGGCGGAGTGCTCCTTCTGGCTTCGATCGTTCTCGGATTCCCGAATATTCGCGACTACTTCTCGAAGCGGTCGTCGCAGCTCGGCACGAACACCTCGATTCTGACGCTTGGCGTCGTTGCGATCCTGGTGGTGGTGAATTACTTGGGGCAGGAGCACCACAAGCGTTTCGACGTGACCAGTGAGAAGCTCTATACGCTCTCCGATCAGACCAAGAAGATTGTGCAGGGGCTCAAGAAGGACGTCACAATTATTCGTTTTGGCAAGACCCCCGACCAGGGCCTGGACGATCTGATGGCCGAATACAAGAACCTGAGCCCTCACATTAAATTCCAGAACGTTGACCCGCAGGAAAAGCCCGAAATTGCGAAAGAGTACGGCGCAACGCACATGGGGGATATTGTCGCGGCCTCCGGGGACAGGAAAGAGCACATTGAGCCCGGAATGGCGGGGCAGCCTTCCGAGCAGGATATCACCAGCACGATCATGAAAATCACTCGCGACAAAGTGAAAATGGTCTGCTTTGTGACTGGCCACGGTGAAAAGTCACTCGCGGATAATGAAGGCGCGGGCTACAGCGCAGTGGATCAGGGTCTGAAGAGGGAAGGATTCAATACGAATTCGGTGAATCTGGTCTCGAGCGGCAGCGTCCCTTCCGATTGCGACGTCCTGGTGATTGCCGGCCCGACGAAGGCGCTGTTCCCTCAGGAAACCGAGATGGTAAGCAAATACCTGGATGATGGCGGGAAGGCGCTCATCGAGGAAGACCCGATCAGTGAAAAGTCCCAGCAGAATCCAAATCTCGAATCGATATATCAACCGTGGAACATCAACGTAGGCACGAACGTTATCGTAGACGTGAGCGGCGTTGGTCGCTACCTTGGAACTGGCCCAGCGGCGCCGGTGGTTATCGACTTTGGTGACAGCCCAATCACCAAGAATCTCAAGGGCGGCATGACGTTTTTCCCGTTGGCGCGCACCGTTTCGATCGCTGATAAGAATAAGACCGAGCCGCTGGATACCGAACTGTTGAAGACATCAGCGCGCAGCTTCACGATTCCAAATCTCGATCAAAAAGAAGTCAAGTTCGATCCGAAGACGGATACAGCTGGGCCTCTTTCGCTGGGAGTCGCCGCGAATCGCGCCTCCGTCGGCAAGGAAGGACGGCTTGTCGTGATCGGCAATTCAAATTTCGCAGCGAACCAATTTGTCGGCTCGCAGGAAAATGGCGACCTGTTCTTCAACACCATTGACTGGCTCGCGCAGGACGAGAACCTCATTTCGATTCGACCGAAATCGCCTACGAACCGCCGAGTTACACTGACGGAAAGCCAGTGGAGCATGCTGCGCTGGTTCGACTTGTTCTTCCTGCCGGGCCTGGTGATTTTCGCAGGAGTCTACATCTGGTGGAAACGCCGGTAGGGATCGCGGTGCGGGTTCCGGCAAGAATCGAACTCAAGACGCCATGATCAAAAAATCGACTCTGATCGTCCTTCTGTGCGCGCTCGTTCTGGGCGGCGCGGTCTACTATTTCGAGTGGCGCAGCGCAAAGACGGTGAAGCCTTCTGAGGACACCTCGAAGCTCGCGTTCTCAATGCAGGCCGAAGACGTCACGTCTCTCACCGTTTCGCATCCGGACAAAGCGGACCAGCCGCCCGTCCGGCTCGACTATCATAATGGCACTTGGAGTATCGTGCAGCCGCTCGACACGGGCGCCGACCAGTCCGCCGTACGAGGCATCACCGACGGCCTCGCAGCCGCGCGAATCTCGCAAACCGAGCCGGGCGCCCCAGACCGCCTGAAGGCCTACGGTCTGGCCCCGCCGCACGTTTCGCTCGAATTTCAATTGAAGAGCGGAGCGAAACACACGGTCCTGCTCGGCGACAAGGATTTCACCGGCGTTTCTGTTTACAGCGTGATCGACGGAGGAAAAGATGTTTCGCTTCTTCCGTTGTCGCTCGATACCAGCGCGGATAAGCCCCTCGATGAGCTCCGCGATCGCAACGTACTTCACATCGACAACGCAAAAGTTGGCTCGTTCGAGCTCAAGAACTCTTCGGGTGATTTGTCAGCCGCGAAGCAAGGCACGAAGGACCAACCGCAATGGAAGTTCACGAAGCCGGGCGGCGACATACTGGCCGACACTGAAAGTGTGAACGCGCTTCTGGCGGCCGTCGCCACGACGAAGGTGACGTCGATTGCGAGCGAAACCTCCGACAACCTCGGGAAGTACGGGCTCTCGAATCCGGCCGTCACATTTAGCGCCGTGGATGAGGCCAGCCAGAAGGTGACGCTGCTGGTCGGCAAAAAGGAGGGAAGCGGCTATCTGGCTCGGGATGCTTCGCGTCCGACGATTTTCGTCATCAACGATGATTTGTACAAGAAGCTCTCCGAGACTTTTGCTGATCTCCGCGACAAGAACCTCGTCCACGTCACGGAAAGCGACATCAGTCACATCGAGATTCACAACGCGAACGCGACCATGGCGGTCAGCCGCAAGCAGGGCAGCGATTTCGACTGGACGATCGATTCGCCCGCCGACGCAAAGGGCAAGTCCGCCGCCACTTGGAGAATCCTCAGCCCGCTCAATTCCGCAAAGGCCGAGGAAGTGCTGGATCACCCGCCGGCCGGCATCGCTGTGAAGCTGGCGAAGCCCGCCATCGAAGTCGAGCTGACCGACAAGAACGGATCGAAACTGACTGTGAGAATCTCGGCTGCGGACGGTGATTTCGTCTACGGGCAGACCAGCGCCTCCCCGTCCATTTACAAGTTCAAGAAAACTGCATTTGACGATTTGAAGTTCAAGGTTTCGGATCTCGCATCCTGACGACGCGAATCCGGTTCGTTGCGGTTACGCGGCCCCGTGGCTGGCCGTTGCGAGCGCCGCTTCGCTGGGCCAGGTTGCAAGAAGCAGAATTTTCCCACTCGTCGGAGAAATATGGATGTAGTAAACCACGCCCGCGTCCTCGATCTCGTAAAAGTCAGCGCGTTTTGGGTCGGGTGTGACTTGCGTTCCGCTGAATAGCAAGTTCCGGAGCATCGTCACGGTTTCTACCGGATGATTCCGCACGTCCTCGATCTGCATTTCGCGTTCCAGCGCCATCACCATAACTCCCTCCCGCCCACTTCCTTCACTCTCTATTACGCCTGGAGAAACGGAAAAGTTCCAGTCTTATGAAACTTTCCGGTCACCTAACCATCACATCCTTAGCACATCCTTAGGCATGCAGATTAGACGCGTGGGCCGGCCCAAAGTCTCAGCTTTTTGGCCCTTAGATTTATTCTCGTTGTTCGGCCCATGCGCTTTGCAAAGCTCGCAAAAGCCGCTTACATTGGTGAGTTATAATGTTTTGAGAAATCGCTCGTGCTGCAACCAGCACATCGTAATATTGTCGAGGTTAACCCTTAAATTGCTACTTGCGCGACCGGGGCAAAGTGGGATATTTGGTTTACATCAAAGCAACGTGTTTTCGAGGGCTCATCCAACGTGAAGAAGAAAAAGGCAAAGAGAACGACGCGGCTCTACCGGGACCGCCGGCGCAAACACCGGCACTGGCAGGTGACCGTGTACTATCACGACGGCGAGAGGTTCGCGCGAGTTTATATCGATCGTGAACGCGCCGAGCACTTTGCTGAACGTCAGAAAAAATCTCCCGTGGTAAAAGCGACTCGCATCCTCGAAGTAGACTAAAGCGGGGTTGGATTTAGGCCGTTTTGGTGGGTGGAGCGCAGGGCGGCAGATTGGCTACTTTATCCAAATCTGCGCCGCGTCGCTACTCTTGTGGCTGTCCGCCCACACATGCTATAAAAGACCTTCCAGGCGGGATTCGTATAGTGGTAGTACGCGACCTTGCCAAGGTCGAGGCGAGGGTTCGATTCCCTTATCCCGCTCCAGTCTTCGAGTGACAAATCTCCATCAGCCGTCGTTCTCCTGATATTCGCATTCCGTTAGGGCCGTATACAGCACTGAGAGGTTAACTGGTGATCTCGGAGCGTCCATTCGCGACCCGAACGCAAACTGCCAGTGCTGCATTTTTGCTTCTCTTGATGGCCGTTCTGGCTGGCGGAGCTGCCTTCCGCGAGTCGATTACGATTGATGAAGTGGCACATCTCGGCGCTGGCGTCAGCTACTTGAAGAAGCTTGATCTACGGATGAACGAGGAGCACCCGCCCCTCGCAAAAGTGGTGGCTGCCATACCCCTAGTGGTTCGCGGAGTGCGCGCCGACTATTCCGATCTGTCTTGGGAGTTCAGCGGAAAAGGTCTTCAGGCGACCTTGGGCCAATGGCCCTGGGGACACTCTGTCGCGGTGCGCTGGAACGACCCGTACTCAACCATGTTCTGGGCCCGCATGCCGATGCTGCTGCTAACGCTGGCGCTGGGTCTCGCGATCTACACTTTCGGCTCAAAACTGGGAAACGCGTGGGGTGGACTGCTATGTCTCGCCGCCTACGTAAGCACACCTGCGTTTCTGGCGTTCGGGCCGTTGGTTCTCACGGACATCGCCGTAGCGCTTTTCTGTCTGCTCACAATCTGGGCGTTCGCGGAGATGTGGCGGACGCCGGGCCACGACACCCTCCTTCGATTCGCTTTCGCGCTCAGCGGTGCGCTGCTCTCGAAATTTTCCTCCGGGCTGCTCCTGTTTGGTTTTCTCGCTTTTGCTCTCAGCTTGCGCTGGCTCCCCATCGCCGTTCAGCCCACGGACCGCGACGAACTCCACCGATGGAGGCGCGTCCGGCGGCGCTATTTGAGGAAGGGCATATTGCTGGCTGCTTCGATCGTTTACGCGGTTTACTTCATCCTGTCGTGGAACCAGCCGACAGACTCGCTTCAATTGCTCGGCCATGGATTCGCCGCGTTGGTCTTGCGACGACTCCTGATGCCGCCGTGGATTTACCTTCGCGGCCTCGTGCTGTTTGCCATCATGTCGAGTCGTCCGACGTTCATCCTCGGCCACGCGTATCCGCACGGCGTTTGGTTCTATTTTCCGGCCCTGTTCGTTCTCAAATCGACCCTCGCTTTTCTCGCTCTGCTGATCCTTGCTGTCGGGGTCGGTGTCGTCGCGAAACAGAAACTCGCGCGGAATTTCTGGGTCTCGGAAGGAATGGAGTTCCACTGGCGCGCCCTGTGGGTTTTCCTCCTCGTCTTTGTCGGCGCCTGTATGCTGAGCCGGCTGGACCTCAGCATCCGGCACTTCACGGTTCCGATCGCTCTGCTGATCCTGATGCTGGCGCCGCTCCCCCGCGTTCTCGAAGAACTTGGACAGGCAGGCTGGTCTGCTGCTCGACTTGCAACCGGCCTGGTCGTTGTGCTCGCATGTGCATCCCTGGTCACCGCCGTTCGTGCGTACCCCTATTACTTTCCTTTTCTCAACAGCCTGAGCTTGGGCCGTCCCGGGTACTCGCTGATGAATGACTCCAACCTCGATTGGAACCAGGCGCTTCCTGACGCGGCACGTTTCGTTCAGCAGCACGGCGTGCAGCACGTGCTCCTCGACGAGTACGGCTTCTCAGAACCGACGGTCTACGTGCCCCAGGCGGAGTTTTGGGACTGCCAGAAGCCAGCGCCTGCCGATGCCGGTCAATGGGCAATCGTCTCCGCCAGCATGATCGAAGATGGGCACAACTGCGTCTGGCTGATGAACTATCCTCACGAACCGCTCGCCGGCGGCAGCATGTACGCGTTCGAACTTCCGGCGGCAATTCCTGCGGCCGGCGCGTCGGGTGGACCGCCGCTGCCAGCCGACTACCACACCTTCGGCGGCACCCCGCGCGACATCGATTTTCGCCTCATGTTTTACAACTTAGTCCGAGACCCGAAACAGCTTCAGCCCGTCCTTGATCAGATGATGGCGTTATACGGCCGCAGTCAGAAAAAGCACTAAAGTCTCTGTCGGCCCGGTTCTAGCGGCTCGCCTCAGGGCGTGTTAGAGTCTCACTCCCAACCCATGCTGGCGTATCTTTGCGGTCCGATCGAATTCGCGCAGGACGGCGGACGTCTCTGGCGTCGTAAGCTGGCGCCGTTTTTGCGCGAGACGCTGGGCCACCGCGTGTACGATCCCGCCGAAGACGAGAAGAAGAATCTTACCGACGAAGAATCCGCCCATTTTCGTTCCTGGAAGGCTTCCGACCCCGACCGGTTTCGCCGCGTCATTCGGAAGATCATTGCTTTCGACCTCGACCTGATCGAAAACAAAGCGGACTACCTCATCTGCTATTGGGACGGCGAACCGGGCGCTCAGAGTGGAGGTACCTCCGCCGAACTTACATTCGCGCATCGTAAGGGGATTCCGGTCTACCTCGTCACGCACCAGCCCATCGAGCAAATCAGCGGCTGGATGCTCGGCTGTTCCGATCAGCTCTTCTCATCGGTGGAGGAGCTGAAGAAGTTTCTTTCCGCCCGCTTCTCTCGCGAAAAGCAAACCGAACTCTGGAAAGATTGACGCATACCCTGCCGCTCGGCTGCTGATAAAATCCCGTTCGCATGAACAAGATAATTGTCGCGGTGGGCAGCACGCGCCGGCCTAAGCTCAACGCCGTCTGGGAGGCGCTCACAGTCTTCGGCCCGACCCTGAATGACAACGCGCAGTTCGACATCGCCGCGGTGGAAGTTCCGAGCGGCGTTCGCAACACGCCGCTTTCGCGCGAGGAAATGATGACGGGCGCTCGCCAGCGCGCCGAAGCCCTGGTTTGCGTCGCGCGCGAAAAAAACGAGCCGTGGAGATATTTCGTCGGCCTCGAAGGCGGATTCGACGTCATACACGCGGATGGCGCGCGCTGGGTGTTTCTCGAAAATTGGGCTTACGTTACCGACGGCAGCCAAAGAGGCGCTTACGGCCAGTCAGGAGCGGTGCTCGTCCCCGAACCACTCGCGCAACGTGTAGTCGACGAAGGGATCGAGCTATCCGAGGCCGTGGACGCTTTCGCCGGAGGCCAAGGAATTCGCGACGCCCAGGGCGCCTGGGGCGTCCTGACGCGCAACATGATCACGCGTCAGGATGCGTTCCGCGTCGCCGTCATCAACGCCTTCGCTCCGTTCTTTAATCGCGAGCTTTACGCGGCGAAGCCACCCGTTTGTTAACATTGGGGCGACGCGGCGCGTCTATCGGGTGGTACGGAACAGAAGACATGAGCCTTGGACAGGCCTTTGATGCGTTCTGCCGGCGATCCGGTATTCGGCGCTTGGCGATGCTGTGCCTGGTTTCCACAGCCCTCGCGTTTCCATTTCTTACCGCGTCCTCGTCGCGCAGTTCTTTGGGGAAGCCCTCCGACAAGACCCTAGACAAGACAGGGGACGCGCCTCAGCCGATCTATTCCCAGAATCCGGACGATCCCTGGAATCGCATTTTCTATCATCTGTTCACCCGTCGAATAGAAGTGCACGTCTCGAGCGAATACCCCGAGGGCGCGCCATTCACGGAATTCCGGAAAGGCTCAACCCGACTCATCAGCACGCGTACTTTCGAACGGCTCGAAATTGGCGACCGCGCGATCGACCCGTTGTACCCCAACTTCTTCAACGACACCGGTGCTCGCAGGTTTTTGACCGACTCGAGTTACTCGCTGCTCGTCAAGGCACTGCAGGAAGCAGTCAGCGAAAGCGGGACTCGTTCCCCGGTCGCAAGGGCGCTGATGCAGAGCGACCTGTGGTCTGCCTACGATCAACTCTCCGGCGAATACACAAGCTCGGATCAGAGTGAACTCGAACAGCATAGGCGGGTAATCGCCGACTTGTTGGGACACTTGATCAAGAAAATTGCGCTGACGCCTGAAGAAATTCGGTCGCTGCCCGACAACTATTCCGCTGCGGCGGGCCGCCAATCGCTCCCCGACCTTTTCGCTAAAGAAAGCGGTTGGATCGAAATACTGTGGTTTCCGCACCGCATGCATGAGGAAGCGGCCAACGATCGGCGGGTCGCTCGCGTTTTTCTGAAGCCCACTCACCCCACACGCGACCTGCAGAAATTTGTGAACGAACAGCGCGAGGAAAATGGCGATCCCGTCCGCGATCTCGACGGCGTGGCGCTGATCATGCAGTTGCTGTTGATCGACACGCAGGGGAAGTTGACGCCCACAACGCTCACGATGGATGTGCAGGTCCGGTTCTTCGAAAAGAGCGCCGCGGGCTCTTTCAAGGCAGCGAAGGTTCAAATGGCCGAAATTAGCCGTCGACTTTTTGTCTCGGACCCGGCGTCGGGAGGGTTGGCTCCCGAAACGGAAGACTCACCAGCGTACATGCCTGTCGCCGGAAACGACTATTCGTTCGCGTCGCCGCAAGTGATCGTCGAAGGACCGCCGATTCAGGTTCATTTGAGGACTCGCTGTGCTTTTTGTCACGGCGACGATTTGACGGAGGTGATGACGTTTAGTATCGCGCTGCCTGCCCGTTTTCTGACGCCGCCGCTCAGGCAACTGGATCCCGCCGCCAACCGCGAGGCCGACGACGTCGTGTCACGAAAGAGGAAGCGCCGGGAGTTCAAGGCCTTGCAAGCGTATTTTGAAACGCCTGGGTGGCACTGGCCTTTCGGTTTCTTCTTTCTGTAGTCGGAACAGCCGCCTCAATTTCCGCACCGTGTTGTGCTAGCCTAAGCGGGGAGGCAATGACGCGTGGACATCGTGAAGGGCAACATGGGCTGGATCGAGGTGGTCGTCGGACCGATGTTCTCGGGCAAGAGCGAGGAGCTGATCCGACGGTTGCGGCGCGCTGAATTTGGCAAGCAGCGCGTGCAGATTTTCAAGCCTGTGATTGACCAGCGCTACGCGAAGAACGGAATCGTTTCGCACTCGGGCCTCGAGATCGCGTCGGAGCTAGTCCAGACCGGCAGCGACATTCTCGAGAAGGTGGCCCCGCGCACCGAAGTGATCGGCATCGACGAAGCACAATTTCTGGGCGACTCGGTGGTGGATGCGTGCACGAAGCTCGCCGACCTCGGGAAACGCGTGATCGTCGCCGGCCTCGATACCGACTTCATGGGGCGCCCGTTCGAGCCGATGCCGCGCCTTTTGGCCGTGGCGGAAGAAATCACCAAGCTGCTCGCGATCTGCATGCGCTGCGGAAATCCCGCTGTGCACACGCAACGCCTGGTGGCATCGGATGAGTTGATCGTCGTCGGAGCGGGCGGAATGTACGAGGCGCGCTGCCGCCGCTGCTTCGAACCCTTCCTCGCGCAGCAGCGAATCGAGGAGGAAAAGGGAAAAGCGGCCAATGCCGCGGCAGCGAGAGCCGCCTCTTGATCTCGGCAGTCCGCGCGAATCGGCATTGGCATCCCCTACCCAAAAGCCCTAAAATAGACCTCCAGGTCGACTATGTATCTCCGCTCCACCCTCTTGCTTGCGGTCGCGCTCGTGATGAGCGCGGATTTACCCGACGTTTCTCACTTTCGCTCGCCTGTCCCTGACGAACTCGACCTGAGCGCCCTCG
>Ga0209274_10000825_pt1 | contig 16817 bp, 13 predicted proteins | sample HubBroMetageREF1_FD_188343 | JGI IMG/M metagenome (GOLD analysis project Ga0209274, IMG submission 188343) | Reference soil microbial communities from the Hubbard Brook experimental Forest, New Hampshire, USA - Hubbard Brook CCASE Soil... | ecosystem: Environmental > Terrestrial > Soil >...
GCACATGCCCCTTTGGTTTCGTCTGCTTGAAAAGCGGCCAACTCACGGATTTCGTCCCGGGTCATCATCTCGAGCTCCTTAGAGTGACGCTCTTTAAAATAGTGAGATGCTGGTACTCGGCAGAATGTTTAAATTGAGTTTTACATTCGATGCCTAGCTTCGACGTCTAACCAGGAGTTCCTGATGGAACTCACTGGCGATGGAAGGCGCGCTGCGCACGCAGTCGCGCGCCCGTTGCACGGATTCGCGCACGGCCTCCGGATGCCGGCCGGTGATGGCGGCAATTTCGCCGAGGGAGAAGCCCTCGATTCCGTAGAGCAGAAAAGCTTCGCGATCGGTGCGGTCGGCGCCGCGGAGCGCAGCCTGCACCAGGGCAATCATTTCGTCGGAGTAGGCGGCCTGTTCCGGAGTGGACACGCGGCGATCGGGGATAGCGCTTTCGCGGGTCCAACCTTCGTCGGGCTGATGGAACTGCAATCCCGGCTCGTCGGAGGCTTCGACATTCTGCCGGCGGCGGCTGTCCTCGAGATGGAGATGGACGGGAGACTCGATCTCATGAAGACGCGCCGTCATTTCGTTCATCGCTTGCAGGGCAAGGCGATACAGCCACGGTTCGAGCGTCAGTTTCTCTGGACGGTCGTGATCGCCGAGGGCTCGGGCGATGACTTCGTTCACGACTTCGGCGGTGGAGAGACCGTCCTCGGAAATGGAAATAGGAATCTCCTCGTCGGTGCGGCGGAAGTAGAGTTCGCGGTCCACAAAACGTTCGAGCCGCGAGAGATTCGCGTTCACGTAGGAGCCGATGTCATCGGCGGAAATGGTGGGCGGTAGAAGCGCCGCCACCGTCTTCTCGAACGGAACGCCAGGCTCGGGAGATTCGTGTGCTCCGCCGCGCCAGCGGCGCCATTTGTGGCTGGAGCGGAGCAGTTCCTTATGCCGGCCGATCTGCTGGATGAGTTCGTCAAAGACCGCCTTGATGGCCGAGGTGGGGCTGGGAGCTTTCGCCTGGGCCGCCAGTTGGCCCGACGGCAGGCGCAAGTTCAAGGAGACGAGCGTTCCCTCGCGAGGTGAGTTCTGCTCGACAACGGCCTTCAGATGGACCAAGTCGGGCCGGAAGACCTGAAGGCGCTTCTGGATTTTTTCGACCTGGTGGCTGATTTCTTTTTCGATGTCGGGAGTTTTATGAACCTTGTAACTGACGTGAACGTTCATTTTCGAGCCTCGAACGCGTGGCGAAGAGCCTCGTGAAGCTGCGGTCCCTTACAACAGGATTGTACACCCGGACAGAGAGCCGGAAGCCATGGTTGCGGCAATTTAAGTCTGTCGCAATCTAAGCTTGTGGCAATTTAGGTCTGCACAGCTCTGCCCTCGCTATTTGTAATAAACCGAATCCTTCTTCAAGTCATCTGGTATAGCGACCGGGAACGGCGGGAACTCATGCGATGCTCCTTTCAATAACGCGACCGTGGCTTCGGACCGCCTGGTGCCGTCGTGCACGGCGATCTTGTGCGGCTTATCCGGATAGCCCTGCCAGAGCGATACACCGGCGTAGGCGCCGTCCTTGCGCAGGATGTAGTACGTCATGTCGATGAACTTTAGCCTGCTCATGTCGTTGTTGTAGTTGCGGGCGATGCGCTTGAGCGTGTCCATACCGGCCTCAAGCGGCGACATGCCGCGCCGCATGTTTTCGACGATGGTGTGGGCTCCGGCTACCTTGATGTTTTCTTCTCCGCTGCCGGTGGCGCCCGCGGAACCCACGTCTTGATCGGTGTAGCAACCGGCGCCAATGATCGGCGAATCGCCGCAACGGCCGGGGAGTTTGAAGGCTAGGCCGCTGGTGGTGGTGACTCCGGAAATTTCACCCTTGTCGTTGAGCGCGGAGCAATGGATGGTTCCGGTCGGCGGAGACAGAACGCGGCGGATGGCGGCCATGCGAAATTCGGGCTCGATCCCCAGCCGGGCGGCTTGCTCTTCGAGGCGGTGAATGCGTTCTTCCCAATTTTCGGATTGCGGTGAGGTGGTTGGCGAGGTCATAGGTACGGACGGCGGTACTGACGGCGGTAATGCCGGCGGCTGCCAGTGCGGATCGGCTAGTCCCGGTCCCCACCAGTCGTCAGTCGAATGATTTTCTTTCCAGAGCAGCCAGATTTTGCGGGAGCGCTCGGTGAGCAGATTTTCACGAGGGAAGCCTACGGCGACGGCGAATCGTTCGGCGCCTTCGCCGACCAGCATGACGTGGCCGGTGTGCTCCATCACAGCTTTCGAAACCAGCGAAACATTCTTGATATTGCGAACGGCGCCGACGGATCCGGCGCGGCGCGTAGGTCCGTGCATGCAGCAGGCGTCGAGTTCGACCACGCCCTCTTCGTTTGGAATGCCGCCGAGTCCTACAGAATCGTCGTTAGGATCGTCTTCCGGTCCCTTCACCACGCGGATGGCGGCGTCTAGCGTGTCGCCGCCGCTTTTCAGGAAAGCGAAAGCATCATCGAGGTAATTGACTCCATTGTTGGCGCAGACGATGATCGGGCGCTTGCCGGCGCCGAACGGATTGGCGGGACGAGGGGCGTCGTCAGATTTGTCTTGCGCGCTCAGATCATGCGCATTCAGGCCAGTGGCTACCGATGCAGCAATTGCGGAACCTAGAAATCCACGACGGCTTATGGACATGAGTTCTCCGTACCAAGTGAACGGCCAGAAGGATAACATGAAGGAGATTTTGTCTGGCGTGGACGGCCGCGTTCGTGGTGGGTCAGTTTGCGCGAGGCTGACTACCGCCAGTGAACGGATGATTGTGGGGTTATGAGTGCTCTCGGGATTTTTTAACAACTGACCCCCGGCGGGATGGCGCAAAGCACCTCTACTTCTTTTCGTAGACAAACGTACCCTTGTCAGTTGGTCGATCTGGATTCCACCAAGAGTAGGTAATGTCCCTTCCATCGTTGCTCAATTTCAGAGATTCTTGAGTGAGGACCTTGCCATCGCGCTTCGTCAGAGTGAAAATCTCGCGTCCTCCAATCAGCCGTGCCGAGTAGGTCGTCCCCTCTGGAGCATGAGGTCCCTGCACCGCGGCGTCAACTCCATCGAGCGGTGCGTCAACATACTGACCCGCGCTCGGATAGCCGATATGCAAGGTCTGACTGTCGAGCCTCAGCGTCATATCGGAATGCCGCTGAAGATAGCTCGTGTCCCGCCACTGGCCAGCAAAGTCATTGGAGCCCGACATTCGCGAACTGACAACCTGAGCTGTAATAACAGGTCCACCCGGACGAAACGCTGTCGCGGTCGCCGTGAAAACCTTCCCGTCAGCTGAAAGCTCCCAACGATACGCATTAGTCTTTGCCCCATTTTCTTTTCGGGTCAGGTCTAACACAGTGGCACTGCTCTTCACGCAGGCTTGTGTGCGAGTGTTCCCTATTGGCCGATCCCTCCCATCGCAGCGAAAAGTGAAACTCGAATATCCATCGTCGTAGCGATACCCACCGTCCGCCGAAATCGAGATAGTAACAACCGGGCCCTGAAAGTTGCCCTTTGCGGGATTCATTTTCCATGAGCCATTCCAGTCCGGGGAGGGTTGCTGAGCATTGCAAGCGGAGGTGATCGCTGAGGCGAGGAAAAGGGCAAGTAACTTTCGAGTTGATCTCCAGTTCATGGCCAAAACTATAGCAGGACTGAACTAGGGGAATCTGAAGCGGATAGTTGACGCTATCGGGCGCTTACACTCACGATCCGCACTGGCTGGCATCGGATTCCGCTCGGGTCAGGCTGCGACCACCTGCAGAAGCCGTGCCGCGCCTTCGCGAAACGTGACTGGGTCGGTGATTAAGCTCAGCACTAGATGGCCTTCGTTGGGGAAATCGTAGAAGTGACCAGGGTGAACGCTCACGCTTGCCTCTCGCAATAATCGGACGGCGAGATCTTCGTCAGTGCCAAGCACGGGAACGCGAAGGACGACGTACCATCCTCCCTCGACTTGCAATCTTGTGCACGAGGGATGGCCCGCGAGTTGGCGATCGAGTTCGGAGAGATTTACGCGCAGACGATCGAGAAGAATGGGCTGAACTTTTTTGCGCTGATCGAGCAGCACCGGAGCCGCGTGCTGCACGGGAGCGTTCATGGAGAGAAAAGTATCGGCGATGATTTCGAGGCGCGCTCCTGCTTCGCTGACCATTTCCTTTGGGCCGCTGGTCGTTACCCAGGCCAGCTTCATCTGTGGCAGAGCTGAAATCTTGGACACTCCACTGAGAGTGAAGGTCAGTGCGTCGGCGTTGGTGACGAAACTTCCGCGCGACACGCCATCGTGCGCGTAGTCGAGAAACACTTCGTCGACGATCAGGGCCAGCCCGTAGTCACGGCAGAACGCGTTTAGAGCCTGGGTTTCCGCGGACGAGACGTAGGAGCCGGTGGGATTGTTGGGATGGACGAGAATCACGGCGCTCGATTGGGCGGTCGCTGCTTTGTAGAGGGAATTGAAATCGATTTGCCATCCGTGATCGTAGAGCAGCGGAAACGGAACGAGTTTAACGTCGGCCAGATCGGCGAGAAACTCGAATAGCGGATAACTCGGTTTGGGCACGAGGATTTCGTCGCCGGGATTGCACAGCAGACGAAAGACATACGAGTAGGCTTCGCTGGTGCTGGTAGTCAGAATCAGGCGCTCGGGATCGAGATCGAATATCTCGTGTGACTCGCGATAGTAGCGGCACACGGCTTGGCGAGCCTCGAGCAGACCCCGGGGCTGAGGGACGTAATGCATCGCTTTCGGATTCGCCAGAGCGGCGAGCACGATTTCAGGATCGGGGCGGACGCCGGCTTCGGTCGGGTTCGAGATGGTGAGATCGATGATTGTTTGTCCTGAAGCACGCGCTTCTTCGATTGCGCGCGTGAGGGCGTTCGGACTGAGCCGCCAGTTTGTGCGGTGGGCAAACATAAACTTTCCGTGGCTATCGCTGCATACCGCAATCTTCCTCACGACTCAACCTTACGCTTGCCGTCGTGAGCGGAGCGACGGAGCTATAGATTGTGGCGGATTCAAGTGCATAGGTACTTCGCTTCGCTCAGGATGACAACAGAAGTTTCTACTTCTACTTAATCCCTATTTCAGAAAAAATCCCAACTGCTCGGGTGGCGGCAGCGTTTTGGTGGTCCAATACTGCCGTTGGGCGGCTTGGACGGCGACGATTTTCGCTTGCACCTCCTGCGCCAGATTGTCGTAGCGAACCAGAACATTGTCCAGCCAATACGGGTGGTTCTCTCGCGCCCAGGCGTCCTTGTACAGCTCGCGCGTCTGGGTGATCGCATCGCGCAGGCTCTCCAACCTGCCGTTGATGTCGACAATTTCGTCGAGATCATATTGCGCGCGCGTGCCGTCCGTCTGATTCTGATAGGCGTCCCAGTAGTAATGGCTGATTTCCGATGTGAACTGGATCTTCAAGCCCAGCGTGTCGAGATGCCAGGCGGCAAAGAGCATGTCGTCGAGAGTTTCGGCGTGAAGGTGAGCCTTCGCCCGATTGTGCATCAGCGATTCGGCGGCGTGTTCGGCGCTGATGCGCAGATCGTGGGTGACCGGCAGCGCTTTTGCTGCCGTGTTTTCGCCGGCTTCGCTGAATGGATCGGACCAGAAGAGTTCGTTGCTCGCGTTGTCGAGTTTTACTCCGGCGAGAAGCGTGTTGGGGCGGTCGAGATTCCCGATCACCTCGGCAAAAGTCTTGTCGTCATTGTTGTTGCGGTAGAAGGCCCAGTCGTAGCTGTTCTTGAAATCATCGATGCTGGATTCGCCGGGCTGCCAACTGGCGGCTGCTCCAAAAACCAACGCGGGCCAGGTCATGTCGACGAGGGATTCACCGTCGTCGTTCCAGTTCGTGTTGAGCATGCCGAGGGCCCGATGCTTTTGACCGTCGCGAACAAAGTTTCGGATATTTACGAACGCGCTGTCCAGGTCGGGCCAGAGCACGCGCCAGTTGCCTGCTCCGGGCGAGACGACCACGCGCAGGCCGACATTAGCGTATGGCGTAATGATGCTTTCGAAGCTGGGCTTCGGATCGTAATCCCAGGGAACGGCGATCATGTCTTTGGGAAGGATGGCAATCAGTTCAGGATATTTGACGGCGATATCTCCCCAGAACATGAGCTGCTTGTGATAAGGCTTCATGATCTCGAAAACCTTCTGGACATGCTCGAGGTAAACGCGGCCCAGGCCTTCTTGTATTGCGAGAGCTTTCGTCTGGCCCAGGCCGAGCTCGGCGGTTTCGTCGGCGCCGATGTGAAAGAACGGTCCGGGAAACAAGGGGACGACTTCGCCGTAGACTTGGCGGATGAAATCGTAGGTCTTGGGATTGGTCAGAGTCAGCACGTGGCCGTGCGGCGTTTCGGCTAAGTCGGAATAGATTTCATACTTCAGAAACTGATGAAGATGTCCGAAAGCCTGCTGCTCGGGCAGGATGGTGATGTAATGCTTGCCGGCGTAGTCGACGAGTTCTTTGATTTCGGCGGTAGTTAACGCGGCTCCTTTTGGTGAGACCAGCGGCTGGGTCTGGAAATCGAAGACGTGCTCCATGTTGAACCCGACCAGGTTGATCTTGTATTCGGCCAAGGTGCGAATCTGCAGCTTCAAATAATCGACCGTGGGGATAGGACCGCGGCTGATGTCGTCCGACACGCCGCGCCACTCCATGCTCGGCCAGTCGCGGATGACTAACTTGGGAACGACTAAGTTAGGAACGACCTGGGCCGGGATGGCGACTGTCTTTTCACTGGCGCTTTCCGCGCCTTCCATGCGCAATAACTGACGAAGCGTCTGCACGCCATAGAACAGGCCTTGCGCGGTGTTGCCGGCGACCAGCACTCCGGAGTCGGCTACGCGAATTACGTAGCCTTGATTGCCGAGATCGTCTCCGGCTTTTACTCCTTGCGATTCGAGATAGGAGCGCAGGCCGCGGTCGCTAAGGCGGCCAAGCGAGATGTGCCCCGTGGTCTTCGGAGCTGCCGTCACGGATTCGATGGACAGCTTCACGCCGGTGCGGTCGTGGATCTCCTGTTGCAGCGTCTCGGCCGCAGTCCGGTCTTCATTGTTGCTGATGAGGATGGTGGTCGAGGGCTTGATAGCGATCTTGCCTTCGAGCATGCGTACTTCTTTTGGCGCTGGCAGAATCATCAGGGCGCGAACGGCGTCGTCGACCTGGGCGTTAGAAGCGAGCGGTAGAAAGGTTAGGCTGGCAAAAATCCATTTAATAATCGTCATGATGGGGCTGAATGGCGAGAGTAGCAGGTGAGGTCGGATTGCGACAAGTTTTGACGAACGGCGCAGGCGCCTCTGCGTACGCGAGAGAGAGCCTGCGGAGCGTGCTCCGCTCGGACGGGCGAGGGCGCCCGTCCCCACACAAGCTAGTCGCTACTTCGCGAAGGCTTCTTTGTTTACCACGTATGGCATCTTGGAAATTTCGCCGCCGTAGTTCCCTTCCAGCACGTCGATCAGGCCTTGAACGCAGCGTCCGGCCATGCCTTTATTGGGATCGGCCGACAGGCGCGTAATGCGCGCGGCGCTGGCGAAGTGCGGCAGCAGGCGGCAGCGGTCGGCGATTGCGGGATCGCGCAACGGCGAATCGGCGGGCAGAGGCTCTTTTTCGTAAACATCGAGAGCGGCGCCGGCGATCCAGTTCTCGCGCAAGGCTCTGGCTAGAGCTACTTCGTCTATCACCGGACCGCGCGCCGTGTTCACTATCATGGCGGTGGGCTTCATCATGCGCAGCGTCTTCTCGTTGATCAGGTGATAGGTTGGCGTGGCGCTCTCGCCCTCGCGCAGCAGCGGAACGTGCAGGCTGATGTAATCCGCGCCGCTCAACGCCTCGTTCAATGTGGTGTATCGAATCGAAGTCTTCTCGCGGCAGATGCCACGTTGGAAGCGCAGATCCATCGTCTCCTGAATCGCCTTGATGTAGTCGTGGTTCTCATAGGCGGGATCGAAGCACAGAATGTTCATGTCGAATCCGGCGCACTTCTTGACGAAGGCGAGGCCGATGCGCCCGGTGCCGATGACGGCCACGGTTTTTCCGGTGACTTCGTCGCCCAGAAATGGCAGGTAGGGATGCCAGTAGCCCCAGCGGTTTTCGCGCGTCAGATGTTCAGCGGGCCAGAGTTTGCGGGCCAGCGCTCCCATCAGGAAGAAGGCAAACTCTGCGGTCGCTTCGGTCACGACGTCGGCGGTGTTGGTAAACGGAAGCTTATACTTGTTGGCGTCGGCGCGGTTGATGTTGTCAAATCCTACGGCGTATTGTGCGACCACTTTGAGTGTGCCAACTCCCGCAGCGAAAATCTCGGCATCGATCGGATCGCGCAGCGTGGTGATCAGGCCATCCACGCCGGACTTCACTTTTTGGACGATCAGGCTTTTCGGCGGAGCTTCGGGCCGGGGATAGACTTCCAGGTCGTATCCTTTTTGGCGGAGAATGTTGAGGGCGTCTCCGATGTCACAGGTGGCAAAAACGCGGATTCTCTGGCGCATGGGGTTCGCGAAACAGTGTAGCGCAGTCGGAAAGCGCGGCGAATTTTTAACCGATTTGTAACAAGCCTCTGCTAGCCTCGATAGGGAATGTCTAATCAAGCTCTGCCCCGGCCGCGTTTCAACGCTCCCGAACCGGAGCGGGGGACACCCAAGCAAGGATCGAAGGCCGCCCTGAAACTCGAAACCAGAACGGCGCCGCTGCTGCAAGGGAAAGTCAGCGAAATCCCCGATGCTGTTTTTGGCTGGGCGATGCGACTCTGCGGCGTGGCCGTGGTCGCGCTGCTCGCCTTGATCGTTTACCAACTGGTGGTGGGTTCGCAGCTCTCCTGGCATGCTTTTGGCTGGAAGTTCTTCGGGCAATCGGATTGGAATCCGGTCGAGGATCGATACGGCGCGCTGCCGTTCATGTACGGCACGATCGTGTCTTCACTGCTGGCACTGATCATCGCTGTGCCACTGTCTCTGGGCGTAGCGGTCTTCATCACCGAGATGTGTCCGATCGGCCTGCGCGGAATGCTTTCGTTCACCACGGAACTGCTGGCCGCCATCCCTAGCGTCGTTTACGGACTTTGGGCAATTTTCGTTCTGGTGCCGATCCTTCGCGAATACGTGCAGCCGTTTCTAGCCACTACGCTCGGCTGGACGGGCCTATTCACCGGACCGCCCTATGGCATAGGCATGCTGGCCGCGGGCGTGATTCTGGCGATCATGATCATTCCCATTATTTCGTCGATCACACGCGAAGTCCTCACCGTGGTTCCTCAGCACCAGCGCGAGGCGGTGCTGGCGCTGGGCGCTACACGATGGGAAATGATCCGCATGGGCGTGCTGCGCAATGCTCGGGCCGGAATCGTGGGCGCCATCATTTTGGGCTTGGGCCGCGCGCTCGGAGAAACCATGGCGGTCACCATGGTGATCGGCAATCGTCCGGAAATTGCCAAGTCGCTGTTCGCCCCCGGATACACCATGGCTAGCGTGCTCGCCAACGAGTTCACCGAAGCGACCGGCGATCTGTATCTTTCGGCGTTGATCGAAATTGGCTTGGCGTTGTTCTTTGTCACGATTGTGGTCAACGCGCTGGCGCGGCTCATGGTGTGGAGCGTTACTCGAGGCCAACCGGCGAGAAGCCTTGCCTAGTAACTAATGACTAACGACATGAAACGATGAAATGCCTGAGAACAAGTCCAATACGGCAGTAGCATCCGTCCCGCCGATTAGCCTGCGGCGGCGTGTGATGGACCACGTGATGACCGGCGTTGCCGCGCTCACCGTCCTGCTTGTGCTTTTGCCGCTCTTCGCCATCTTTGCTTATCTGATTTACAAGGGCATCGGCTCCATCAATATTGCCTTCCTGACCCAGACCCCGAAGCCCGTGGGCGAACCGGGCGGCGGCATGGCCAACGCCATTGCCGGCTCGATGGTCATTCTTGCTATTGCGAGTCTGCTGGGAGTGCCGCTGGGAATCGGTGCCGGCATCTTTCTCTCCGAATACGGGCGCAACCGCTACGGCGATATCGTGCGGTTTGTCTCCGACGTCCTGAACGGCGTGCCCTCGATTGTGATTGGAATCGTGGCCTACGGGCTGGTGGTGATGCGCCAGAAACACTTCTCCGCCCTGGCCGGCGGCGTAGCGCTGGCCATCATGATGATTCCGACAATCGCGCGAACCACCGAGCAGATGCTGCTGCTGGTACCGCAGGCCGTTCGCGAAGCCGCGTACGGTATCGGCGTTTCCCGCTGGCGCACCACTCTCTCAATTACATTGCGCACGGCCACCTCCGGAGTCATCACGGGCGTAATGCTGGCCTTCGCCCGTGTGGCCGGAGAAACCGCGCCGCTGTTGTTCACCGCCTTTGGCAACCAGTTCTGGAATTGGAAAACGGACCAGCCAACCGCGGCCCTGTCGTTGCAAATCTTCACCTACGCCATCTCTCCCTTCGATGAATGGCACCGGCAGGCATGGGCGGGAGCGCTGGTTTTGATTATTCTTATCGTGGGCGCGGTCGCCGCGGTTCGCATCGCTGTAAGACACGGAACTCTGGCAGGAGCTTAACCACCCATGGGCGTCGGAATTACAGTCGAGCACCTGAATGCGTTCTACGGCAAGACGCAGGCCTTGTTCGACGTCAACATTACTGTGCTCGCCAATCATGCGACCGCGCTCATCGGCCCTTCGGGCTGTGGAAAGTCCACGTTCATTCGCTGTCTGAACCGCATGCACGAAACCATTCCCGAGGCGCGTGTCGATGGCAAGGTAAGCATTGGCGACCTCAGCGTTTACAACGGAACCTCGGCTACCCAGTTGCGCCGCCGTGTGGGCATGGTGTTTCAGAAGCCGAATCCGTTTCCGACCATGTCCATCTACGACAACGTGGCTGCCGGGCTCAAGCTGAACGGATTTCGTAACCGCAAGAAGCTGGACGAGGTCGTCCATAAATCGCTGGAAAGCTCCGCGCTCTGGGATGAAGTCAAGGACTCGCTGCATAAGAAGTCCGGCGCCAGCCTCTCCGGCGGCCAGCAGCAGCGCCTCTGCATAGCCCGTGCGTTGGCCGTCCAGCCGGAAGTGCTGCTCATGGATGAACCGTGCTCGGCGCTCGACCCGATCTCCACCGGCAAGATCGAGGAGTTGATTTTTCAATTAAAAGAGCAATACACGATCGTGATTGTGACGCATAATATGCAGCAGGCCGCCCGAGTGGCGGAGTTCACAGGGTTTTTCCTGCTGGGCAAGATGATCGAGTTCGATAAGACGGAAAAGATATTCACCAATCCTTCCGACAAACGGACGGAAGACTACGTCACCGGCAGATTCGGATAGTGATGAGGTGAGAGGTTAGAGGTTCGTAGAGAAAGGTTCGTATAAATGCGTACGCGCTTTCAGCAGCAAATGGAGGATCTCCGGGAGAAACTGCTCCGCATGGGCGGCCTCGCGGAACTGGCGGTTGATCGCGCCACCCAGGCCTACACGCAACGGGATCTCTCTCGCTGCCAGATGGTCCTCGAAAACGAGAGCCTGATCAACGCAGCCGAGCGCGAGATTGATGAAATGGCCTTCGACATCCTCGCCACGCAGCAACCGGCGGCCACCGATCTGCGCTTTATTCTCGCGGTGACCAAGATCAACGCCGACCTGGAGCGCGTCGGCGATCAGGCGGTGAACATCGCCGAGCGCGTTATGGACATGATCGAATTGCCGGCCGTCGAGTTGCCGGTCGATATTGCGCGCATGGCAACCGCCGTAAGTGCGATGGTGCGGCGCGCCCTGGAGTCGTTCGTGGAGGGCAAAGCTGAACTCGCGCAGGCCGTGCTGGAAATGGATCACGTCGTCGACCGGATGCGCGACGAAGCTTTTATAGTGCTCGTGCGAAAGATGAATGAAGAGCCGCAAGTGACTCAACAGGCGCTAGATGCACTCTTGGTGGCGCGCAATCTCGAACGCGTCGCCGATCACGCGACCAACATTTCCGAGGATGTCATTTTCTGGGTTCTGGGAGCCGATGTCCGTCATCATGCGCAGGCGGCGTCGGTCGCGCCGCGCCCGGAACGACGCGAACAATAGATATCTGAGATCCAGTCATAGAGCGACTAGAGCGACGGGAGCGATGGGCGCCTCGCCCGTCTGAGCCGAACGCGGCCTGAAGCTTTCGCTTTCCTTGCGCAGCGCAGCCGGGTTGTGAGAATACTGGTCGTTACTATTACTGTTTCGTAGCTATTTCGTGGTCACCTCTATGCCCACCTTTGCGGCTATCGACATCGGATCGAATTCCGTCCGCCTGAAAATTGCGCGCCTGCAGGGCGGACGGCTCAAGAAAATCCACGAAGATCGCGAAGTCACGCGCTTGGGGGAAGGCGTTTTTAATGGTGGACTACTTTCGCCCGAATCGATGTCGCAGACGGTGCGTGTGTTGCGGCGCTTCCATCGCGCCATACAGGAATGCGCGACGGATTCGGTAAAGGTAGTGGCCACGGCGGCGCTGCGCGATGCCCGCAATTCGCGCATATTCGTGGAGTGGGTGCGCTCGACCACGGGCTGGACCATCGAAATCGTTTCCGGGCTGGAAGAGGCCCGCCTGATTCACCTGGGCATTGTTTCCTCTGGCCGCATGGATGCCAAGAGCGTTCTGCTGGTGGACCTCGGCGGCGGCAGTTGCGAGCTTACCCTTTCGCGCGGCGGCCGGCTTCGGGATACGGTGAGCTTGCCGCTCGGAGCTGTGCGCCTGACTGGCGAGTTCCTCAAGCACGATCCACCGCGCAAGAGCGAATTGAAGCGGCTGCAAGAGTTTGTGACGCGCGAGATTACTCGTATTCAAAATCGGATCAAGGCCGCGCGGGTGGGCGCGGTGATTGCCACTTCCGGCACAGCCGCCGCGCTAGTGGGCATCAGCAGCCACCTGGCTCGTCCCAGGAAACCCCGGCCAGCGACTTACGCTACCCGCGAGATGATCCGCCGCATTGCCAAACAGATCGCCCGGCTTACCCTGGAGCAGCGGCAGAAGATTCCCGGAATCGGTCCGCGCCGCGCTGAAATCATTTGCGCCGGCGCAATGGCGTATGCGGAATTGCTGGAGCGCTGCCATCTTCCAGGCTTTCGCTACTCGGCGCTGGGGCTACGCGACGGCATTCTGGCGCAGATGGCGGCGGACTACGATCGCAGCACGAGATCGGGACGGGCAATTGAATCGGAACGCTGGGAATCGATCAAGCGCGCCGTCGAACATTACCGCGTCGACCTGCATCATGCTTTGCACGTGCGCGACTCGGCGCTGCTGCTGTTTTCTTCGTTGAAATCGGTGCACCAGCTTCCGGCGGAATATCGCGAATGGCTGTCAGCCGCAGCCATGCTCTACGAGGTCGGAGACTACGTGAACCGCAACGGACATCACCGGCACACTTACTACATCATCGCGAACTCGGAAATTTTGGGATACACGCCGCAACAGCGGCGGATCATCGGCTCGATCGCACGTTACCTGGGAAAGTCGCGCCCCACGGCGGGAGATGGCGCGATGAGTGCCTTGAGCCCGGAGGAGCAGGAAAATGTGGAGAAAGCATCGTTGCTGCTCCGCATCGCGCGCACCTTGAATATGGGGAGAAGTCAATCGGTGGGGAAAGTCGCCGTCTCGGCGCGCAGCGGCCGGGTCGCAATGAAGTTGACTCCACGCGGAAAGGCCAGCGTGGATCTGGAAGTATGGTCGATTGAGAAGGATCGGTCTTATTTCCGCGAGGTTTTCGGGCGCGAGCTTTCTGTCGCCGCCGCGTGAAGCGTGCGCAGGATGCGAGGCGTGATGCACCAGCTCAGCGAGCCGGAATTGCGCCGCATTTCGACTTTGGCCACGGCGCCTTTCTTCAGCTCAACCGCGGCTTCGCATCCAGTTTCGCTGATCACGCGCCCCAGAAATTCGCGCAGGTTGGGATTATGGCCGACCAGCAGCAGCGAATCCTGGCGCGCGTACTTTTCCAGCATCTTCTGAAAGTCCGAGAAGCTGGCCTCCGGACGCAGCGCATTTTCCATCACCAGTTTGCCCTCGTGCCCCATTTCGTTGCCCACTAAAGCCGCAGTTTGCGTGGATCGCTTCAACGGGCTGGAGACGATGATTTCCACCTGTACGCCCAGCGCGGCCAGAGCGCGGCCGATGTATCCGCATTGCTCGATGCCATCTTTATCGAGGCCGCGCTTTTCGTCCTTCTTGGCAGTGCTTAACTGTTGCCCGGCGCTGGCGTGGCGTAGAAAGAAGAGAAACATTGCGGAGTGATTATTCCTTTCCGATCATCGGGCCTTCGATAAAAACCTGTCCGGTAAAAGCCTGTCCGATAAAAGCTTGGCCGATCATGTTCGTCCCACCAATGCTCGAGTGCCAGAGTGCCGCGGAATCGCCACCGGAATTTCCTCCGGCGTCCTGGTGCCTTCCGCCAGAGCGATCAGAAAATCCTGGGAACTGAATGCAGCAGAGCCTCGCGGCGGTCGCTTGCTGCGCCCGCGTGGCGATTGCCAGGGGCGCAGGTAGCGGCCATCTTTCTGTAGAAATCTTGACTTCACATTATCGGCGAGGTATGCGGCCAGAATCTCGTGCACCACGCGGTCGCGCAGCAGCGGGCTTCTCAGCGGAAACAGCACTTCGACGCGCTCGTGCAGATTGCGATTCATCCAGTCGGCGCTGCCGAGGTAGACTTCAGGCTCGCCGCCGTTCTCGAAATAAAAGATGCGGCTATGCTCCAGAAAACGGCCCACAATGCTGCGCACACGGATGCGGTCGCTGAGGCCACGAATCCCCGGCCGCAGCGCGCACATGCCGCGCACGATCAACTCGATGTCCACTCCCGCCTGCGAAGCGTGGTACAGAGCCTGGATGATGTTCACGTCGAGCAGGGCGTTCATCTTGGCGACGATGCGCGCCGGACGACCCATGCGGGCATGATCGGCCTCCCGCTCAATCAATATCATGCATTTTTCAGCCAGATCGAGAGGCGCCACCAGCAGCGGCCCGTAGCCGGGATGCTCGGCGTAAGCGGTCAAAAAATTGAAAACATCATGAACCGAGCTCGTAATCTCCGGGTCGGCGGTGAGCAGACTGAGATCGGTATAGATGCGGGCCGTGGTCGCGTTGTAGTTGCCGGTGCCCAGATGCGCGTACTGGCGGGTTACGCCATCGGGATCGCGCCGCACCAACAGAGAAAGTTTGCAGTGCGTCTTCAGACCGACCAGTCCGTGGAAGACCTGGACGCCGGCATCTTCCATATCGCGCGCCCAGCGGATGTTCGAGTCTTCATCGAAGCGCGCTTTCAGTTCCACGACGGCGGTAACTTCCTTATGTGCCGCGGCAGCCATCAGCGCCGGAACAATCAGCGAATGCTCGCTGGTCCGGTAAAGAGTTTGCTTAATGGAGAGCACGCGCTCATCTTCCGCGGCCGACTGAATGAAAGATATAACGGCATCGTAAGAATCGTAGGGATGATGCAGCAGAACGTCGTGCCGGCGCAATTCTTCAAACAGATCGTGCGACTTCGCGGTCAGGCGCAACTCGCGCGGCACGTAGCTGTGAAACTTCAAATCCGGCCGCGCCGCTTCGTCGTAAATATTGAACAGCCGCGAAAGATTCACGGGCCCGTTGACTGGGAAAATCTGCCAGCGATCAAGCTCGAAGACCGTGCCCAGACGCTCGATGATCTCGGGGTCGGCCGTAGATTCGATCTCCATCCGCACTGCGTCGCCCTTGCGCCGGTTGTGCAATTCGGCGCGCACCGATTCCAGCAGATTGCGCGATTCTTCCTCTTGCAGGTAAAGGTTGCTGTTGCGGGTGACGCGGAAGGCGGCGGAAGAAACGATATCGTAACCCTGATACATTCGTGCGGCATGGTGGACGACCAGGTCGGCCAGAAAAATGAAATCGATGGTCCCCTCGGACGGCAGCCGGACCAATCGCGGCAGCGCCCGCGGAACCGTTACGACTCCGGTATAAGTGAGCGAGGAGCGCCGCCGCCGGCGCAGCAGCAAAGCCACGCACAGCGCCTTGTTGATCACGCGAGGAAAGGGATGCGCCGGGTCCACGGTGACCGGAGTAAGCAGCGGATCAAGTTCGCGTGCGCAATAGTCGTCAACGAACGCGAGTGCCACCTCATCCAGTTCGTCGATACCGAGGACGCGAATTCCCTGCTCCGCCAGTTCCGGCCGCAGGCGCTCGTTCCAGCAGGAATATTGCTCTTTGACGAACTCGTGCGTTGCGTCTTTGATCAGCTCACGTTCCTCCTCCATGGTCATGCCGTCGTCGGTCATGGAGTTGTGGCCGTCTTCGAGTTGTTGCAACAAGCCGCCGACCCGGACCTCAAAAAATTCGTCCAGATTGCTGGCGGTGATGGCCAGGAATTTCACACGTTCGAGCAGCGGGTTGCGGACATCGCCGGCCTCTTCGAGGACGCGCCAATTAAACTTCAGCCATGAAGCTTCGCGGTTCAGAAGCGTGGCGCGATTGTTCGGAGTTTGTCGAACCATGTTGATGAAACCCAACGTTGATGAACTCAACTTGCCGGCGCCCCACCCTATGATTGCTCAAGAAGATTGCTCAAGCCATCACGGCGCCCCCACAAACACGGCTCCGGCTGCTCAGACACGGCTACAAAATGCCGATCTTCGTGGTAGATGGGGGGTGTACTACGTAGTATACGATCCGAAAAAACGTTCTCTACCCGGTCGGAAATAGTATACCAAGTAGGCGGGGATGGCCGGGCCTCCCGTCAGGCGTAGACCTTTCCGCCTGAAAGAGATTGCTGGACGACTCATCTACGACGTGCAGCCCCTAAAGGGGCATCTGATTTTGAAGATCGT
>Ga0209274_10000826_pt1 | contig 16812 bp, 14 predicted proteins | sample HubBroMetageREF1_FD_188343 | JGI IMG/M metagenome (GOLD analysis project Ga0209274, IMG submission 188343) | Reference soil microbial communities from the Hubbard Brook experimental Forest, New Hampshire, USA - Hubbard Brook CCASE Soil... | ecosystem: Environmental > Terrestrial > Soil >...
GAGGAGGCGGACGTTGCGGCCGGCGGTCGCATGTTCGCACAACCCTAAGCGATGTTCGTACGGCTGGTTTACGAATCCTTCCGGCGCCAGAAGCGGCGCAAGTTGCTGGCCGGCGCGGCCATCACGCTGGGCGTGACGGTGGCGACGGCGATGATTGGCGTCGCGACCGACATCGGCGACAAAATCAACCGCGAACTCCGCACCATTGGCGCCAACCTCATCGTGACTCCGCAGGAAGATTCGCTCGACCTGGAAATTGGCGGCGTCAATCTCAAGCCTCCGACCGACGGGGCTTTTCTCAATGAGGCGGACCTGCCCAAGATCAAAGGAATTTTCTGGCACAACAACATCACGGGCTTCGCGCCGATGCTGCCGGTGAATACGGCGATCGAGCCGGATATGAAGCAGCAAGACGGGAAGGGGCAAGACGTTACGTTGCTGGGGACTTATTTTGCAAAGCAGCTTTCGTTCGGCACCGACAAGTTCACAACCGGCGTGCGAGCGACGCATCCGTGGTGGAAGGTTGCGGGGGCGTGGCCTGACGATTCGTCGCGCGATGTTTTGCTAGGGGAGAAACTCGCTGGACGATTTGGCGAGAAGTCGGGAAATGAAATCACGGTCGCGGGCCGGCAGCTTCGGGTGAGCGGGATTCTCTCGACCGGCGGGGCGGAAGATGACGAAATCGTTGCGCCGCTCGGGCTGGCGCAGGAGATTCTCGGCAGGCCCGGCGCGGTGCGCCGCATTTATGTCAGTGCGCTGACCAAGCCGGAAGACGCGTTTGCGCGCCGCGATCCGAAGAGTATGTCGGGGGCGATTTACGATCGCTGGTATTGTTCGCCTTATCCGCAGTCGATTGCGTTTCAACTGGCGGAGGCAATTCCGCACTCGCAGGCCGAGCAAATTCGGCAAGTCTCGCAGAATGAGGGAGCGGTACTCACGCGCATCGAAGGGCTTATTTTCTTAATCACGCTGGCGGCCCTGTTTGCTTCGGCGCTGGCCGTGTCGGCGGCGATGGCGACAACCATTTTTGAGCGGCGGAGTGAAGTTGGATTGATGAAGGCGCTCGGCGCGGGCAAGCTAGCGGTCGCGTCGATTTTTTTTGCAGAGGCTACGTTGCTGGCTTTGCTGGGTGGCCTGATGGGATTTGTGGTTGGCAGCCTGCTTGCACATCAGATTGGGCGTTCGATTTTTAATTCGGAGATTTCGATTCCGCCGGTGCTGCTGCCCGTGATTCTGGCGATCGCGGTGATGGTGACGTTCGCGGGGAGCGCGGCGGCCATTCGAAGAGCTGTAGGACTGGATCCGGTGTTTGCCTTGCGAGGGGAACTGTGAGCGCGCCTACGTCACACTGGGCACGCGATATTGCTGCGAGCCGGGCGCGAGTGCCACATACGTCGATGTTTCTGCGCATGCTAGTGCGCGCCGCGGTACTGCGGCGCGGGCGGGCCCTTTCTGCGCTGTTTGCCATGGTGCTAGCGGCGGCGGTGGCGACGGCGATGCTGAATCTTTATGTCGACGTGCAGGCCAAGCTGCGGCGGGAATTTCGCAACTACGGCGCGAATATTATCCTGCTCGGCAAAGACGGCGCTTCCCTGCCCGCGGATGCGCTGGCGCGGGTAGACTCGGTTCTAGCGGGACGCGGGATTGCGGCGCCGTTTGGGTTGGTGGTGGCGCGCACCAGCGACGGGCAGGCGATCGTGGTGGCGGGCACGGATTTTGAGCGGGCGCGTCAGCTGGATCGGTGGTGGTCGGTGAGTAACTGGCCTACGCCCGTTCCCACCCTTCGACAAGCTCAGGGCAGGCTTTCTCGCGCAGAGAACGCGCAAGAAATGGGGCACCCAGCTTTGATTGGTGTGCGCGCGTTGGCAGCGGTCGCGCCGAAGAACCAGGTCTTTGATTTGAGTTTTCAGGGACGCGTCTTGCAAGTGATCCCGGCGGGTACGGTGCGGACAGGGGCGGCGGAAGACAGCCGCATTTACCTGTCGCTCGCGGATTTCGTGGAGTGGACGGGAGTGCAGCCGTCGACGATTGAAGTTGCGGCCAGTGGTTCGCCCGAGGAAGTGGCTGCGATCATGGAGCAGCTGACGCAGGCGATTCCGGCGGGCGAGGTTCGGCCGGTGCGGCAGATTATGGAGGGCGAGGCGCGCGTGCTGGGTAAGACTCGCGCCACGCTGCTAGCCGCGGCGGCGCTGATCATTCTGACTGCAGCATTGTGCGTGCTTTCGACGTTGATGGGCTGGGTGTTTGACCGGCGACGCGACTTTGCCATCATGAAAGCGCTGGGCGCGTCGGAGCGATTGCTCATCGGATTCTTTGCGGCGGAGGCCGCGGTGCTGGGCGCTACTGGCGCGCTCATCGGATTTCTGTTCGGGATCGGCATTGCGGCGTGGATCGGCCGGGTTAATTTTCATGCTCCTGTGGTCCCACGTTTGAGTGTGCTGCCGGTGGTTCTGGCTGGTAGCATGGCGGTTACGTTGCTGGCGGCGATTCTCCCAATCTCGCTGCTGCGCCGGGTACAGCCGGCGGTTATTCTGCGGGGAGAGTGAAATGATTCAGATCAAAGATGTGACCAAGCTCTACCCGGCGAAGGAAACCGGGAACGGATCGGGCAAGGACGCGAGTTCGATTCACGCTCTGGACCACATCTCTCTGCACGTTGCGGCGGGCGAATGGCTATCGATCATGGGGCCCTCGGGATCGGGGAAATCAACGCTGGTAAATTTGATTGGCTGCCTGGACCGGCCGTCGTCGGGCGAGATCTGGCTCGACGGACAGAATGTCGCGGGAATCTCCGGGGCAGACCTGAATCGCGTGCGCGCGGAGAAAATTGGATTCATCTTCCAGCAGTTCCACCTGATTCCCTTCCTCACCGCGGTCGAGAACGTGATGCTGGCGCAGTATTTTCACAGCATGACCGACGAAAAAGAGGCGGTCGAGGCGCTGACGCGCGTGGGACTGGGCGACCGGGCGCATCACTTGCCCTCGCAGATGTCGGGCGGCGAGCAGCAGCGGGTGTGTATTGCGCGGGCACTGATTAATGATCCGCGCATTATTTTGGCCGATGAGCCCACCGGAAATCTCGACGCGCAGAATGAAGAAATCGTGCTGCGGCTGCTGCGTGAGTTTCATCAGCAGGGACGCACTATTGTGATGGTCACGCACGATCCGGTGGTGGCGCGGCTGGCCGACCGGCGCATCGAGTTCCATCATGGCAAGATCGCTTCGCAGGAAGTTTTCTCCATGGCCGACGAGGAACAACTGGACGAAGTTCTGGAAGAACTCTGGGTGCTCGATGAACATGGAGAGATTGCCGAAGTCGAGCGCATGGAAGTTCACGGGGCGCTGCCGGTTAGCCTGGCCGTTGAAAAAATGATCGAGATGGGATTCGTGGTGTCGACGCCACATCCGCCGCAGCCGCATGATCACAAGCCGTTTGTGAATCCATGCCACGATGCGCTGAAACCGGTGGCCGCGTCGGTGGGCGACGGAACGCTGATCGTGGAACTCACGCCGCGGGGGCGCGAGCGCGCGGGCAGCATTATTCGCCGGCACCGGCTTGCCGAGCGGCTGTTTACTGACAGTCTGGCGATGGATAGCGAGTCGGAAATCGAGCAGCAGGCCTGCAAGTTCGAGCACATCCTTTCGCCGGAAGCGACGGACAAGATCTGCGCATTTCTAGGGCATCCGCGAACTTGCCCGCATGGCGCGCCGATTCCGCCGGGGCCGTGCTGCGGAAGCGATACGATCGCGAAGCTAAGAGAAACCGTAGGCTCAGGTCGCAAGTTCTCTCAGGACGAGATGAATGAGGGCTGAGGATTGCGACGGCCGGCGAGATGCCGGCACTACCCGCCGCCCCACCATCGGCGTATTTGATTCCGGCTTTGGCGGGCTCACCGTCCTTAAAGCTTTACTTGAACTCATCCCGGGCGCGGATTATGCCTACTTCGGCGATACGGCGCGGCTGCCTTACGGCTCGAAATCGGTTGAGACTGTAGCCCGCTACGCCGTGGAAGCCGCGCATTATCTTGAATCTCAGGGCGCTCAGATGCTGGTCATCGCTTGCAATACGGCGACGGCACTGGCGCTGGATCGCATTACGGCGGCCGCCCATGTTCCCGTGGTGGGGGTGATTGAGCCGGGGGCTGGTGCCGCCGCTGCGGCCAGCAAGAATCAGAAGATTGTCGTCATAGGAACCGAAGCCACTGTCAGCAGCCACGCTTACCGCAAGGCGCTCGAAGCTCGCGGCCTGCGCGCGCGGGAGAAAGCCTGCCCGCTTCTGGTTCCGCTGGTCGAAGAGGGATGGGTGGAGCACCCTGTCACCGAGCAGGTCGCCCGGATTTATCTCGCGGAGGCTTTCGCGGACGGGTTCGGCGATGCCGATACGCTGGTTCTGGGCTGCACGCATTATCCGCTACTCAAGCCGCTGCTCGACCGCGTGACTCCGGACCACGTCGGCATTGTGGATTCGGCGGAATCTACGGCGCGGGAGGTGGCTTCGCGGCTGCGCAAACTCGTGCCCACGGCTGCAGACGCCGAAGAACGACGCGCGCGCTCCCGGCTCAGGTTCTTTGCCACGGATTCGGTGGAGAAGTTCCGGCGGCTGGGAGAACGCTTTTTGGGGCATCCGATCGAGGACGTGCAGCACGTGGATTTGAAGGAATAGGGCGGTTCGGAAGTTCGCGTCGGCGCCTCGATGCGACCGAGCTTCGCTCTGGCCGGACAGTCGAAGGGCGAATGTCGCCACATCGGTCGTGCAGCTCCCTCGCAAGATTCGGATAGCGAATCCCTTACTGCGAATTTACTGTGTCTTCGAACCCCGATTCGTATCCAAGTTGAGGACACGCCGCAAAGCATTCATGCACCCACTCGACAATGTGATCTGGCAGGCACTGACCACTCGGGATGCACAGTTTGCCGAGAGCTCCGATGAGGCGCGGCGCTTTGTGCCAGAGGTAGGCCCCTTGGGTGCATTCCGTGAAGATGGCCCGAGGGGCTACGCGTCTTTGGCTGGGCTGGTTGAGCCGGGTGGCACAGTAGGTCTGTTCCTGGACGAGCCCTACGAATCGCGGAGCGGCTGGACTTTCGTTGTGGGTGCGCCCCTGCTGCAAATGGTGGCCGACAACGACATGTTGCCCCATACCTTACAGGACGCTCGTCGGGAAAATACCAGCCCGGAAATCCGGGTCCCGGAACTTCTGGAGCTGGGCCAGCGGGACTCGAAGGAAATGATTGAACTGACTGCCCTGACCAAGCCTGGGCCTTTTGGCAGCCGCACGCACGAACTGGGCACGTACCTGGGAATGCGATCGGAGGGAAAGTTGGTTGCCATGGCGGGTGAGCGGCTGAAAGTTCCGGGCTACACAGAGGTCAGCGCGGTCTGTACGCATCCGGAGCACGCGGGCAAGGGCTATGCCCGGTTGCTCATGTCGGATGTGATCAGGCGCATTCGGGAACGCGGGGAGACGCCGTTTCTGCACGTTCGACAAGATAATGCGCGTGCAGTCGAGATTTACCGGCGGCTGGGATTTCGCGAGAGAAAGCTGGGGCACTTCGCGGTACTCAGAAAAGTTTAGGAAAACGCTGCGAACATTTCTGCTGATTCTTGATTCGCCATTACCAGACCGCTGGCGCGGCCTTGAGCGAAGCCGAAGGGACGGCGGCACTACTCGGTGCAGGCTGCCTCAGTACAAGTGGAAATCGACTTCGACGGCAATTTCGACCCGCACCGGATGACCATCTTTCATGGCGGGCTCAAACTTCCAGGTCCTCACCGTCTCGATAGCTTTTTCGTCTAGGCCCATACCCAGGCTGTTCAATACGCGAATATTGGTGGGTCGGCCATCGGTGCCCACAATCAAGCCAAGGGTGCAGACGCCTTGGTACTTGGCCTTGCGGGCTTCTTCGGAAAACTCCGGTTCGGGCTGGTAAATCGCCCGCGGCGGGCTGACTCCGCCGCCCACGTGGAAAATGCCGCCACCGGTGCCGCCGCCTGAGCCCGGGCCAAAGCCCGGCCCATTGCCTGACCCCACACCACCGCCGCTGCCCGAGCCAATCCCGCTGCCGCTTCCAGTTCCGTTTGACGGCACCACCGCGTGCGCCATGGGATCGCCCAGGTTCGGCATGTTATTGGAGGCCAGAACGACCTCGGGTGGAATGACGATGGTAGGCTCAACCGCCAGCTTGGGATTCTCGTTGCGAACCACGACCACAGGTGGAGCAATCTGTTGCATCGAGAATTTCGGGAGTTTGCCTTTGCTGGCCGCCAGCACGTCGCGATCGCCGCCGCCACCGCCGCCCCCTACTTGCGTTTTCGACGTCTTCAGCGGCGGAAGATCGCCAGGATCGACGATCAGACTGGTCACCTTCGAAGCGGGAGCCGCGCTCACAACCCGGTGCGCGATGAAAACCGCAATCACGCCGATTATGAACAGCAGAACGTAGTATCCGCCAGCACCCAAAGCCCCCATCTTCCAGTTGGAGTAGAAACCCCAGATATCTTTGACGGGCTCCGGCTTGGATTCGAGCACGAGAGGTGGCAGCTTCTTGGGAAAGAAGAATTCGTCCAATCCGCGGAACAGGGATTTGTAGAGGGGCTCTTCAAAATACTTGTCGGTAATGAGCAGGTTCAGTTCGGGCTCATTGCCGGGGCCGTTCGGGTTCGTTGGTTCGGATCCCATAATTCTGATTGGACGTTTAGGTTTTCTCTGTTAGTTCCGCACGACTCCCCTAGTACACAGATGAGCGTCAGTCACGGTAAGTTGCTTCAATCCCCGCCCGTTTTTATAAGCAAGGTAGCCGTCGGTCCGCCCACAACCCCACCAGGCCGGTCGAGCGGCTTCTTGAAATTGTACCTCTTGTCGACCCGTTGCGACAGTGCATTTCAGTGTGCCTGGGAAATGCCGAAGAGACATGTACCTCCCGCTGCGGAGGGGATGACGCTCGCTGGAGCATCCATCGACCGGTTGCGGCTAATTTCAAAATTATCATATCCCGATGTCATCCTGAGCGCGGCGACAGCCGGGCGAGGGACCTTACGCCCCGGCCGATGCGATTGAAACCGAGGACGAGCGCGCCCGCGCTTCATTCAAATGAGCCACGAGCCATCGCCCCGCTGCATGGACGTTCCCTGCCTTGCTCCCTATAATGAGAAGATTCAATCATTTGGGAGACGCGACCGAGTGCCGCTCGAACTGAAAGCGACCATCAATCTGCCGAAAACCGCCTTCCCCATGAAGGCCAACCTGCCCCAGAACGAGCCCAAAATGCTGGAACGCTGGGAGCAGATGGGCATTTACGAGCGCATCCGCCAAGCCCGGAAAGGCGCGCCGCGCTTCATTTTGCATGATGGGCCGCCCTATACCAGCGGACCGATCCATATGGGCACGGCGATGAATAAGTGTTTGAAAGACTTCATCGTCAAGTCGAAGACCATGTCGGGGTTCGACGCGCCTTACGTGCCGGGGTGGGATTGCCACGGCTTGCCGATCGAGATCAAGGTCGACAAGGAGCTCGGCGGCAAGAAGTTGCAGATGCGGCCTGCCGACGTGCGCGCCGAATGCCGCAAGTATGCCCAGAAATTCCTCGATTTGCAGCGGACCCAGTTCAAACGCATTGGGGTGTTTGGGCGATTCGACCGCCCTTATGCCACGATGAATCCGCAGTATGAATCGGTCGTTCTTTCGACTTTCTTTTCTTTCTACGAAAACGGATTCGTATACAAAGGGCTGCGCGCCGTTTACTGGTGCATGCATGATGAGACCGCGCTGGCCGAGGCGGAAGTCGAATATGAGAACCACACCAGCCCGACGGTGTGGGTGAAGTATCGGTTGATTGACGATCCGGCGTCGATTGACGTGGCGCTGGCCGGGAAAAAGGTCTCAACCATCATCTGGACCACGACTCCGTGGACGCTGCCGGCGTCGATGGCCGTGGCGGTTCATCCCGATGAAGAATATGTAGCGCTGGAATCGGGCGGCGAAGTCTACATTGTCGCGTCGAGGCTGGCGGCGGACGTGGCGGCGAAGTGCAATCTTGCCGAGGCGCGTGCCCTAGCGCGCTTCCCCGGCCGGAAGATGGAGCGGCTGAATTTTCAGCATCCGTTTCTGGATCGCAAGATTCTGGGTGTGCTGGCGGATTACGTCACCATGGACACGGGTACTGGCGTTGTCCATACGGCGCCGTCGCACGGCGCCGAGGATTTCATTACCGGGATGAAATACGGACTCGATGCCACCAGCAACGTCGACGAAAAAGGCATCCTGCGCAATGGGCTGCCCGAATACAACGGGCAATATGTTTTCAAAGCCAATCCGTTGATCGTTGAATTGTTGCGCAGTCGCGGAGCGCTCCTGCACTCGGACAAGCTGGAGCATTCTTACCCGCATTGCTGGCGGTGCCACAATCCGGTGATTTTTCGGGCAACTGAGCAGTGGTTCATTTCGATGGAAACGCCCATGCCGGGCGGGAAATCGAAGGATGACACGTTGCGCATCCGCACTCTGGAAGAAATCAAGAAAGTGAAGTGGGATCCGGCGTGGGGCGAAGAGCGGCTGTCGAACATGATTCAGACTCGACCCGACTGGTGCATCTCACGGCAGCGGGTGTGGGGCGTGCCGATCGCCGTGTTTCTATGCGAAGGTTGCGGCAAGCCGCTCAACGATCATGCCATCAATAAGAAGGTCGTCGAGTTGTTTGCGAAGTCGGGTGCGGATGCCTGGTTCACTCCGGAGTCGGACGCGATTCTGCCCACGGGAACGAAATGTCCGCATTGCGGCGGTCAGAAGTTCGATAAGGAAACTGACATCTTCGACGTGTGGCTGGAGTCGGGCGCGAGTTATCTGGCCTTGATCGCCGATGAGCAGGACTACCCGTGGCCGTCCGATTTGTACCTCGAAGGCGGCGACCAGTACCGCGGATGGTTTCAGTCTTCCCTGCTCTGCGCTATGGGCACCCACGCGACTCCGCCATACAAAGGCGTAGTCACGCCCGGATGGACGCTCGACGAAAAAGGCCAGGCCATGTCGAAGTCGCGCGGCAACGATGTGGACCCGGTCGACGTCGCCAGCCGGTTGGGCGGAGAAGTCGTGCGGTTGTGGGTGGCGTCGGTCGATTTCCGCGAAGATGTCGTCGGCTCGGAAGCGCTCATGCTGCGGGTGGCGGAGAATTATCGCAAGATTCGCAACACGTTCCGCTATGTCCTGGGAAATCTTGGGGATTTCGATCCGCAGAAGGACGTGGTCGCGTTCGATCAAATGGAAGAACTCGATCAGTACATGCTGCGCCAGACCTGCGCCTTCGCGGCGGACGTGAGGACCGCGTACGACGAGTTTGCTTTCCATAGGATTTATCACCGCGTAAATCATTTCTGCATCGTCGACCTGAGCGCGTTCTATTTTGACGTGCTGAAAGACCGGCTGTATATTTCCGCACCGAAGTCGCAGGCGCGGCGCAGCGCTCAGACTGCTGTCTGGCGGATCGGCGAAGTACTGGTGCGCGTGCTGGCGCCGATCATGAGTTTCACTTGCGAGGAGATCTGGCCTTACCTGCCGAAGATTGCCCCGCGCGAGGAGAGCGTGCATCTGGCTCAGTTTCCGGCTAAGGCGGAAATTCTTGGCGACCCCGCAATCGCTGCCGCAGATTCGAAGTCAGATGCAGACTGGGCGATGCTGCGTTCGGTTCGCGACGAAGTGCTCAAGGCATTGGAAGAGGCCCGGGCCAACAAGTTGATTGGAACTGGACTCGAGGCGCAGGTTGCGATTGCCGCGTCCGACCCGGTGTACTCGGTGTTGCAGCGTTATGCGGGCCAACTGCGCTATCTGTTTATTGTTTCGGCGGTCACGCTGTTGCAGGGGTCGGGGAACGGGACTGGCGGCGTGCATATCGAGGTGAAGAAGGCCGACGGCGCGAAGTGCGAGCGCTGCTGGAACTATTCCACGCGGGTTGGCGAGGACAAGGCGTATCCAACAGTCTGCGAGCGCTGCAGCGCGGTGCTGAAAGACCTGGAAGAGCACGCTCACTAATATCGATGAAGCCTACTTCCGCGCGAACTATACATTTTTTTATCGCTTTGCTTGTCGTGCTGCTCGACCGGTGGACGAAGCGGTTGGTCGCGAGCCGCATCGCGATGTACCGGCATATCCAGGTCATTCCAGGATTTTTCCGGCTCACGCACACTGAGAATACCGGCGCGGCGTTCAGCCTGTTTGCCGATTCTCCGTCGCACTGGAAAACGGCGTTGCTGATCGGATTCTCGCTGCTCGCGATGGTGATCGTGACCGTCCTGTTGTGGAAGCAGACCCGCGCGCTCACCATGACGGGCGTCGCGCTTTCGCTGATTCTGGGTGGCGCGGTAGGAAATCTTTGGGACCGATTGGCCAGCGGGCGGGTGGTGGATTTTCTGCTGTTTTATGTGAAGCGGTACGAGTGGCCGGTTTTCAATTTGGCCGACAGCGCGATTGTGATTGGGGCGGGATTGCTGGTGTTGGAAATTTTGCTGCACAAGGCGCCGGCAGAACAGGCCCCGTCGGCTTAGTCATCTCGGAGTGAACGTCTTCGGGGGCTAAAGGCCCACTGCAAAGCAGACTCCGCTTATCGCAGCGCTGAACGCGCTGCGCCACCCAAAATCCACGTTATCCGCGTTAATCCGCGGCGAAGACTTTTTCTTACGGGGCGCCGTAAAGCTGTTTATAGACGGCGGCGTTGCGCAAAATAGCCTGCACATATTCGCGCGTTTCGGTGAACGGGATTGACTCCACGAACTCCGGCGAGTCGCGGTACGGGCCCTGTCCCATCCATTCTTCCACTCGGTCGGAACCAGCGTTATAGGCGGCCAGCGCATGATCGAACGACCCACCAAACTTGTCGACCATGCCGCGGAAGTAGCGCGTGCCCAGTTGCAGATTCACCGTCGGCGTGAATAGTTGGGTGGGATTGTAATGTCTCAGGTCCTCCTGGTGAGCGACGACCTTCCCGGTTTTCGGCAGCAACTGCATCAGGCCGACGGCATTAGCGCGCGAAACCGCCAGCGGATTGAATTCCGATTCCTGGCGGATGAGCGATGCCACGAGATAAGGGTCGAGTCCGTTGGCCAGGGAAAATCTTTTCAGATCGGCCCAATAGGGGCGCGGAAACAGAGCCTCCCAATAAACCCGCGGCAAAGTCGGAATATCGACCGCGAAATAACTGGGCACGGAATGTTTCATCACCTCGATGGCGCGGTCATAATGACCGGTGTCGATATAAAGCTGAGCAGTCTCAGCCGGGCCCCAGTTGCCGCCCTCGGCGCTGGCCGCGGCTTGCAATTCGCGCACCGCAAAATCAATCAGCCCACCGTTGCCGAGCAACTCCGCTTTCTGCAGGTGGAGATCGTCGGCCGGCGGTTCCGAAAGCGTGACTTTCTCGCCATGCTCGACCGGCGGGATGTGATCGAGCAGCGGATATTTCCCCGGCGCATCCGCGGCTGCGGCAAGCTTTTGCAATCGCTGTCGTCCCAGTTCCGCGTAGTAATAATTCCGGAAGCGGTCCGATAATTTCTGGTAGTAGGCGCGAGCCATACCAGGCTGGTTGTCTTCCTCAGCCAGCCGCGCCCGCCAATACAAAGCGGCGGAAGTTTCGTTGGCGCCGGGATAGAGCGCGATCTGTTCGTCGAATTGTCTCTTGGCGTCCTCGTTCCGCCCCATTCGAAGCGTAAGCCACGCCGCTTTCCAGTGGGCATACGAGGCGCGCGATCCGTTGGGGAAACGCTGCTGCAGTTCGCGAAAGGCATCGAGCGCCGGATCGTACTCGTGATGCACCAGGTGCAGATTCGCCACCGACAGCAGCGCCTGTTCCAGCCATGGACTTGTGGGAGCGGCTTGTCGCAGGTCGTCGACCAGGCGGTAGAACGCTTCGTTCTCATCCGACGACCAGGCGACTTCGCCGAGAATGTAAAGCCGCTGAGCGTTTTGCTCAGGGGTCGCGCCCGCCAGGCTGGTGAGCTCGGCTTTGGCCTCGCGATTTCGTCCGCTGCGGTGCAGCGCGTCGGCCAGCGCGAGTTCGGCCGCGGGACGCGATTCGGCAGTGGCATGGCTGGCGAGTTCGCGATACTCGTCGGTCGCATCGTTGTAACGCTTGGCCTTCATCAGCAGGTCGGCACGCGTTTTGCCCTGCGCGGTTGTTGGGGTCGGAGCCGACGGAAGTTTTTTTAACTCCGCGTAGGCCGCGTCAGCCTCGGGCGCGGTCGGCATGTTGTAGTAGACATTCGCTAGCGCGTCGGCTGCCTTCACGGTCTGACCGAGAGCCGCATAGGCCTTGCCTAAAGCAAACTCGATGTCCGAGCGCGCGGGGAGACGATCCTTCTCGAGCAACTCGGCTGCTTCGGCGGCTCGGCCTTCAGTAATGAGGCCGTTGGCGTAAGTCAGGTGCGCGTCGCGGACCAGCAGCGAGTCGGGATACGTGGTTTCAAAGTTGGCCAACGCGGCGAGTCCCTCGGCCTGTCGGCCGGTTTGGAAATAGCAGGTTCCCAGCCAGTAGGCAACGTAGTCTCCCAGGTCGCCGGACAATGGTTTCGCGCGGCTCAAGGGCTCGATAGCCTTCGCATATTCATGGTCGAGAACGTGAGCGTATCCCAAGACGAGCCAGGCGAGCGCACCAGCGTCTTCGCGGGAATGCGCGCGGGCGTAGGCTTCCACACCAGCGTAGCCGGCCGGAGAGCGATCCTGAATCAACTGCTGCGCCATGGGGTGCAAAGTGGTCGAGGCCACAAAGGCCTGGCGGATACGGCGCACGCGGGGAGACATGGGCCGCTTTTTCCTTGTGGCCCCAGCATGAGTTGTGGCCGCGGCATGAGGGGATGCGGTTTTCTTCGCGGGAGTTGTGACCGCAGGCTTGGCTGGGGCTTTAGAGGACTTCGACGCCGCGGGCTTGTGGGTCGCGGCCTTCACCGGGTCAGACTGATCTGGCGCGGGCTTGGCTGCGGCGGGCGCGGTTGTGCCAGCTTGCTTTACAGAAGTATCGGAAGCCGGTGCGGGCGTGCCTTGCGGACCACTCGCGAATGCGAACACGCTCAGGAGCGTGCCCAGCGCAAGCACCCACCACCGCTTGAGACCCAATCGAACCACCTTAATTTTTCGCGCGGATACGCGAAGGCCAGAACCTGTAACAAAATCTTAGCACTGAAGCAGGGTTATTTGCGGAAGCTTGCGCCCATGACTGACATGTCATCTTCCGCCAGGCTGCGCACGACTTCCCGCTGAAAATAGTCGCCACTGGCCGCGGCTGTAGTGCCGTAGCGCTTTTGAAACGTAGAGCGACTCTTTTCAATGTCTTCCTTCAGGCGATCGTAGAGGTCCTTGTTGCGGCGGCCCTCGGCTACCTTCGCCTGGTTGTACAGCTTGATCTCATCGACCAGCAGACGCGCAAAGCGCTGCGCCTTGCGGTGCGTGTCGGCGTCTTCGGCGGACATTCCGGCAAACGGGTCGGCCGCAGCAGCGGGTGCGGAGGCTGCCGCGCCCGCCGAAGCCGCATGGGCTGAAACTTCGACAACCTCAGCTGGTTCCGGCTCCGGTTCCGGCTCTGGTTTTCGCGCGATGTGCTTGGGAGGCTGGGCCGCGAACGGATCGGCAAAAGAGCTGACGGTCTGCACCGGCGGAGCCGCGGGAGGTTGCTCCGGCCGCTCCATTCGTTCCATGCTTGCCCCGGCATCGGCGAAATCCTTATGCGCCTGCTTGCGCAGCGACGCCACTTCCAGCCAGGTGCTGGTGGTCAACACCAGCACTTCGAGCGACGGGCCATCGAGCACGCCTTCGGAACCGCCGTCGGCATAAAGTAGCGCCGCAACCTTATCTTTTAGAACCAGGGGCAGCACGATAATCTGCTCGTTTTCGGGTCCGCCAAATTGCTTTACGAACCGCCGATCCATCTCGGCGATATTGGCGGGGGCAACGACCCGGTTCTGATAGGCGTGTGCCGCAGGCCCGGCAGTCATGTCCAGCGGAAAATCTTTGATGGCATCGTCATCGCCCAGGCCGCGACTCTGCCATCCCGTGGCCGCTCCGCCTTTCACCACAAAGAGCGCGATGCGCGAGCCGTATGCGCTGCCCGCTTCGAGCAATGCCCGCAGAATTTCTTTTTGCGAGCTGCCCGCATGAATGCTGGCCACGGCCTGCACCAGATTGCCATGGCCGTGGTGAACCTGGCTTCCCGCACCGGTTTGCGCCGAGTCTGCCGATGCCGCGGGCAATTCCGCCAGAACCCGCTCGACCAACTCCGCTTGCAGCCGGGGAAGGACCCGGTCGAAAACCTGCGCCACCGCTCGCTCGACGATTTGCTGGAGTTCCTTGCTTTCCGCCATGCTCAGAGAACCGTTCCCAATGCCCGAGTCTTTACACGCGACTTCGCACGCCCAAAAACACACTGCTCTAAGTGCTGATTATACGGCACTTGTAGAAAGGCCTCGGATTACTTCGGTACCTGCTCATCCGGGTAAAAATCCGGCTTCCTGCACTTTATCGCAAACTTTTCTCGCAGCCTACGGCAAAGCCATTGGGCAAGAAGCGGGTTACCAAGTAGAATAACAGTTTCGACTTTGTGACTAGCGTCACATTGTGCGTGACCAATAGTTCTCGAAACCGGAAAATACTGCATCGCCAAACGCATGGGAACCATCCAAAACAAACTAGTAGGGCCGGTCAGCGAAGAGTTGGCGCTGGTACGAGCCGCCAAAGAAGGCGACGACTCGGCGTTCGAGGAACTGGTTCGGCGTTACGACCGCAACGTTTTTCGTATCGCGCAGCACATCACGCAGAACCGCGAAGATGCGGAAGACGTGGTGCAGGAAGCGTTCCTGAAAGCTTACGGTAACCTGAAACAGTTTCAGGAGCAGTCGAAGTTTTATACCTGGCTGGTCCGGATCGCGGTCAACGAAGCGTTGATGAAGCTGCGCCGGCGCAAGCCCGAGCGCACGGTCTCGTTAGACGAAGACATTAAGACGGAAGATGACTCCCTGCCCCGTGAGATCGCGGACTGGAGCCCGAATCCGGAGCAGCAATACACGCAGTCCGAGTTGCGGGAGATTTTGAGCAAGACCATTCAGGGTCTGCCCCCGGGCTTCCGGACGGTGTTTGTGCTGCGGGATGTGGAAGGACTCTCGACCGAGGAAACCGCGGCCGCGCTGGAGTTAAGCGTGCCCGCAGTCAAATCGCGGCTGCTGCGGGCTCGCCTGCAGCTTCGCGAGCGGTTGGGACGATACTTCCAGAGACGAGAGAATGGCAATGGCAAGAATGGCGAGGCCGGAAGCGGCGAGGTTAAGACTGCCGATGTTAAAACGGGCGATGATCCCAGCGGAGATAGCAACCAGTGAAATGCTCTGAATTCCTCACCGAGCTGACCAGCTATCTGGACGGCGTTCTCGACGAGAAAACTAAAGTTGAATTGGAAAACCATCTTTCCTGGTGCCACAACTGCTACGTCGTCTGCGACACGACCAAGAAGACCATCGAGATCTACCGCGACTCTCAACTCTACGAATTGCCCGAGGATCTGCGTGGGCGGCTGCGATCGGCCATCATGACTAAGTGCCAGCAGCAGAAAAAGCGCGGCCCCCAGACCGCGTAAGGCTCGAACGCTTGAAAACTCGACGGGTGAAGACTGCGCGAACTGATCGGGCCTGATCTTCGCACTTTGTTCAAGTATCTAACACCCAAATTCACAGGTTGAGCTCCTGCGGCATCCGGCGAATTACGCGGTCGCGGTCTCGGCTGAACCGCCGGCCCGCTGGCGTAGTTCACGCCGGGATTATTACAGACGCCGGGTTACTTCACCTGGGTTACTACAAAGGTGCATTTCGAGCCGCTTAGTCGCCTTGGTTGCTGCCGGGAAAACTTTTTTCTCACGCTCTAACTATATCCAGCGTAAGGGATTCGCGGACATTTCCCGTTTTGGTTCGACTTGCCGCGGAAAACAGAAACCGTTTGGGCGGATTCTGAATCTAAATGCTTTGTGATCCTGCGCACAGGACATAGAATTCCCAGAAGGTAGAATCCTGTGTAGGCAGCTTTTGGCCTCTAAGTCTGAATTTCGAGCCAATCTGCTCGACTGTGGAAGGTAGAAACATGATTGCTAAATTAGTGGATGCGTTTTTCGGCTGCAGGCACGCTCGCTACAGTTTTCCAGTAACGATTCGAGGCGCGGCACGGCGTCCGCAGGCGGCGGCTTTGACCGGGACTTATGTCGCATGCCTCGATTGCGGTAAAGAATTTCCCTATGACTGGAAGGAAATGAAAGTCATTACCGCCCCGGAACGCCATCGCGAACATCTGGCGGAGTTGGCCAAGCACGCCGCGTAGATCGGATCGATTCGCCGTTAAACGTAGCGCTTCAAAGTTCTTCACAAGGAGCGCGGCGAGAAGATTATGCGCTCAGGGTGCGTCATGTCACCCTCCCCCATGAGCCGCAGGCCGACTGCTTGCGGCTCATCGCTTTTTGGTCCTAAGAAATCATTACGGGTCGGGGTCCGAGAATTTGCCTCGTACGGAAACACATCCACCGGGGCTGAAGCCCGCACGGATTCTGCTCGGTTACGCGGCGCTGAAGCGCCGCTCTTCCACGGCGGCACGCGGTAGAGGACTGAGTCGGGCTTGCCCATCAACGTTGACTCAGAAATGTCAGCGTGATGGATAATCCGCTGGAATTGGCACGGGAACCCGCTTATCGATGGGCACGAAGTCGCGCTCCCCCGGTCCCGTGTAGATCTGGCGTGGGCGGGCGATTTTCTGCTCCGGATCGGTGATCAGTTCCTGCCACTGCGCGAGCCAGCCTGCGGTTCGGGGAATAGCG
>Ga0209274_10000832_pt1 | contig 16754 bp, 14 predicted proteins | sample HubBroMetageREF1_FD_188343 | JGI IMG/M metagenome (GOLD analysis project Ga0209274, IMG submission 188343) | Reference soil microbial communities from the Hubbard Brook experimental Forest, New Hampshire, USA - Hubbard Brook CCASE Soil... | ecosystem: Environmental > Terrestrial > Soil >...
AAAGCAGGAGATAGCGGATGTCCGATTAGTACGGCGTCCAGGAGCAGACAGTCTTGATTGGCTTGACGAGCTTAGTTACTGAAAATCCGCCCATGCCGCCGAAGTTCAATCGTCGCCGCGCCCAGTTCGTCTTGAGCAAGATTGACGAGATTCTGGCCTGGGAGCAGCGAAAGGAGACCGAGCGCGACACCAAGTTCGTTGAGTTGGGGCGCTATCTGTGCGAAGTGCGGGCGGGGCAATACTGGAGGCTAGAGGCACTGAAATCCTTCGATGAGTTCCTGGAGAGGCGATTTCCTGGGTCACGCCGGAAGGCCTACTACTTGATGTCGATCCACGAACATCTGCCCCCGCAGGCCAGAAAGCAGCTGAAGGAAGTGGGATGGGCGAAGGGGCTGGAGCTCGCCAAGCTGGCGAGAAGGGACAAGCAGCACTTCGATTGTGCAACCTGGTTGCACAAAGCGCAAGAAATGCCCAAGGAGCAGTTCAAGCAGGAAGTCGAGAAGGAACTGACGGGGCGGGAAACGGAACCGTGGGAGATTATCTACTTCAAACTGTACGAGAGCCAGATGCCGGTCATTGAGCAGGCCATCGAGACGGCAGGTCTGATGCTCGGAAGCGATCGCTCCCGAGGCTACTGTTTGGAAATGATCTGTGCAGACTTCCTGGCGGGAGCGAACCTGGACCACGGAGACCCGGAGATGCTGCTGTTTTCGATGACGAGATTCTTCAGGTTTCTCCCCGAAGAGCAGAGGCAGGCATTTCTCGGAGGCCTAAAGGAAGCATCATGAGTTCGAGTCACGCAAAACCCGTGCGCTACCGCCTGGAGCCCACTTTGTATGATCAGATCCGTCTCCAAGTGCTCCGTCGCGATGGTTGGAGGTGCCAAGAGTGCGGCATCATATCGAATCTTGAGGTTCATCACATAGAATTTCGCAGCCACTCCGGGGACGATTCGGAAGAGAATCTGATTACTCTCTGCACGGCGTGCCACAGCGAGATTCATCACATTACCAAAGTCAAATAGGAGTGAGTCAGCAAGGCAACTGGTAGGCGAACACTAAACCATTCTGCGATGGCCACGCACAAGATTCAGGTTTCCGTGACAGTGCTCACACTGGCTAGAAAGAAACTTTTCTTGTGTTGGGCACTGAACGGGTTCCGGAGGAGCAATTTGGGCAGTGAAAAGCAGCCTGGTCAAACACGAACTATTGCGCCATGACACTCGTGCGGGCGGAAATATCCAAGCTCCACTCTGCCGACGCGCGTGGCGTTTCTCCATGCATCCGCGCTTGCGGGATCACGCAGCTGGACTGCCCAACTTGGTCTTCGCGTTGCGCCCTTATCCAGCCTGGGCGGCAATGAATCCCTGATCATCCTGACCTGCAAGCGGAACGACTTGCAGAACATGCTGAAAACTGCGGTCCAGGGCGTCTGCGAGGGCGACGGGAAATGCGGAGGTGAGAAGATCGATATCCACCTGAAGATGCCGATGGGAATAACGCCGGTGAAAGATCATGGCGCCGCGTTGACGGTTCGATGAGCTCAAGAGATCAAGCGATAAAGTCCAAATCGCCGAACCTTCGAGGGATGCCGCCCCTCTGGTCTTGCCCCAGTGAAAAGACACGTCGCCCCGCCGGGGCTGAGCGCTGAGCTCAGCGGAGCCCGCAGAATGGAATTCACCGGAAAAGAGCTTGACTCGAAGGTCAACCCCGTCGAAGTCACTCGAGCTGAAGGCCGCTTCCAGAATGCGCTGAATCTGATCGTAATCGCGAGCCGTCTTTAGTTCTTCAGTGGCCCGCCGAATAGCAAGATTGTTGATGAAGATCTGGCGTTGTTCAAGGGTCCGCTGGGCGACGCGGCCGAGTTCACCCAACTCGAGGTAGCCCAGGCGCTGGACGCCGATCCAGATGCCCATTCCAAGCACGGCCAGAACCAGACCCAAAGAGCTGCCCGTAGGCCAAAGCAGAAACAGGCTCAGTAGGGCGAACACGGCGGAGACCCCGTAGAGCACAATTACGACCTGGCGATGACTGAGGCCGTGTTGCAGCAGCTTGTGATGAATATGCTCGCGATCGGCAGTAAATATCGGGCGGCCGCCGATCAAGCGTCGCAGCACGGATAGAGTGGTCTCAAGAATCGGCAAGCCGAGGGAGACAATCGGAATGGCTACGGCTATGACAGTGGGCGACTTCTCGGTACCCACCAATGCCAACGCACTGAGCATAAATCCGATGAACAAGCTCCCGCAGTCACCGAGAAAGATCGTCGCCGGATTGAAGTTAAAACGCAGAAAACCCAAGATGGCTCCAGCCAGCGCAATGGTCATCAGCGACACGAGTGACGAACCATTGAAGAGTGCCACCACGAAAACGACCAAAGTGGAAAACAGCGCAGAACCGGCGGCCAGCCCGTCCAGACCATCGATCAAATTGAAGGCATTCGTAATCCCAATGACCCACAGCACGGTAATAGGAAGTCCGATGGGCCAAGCCAAATGCCGCGCTCCAAATAGCACTGGCAGGTCGAGAATCCTCAAACCACCAGCAAACAGCATGACAGCAGCTACAACTTGAACAGCAACTTTAGTATAGGGACCTAGGGAATGGATATCGTCGTAGACGCCGAGCAAGAAAATCAGTGTCCCAGGTACAAGAATCGTCAGAAGGGTCCGAGTCGAGATGCCAAAAGCCAACGCCGGAAAATGCAGACCGGCGAGCAACGCAACCGCGGTGCCGCACAGAAAGGACAGGAATATGGAAATGCCGCCCAACCGGGGCAACGGAATCACATGTAGGTCGCGATCCTGAAGCGGGGGTGCTACCCAGCCGCGGCCCATAGCCAGATTGCGAACGTACCGGGTAAGCACCAGCGAGAACAGCAGCGACACTACGAAAGTGACCAGGTAAAAAGCCGTCAATCAAATTCTCCGCAGCCAGACACCAGAAGCACCGTGAAACGCACGAACAAGTTCCCCAAGCCAACTGCTCGGGTGCAAGTCCGATTCCACGCCTGTTTAGAGCTTAAGAATTTTCGCGAAATGGTCGGGATAACTATAACAACGCGCAATCCAGAGTTGCAATCCTTCTTTTTCCTACTCCCTAGCCCCTTCGCGGGGCGGCAAAACCGATTCTACGCACCGCCGGGTTGTGCGTCCGCACCGCGCGGCATTAGAATGGTGCTGCATCATGCAGCGCATCCCGAATCTCCTCTTCCGACTTTTGAGCTTGGTGGGAGTACTGGTCGTCTTCGGTTTTCTCCAAGTGACCGCGGCACAAAACAGCAGCCTTCCGCAAGACGCTGCGCACCCGAACGACAAAACACCAGAATCGTTGGCACCTGCGACGCAGCCTCCGATCGCAACCCCAGAAAAAGCAAGCCTTATGGAAACCAATTCCTCGGCACTTTTGATCGGTCCTGGCGATGATCTCGAGATTACAGTTTATGGCGCGCCTGATCTTTCTGCGCACACTCGCGTGAGCGCCGATGGAAACATCTCGATGCCTCTGATCGATTATGTTCGAATAGCGGGCCTCAGTAGCAGTGAAGTGGAAGCAACAATAGAGGCGAAGTTGCGCGAAAATAACGTTCTTAACGATCCGCACGTTTCGGTATACGTGAAGGAGTACAACAGCAGCGGAATTTCGGTGGTGGGTGAAGTCGTCAAGCCGGGGTTCTATTCCGCTCTTGGCTCGCGCCGGCTGTTTGATGTGCTACAGGCCGCTGGCGGACTCACCGATAAAGCTGGCAATGAGGCCATGATCAGCCACCGCGACCAAAAAGACGCGACGACCGTCCACATCTCCAAAAATCCGGCCGAAATGGCGGCTAGTAACGTCGAGCTACAGCCGGGAGACACAGTTGTAGTTCCAAAAGCGGGTATTGTCTATGTACTAGGAGAGGTAACCCGGCCGGGTGGATACGTGCTAAATTCCACGGGTGGAATCACGGTCTTGCAGGTGGTAGCTGTCGCTGCAGGGCCTACTCACATCGCCTCTCCCGGGAAAACGAGACTGCTTCGTCGTACTGAGAATGGTTTTCAAGAGCAACGAGTAGATCTGAAGAAACTTCTACGTGGCAAGGGGCACGATGTTTCCCTCCGGAGTGATGACATACTCTTCATTCCCAGCAGTGCGCTTAAGGAAGCGCTGAATGCCAGTACGCTAATCGGCTTGGCAGCAACTACCGCGATATACCGTGTTCCCTGATATACCGTGTTCCCTTCTAATGTTCACGGTGTCTGGGTGTGCGAAAACTCCGCGGTTGCCTCGGGTCGACAATTTATTCTTTACTCTCTGAGAGGTGCTACAGCGTATCCGCGACGATTCCCCCCTCACTCCGATACAGCGCGAATTCTGCAGCCTGGGATTTGGAGCCCCCCAATCTGCGCCAGTAGTGCTTAAGGTCAAGGTTTGGAGCAATGACGCACAACGCGCACGACAATGAGAGTATTTGGACAGACTTTACCGGGAACTTGCGTAGCGCGCTTTCTTCTCCCCCATCAACAAAGTACATTTCCGGGAAGACATTGCTGATCACTGGTGCCGGTGGTTCTATCGGCTCGGCACTTGCTCGCTTCGCAACCGCTTGCAACCCGGAGGCTTTGATTCTTCTTGATACCAACGAGTGTGGCTTGCATTCTCTTAAACAATCCTTCGACATATCCTCGACGGTAGCGCATGTACCGATTCTGGGCAGTATCTGTGATTCGGTTTTGCTTTCTGAGCTCTTCGCACTCTACCACCCGCAAATTGTCTTCCATGCTGCGGCGTGCAAGCATGTTCCATTGATGGAGACGAATCCGCTGGCAGCAGCAAGCACCAATATTCTCGGAACCAATGCTTTATTGCAGGCAGCCTCAGCGTACGGCGCAGAGCAATTCATCATGGTGTCCAGCGACAAGGCGGTCATGCCTGTAAGCATTATGGGTGCCACAAAGCGTCTGGCTGAGCTACTTTTGGTTGAACACCCAGAAAAGGCTTTACAACAGAAGGCCGTGCGCCTAGGCAACGTACTTGGTTCGAGTGGTAGTGTAGGACCGCTGTTTCTTCAGCAGATTAACGAAGGCGGACCGGTCACAGTCACACATCCTGACGCCTGCCGTTTTTTTCTAACTCTCAACCATGCTGTGACTTTCCTGATGACCGCACTGTCACCGGAGTACGAAACAGGGATTTTGATTCCTGACCTAGGTCCGTCCAGAAGGGTCGAAGAACTTGCACGTCATCTCATTGCAGCGGCCGGTCGGGATCACCCGGACATTGAGATTATCTTTACCGGACTACGCCCAGGAGACAAAGTAGAAGAACTCCTCTCATCCTCTTACGACAGGGTCCTTACACAAGATAAGGATCCTTTCTCCACAGTGCGGCCGCAAAGATCGGACGCCGGAACTTTGAAGACGGCTGTAGAGGAGATAACCCAGAGTGTTCGACAGAGAGATTTGCGGCTGCTGTTGGAGAACATTTGTAAAGTAGTGCCAGAATATCAGCGTGGCCCAGTTCTGCAGCAGGTGGTAGAAAATAGCTGCCGAAGCGAGATCTGGAAGTGAATCACAAGAGGACTATTGCTGTGATTACGACTTCACGGGCAGACTATAGCCATCTCTACTGGCCCCTGCGCGAACTCGCAGACCATCCAGATGTTGACCTTGAGCTGATTGTCATGGGTTCGCATTTGTCTCCTGAGTTTGGCCTCAGTACGAAGGAGATTCAGACGGACGGCTTTGCGATTGCTGCGTCTGTGGAAACGCTGCTCAGCTCGGATACTGATATCGGGATGGCAAAAAGTATTGGCATTGCGGTACTTTCCCTCGCGGATCTGCTTGGACGCATTCGCCCCGACATTCTGCTTCTGATCGCTGACCGCTACGAGATCCTTGCGCCGGCGAGTGTCGCACTAGCCCTACGCATACCGATTGCGCACATTGAGGGTGGAGAAATCAGTGAGGGCGCGATTGATGACGCTGTCCGGAATGCCCTCACGAAAATGAGCCATGTTCACTTCGCGTCCACCGAAAAAGCCCGGGTACGCATCATTTCTATGGGTGAGGAACCTTGGCGGGTGCATTGCGCTGGAGCTCCATCGCTCGATCATCTTAAACGCAGCAAATTGTGCACACGTAGTGAGCTGGAAACGCAGCTCAAGCTTGATCTCTCAAAACCCACGATGATCGTCGCCTACCACCCGGTAACCATCGCGCGAGAGACCACGTACGAAGCCTCAGTGTTATTCGCAGCACTCAGCGAGAGAAGTGAACAACTGCTCTTTTGTTATCCCAATGCAGATGCCGGGAGTCGCTCACTGATTGAGCAAAGCCGCAGGTTCTTGGAAGCAGGGGCGAACGGGCGCATATTTGTCAACCTGAGTGCAGTGGTTTACTGGAGTTTGCTGGCAAACGTGGACCTCATGGTCGGTAACTCCAGCAGCGGCATCATGGAAACTCCTTCGCTCGCATTACCGACAGTAAATGTTGGCCTCCGACAATGTGGCCGGGAGCGCGCCAGGAACGTACTCGACGCGAAAGCAGACAAACAATCTATTCTAGAGAAAATAGAGATAGCTAGGAGCAACAGCTTTAGGTCTTCTCTGGAAGGAATGACGAATCCCTATGGGGATGGACATGCGGCTGAGAGGATCGTAGACATATTGACTTCCCTTCCACTAGGCGCAGATCTGCTGCGGAAGCGTGCATCCGATCGTGAATGACCCACATGAAGATTCCGCTCTCTGCACCTGACGTATCTCCGGCAGAAATAGACGCTGTCATGGAGGTGTTGCACAGTTCGCGCTTGAGTCTGGGTCCCAAACTCGAGGAATTTGAAAGTGCCATTGCCATTTATACGGGTGCTCCCTACGCCATCGGCGTAAGCTCAGGAACTGCCGGCCTTCACCTTTGCATGCTTGCGTTCGGCATACGACCAGAGGATGAAGTGATTGTGCCCTCGTTCACCTTCGTCGCGACAGCCAATGCCATTCGCTATGTTGGAGCAAATCCCGTTTTTGTTGATATCGATCCGGTCACTCTCAATATGGATCCAGAACGGGCAGAAGCTGCGATCACGACCAAAACCCGTGCAATCGTTGCCGTTCATACGTTCGGGCATCCGGCGGATATGGATGCGCTCCTCACGATTGCACGGCGTCATGGTTTACTTCTCATCGAAGATGCATGCGAGGCAATTGGGGCCGAGTTTCGAGGCCAGAAGGTCGGCGCGTTGGGAGATGCGGGAGTTTTTGCTTTCTACCCCAACAAGCAAATCACCACCGGCGAGGGCGGGATGATTGTCACGCGCGATTCTGGAATTGCGAAGAAGATGCAGGCCCTGCGAAATCAGGGACGCTACGAAAGCGATGACTGGTTCCAGCACAGTGAACTCGGTTTCAACTACCGCCTCTCTGAACTGCACTGTGCTTTAGGTCTTGCGCAGCTGAAGCGCATCGAGAACATACTGACGGCACGCGAGTCCGTTGCACGCGCCTACCATCAACAGCTCGAGAGCTGCAAAGATTTCGTGCTTCCCCCTGCGCACGCCCCACAGTCTCGCATTAGCTGGTTTGTGTACGTTGTCCGCCTCCATGAAAGGTTTACAAGAGCCCAGCGAGATGAGGTTTTAAAGCATTTTGCTTCTGCTGAAATAGGTTGCGGACGCTATTTCGCCCCTATCCATATGCAGCCTAGTTACAGAGCGTGGCGAAATTCATACTGTCTTCCGGTAACGGAATACGTATCAGCGCACACGCTCGCATTACCCTTCTTTAACAAACTGACGCGAGCCGATGTGGAACACATATGCGATGTCTTGAGAGAGGCATGCAGCCCTTAAAAAGGAAGCCGGGAGACGGATCGAGATGTCCAGTCCAGCGGGATTGAAGAACCGACAAGTTCATCACAAGGGGTTACGACACTGATCCGAGCATACTCTGAGCAGAACCTGATCACGTGTGCGGCGACTGCCACTTGATCTTGCATGGCGTTCACCTCCAGCGGCCTAAGAGGTAAGGACGCGGGCCGCGCCGCGCCACTATCGAGCGAGCATTGAATATTTTGAGACTACGTTGTTGCTGGCGTAACAGTGGGGTCTCGTTGCGGACCACTTGCAATTATTTTCCCGTTTCCGGATTCAAGAGCGCCACAACGAGCTATTATTATGGTCAATGCCTGCGCTACGCTGGACAGCCAGGAAACGAGAACAATAAGGTGTCGTGTTTACTCAGGAGTCCGAGCCCTGCGGGAATTGAGGTGCCCTTTGCGACATGCTCTTATCACAGGAATCACCGGACAGGACGGTTCCTATCTTGCCGAACTGCTTTTGTCAAAAGGCTACGAGGTGCACGGAATCATTCGTCGTGCTAGCACATTCAACACAAGTCGCGTAGACCATATTTATGTGGATCCGCACACTCCTAATGCTCGTCTGTTCTTGCATTACGGTGATCTATCAACCAGCAGCCGCTTGATCGATCTCATCTACAGCATCCGTCCGGATGAGGTATACCACTTAGGCGCCCAAAGCCATGTCATGGTTAGCTTTGAAAATCCGGAATACACCGGCGACATCACGGCTTTAGGGACAACCCGGCTTCTTGATGCCATCCGTCGAAGTGGCGTGACCACCCGCTTCTACCAAGCCAGTTCCTCGGAGATGTTCGGCGCGGCGCCGCCGCCCCAGAACGAGCAAACACCGTTCCATCCCCGCAGCCCTTATGGGACATCCAAGGTTTACGCTTATTGGGTGGCCATCAACTACCGTGAGGCGTACGAGATGTTCTGTGTCAATGGGGTGTTATTCAATCACGAAAGCCCACGCCGGGGAGCAACATTCGTCACGAGAAAGATTACACGTGCGGTCGCGCATATTCTCGCAGGGAAGCAGGAAAAGTTATATCTGGGAAATCTAGAGGCAAAACGAGACTGGGGGTACGCCCCAGAATATGTGGAGGCCATGTGGAAAATGCTGCAGAAGGAACGCCCCGAGGATTACGTTCTCGGCACGGGTGAGTCGCACCCCGTCCGCGAGTTTGTTACTGAAGCTTTTGAATATGCGGGCCTGGACTGGCGAAAACACGTTTCCATCGATGATCGCTACAAACGACCTGCTGAGGTCAACTCTTTGCTCGCCGACCCGAAGAAGGCGGAGCGTGAACTGGGGTGGAGACCCAAGATTAATTTTCGCGAGTTAGTGCGGATCATGGTGGATGGAGACTTGGAGTCTCTGGGACTTACTCCTCCTGGTGACGGTGCGAATATTTTGCGCGAAAAATTTGGTGCATGGCATCAGTGGAATAACAGCGTCTCCGATAACCTGAAGGCCGCCGTGGGAGCGATGATTGCCTGAGGAAATTGGGTTTTGGGCCGACAAAACGGTTCTGGTGACCGGAGGCGGCGGGTTTCTCGGGCAGCAGGTTCTCGCAAAGCTGGACACTGCTGGTTGCAAGAAAGTCGTCGCACCGAGAAAGCGCGAGTACGATTTGCGAGAAAGGAGCGAAATTGTCCGCCTCCTCAGGAGTACGGCGCCGGATTTGATCATTCACTTGGCGGCAGTCGTGGGCGGTATCGGCGCTAACCGGCTGCACCCTGGTGAGTTCTTTTACGACAACGCCATCATGGGCGTTGAACTCATCGAATACGCGAGACGGCTGAATGTTCGGAAGTTTGTGTGTTTGGGAACAATTTGCTCTTACCCGAAGTCTGCTCCCGTCCCGTTTCGCGAAGAAGATCTGTGGAATGGATACCCTGAAGAGACCAATGCACCCTATGGGCTGGCGAAGAAGATGTTACTGGTCCAGGCACAGGCTTACCGACAGGAATACGGATTCAATTGTATTTATCTTCTGCCAGTAAATCTTTATGGCCCCAAAGACAACTTCGATCCGCAAACGTCGCACGTAATTCCGGGGCTGATAAGGAAGTTGCTGGAGGCGAAAGCGCGTGGCGAACGTACCGTCACGTGCTGGGGAACAGGGACAGTTTCGCGTGAATTCTTGTACGTGGAAGATGCTGCGGAGGCTATTGTGCTTGCCGCGGAACGTTACAACAAGCCGGAACCGGTGAACATCGGATCAGCACACGAGATCACCATTCGGGAATTAGCGGAACTGCTAAGTAAATTGACAGGGTTTGAAGGCGAACTCACCTGGGACGCAACGCGGCCTAATGGCCAACCCCGACGTCGCCTCGATGTCGCCCGCGCCGAGCGCGAGTTCGGTTTTCTAGCCAAGACTTCTCTAGTCGATGGATTGCGACATACTATCGAGTGGTACCAGACCCATGGAATGCCTCTTACGACCCGGCCGTGATCACGCCCTGAGTCCCACCAGCACAGTGCCAAAACCTACGGAACATAGTTACACCGTTGACGGAGCGATAGCCGGGGCAGGGGTCGGCCTACCGGTCTTCGAAACACCAAGGATCGATAGAATCTTCGCCACTCCGATCGGTTTGTCGTAGAATTTCTCAAACGCTTGGCGTCCGCGGGCCCCAGCCTCCCGCACGAGACCCCGATCCTGCTCCAGCCGTTCAAGAAGCCGGACGAGACCAGCCGCGTTCCCCGGTTCGACTCGCCATCCGCAGTCATGCTCTTCAAGGATGCGTGCGGGGGTCGCCTCCTGGGGACCTATGTACAGAACCGGGCGCCCTGCCGCCATGATTCCGTAGGTCTTGCTCGGCACAACCGCCCCCAAGGTGGCGGGAATCTGCGTTACGAGCCCCACATGCCCTTCTGCCAGACTCCGGCTCAGCTCAGAGCGCCTTGCGTAGGGCCGGAACTCGGCCGTACCGATGCCTTCAGCCTGGCAGAACTCTTCCAGCCGCTGACGACGTGCACCACCGCCCGCGAACACAAAACGGAACCGGCTGTCGCCGCGGAGCCGCCGCATCGCTTCCGTTATTGTGTGCTCCTCATGGGCTAAGCCGAAAGTACCTGAATAATGCAACACCAAGGGCCCGTCCTCAAACGGAGCCGGGACGATCTCGCACCCGTCAGCCCAGTTTTCCGCAACAAGAATCTTGTTCTCGGGAATGCCTCGGGCGACCAGACGCGCCTTCATGTCGTCGCCCAGTGCGATGATTCCGTCGGCTCTGTTCCGAGAAAAGTCCGCCGCTGCGCCGATCAGTCGTGTTACGAAGGATCGAGGCTTCATAACATCCAGATCGACAGCAATGTCAGGATATAGGTCCATTTCCCAGATGAAGTGCCGAGACCCGTGCAGGCTCTTGAGTAGAGTCCCCAATATTGAAATGAGCGGGGGTGTCGTCAGCGTGAGTACCAGTGCGGGTTTCGGCCCACAAACGCCCCGTACTGTCGCACCGGCGAAGAAGGAGGCATACGAGATAAGGCGGCCTACTTTGCCTCTTGAAAAAGCCAGGCCGCCCGACCGCACAATCTTCACTTGCGGCGGCGAGGCCAAATCTACTCCGCCATAATCTGACGTCCCGCACAACACCGTGACGGCATGGACCTTCGGATCCATCCCACGCGCAACATCAGTCAGCAACTGAGCCGTCGCCGCTGTATCGGGCCAAAAGAACTGATTGATGACCAGGACGTCCATGGGGTCCAAAGCCCGATTGAAGAATGACTACCCTGTCTGTAACTCTGCAAACGCCGTCCGGTTTTCGCTCAGCCGCACATTTTCTTCCTTGTGCAATACGAACCCACCGATCGACAGCACGTCCATCCGCGTCCGGAGGAAGCAGTCGATTGCTTGGGCCGGCGTTTGAACGATGGGCTCGTTCTCATTGAAAGACGTGTTCAGCAGAACCGGCACACCTGTGACTTCGTCGAACTTGCGAATCAGCTCCCAATATCGCGGATTTACGTCGCGCTCCACAGTCTGGAGCCTCCCGGTCCCATCGCCGTGCGTCACTGCCGGGATCCGCTCGCGCTGCATCGGCTTGATCTTGTATGCCATAACCATGAATGGCGAGGGGTAGTCCGTCTCGAAATACTCGCCCACCCTCTCCGAAAGAATTGACGGACAGAATGGTCGGAACGGTTCGCGATACTTGATCCGGCTGTTGAGAATCTCTTTCATATCCTTGCGGCGCGGGTCCGCAAGAATGCTTCTGTTCCCCAACGCGCGTGGCCCAAACTCCATGCGGCCTTGAAACCAACCCACGATCTTCCCCTGAGCAATCGCCGCCACTGTGCTGGCAATCAGGTCCTCCTCTGCAAGTTGGTGGTACTTGCATCCAGTGGCCTCCAGGTCGCGCAGGACCTCACTGTCTGAATACTCGGGCCCGTAATACACATGTCGCATCTCAAAGCACCGCGGCAGTTGTAGTTCATGATGCTGCACATAAAGCGCGGCGCCAATCGCCGTCCCCGCGTCGTGCGCCGCGGGTTGTATGTACGCATGCTGGAAGTTCGTCCGCTCGAAGATCATGCCGTTGGCCACGCAATTCAAAGCCACGCCGCCCGCTAGGCAAAGCGCGGTCGCGCCAGTCTGCTTGTGGACAAAATTCAACAGGGTGAAGTAGTTCTCTTCCAGCACCAGTTGCACGGAGGCCGCCAGGTCCATGTCCCTCTGCCGGATCTCAGATTGCGGGATGCGCGGTTTGCCGAACTCCTCCGCCATCCGGTGCGAAAACACCGCGCTCAGCACCGGCTCCCCTCCGTACCAAGTCATTTCAACGCCCCTACTGTGATGGGTGAAGTAATCCAGATCCAGTCGGCACTGATCTGCCTGTGTGCGGATCAGGTGGCGCACCTGTTCGGCAAACCTAGGCTCTCCATAGGCGGAGAGACCCATCATCTTGTACTCGTCACCATACTTGGGGAAACCTAGGAATTGCGTGAAGGCGGTATAGAAAATGCCCAGCGAATGTGGGAAGGAGACGGAGCCTCGTACGTCTATCTGATTGCCCTTCCCTACGCCCCACATGACGCTGCTGAAATCCCCAAAGCCGTCGATGGAGATGACGGCAGCCTCCTCAAAAGGCGACGCGAAGAACGCGCTGGCCAGATGCGCCCGGTGATGCTCGACGAAGTGCACATGTTGCGTCTGCTGTGACACAATTCCCTCTGCTGCCAACGCCTCGCCAACCTGCGCGATACGCAAACTGTTGACAGCACGGGAACTGAGGTTAAACCAGCGGTGTGGCCGCAGAACCGTCCGCATCAGTTTGTCTCTCAGATGTGCCTTAGGATTGCGAGAAATAGCGATATGGTCTGGTTGCGCCCCTTCGAGACATGCTTTTGCCGCAAGCAAGGGCAGCCCCGCCCAGTGCTTGATGCGATTCAGCCGCTCCTCCTCCAATGCAGCGACAAGGTGTCCGTCTAGCACCAACGCTGCTGACGCATCGCCGTGAAACGCGTTAAGCCCCAGAATCTTCATGCCCGTTTCGATCCCCTGCCTTTTTATTTCGTTAACGACCTGAAGCCGATTGAGGACGCTGCTTGCGTGGAATCTCATCGGCCAATACTGCGTCGTACGTCGACAGCATGAGATCGGCGATGCGTTTCCAGCCAAATTGCCCACTGACTAATGCACGGCCTTTCGCGCCCATCGACCAGAGTGCTTCGGGATCTAGAATTGTTGCCTGACGCAAACCTTCGGCAAGGCCATCGACTGTTGCGTCCACCCACCAGCCACAGCCGCTCCGTGGCAAAATTGACCACGGTGCCCCGGTGGTTGTCAGGACTGGCAAGCCGTGGGCAAGTGCTTCGGCGACTACGATCCCAAAACTTTCCGAATGGGTCGGGAGTACAAACAGCTCGGCGTCGAAGAAGGCAGACGTCTTTAGGCCATACGCGAGAGGACCGGTGAAGGAAATGACTTGACCCAAGCCGGCATCAGTCACTGCCTTCTCTACTTGCTTCTGGTGGCCCGCTTCATCGGGCCCTGCGATCCGCAGAACCCAACCCTCAGGCCGTACACGTGCCCAAGCCTCGACTAACATTGGCAGGCCCTTGACCGGATAAATCCGACCCAGGAAAAGCGCTGTTCTTCTTGACCCACTTCGAAGCGCTTTCCCGGATTCTGAACCCGCGACCGAAGGCCGCCCCTCTGGCACATCGACGCCGTTCGGCACTGCGATGACGGGGACTCTGAGCCCGAGGTGTTGCACATTTCGGGCTTCGGCCTCGGCGGTTGTGTGATGACAACGCGCGTGTTTGAGGTCGCGCCGTTGATATACCCACCAGGCGAGTGTCTTCTTGAGCCGCTTGTGGCTAAGGGCCCAAGGCTCAAGCATGCCCCTCGTGCTTACTACCCGGGGAATCCCGCGCCCTTTTGCCAGCATCGCGAGGCGGTGGTTATGCGGTAGCCAGATGCCGTTATCATGCAGAATGTCGGCTTTCCCGAAACGATTCAGAGCTTCGGCCTCTGTCCCGACTATCCGTTGCACAGACGATCCGGCAGGTAAGAACGGCGTGACTGTCGAGGACTGATCGGAAGCCCACAGACCAACCTCGGCCCCGGCTTCCGCTAGGGCGATAGCCAGTCTCGAGACTGAAAACGCCGGCCCACCATAATCAGGTAACAGACTGGTTCCTGTAAGGAGGACTTTCAAATCGGTTAGCTCTCCCCTCCGCGACCCACGCCGGGATAACTGGCCTTTTCCTAGCGAGCCGATTCCATACTAGGCTCCAAGCGAACGCACCAACTAGGGCCGCAGCGGAGCCGCTGAACAACTCGACAAGCGAGCCGTTCGGCTGAATCAGAGCCACGCAGGGGAGAAAGAAGAGAATCGTCCCGCCCAGATCGCCGCTAGCTTCCGCAACAGCTGCCTTGAGATCGAGCAACCCGATAAGCCACCCCAGCGCGAGAAAGCCAATGACGACTCCCGGAATCCCAAAATTAATCTGAAACTCCATCACGTTGCCCACACCAAACGACGTCGTGGGAGAAAGCCGAAGGCCTGTCATCTTCGAAACAATCTGCGGACTACCGGAGAATACCGGCTTTTCAGGCCATAATGCACGCGGAACTAGCGCGAGGAACCCCTCCCAGACAGAATCACCATTGAGGTAGTCCACTTGGCCGAGCTGAATGCGTTTAGCTGCCAGCCCGACGTAATAGTTTTGATTGAGCCTTTTATCAATAGCGACTAGGTGCTTCGGATTGGTTGGGTCAAACCATTCAAACCCTCTGATCATATCAGTGACGCTATCGATTCGCGCCTCGAGAGGTGCTCCACCCCACACCTGCTCACGGATATCATTGCGGTGCTGAAAGTAATTTACGAAGATGCTCAAACTTAGAAATACAAATATGGTAATGCCAATGACCACTCGCCAGTTGCTTCGCGTCGAAACGGTGAGCGCGGAAAAGACGATAATGATCGCCGCGGATCCATAGCTTAGGAACCCTCCGAGCAAGAGCATGAGAATAGGGTAGACCATTAGCGCACTGAGCCAAATCCCTATCCGTTTGCGATCACCGCGCTGGGCGGCCGCTCGCAGGCCTAGCATCACGCCCAGCATCCAAACCCCTCCTGCCTTGTCAACTGCAGCGCTGACACTGGGGATTCGATAGAGGGGACTGAGGCCGTACACGCAAGCCCACCCGCCGAGCACGCAAAACCAACAAAAGCGAGGGCGGTCCGCGTCCCTACGGATCCGTATTTTTGGGGTCGAGGAACGGGCCAACCACACTCCCGCGACAAAACCAATCGACCCGAGAGCCGTGAAACGCATGGCAATCTCAACCAAGTCCGCGTTGAGAAGGAAATTGCTGCCGACGATATGGGCAAACGCGCCAGGCAAGTGGATCAGCAACAATGAATACAAATACGCGACCGGGAGCCCCAGCGAGAGTCGATCCCTTCGGAGAAGCCATAACAGCCAAAACAGCGCTGCGAGACAAATAGCTATCAGAAATATCATGGCTGCTGAAAATCCTTGCTAAGCGCGCCCTCGGTGGGCAACCACATCACCGAGAGAGTGCAACCAGTCACCCGCCTTTCGCCAATTCAGGCACTTGCCTGGTCTTGAGAACCGATACCCTGCCTGCTCAAGAAGACGAATGGACTCTGTGGTCGCACATGTTGTTTCGGCACTCTTAGCCCAATTGAGTTCCATGAAAATGACTCCGATTTTACCCGACCTGATTAGCCGTGCTGCCCCTTCTAAGGCTGAATGCTCGTGCCCCTGAATGTCGAGCTTCATAAGATCGATATGGTTAATCGAATGATCCTGGCAAAACTCATCGACACACACTGTTTCTACACGTTCGGTTCCAGAATCACCCACGTCTCGTGAGATGAAGTTCATCCCTTCGTTGTCCCCCAGTTCTCCGCGGAAACGCTTTAGGGCAGCCTGCCCATTCTTATTCAGGACCGCTGCCTCGTGAACGTGCAGATGATCAAGCCCATTGAGCACAGCCGTTGCACGCAGCCTAGCTGCAATCTCCGGGGTAGGTTCGAAGGCGTGGACGGTGGCGTCGGGCTGTATCGCGAGTGCTGCCAAGCTGTAAATTCCCGCATTCGCTCCAACGTCGAAGATAAGCTTAGCTCCCTTCGCCGCGGTCTCCCAACATCGGAGCATGTCTTCCTCCAGAGAATACGTGCCAAAAAAATAAAACTGCCGTTGCAGCATTTCGCCGAGGTCGCATGGCATTTTAAATCTGCCGTATTTCAAGGTCGCCATACGATGGGTGCTTCGGTCACCAACAGCTGCTCGCCAGAGCGAGTTGACGACCCTTACCTTGCCGCGTCGAATCGGAAAGCTCCGCGCATACAGCATCAACAACTTCTCGAGGCTCGAAAAGGGCATTGGGGCTCAGGTCCGCTCCAGGGCGTCAAGTACCGTGCT
>Ga0209274_10000833_pt1 | contig 16754 bp, 15 predicted proteins | sample HubBroMetageREF1_FD_188343 | JGI IMG/M metagenome (GOLD analysis project Ga0209274, IMG submission 188343) | Reference soil microbial communities from the Hubbard Brook experimental Forest, New Hampshire, USA - Hubbard Brook CCASE Soil... | ecosystem: Environmental > Terrestrial > Soil >...
CCTTTAATTTCCATGGTCATGGGCTTGTCGAGCTGATGGGCAGAGCCGATTTCCATCTTGATCTGCTCGGCGGTGCGCTCGCCGATCAGAAGGTTGTATTTTCGCTTCAGATAATTCATGACCGCTTCGTCCATCTGGTTGCCGGCCATGCGTACGGAACGCGAATAAACGATGCCGCTCAAAGAGATGACTGCGATGTCAGTGGTGCCGCCGCCAATATCGACCACCATGTTGCCGCTGGGCTCGGTGATGGGCAGTCCCGCGCCGATGGCGGCGACCATGGCCTGCTCGACCAAGTGCACCTCACTGGCCTTGGCGCGATACGCGGAGTCCATGACGGCGCGCTTTTCCACCTGTGTAATCTCGGAAGGCACGCCGATCACGATGCGCGGATGCACCAGCATCTTGCGGTTGTGCGCCTTCTGGATGAAATAGTTCAGCATCTTCTCGGTGACTTTGAAGTCGGCGATCACGCCGTCTTTCATAGGCTTGATGGCGACGATGTTGCCGGGCGTGCGGCCCAGCATCTCTTTCGCTTCCTTGCCGACGGCCTCAACCTCGCCGGTGTTCTTGTTGATGGCCACGATGGAAGGCTCGTTGACCACGATGCCCTTGCCGCGCGCATACACCAGCGTATTGGCGGTGCCGAGGTCGATGGCCAGATCGCTGGAGAAAATACTGAACAGCGATCGAAGATTGTGACTGCGCGTCGGTCCTGATCGGAATCCGTTGTTTGACATGACGAAATATTCCCGCGTCTTTCTGCGTGATGCTCTAACCGGGAGTCTCCCGGAGATTTACTTATTCTTTGCTGTCAGGGTGCTGGCTTTCCTAATTCTACGAAATGCCCGGCAACCCTGCTCGAACCCAAAAATTCCTATTGAATAAGAAGCTTCTGCTGCTGCGTGTTCACTCCGCCCTGCGCCGTTTGAGCCGTCACCGTAATCACGGCTTCTCCGGGCGGGAACGGCGGGGTGAAGTAATGGAACCCGCCATCCGGGTTGATCATCGGCACTTCACTGCCATTCACCATGACTCTCGCGCCGGTCTGGGTTTTGCCCGTTATCTCAATCACGTGCCCATGCTGAATGAAAGGATCCAGCTCCAGTTCGATGGCTTCGGTGTCCTTGCCCTTGGAAATGATGGTAAAGCGGTTCTTCTCGCTCTCCAGCGATTCCTTCCCGGTCGCGTCGTAGGACTGCACCATCCAGTAGTAAGCACCTTCACCGAGGCTCGTGACCGTTACCGCCGCCGTATTAACCTTCTTATCAACCAGTGTAGAAGAAAAATAAGGGTTGCGGGAAATCCGCAAACGGTAACCAACTGCATTCGCCATGGCCGTCCAGGAAAATTCCACGTCTTTGGTGGCCTCACCTGCGGAAAACAGCGGCGCCATGTTGGCGGGAGCGATCGGCGTGGGTGGGCCAATCTCCTTGTCCTTCTCCATGTGCGATTGCTGACCCTGGAAACTCACCTTTTCCCAGTTGGCCAGTTGCACGGTCTCGCCATTGCGCGTAACTTCGCCCGTGCCTTTTTTCATCAGGATTTCGTGCTGGTCGGCCTTAGGATCGTTATGCACCTGCGCCGCCGACTCCGGAGACAGTGAGGCCGTCGCACCTGCCACGATCACCTGCGACTTCGAACCCAGGCTGTAGGTCGCGGTCGAAAGGTCCACGGTCCCGGTGCTGACCGTCACCGACACGTTGGTCTGCTGCTGGTCGTTGGCGGAGTTCTCTTCAATCACAATCAGGGAATCCTGTTTCACGGTGTAGCTGGTGCCGTCGTTGAAAACGACTTTGGCCATGCCCTCGGAACCGGTCTGGACGACGTCGCCTTTTTCCAACGGGATGCTGTAGTCGCCCGCGACCCAACTGTTACCGTTGCTCTTCTTCACGCGCACCGTGCCATCGAGCGCCGTAAAGTGTGCCTGCTGGGACATCGAAGCTCCTGCACCGGCCGCCGGAGCCCCCCCCACGCGTTCCAGCAGCCTGCCGGCAAGATTTTCCCCGGCCTTGACGCTGTTCTGAGTGAATTGCGGAAACGCGAAGCGCATGGCGACGAACAGAATCGCGATGACTGCCAGGACGAGCAGGACCACGCTGCGGTACGTGATGGTCGTCCACGCAACGTGGATCCCCGATTTGCGATTGTCGGAAGACACTTTAGACCGAGAAACCTCAGTAAATATGCGGTAACGACCAACGTTAGCACAACCAAAACTGAGGAAAACACAGGTAATGAGTTTGGGACATTACCGAAGTGCGCGGCAATCGCGTCCCGCGCCGTTCAGGAGTCGTCCCGCGTCGGATCGTCCCTTCCCTTGCCGCACCTTCCTCGCGGGTTGTAGCATCAATATTCAGGCCTTCATATCCAGAAAAACCATATTCAGCAACCCAGGAGAAATCATGGCAACCGATACTTTGACCAGCCCGATCGCTCTTAGCTACGGCAAGACCAAAGTCTTCAAGAATTTTATTGACGGCGAGTGGGTCGATGCTTCGACCGGAGAGACGTTCGAGGATCGCAATCCCGCTGACACTCGCGACCTGGTCGGCATCTTCCAGAAATCGGCCAAGGCTGACGTGGACGCCGCCGTTGCCGCCGCTAAGCGCGCCTTCACCAAGTGGCGGCTGGTTCCAGCCCCGCGCCGCGCCGAGATCGTTTTTCGCGCCGCTGAAATCCTGATCGAGCGCAAGGAGGATCATGCCCGCGAAATGACCCGCGAAATGGGCAAGGTTCTGGCCGAGACCCGCGGCGACGTGCAGGAGGCCATCGACGCCGCCTACTACAACGCCGGCGAAGGCCGCCGCCTGTTCGGTCCTACAGTGCCTTCGGAAATGCCCAACAAGTTTGCCATGGCCGTGCGGCAGCCCATCGGCGTGTGCGGCATGATTACGCCGTGGAACTTTCCCATGGCAATTTCGTCCTGGAAGCTGCTGCCGGCCATCGTGTGCGGCAATACCTGCGTCATCAAACCCGCGCAGGACACGCCGCTCTCAACATTCAATCTTGTCCGCGCCCTCACTGACGCTGGACTGCCCAAGGGCGTGATCAACATCGTTGCCGGATATGGCCCTGAAGTCGGCACACCGCTCGCCGAGCACGCCGACGTCCGCGCCGTCTCGTTGACCGGATCGTCCGCGGTCGGCCGCATCATCGGCGGCATCGCGGCCAAGAGTTTCAAGCACTGCTCTTTAGAGCTAGGCGGCAAGAATCCCATGATCGTTCTCGACGACGCCAACCTCGACCTCGCCATTGAAGGCGGACTCTGGGGCGCCTTCGGCACCACCGGCCAGCGCTGCACGGCGACCAGCCGCATGATTGTTCAGAAGGGCGTTTATCGCGAGTTTGTTGACCGCCTCGTGGAGCGCGCCAAGAAGTTGAAAGTCGGTAACGGCCTGGATGAAACCGTGCAGATGGGCCCGGCCGTCAATGAAAAGCAACTGCAAACCGACCTCAGCTACGTGGAGATCGGCAAGAACGAAGGCGCGAAACTGGTCTGCGGCGGCAAGCGCCTCGACCAGGGCGACTACCAGTACGGCTGGTTCATGGAGCCGACCGTCTTCACCGACGTTGACCCCAAGATGCGCATTGCGCAGGAGGAAATCTTCGGCCCCGTGGTCTCGATCATCCCGTGCAACGACCTCGATGACGCCATTGAAATCGCCAATGGAATCGAGTACGGCCTGTCGTCCGCGCTCTACACGAAAGACGTCAACAAGGCGTTCTCCGCCATTCGCGATCTGTACGCCGGCATCACCTACATCAACGCACCGACGATCGGCGCCGAGGTGCATCTCCCGTTCGGCGGAACCAAGGCCACCGGCAACGGCCATCGCGAAGGCGGAATCGGCGCCATCGATTTCTACACGGAGTGGAAGTCGGTCTACGTGGATTATTCCGACAAGCTGCAGAAAGCGCAGATCGACCGCGAAGACTAGGCCCCTAGCGCTTGCAAGCGCCCGACGCTCTGTCATCCTGAGCGGAGCGACCACCGTGCAAAGCACAGTGGTCGCGGAGTCGAAGGACCCCGTGTTCCTCGACAGTACAACCTGCTTCACAAGGCGTTCTCACGAGGGCGTCACGTGCGAATGCCTTGCATCATCATGAACGCTTCATACGCTGCAGGGGTCCTTCGACTCCCTGGGCGACACGCGTCCGCGTGTCGCCCACTCCGCTCAGGATGACAATGCGATTTCTCTGCGTCCTCCTCGTCCACAGCGGTTAGAATTTGGCTGTATGCCCGTCACCCAAGCCCGCGAAATCGCCGCCGCCTCTCGCCTGGAACACGTGCGCTACGCCATCCGCGACCTGGCGTGCGTCGCTGACGAAGTCATCGCTCAGGGACACAAAGTCCTCCCGCTGAACGTTGGCGATCCGCTGAACTTTGATTTCAAGACACCGCCCCACATCATCGAGGCCGTATACAAGGCCATGCGCGACGGCAAGAACGGCTATGCCCCGTCGCCCGGAGTTCCGGAAGCGATCGAGGCGATTCGCGGCGAGGCCGGGCGCAAGGGTATCACCACGGTGCGGGACGTTTTCGTCACCGCCGGAGTGAGCGAGACCGTCGATCTCTGCATCTCGGCGCTGGTGAATCCCGGCGAAGACATCCTCACGCCGAAGCCTGACTATCCGCTCTACTCAGCCGTGCTATGCAAGCTGGGCATCGCGCTCAATGCCTATGATCTGAATGAAGACGACGCCTGGCAGCCTGAACTGGCCGACATCGAGCGCAAGCTCACGCTGCACACCCGCGGCATCGTGCTGATTAACCCGAACAACCCGACCGGCTCACTGTGCACGCGACAGATGCTGGAGCAGATCGCGGAACTCGCGCGCCGCCATAATTTGATCGTCTTCTCCGACGAGATCTACGACAAGCTGATTCTCGAAGAGACCCCGCACATTGCATTCGCTTCGGTCGCGCCCGACGTGCCTTGCGTGACCTTCGGCGGCATGTCGAAGAACTACCTCGTCCCGGGATGGCGCATCGGATGGGGCATTGTCTCCGGCGACGCCGCGGCGGTGAAGGCTTATACCGAAGGCGTGCACCGCCTGCTGCGCGCGCGTCTCTGCGCTAACCACCCGGAGCAATATGCGATCAGGCCCGCGCTGGAAGGTCCGCAGGATCATCTCATCGAAGTGCAGCGCAAACTGCGCTCCCGCCGCGATCTCACGCAGAGATGGTGCGAGGCGACGCCGCGCGTGAGTTGCGTTGCCCCGCGCGGGGCTTTTTATGCTTACCCCAAAATCGACATTCCAGAAAGCGACGAAGTCTTCGTGAAGGAACTGATTCGCCAGAAACACGTCATGGTCGTGCACGGCTCCGGCTTCGGCCAGAAACCGGGCACGCAGCATTTCCGGATTGTATTTTTGCCAGACGAGGCGACTCTGACGAAGGCTTACGCTGGGATTACGGACTTCATTCGGGAGCGCTACGGAAGTACCTGACAAACATGACTCCGGATGAAGCCCGCGAACTCCTTGTCGAGGGAATCAACTACGCCGCCTATCGTGAGACGGACTCCTCGCTTCATGACTCCGATAAGAACCGCCTTTTCGGTTCCGAACATTACAAATCGGGCCGAGTCGTCGTCACCCCGAGCCCGTGGGCCGGGGACGATTTTGAGGAAAAGATGGCGATGCTCCTCCGCCTTGCCAGAGCGCTCAACAGTTCCTGCCTTCCAGGAGGCACAAAGACTGTTAGAAGATGAGAACTCGATTGTCGGGCGCGTCATACGGCGCGCCCGGACATGACCATGGTATAATGACCATGATCTTATGCTCATAAAAACCAAAACGATCCCCGCCGGCGCCTTCAAAGCCCGCTGCCTTGCCATCATGGACGAAGTTGCCTCCAAGCGCGAAGCCGTGGTCATCACCAAGCGCGGGAAGCCGGTGGCGAAACTCGTTCCGGTGGAGAAAGAAAAAGACGACATCTTCGGCTTCTTTAAAGGCAAGGGCACAATCGAAATCAAAGGAGACATCGTCTCTCCCATCCTCAGCCCCGAAGAGTGGGGCGATCTGTATTGATCCTGCTCGACACCCACGTGGTCCTCTGGCTGGGCGGCGATCATCGGCGGATTTCTCCAAGAGCACAGAAGGCAATCCAGGAGGCGCGCGCAAAAGAGCAGGGTCTGGCGGTGTCGAGCATGACGCTTCTGGAGATCGCACGCCTAGCAACTCACGGACAGATCCACATTGCCCCAAACTTGGAGACTTTTCTTTCGGACGTTGAGCGCCGTTTCACCATCCTGCCGATCACAAGCAGAATTGCCGTGCGAGCATACTCGTTGCCTCCAGGCTATCCGAAGGATCCTGCGGACCGCGTCATCGGCGCTACCGCACTCATTGAGGATCTGCCGCTCATCACCGCGGACAAGGAAATTCGCAGCTCCCACGCGGTTTCAACTATCTGGTGAAGACCTCGAATTAATAAATCCCGGGAATGACCGCCGACACGCGCCGGGCGTAGTCTTCGAACTCCTGGCCAAAGGCAGCCCGCAGCAACTTCTCTTCGCTGCGCACCCGAATCACCAGACCCACGGCAAACAGAATGACTGCAGCAATCAGCGCGATCCAGTGCTCCATCGCCAATCCGGTCGCGATCAGCATTCCGAGCATGCCGGTGTAAATCGGATTCCGAACATAGGCGTAAGGCCCCTCGGTGATCAGCTTGTGGCCTTCGACCAGGCGCGCCGCGAGCGCCCATTGCTTTCCCAGAGTGTGGACTGCGGCTTCGAGCAGCCACCCCGATCCGGCGGCCATGGCCACGGTAAACACAGAGAACACAATCTCGCGCACACCGGAGAGCAGGGCGACCGGCGGCAGGAAGGGCTGCCATGGGGGCTGGAACCACACCAGAAAATAGGCGCACATTTGCAGACCGATGCCAAGAGTCGAGACGCGATCGCGCTTGACCTCCGGCGCCCCCGGGGGTTTCTTGCGAAGCAGAAAGACTCCCGCGAAAAAGAGCCAGCACACGACCACGCCACACAACGTAGCCAGCGCGAGCGGAGTTGAATGCGACATGCTTTCCACTCTCTGCTTTCCGGACCTCTACGTTCTACATCTCCGCAGTGGAAATAATCTATCAGTTTCGCCCGGCTTGGTCTTTGCCCTCGAATCTGATTAAATCCTTAAGGAAGAACTATCAGGGCTGCTTGGGTTTGTACAACTGTGGTTGACATTCATTCTCACATTCTCCCGGAAGTAGACGACGGCCCGAAATCCTGGGACGTTTCAGTCGCGATGTGCCGCGCCGCCTCCGCCGACGGCATCACGCACATGGTGGCCACGCCCCACGCCAACGACCGCTATCATTACGATCGCCAGCATTTACAGGGACAACTGGCGCACCTGCAGCAACTCATCGGCGATTCACCGAAACTCAGCCTGGGCTGCGACTTTCACCTGTCCTACGAAAACATTCAGGACGCTCTCGCTAACCCGACCCGCTACGTCATCGACAGCACCCGCTACTTGCTGGTCGAGTTCAGCAACTACAGTGTGCCGGAGCAGACTACTGACTCTTTTTCCAAGCTGGGAGACTGCGGAATCACAGCGATCATCACCCATCCCGAGCGCAACCCGATTCTGCGCGAGAGCCTGCAACGCGTGGTGGAGTGGGCCGAACAGGGCTGCGTGATTCAGATGACAGGCTCGGCGTTGACGGGTTTCTGGGGTGAGCGCACGCGGCAAGCCGCGATTTGGCTACTGGAACGTCAGGCCGTCCACGTTCTCGCCACCGATGCACACGACCTGGAAAAACGCGTCCCGATTCTTTCCACCTCGCGCGATGCCGCCGCCGAAATCTGCGGCGAAGAAATCGCTGAGGCGCTGGTCGAAGCGAATCCGCGGGCCATCATCAGCAATCAACCGCTGCCTTACTTTCCGCGGCCGGTGATAACGAGCTACAAGAAAAACTAGCTGGCAATGCTACTGCGGATGGGAAGAATCACCCTGGCTGGGCGCGGGTGGAGGGTCAGTCGAGGGCGCTCCCGTGTGCGAGGACATCGGCTCCGCTCGCGGCGGATCCGGCACCGTGGTCATGGCACTTTCCGGATTCAGTAGATGGTCCTTGCTCGGCCCCAGACCCAGCTTGATCAGCGCCCGCGAATCGGGGACCTCCTTGCTCTGCCAGCCATGATCGGCTTGATAGCGGCGCATGGCTTCTTCGCTGGCCTGGTTCCAGGTGCCCGTGGCTTGGCCGGTCAGATAATGTTCGCGGATCAGGGCTTCCTGAATGGCTTGGGCTCTCTCGGAATCGATTTTCTGCTGGCCGCGCGCTCGCACGGACCTCTTCCGCGAAGAACGTTTCCCAGTCGAAGCCGTGTGAGTCTTGCCCGCAGGCTTTTTTGAGACAGAACTACCGGATTTTGTTGCTGCGGATTCCGTACTAGATTTCGCCGCGCCTGAAGGCACGGACGCGTTGGCTGTCGTCTGAGGATGCGGAGCAGCAGCAGCGGTTACGCTTGTGGCTGTTTTCGCGGTCGTATCCCCGGTCGAACTCTGGCCCGAGGCGGCCGCAGGAACGCACGCGCTAGCCAACAGCAGCGCCCATGCGGTGCGGAATCGCGCTCCTCGGATTTCAGTCATGCGCTTCAACGTGAAGTCTTCACCCCAAGAGCCGAGCGGGCACCAAACTTCCCCAAAATAAAAGGCCCAACCGGGCTGGCACAGTAATCATCCTCGATTGGACGCTACAGTGCCAGTTCCGGTTGGGCCAATTTCAGTTACGGAAGTGTACCGGGCAGGAAGATGGTGCCATCCTGACTGGTTGAGCCGCGCTGCCGCACCAGGAAAACCACATCCTGGCCACTCTTTAGGCTGGACTCGATGCGGGTGAAATCCTCTTCGCTGTTTACCGGCTGCTTGTTGATTTCGAGGATGATGTCGCCGCGCCCAAGATTCACGTCTTCGGCGAACGACCCGGGCTTCACGTCCTGCACGATCACGCCTTTTCCCGGAGGCATGTCGAGACGGTCGGCCATCTCCGGCGTCACCTTGCGAACCGTCACGCCGAACTTGCTCGGCTTGGGGGCGCTCGCGTCGTCGTTATCCTGGGTGTCTCCGAGCCGCGCGGCAAATAGCCTGGCGCGGTCCGCTATGGTCACAGCGGTTTCCTGCACTTTGCCATTGCGCACGAATCCCAGCGTTACCTTCGATCCCGGCTTGCGGGAAGCAATGTCGGAAACCAGTTCGGCACCTTTGACCACCTTCTTGCCATCAATGAGCGTGATGGTGTCGCCCACCTTCAATCCCGCCTGGTCAGCCGGACTGCCGGCCACCACGCTGGAGATGGTCACGCCCGATCCGTTGCCATACACCCGCGCAATGGCAGGATTTTCCACCGCATCAAACGTGATGCCGATCGAGCCCCGCGTTACCTTGTGCTCCGGCCCAGTCAGCTGGTTGTACACATCGACCACGGTCTTCGAAGGCAGGGCAAAACCCACACCCGCATAGGCGTTGGTCTCGCTCAGAATGGCCGTATTGATGCCGATCACTTCCCCGTTCATGTTGACCAGCGGTCCGCCGGAGTTGCCGGGATTGATGGCCGCATCGGTCTGAATGAAAGTCTGGAACTGACGGCCGGGCACAATGTCTCGCCCTTTCGCCGAAACGATCCCCGCCGTCACCGTCTCGGATAACCCGAACGGACTGCCCACGGCCAGAACCCAGTCGCCCACCTGCATGCTGTCAGAGTTGCCCATTTTCGCGGCCGGCAGCGTGCGGTCCATTTCAACCTTGATCACGGCCAGATCAGTTTCCTGATCAGCGCCAATCACCTTGGCATCGTGCTGCACGCCCGGCGGATCGTCTTCGAAGCGGACCCGAATACGGTCGGCTTTCTCGATCACATGCCGGTTGGTAACGATGTATCCCTTGGGGTCGACGATTACTCCCGAACCCAGGGAACGCTCGCGGATGGAACCATCGCCCTGGCCGCCGGGACCTGCCTGACCGCCCGGACCGCCGAAGAAGTGGTTGAAGAAATCATCCATGCCACCGCCGCTATCGCCACCGTCTTCGTCGTCCTGCCCTTGTCCGCCACGGCGCCGGTGGACGTTCTTGATGGTCGATTCCGTGTTGATATTGACCACGCTCGGTTCCAGCTGCTTCGCGATCTGCGAAAACGTGTTCGACATCTGCTGCGGCGAGGGCATGGCAAGCGGCGTCGCGTCGCTCTTTTGCCCTTCTTTCCCTTTGACTCCCTGGGAAATCACCGTCCCGATCAGAATGCCGACCGAAAGCGTTGCCAGAATACTCAGCGTGTAGGCCCAGCGATGAGCCTTCATGCGCATCCACATTGCGCCCGAATCCATAGGTCTACTTCCTCCAAAACACCCAAACCTTTGTATTATACCCATTTACCCGACGCCGGGCTGCGCACGAGAACATGCCTATACCTGCGGCCGGGGCTTTCACTTAGACGCATAAACCCGCGAAACCGTTTTGTGACTCGCTGGATCAGGATAAAGTGCTGTGGGCAAATCTCTTTAGCGGGGGATTTGGGCCGGTTGCAGTTTTGAGAGGAAGGATTCGTATCAGGGCATCGCTTTAGCGATGACGCCCAGAAGCGCGAAACGCGAACGGCTTTAGCCGCTGTGGCTTGCCATAGAACAGGACGCAGCCGCTAAATCGGACTTGCGCTGTTTGTCGAGTGTGGTATGCCTGAAGGCATACCCTGATACGGATCCTTTTCATCGAACTGCACAAATCCTGGACTTGAGGCCCCTGCCAGCCCAACACCGCTACCTACTTCGCTTCGTAAACCGTCTTCCCGCCGACCACGGTGCGCAGCACCTTGGTGGCTAACAACTTCTCCGGCGAGGTCGACGTCGGGTCCCGGTCGAGGACGACGAAATCCGCGAGCATCCCCGGCACCAGTTTGCCTTTTTCTATTTCCTCGAACTCGGCGAAGGCTGAGCCCGTCGTGTATGCGGAAATCGCCTGATCAATCGTGAGCCGCTGCTCGGGAAAATATTCCTGCTTGCCGTTCTCGCTCTTGCGGGTCACGGCCGCGTAAAGCCCGCGGAAAGGGCTGACCGGTTCCACTGGATAATCCGTGCCAAAAGCCAGCGTCACTCCTTTATTCAGAAAAGCCAGCCAGGCATAAGACGTTGCCGCTCGCTTCGGCCCCAGCCGGTCCTGCGCCCACCGCATGTCGGTGAGCACATGACTGGGCTGCATCGAAGCAACGACTTTCAGGCTCTTAAATTGGGCGAACTGCGCCAGCGTTGTAACCTGCGCGTGTTCGATGCGCAGGCGGAAGTCGTCGCCTCCCTCAGCCGCTTTCACGTGCGCCTCGCGCGCGGCTTTCTCGGCGCCGGCAAAGGCATCCAGCGCCATTTGTATGCCCTTGTCGCCGATGGCATGAAAACCGATCTGGAATCCCGCCAGCACGCGCTCCTTCGTCATATCATTCAGCTTCTCCGCATCGTAGCGCGGCAAGCCAGAGTTCTTAGGATCATCCGCGTAAGGCTCGAGCATCGCCGCCGTGTGCGATCCCAGGGAGCCATCCATGAATCCCTTCAGCATGCCGGTATGCAGCATCGGATCGGATTGCGGATGCGCGGTGCGCTTGCGGCTCAGCTCCTCCACGGAATCGTCAAAGGGCAGCCATTCCGAAATGCGCGCGGTCAGCTTGTCTTCTTTTTCCAGCTCTTCGTAGATCTGGAAATTCTCCCAGTTCGGCGAGTAATCCTGCGCTGAGGTCACACCGTGCGCGGCCAGATCGGCGAGCGCGAGTTCAAGAGCTTCGCGGCGCAGCCGGTGCGTCGGCTTGGGAATCACATTCAGCACGGCCTGCTGTGCCGTTTCGCGCAAAATGCCGGTGGGCTCGCCATTCTCGTTACGGTCGATCTGCCCGCCCTGCGGATCGCGACTGGCCAGCGTGACGCTGCCCAACTGCAGCGCCCGCGTATTGGCCACCGCGATGTGCCCATCAATGCGCACCAGGAATACGGGATGCCCGCCCGAAACTTCATCCAGATCCCAGCGCGTGGGCGTCACCTTCACCGGCCACAGCGTCTGGTCCCATCCGGACCCGAAAATCCAGTCGGCGCCCTTCGACTCTTCTACCTTCTTGGCTACTCGCGCGCGGAGTTCCTCAAGAGACTGCACGCCCGTCAAATCCACGCTCAGCTTTGTCATTCCGGCATCGTCAAGATGCAGGTGCGCGTCATTGAATCCGGGCATCATAAAATGTCCGCCCAGGTCGACGACCTGAGTCTGCGGGCCTTTCAGCTTCTCGATCTCAAGGGTCTTGCCCACCGCTTGAATGCGATCGCCGCGCACCGCAATTGCTTCTTCGCGCAGGATCGAGCTGAACGGCGTGTTATCGGGCACCCCGGTATAAACATTGGCGTGGACGAAAATAATGTCGGCCTTCGGCTTGGCCTCGGGCGCTGCGCCGACGGCAACGTTCTGCGCCAAGCCAGGCAATGCGATCGAGCACAGCAGAATAGGCAAGCTCCAGCGGCTCACTTTTGCCGACCTCATCCGGACTCCTCCTGGACTCAGCCTCATTCCCCCACCCCTGCCAGCGCCAGCATGGTCAGCAAAATCCGCTTCAGGCCCAGTTCGCGTCCGTTGGAATCAAACCACTCCTGCAAAGTGTGCGCCCCGCCGCCCGACCCGCCGCCCCCGATGGCGATCGCTTCCTGTCCCAGCGATAGCGGAATGTTGGCGTCGGTCGATGCCCTCTGCACCTGCGCGGCGTTCGACAGTTGCCCATCGACCGCGCGCACCACCTGCAAAATCCGCGCCCCCGCCGCCAACTCGCCTGCAGGACGGTTCCCGATCACCACTACTTCGCAACTCACGCCCGCTGGCCGCTTCTGCGCCTGTGACGAAGACCGCATCTCGGCCTCCATGGTTTCGTCTTCCACCGCGCGATTCAGCGCCAGGCGCAGCGACTGCTCCAGTCGCTCCATCTCCGCCATCGACGTTGAGCGGATATCCACCTTCATGCTGGCCGACTCGGGAATCGAATTCACCGAAGTCCCGCCGCGAATAACTCCAATATTGAACGTAGTCTTCGGCGTGGTGGGAACTGCTGTCGCCGTGAAAGTTTCAATCGCCTTGGCCAGAATCACAATCGGATTGGGCGCTCCGAAATCGCTCCACGAGTGCCCTCCCGGCCCGCGCACGATCACTTCAAAGCGGCGGCTGCCCAGGGCTTCGGCCACAATCGTGTCCGCGCCCGCGCCATCCAACACGAGGCTGTAGGCAATCGAGTCTTTCCAGCGCGGCGTCGAAAAAATGTGCCGCATGCCCCGCAGATCGCCTTCACCCTCTTCACCCACGTTGCCGATAAACACAAATGGCAGCGCATGCCGGATGCGAACTTTCCGCAGCAGCGACGCGATCGCCAGCAGCGCGGCCACGCCCGCACCGTTGTCGGAAACTCCCGGCCCGTAAATGCGGCTTCCCTGCTGCCGAATATTCAACGGCGTATTCGCCGGAAACACCGTATCGATGTGTGCGCTCAGCGCCACATACCGCCGCCCAAAGCCGGGATGCGTACCAAACACGTTACCCACATCGTCGATGCGAACATCGTCCAACCCCACTTCGCGAAAGCGTTCCGCCAGCCAGGCCGCCCGCGCCGACTCGCCAAACGGAGGCGCCGGAATCCGCGCCATCTCCATTTGCCACTGCGCCAGTTGTGGTTCCTGCGTCCGAAACCAGTTGAATGCCGACCGCACTTCCGGCGAAGCCGCCAGGCGCGCCACTTCCTGCTGCACTTGCGCAGACGGCGCAAGCTCCGGCAAATCCGGGCGCGGGGGAGTCGGGCTCATGGCAAGTATGGCGTCAGTTTACAACGCAGGCGACGAGATTAGAATTGCTAATGTGGAGCGGCGCATTACGGGAGGGTGGTAACTACACGCGTCGCAGAGCCACCACTTTCGGCATGTTAAACAGCTCTGGCGAGCGACAGCCGTAAACCCGCTCGCTGCTCAACCGCTGCCACCAACTTCTTCGTCACCGGCACTTCGATCCCGTGCCGCGCCGCGCCACGCAGAATAGGTCCGGCAATCGCGTCCAGTTCCGGGGTTTTGCCTTGCTCGACATCCTTCTGCATGGAGCTGCGCATGTTCCCCGGCATCTTCAGGACCCCCGCGATCACCGCGTCCGCGTCAATTTTCGCCCCCTCGGCAACGGCCACAGCGCTGGCTTCCCGGATGCAGGATAATCCCATCTGCCGCCACGTCGGATCGCCGAGGACTTCCCCGGTGCTCTTGTCGGCCGCCGTTGTGGTCAGGGCGAACGCAGCTAGAAAGACGAGTTTGCTCCACATCAGCGTTGCTTCGTCGTCGATGAACCGGCATTCGAATCCCATTTTCTGAAACTCATCGAGCGTGGCGCTCAGTAGACTGCGCCCCGTCGACGACACATTCAGGCGGGCGAAGGGCGAGCGATGCACGATGTGGCCTGGTGCAACGCGTTCGGACTCAACCGCAATCGTGGCCGCGATGACTTTCCCGGAGCCGTATCTCGCGCGCAGCTTCGCCAGATGGTCGACGCCATTGAGCAGAGGAACGATCGCCCGCACCGACTCCGGTTTGGTAAAAGAAGCCAGTGCCGCGTCCAACTGTGTAGCCTTGACCGTAATCCAGAGGACATCGACGGGCGGAACTTCGGCAGCATGCGAAACCGGCACACTGAAGTTTCCAAATGCGCTTTCCAACTGAAGCTGTTCAGGATAATGAGCGAGCGCTTCCGGCCTCACCACCATGGTGACCGAGTCGCCGCACCGCGCCAGGCAGGCCCCAATGAGCCCTCCAATGCCACCCGCGCCGAGAATTGCATGTTTTAAGGGAGCCATGCGCTCATCATTCCTATTTCTTCCGCTCTATTTCTTCTGCGCCGCGGCCGGCACGCATTCCAGAATCTCGGCCTCGCTGAGCGTATGGTCGCTCTGCTTGGCGCGCTGGTAGATCCGGTCCACGACCTCGTCGGACGCCGGAATGCCACGCCGTTCCAGCCACCAAAGCACATTCGACTTTCCGCTCATCGGACCCACGTCGATGATCTGTTCGAGCCCAAACAAATGCGAAGGCACACCCGAGTAGACGGTGTTCGCCAGCAACGCGTCGTCCTTGCGATAGGCCTTGATGATCGCCGCCGCATGCACACCCGTTGCGGTGCGGAACGCGTCATCGCCGACCACCGGATAATTTGCTGGAATCGGCACGCCCGTCGCCCGCGACGCCGCCTGGCAATACGGCTTCAACTTCGTCAGGTCTTTCTGATCCCAGGGTGCAATTCCCATCAGTTTCAAATTCACCAGCATCTGGTCGATCGGCGTGTTGCCGACGCGCTCTCCCAGTCCAATGGCACACCCATGCACGCAATTCGCCCCGGCGATGATTGCCGCAATCGAATTCGCGATCGCCAGACCACGATCATTGTGTCCGTGCCAGTCCACGCGAATCTTCTCACCCGATGGCTTGACTGCTTCCTCAATCACAAAACGCACCAGCGCGAGCGCGCCCATCGGCGTCGCGTGCCCCGCCGTATCGCAGATGCAGATGGCCCGGGCGCCGCAGTTGATCGCCGTCGCGTACAAGCGCTTCACCGTCTCAGGATCGCAGCGGGTCGTGTCCTCGGTGACATACATCACGTCGAGTCCGAGCGACACGGCATACTTCACAGCCTTCTCGGTGGTTTGCAGAAGAAAATCTTCGGTCCAGCCTTCGGTAAATCGGCGAATCGGGCTCGACCCGATAAAGGTCGCAGCTTCGATCTGCAGCCCCGTCTTCTGCACGATCTCAGCAATCGGGCGAATGTCGCTCTCGTGGGTCCGCGCCGCGCAGTTGGCGCGAATCTTCATTTTTTGCGCGGCAATCTCGCGCGCCAACGCAGTTACAGACTCAACCGCGCGGGGCCCCGCTCCGGGCAGACCTAGAGCGAGAGAATGGATCCCCAGGTCCTCCATCAGATAAAGAATCTCAACCTTCTCCGCAATCGAAGGGTCGCGCACTGAGGGTGACTGCAGACCATCGCGCAAGGTCTCATCGTTGATCAACACCGGTCCCGAGGGTTTCAGGCCCGGCGGATATTTCTGGTTCCAGTCGTAGATGAGGTCGAGAGTAATCATTCGAAAACCGCTTTTGGCTATTGGCTTGAGGCGTGACGGACCGGTTCAAGCCAAGAGCTAATAGCAAAGCGCTCTCACTTCTCCTTCGGCGGCAGCGTTAATCCGAAAACTGAAATCATTCCCTGCCCCGCGACATTGATCTTGGTCTCGCCCGGAGTCGGCAAATACAGCGTCTTGCAGTTTTCGCAGCGATACACTTCGGCCCTCGGTCCCCAGGCCTTCTCGACATCGCCACATTCGCGCTCGACCGCGTCGGTCATATAGAACCAGAGTTTCAAGTGCCCGCCGCAGAACTTTCCCTTTTCGTTTTTCTCGTTGCAGGCGCGCTGCCCCGCCTTCTTGATCTTGACCTTATGGTGGGGAAGCTGCGGAATATTCTGGGAGCCAGAAGTGGTTACTTCGCCAGTCGCCAAGGACGTACCCCTCGTTCGAGCGGCTCAAACGCCGCCGGATTCGGCCTTACGCGGTCATTGTAACTGAAACCTCGCAGTCGAACACGCCGGCGAAACTTGTCGTCGAAACATCTGCGTCGCAGATGCCTCTGCTAGTCTGTTCCTTTCACAGGGAACGCATGATCACGATCGTTTCAGGTCTGCCGCGCTCCGGCACTTCACTCATGATGCAGATGCTGGTAGCGGGA
>Ga0209274_10000834_pt1 | contig 16747 bp, 11 predicted proteins | sample HubBroMetageREF1_FD_188343 | JGI IMG/M metagenome (GOLD analysis project Ga0209274, IMG submission 188343) | Reference soil microbial communities from the Hubbard Brook experimental Forest, New Hampshire, USA - Hubbard Brook CCASE Soil... | ecosystem: Environmental > Terrestrial > Soil >...
GCGGGGCTAGTCATCCAACGCCTGAAACAGTTCGGTCAGGGGGACTGCGATGGCAGGATCCTCGGTGCGCAGGACACCGTCTTTGGCTTCGTAAGTGGCTGTCGCAGTGTACACGACGGCGCGCCGTTGCTTGGGGTCAATCAGCCAAACGTATGACACGCCGAAGGCCAGGTATTCTTCGATCTTCTTGCGCACCCGGCTCATGCGATCTTCAGGCAAGAGGATTTCGATGGCGATGAAGGGCGGCGTGCTGGGTATGGGATCGCGTGGGGCGGGTTCTTTGTAGACGAAGACATCCGGAATGCGGTACTTACGAGGCGCGATGCGGATGCGAGTCTCGACGGCGGGCCGGATGGGGCACCCCTGTCTCCTGAGATCGCGGAAGAATCCGCCAAACTCGAGTTGTAGAGTGCCGTGCGGCAATTCTCCCACGTTGCGCTCTAGGATTTCTCCTTCGTCGTATTCGCAATCCGGGTCGTAGCTGGTGGTCAGATATTCCTGCTCGGATACCAGAACCGAAGTCCCCATGCCTGAAGTATAACGCAGCACCTTACCGATGCGCGTCCTTTAGGTATTTGTCGAACCATGCGATGGAGCGCTGCAGCGAATCGACCTGATTCTCCCGCTTGGCAAAGCCGTGGCCCTCGCCGGGATAATAGTGTGCGTCCACGATCTTTCCGTATTTGCGCAAGGTGTCGACCACCTGGTCGGCCTCTTCCTTGGGGTCGCGGATGTCGTTCTCGCCCTGCAGCACCAGCAGGGGCGCCTTGGCATTCTGAAAGTACTTAATGGGGGAGGCGTCCTCGTAGACTTTGCGGTCTTTCACGGGATCGCCAAGAATCGACTGATCGTACTGCTGCAGCTCCGGGCTTTCGTGCGCCTGCTCGGTGAGCCAGTCCGTGATCCCGAAAAGTTCCACGGCGGCGGCCCATACATCGGGCGTTTTGCCGATAGCCATCATGGCCATGTAGCCGCCGTAAGATCCGCCATAAATTCCGATCTTCTTTTCGTTGACGTAGCCAGTGGCGACCAAGAACTTCGCGGCGTAAACTTCGTCCTGCAGATCGCCGCCGCCCAAATCTTTGTAGTTCGCCTTTTGGAAAGCCATGCCGTAGCCGGTCGAGCCGCGGACATTCGGTGCGATACACGCGTAGCCGCGCGAGGCGAGAGCTTCGGCGGTGCGGTTGAAGGTATCCAGGGTCTGGCCGGTAGGTCCGCCGTGCGGCAGCACGATCCCAGGACTTGCGCTATTCCGCTGGAGGTTGAAGGGCACCCAAAGAAATGCGCTGACGATCTTGCCGTCAAACGAACGGTAGTGGACCAAATGGGATGCGGGCAGATTCGCGGGATGCAGTCCGGCCAGCGCGGAGACAGTGAGTTGCGTGGCGCGGCGGGACGTGAAATCGTAGACCCACACATCGGCCGGCCGATTGGAACTTTGATGCGAGATCAACAATCGGTCACCGGAGGGTGAGAATGCCGTGGGGTTGCCGCTGGGATTCGTCAATCCCTCCGGGAAATTCAGCGCTTCGGGGCGGCTGGCGCCGGGCTGGGCGATGTAGGTCTTCGTGCGGCCGTCTTCATTGACGACATAAGTGAACCGCGCGCTATTGGGAGCAAAGGCGCCCGCCGCGGCATCCCATTGCGTGTCCGTCACCCAAGTTAAGTTCCGCGTGGCGATATCCAGCAGGGCCACGTTGGAATAACCGCCTTTTTGGTTGGAGCGGATCAGCAGCGTGCGCCCGTCGGCGGAAACGGAGGAGGCCTGGAAGATCGTGTCACCGGTGTGCGGCGTGAGGTTTTCGAGCGTTCCAGTCCCGACATCGATGCCATAGATGTCGGAATCGGTCCGCCCAGAATTGGCGCGGTCGGCGTAAAGGCTCTGCCCATCCGGACTCCAGGCTGCGATTCGCCACGCACGATTCTTGGTCTGCTCGTGGGTCAGGTTGCGAACTTCGTGCGTGCGCCAGTCGAGTAGAGCGATGTCGAAGACGGGCGACGCTTTCGGCTTGATGGAAATTGCGAGCGTGCGGCCGTCCGGCGACCAGTGCGGAGCGGTTTCGGAGATATCGGGAGTCCGAGTCAGATTAACGGGCGTTCCGCCCCCAGAGGGGATGGCGAAGAGGTCGTAGATCTCGCCGCCGGCGTAGTCCTGCTCGTAGACAATCCATTTGCCATCGGGCGACCAGACAGCGGCCGACTGGCGGTCGTCGGACTGTGTCAATTGGATGGGCCAGCCTCCCGCGGCAGCGACTTTCCACAGGTTGTTGCGGCCAGTGAGGTTGGTAGTGAAGACGATCTCGCGGCCATCGGGAGACCATGCAGGGCCGCCTGTGGAGCGCGTGTAGACCAGTTCTTCGATGGGCGCGGGCGCGGCGTCGGGGTTGGATTCGGAGGTTATGGATTTGGGATCGGTGATGGGGCGATCGTCTGGCCCGGACGCCGCGAGTAGAGCGGCGCTGGAGCATAGTACGGCAAGGGTGAGTTTCATGGTTTCGACGCTTTGACGACCTTGAGCAGCATCGGCGCCAGCAGAAACGCGACGGAAGAGGTGGCTGCCAGGCCTTCGTCTCGAAACGCCTTCGCGTATTCATCCGTGTGCATGAAATCGGAAATAAGGGCTACCCCGCCGGGTTTCAACACCCGCGCGATCTCACGGCAAGCGGCGGCGCGGCCTTGCGGGCTTGGGATGTTGTGCAGGCAGAGATTGGACAGTACGCAATCGAACGAGCGGTCCGGAAAGGGCATCTTCCGCGCATCGGCATTGCGCATCTCCACCTTGTCCGCGACGCCCTCGATCTGTGCATTCCGCCTGGCTGCTTCAACAGTGTTGCCGGACAAATCCCGTTCGCGCCAAAGGTCGATGCCGACGCTCCTGCCGGTGGTCAGCCGTTTCGCGGCCCCGATCATCATCAGGCCGCGTCCGGTTCCGACGTCCAGGACCTGCTCGTCGCCGCGCCACGGCGCGATCTTCAGCATGTTCAGCATGCGGTCGCGGTGACGGAATTTCTCAACCTTGACGTAAGACACCATCAACAGGATCAGGATGACGCCGGTCGGAACCAAGGACAGAACGACGCTCGCCGCGGTACTGGCTGCGGCGCTCGAGGACCTGCGAAACCCCAATCCAAACGTCAGGCCTGCCACGACGGCCAATACGATAATCAGGCCGAGGCGCGGGTTGTCAATGCCGTAGTTCGGTTTCTCCATTGGCTTGGCTAGCCGTCCAGCGCTTTGAACAGTTGGGCGAGCGGGACACTGCGGTCCCATAATGTTTCCACCGCGCGTGCGTTGAAAAGGCGCAGGCGCCCATGCCCATGACTGGAGTATAGCGCAGCGTGTGAGCGCCATCGCCGGCAAGCGGACAGCCTTAAGGTCTCCGAAAACTCAGCCTACAATAGACGGAAGGAGGGAAGAGCGTATGATCATTCATCGAGGAGGATTGATTGCCGCTTTGGCGCTGTTGGCTGGAACTCCCGCCAGCCGGGCGCAGTCGGCGTACGTGCGTGTGAGCCAGGTTGGTTACGAAGCGGGAAGTCCGCCGTTTCGCGCCTATCTGATGTCCACCGCCGCGGAAACAGGAGCGACGTTTAATGTTCTCAACTCGAGTGGCCAGAGCGTGTTTTCGGGGCCGGTCGGCGCCTTGCTAGGCACGTGGAGCAACAGCGCCACATTGACCTATTCGGTGTATGCTCTGGATTTCACCGTTCCGTCCGGGGATGGCTACAGCATCTCCGTAGCGGGGCCGGCGGCGGCAGTTTCGCCTGTCTTTCCCGTGGAAGTTCCCGCCACGCTCTACTCCGGACTACTGCTGAACACCAGGTTCTTCTATGAAACCGAACGGGACGGCCCGGACTATATACAGAACGCGCTACGCACCGCGCCTGGGCATCTCAACGACGCGAAGGCCACCGTCTTTCAAACTCCGCCATTGAATAGCGGCGACTCGATTACGACGACCGGAACGCCTCTCACGCCGACCGGCGCCGCGATTGATGCGTCCGGCGGCTGGTGGGATGCGGGCGACTACATGAAGTACGTCGAGACTACCAGCTACACGGTCGCGCTGCAGGAGATCGGGATTCGCGATTTTCCCAGTCAGATGGGCGCGCACGCTCCGCTGAACCCCCCGTCACCGCCGAATTCCATTTCGTATGCCGGAACCGCGTCGGGCGCGCCTTCATCGTCCGACTTCGGTCCGGAGGCGAGATTTGGCATCGAGTTTTTGACGAAGATGTGGAACGATAGCACGAAGACGCTCTACTATCAGGTCGCCAACAGTCAAAGCTGGGTCAACTTTCCCAACCTGCTCAGCGACTACGATATCTGGCGCCTGCCGCAGGCGGACGACGACTGGGATGGTTGCAACAGCGCCGCGCAGTACATCTGTCACCGGCCGGTATTCGTCGCCGGCCCCGCGGGATCGTCCATCAGCCCGAACCTGGCTGGGCGCCTGGCGGCTGCATTTGCGGGGTGCTACCAACTTAATCGCACATCGGAGCCGAGCTTCGCAAACCAGTGCCTCAAGAATGCGGAGGACATCTTCGCCCTGGGGGATACGTCGTATGCGGACCCGGCGGCGTCGGTGGGTAGCGGCACCTGCACTTCCGGGTGCCTGCTCACGATCATGCCGTTTGACGGATATCCGGAAACCGTGTGGGACGACGACATGGAACTGGGCGCTACCGAGCTTTATTTCGCACTAAAGTCCGCGGGCGGGAACCTGCCGCCCGGGTTGCCTGTCACCAATCCCATGACGTACCTGACGCAGGCGGCACAGTTTGCGAGCAACTACATTACCAAGATCTACGACGCCGGTTACACCGATACTTTAAATCTTTACGACGTGAGCGGGCTGGCGCATTTCGAGTTGTATCGCGCGTTGAGCCTGGCGGGCAATCCGAGCGGTTTGCCGGTTACCCAGGCGGGCATTCGCAGCCAACTGCTGCAGCAGGTGGGCGATGCAATTACTCAAGCTGGAACCGACGCATGGGGTTTTGGCGACGTGTGGAACAGCGATACGACATCGCACGGCGGGGGCCTCTCGGTAATGGCGAGCGAAGCTTATTATCTGACCGGCGACAGCTCCTATGACACTTACTCGCGCCAGTGGCTGGCGAACATTCTGGGCGCGAATCCCTGGGGATCGTCATTTATCGTGGGCGACGGGTCCACCACCTTTCCCAACTGCATCCAGCATCAGGTCGCCAACATAGCCGGAGCGCTGAACGGCACTTCAGGCGGCGTCCCGGTGCTGTGGGGGGCGGCTTCGGAAGGCCCTGCCTACGCGGCCACTGCGGGCACTCTCCCCGGCATGAATCTTTGTCCGGCAAACGGAATGGATACTTTCCACATATTCAACGGCAATGACGGACCGTATAATGCATCGCAAAAAGCCGTTTACCGGGACAATGTGCAGTCTTACAGCACGACCGAGCCGGCCATCGATCTCACTTCGACGTCGTTCCTGATGTGGTCCTGGCGGATGGCGGGGCAGCCAGCGCCTCTTTCAGATCCCGGTGCTCGAAGCTCGACTCCATCCGGTCCATCTCGGCTGCCGTAAGGCCGATTTTCTTCGCTTCGCGCCGCCAGGTGGCAGTCGCCTTCCCCACTTCGGCGGCGATTTTACGCGCCTCGCCCGGGCCCAGTTCGAAATACTCCGCAACGTCAAGGGCTAACGCAAGGGAAGCCGTGCCATCGCTGAGATCGATGGCGGTGGTCAGAATGCGCGGCTTGATATCGATGGGCACGGGATTGAGATCGTAGGCGGGGGACAGCCGCCATCCGGCGGGACCGGCATAGAGAAAGCCGTGGTTGCGCAGATGGTCGTCGGTATTCGAGATCATGATGCTGAATACGATCCTCCGCCATAGGGCGCGCATGTCCTCATTAGGAGACGCTCCGTGCTGGCGCAGGACGTCCACGAACTCCAGATAGCTGCGGGTTTCCTGGTCCGCGGCGTCGAGCATGCTCATGGCCGAGAGGAACGGCACGCGCATTCCGCTGTCGCGATCGAAACGGCGCAACAGCAGCACCGGTTTTCCAGCCACGGTTTTCAGCCTCCATGCGGGCACTGCAATGCCAGCCTTCGCCGCAAGCGTCAGGGCTACGGCTTCCCACAAAACTGCGTTGATTTCGTCTCCTTTGTTGGGAAACTTGGCGATGGCCAAATGCCCGTCGCGGTCCCGGACCGAAGCCTTCGGGCGCGCGCCGCCGAGCGATGAGCCGGGCGCCAGGAGCAGGCGCAAATCTTCATCCGTATCGTTGTCGGCGGTGACGTGCTCGGCCGCTGAAAGCAAGCGGGGCAGTTCAATCAGGGGCGGTATCTTGGCGGGTCCGTGCGCCGCCAGAAAGAGTCCGCCTTCGCGTTCGGCGAAGCGCAGGGCGCCCTGGCGCGCTTCGTCGTCTACCATGAGCAGATAGTCGATTTCCCTGACAGTGCGCGGCGTCTCACCCAAGCGCTCCGCGCGGCGGCGTTCGGCGCGGCGCATCAAGATCCGTCCCCAGCGGTCTGGGGCGGAGTCGCCGATGGCGCCAAACAGCGGCTTTTCAGATTGCGTGTGAAAAGGGCCGGGCCCGAGTTTCAGGGCGGGCTCCAGGGAAAAGCGAGCGGGATTCGCGAGCCAGCCCTTATCGTATTCGAATGTGGCGCTTTCCCTGCCCTTGCGCATGCGCCCCCACAACCGGCCCACGAGGTGAGGCGTGCCCTGGAGATCTACGTAAACGAAAACTTCCTTATCCATGGCTGGGCGGTCCTTGCCTGCGCGTTAGCCGGATGCGCTCCGGCAGATGCTCCTCTTCGAGTTCCATTCCAACGGCGTCGTGCCTGGCGTCGGCCACGCCGGCCAACCGATCGATCATGCCCAGAACGAAGAGCACGGTAGCGTAAATGCCCAGCGAGACGCCTGCGTCTCCCTGCTCCAACTTGTGCAGAGTCGTGCGGCTGATCGAGGCGCGCTCAGCCAGGATCGCGGCGGGGATACGCCGCCGCAGCCGGGCATCGCGGATATCGTGGCCCATCTTGCGAAGGGCGCGCCTCACCGGGATGGGCGCTTTTGGGGCTAATTGAGGTTTTCTCATAACGTTCATGATACTGGTCATTATAAGCTTTAAGGTACAGTATCGTGAACGTTAAGTCAATGGTTAACACCAGCATGCCCCTGCGCGTCTTACTGCCATGAACGCTTTCTGGCAGGATACGCGCTTCGCTCTGCGGATGCTGCGCCGGAGTCCTTGTTCACCGGTACGGCCGTGCTGGCGCTCTCATAACGTCCATAATCCTGGTCGTTATAGGCTTTAAGGTATAGTATGGTGAACGTTAAGTCAATGGTTAACACCAGCAGACTCCTGCGCGTCTTACTGCCATGAACGCTTTCTGGCAGGATGCGCGCTTCGCTCTGCGGATGCTGCGGCGGAGTCCTTTGTTCACCGGCACGGCCGTGCTGGCGCTGGGAGTGGGGATCGCCGCGAACACCGCGATCTTCAGCCTGATGGATGCCATGTTGCTGCGCCCCGTGCCCGGCGTGAGAACTCCGGCCGCACTGGCCGTTTTCGAGCGTTGGCAAGCGGGCCAGTTGCTGGGCAACATGGGCTATCCCGATTACCGGGATTACCGCGATCAGTTGAAGAGTTTCTCGGGAGTGGCCGCGGAAGCCGGCACGCAAGTCAGCTTCTCCAGCGGCGGCGCTAGCGAGCGAGTTGCCACGGCGCTAGTCTCCGGAAACTACTTTGTGGTTCTGGGCGCAAGCGCGGCTGCCGGGCGTCTGCTCGCCGACGCGGACGAGCGCGAAGGCGGGCCGGCCGTCGCCGCGATCGGCTACGCATTCTGGCAGCGCGCGTTCGGCGGAGATCCGCGGGTGGTAGGAAGCACGATTCGCCTGAATGGCCACACTTTCCTGGTGGTTGGAGTGGCGCCGCGCGACTTACGCGGCACACGCACGCAGTTTCAGCCCGATGTATGGATGCCGATCACGCTCCAGCCTATAGCGATGCCACGCATGACGCCGGGCACGTTGCGGAATCGCGCCAGCGGCTGGCTGCGCATCGTCGGACGCCTCGCGCCCGGTACATCCCTCGGCGCGGCGCAGGCGGAAACGAGCGCGGTGGCGGCGCGCCTGGCGCAGGTGTATCCGGCAACCAACCACACGCGCACGGTGGCGCTGGTTCCGGGCTTGGGACTGGATTCGGACGACCGGGCGGAGGTGCGGCGGCTGCTGGGATTGCTGCTGGCATGCGTCGCACTGCTGCAGCTTATTGCCTGCGCGAATGTCGCCAATTTGATGTTGGCGCGGTCGGCGGCGCGCCGGCGGGAGGTTGCGGTACGCGTGGCGCTAGGCGCGGGCCGGGCGCGCCTTGTGCGACTCTTTCTGACGGAAGGCGCGCTGCTGGCGGCAGGTGCGGGGTTGGCCGGGGTACTGCTGGCTCCGATGGTTGCGCAATTGGCGATCGCGGCGAACCAGAACGCCTACACCATGCGCGGCGTGAACGTGCAACTTGACGCCCGGGTGCTCGGCTTTGTGCTGCTGCTGACGACGATATCCGGACTGCTCTTCGCATTGGCGCCCGCACGGCGGGCCGCGCGCGTGGACCTGACCACATCGCTGAAGGACGGATCGCCGGGCGCGGGCCGGACCGGTTCGCGCGTGCGGGGCGGACTCATTGCGGCGCAGACCGCGCTCTCGCTAGTGCTGCTGGCCGGTGCGGGGACTGGCATCGCCAGCATGCGGCGGGCGCTCGGCGCGAATCCCGTGGCACAGCCGGAAAACGTGCTGCTTGCGTCGGTGGACCTCGACGTTCAAGGCTACTCTCCGGCAAGAGCACAGAGCTTCTATACGGCTCTGCTGGAACGGGTGCGCGCGCTGCCTGGAGTCACCGCGGCGAGTCTAGGGCTGTCGATCCCACCGGAGGAGTTCTTCGGCCGCCGCGCCATCTTCCATCCAGGCGAGGAGCCGCCGCTGCACGATTTCCAGGGCGACGACTTCGCATTCGGGCTGCGCGTGGACGACGATGTAATTGCTCCCGGCTTCTTTCACGCGCTGGGCATACCTCTGCTCGAAGGCCGCGAATTCAGCGCCGCAGATGGCGCAGACGCTCCGCGCGCCGGCATCGTGAACGAAAGACTCGCACGGCGCATTTGGCCAGGTGGCGAAGCCATTGGGCAGCGGATTGTCGCGCCGGATTTCAGCGGACCGGCGCGGTCCCCGATCGCCATCGTGGGAGTTGTGAAGGACGTGGCCGTGCGATCGCTCGCGGGCGATGCCACGTTACAGCTCTACCTGCCGCTGGCGCAAGAGTACAGCGGGCGCGCCACTCTGATCGTCCGGGGCGGCGCAGCCGCGCCGGGGTTAGCAGGCGCGTTGCGTACGGAGGTCTCCCGGTTGGACCGCAGCCTGCCGCTGTTCGCCATCGAAACAATGCCCCAACACATCGATACGTCGCTTTGGCGGCAGCGCCTCGCCGCCGGGTTGCTGGGGATCTTCGGTGCGCTGGCGGTGGCGCTGGCGGCGATGGGGATCTACGGCGTCGCGGCGCATTCGGTCTCGCAGCGGACGCGCGAGATCGGGATTCGCATGGCCATTGGCGCGCGCGGAGACCAGATCTCGGCGCTGGTGGTCCGCGAAGGGATGGCCTGGGTGCTCGCGGGGGCCGCCGTCGGCCTGCCTGCAGCGCTGCTGGCCACGCTGGCCATGCAGAAGGTGGTCCCCGGCGCGGTCCCATACAATCCCTGGGTGCTGGGCGCTACGTTCGCAACGCTCGGCGCGGTCAGCCTGCTGGCGAGTTATTTGCCCGCACGGCGTGCGGCGCGGGTGGACCCGGTGGTCGCACTGCGTTGCGAATAGACGGGACAAAACGCCACTCGCCGGTGTCTATCCTGAGATGGTACTACGCATCGCTCTCCTCGCTCTGATGGCCTTCGTGCCGATGACGCCCGCACTGGCAGACGACACCTCGAGCGGGCGAGCCGAATTGGATAAAGGGCGACAGGCCTACGCCCAACAGCAGTTTGCCGACGCGCTGACCCGCTTCGATGCCGCCGAAAAAGACGCCCGAACCGAAGGCGACGCAGCGTTGCTGTTGGAATGTCTGCGGCTGCGGGCGGCGGTGCAGCGCGATTCCGGCGATGCGGCGCACGCGGAGCAATCGCTTGCAACGGCCGCGGATGAGGCCGCCAAGGCCTACGGCGAAAGCAGTCCGGAAGTGGCCGCCGTCCTGGAGGAGGTTGCCGCCGGGGATCGGGCTCAGGGCCGCGCCGAACCGGCCCTGGCGGCCATTGAGAAGGCCATTAAGATTCGCGATGCGCAAACAGGCGCGGCACGCTCCGGACTGGCCCGCGACCTAACGTTGGCGGCTGTGTTGCTCCAGCAAGCCGAGCAGGCGGAGCCGGCCATCGAGTTGTTGAAGCGCGCCATCCAGGAGTGGAGCCTGGCGCAACCCGGCGATCCGCAATGCCTGCCCTCCATCGAGGCGCTGGCCGGCATCTACCGCGACCATTCGCAGTACGCGGATGCCGAGCCGCTGCTGCAGCGGGCCGTGCGGATGCGCGAAGCCGCCGACGGCATCGAGACGGCGGAATTGATCCCGTCGGTGGATTCGCTCGCCTATGTGGAATTCGGCCTGAAGAAGTACCCGGAGGCCGAAGCGCTGTACAAGCGGCTGCTTGGCCTTTGGCAGAAGAACGCCGGCGCGGACCATCCCATGGTGGCGCTGACGCTCGACAAGATGGCCGAGTTTTACGCCTTCCAACATCGCTACGAGGAAGCCGAGACAGTGGCCACGACCGCGCTGTCGCTGCGGGCCAAGACGTACATTGCCAGCCTGAACCAGACCGGCCGCGTGCTGCTGATGGAAGCCAAAATGGACGAGGCGGAAGACTTGTACCACAGAACCGCGCAGATCGGCGATCTGGCGAAGGCGCCGGACGACGCGATGGATTCGCCTTTGCGCATCTATGCCAGGATTCTGCGCGAGATGAAGCGGGACGATGAGGCCGCCGCGGTGGAGAAGCGCGTGAAGGAAGCGCTGCTGCGGAAGGCGGATCGGGAAGGCCGGCGGCCGGCTCCGGGGGCCACGCCGCCACAATAATTTACAGTAAAATTGTTTCTACACGCATGAAGATAACGAAACTACCGCTGATTTTTGTGGTCACGGCGGCCTTTGCCGCGCAGAGGTATCAACCCGCCGCCATCTGGGAATGGCAGGAGGACGTCATCACCGATCCCGCGGCCCAAAGCGCCTTTTTCGCATTCGCCACCACGCACGGAATCAACTCGGTTTATGTCGAGTGCGAGTCGGCCGTACAGAACAATCAACCGGCCCTCGCTGGCTTCCTGGAAGCCGCCGCAAACAATGGGCTGACGACCGAACTCCTCTTCGGAGACGCGGACTGGGTGCTGCCAGGCTCGGGCTATCCCTACCAAGGTTATGCGGTCTCACTGGTCTCAGTTTACACTGCGCAGTTGCTTGGCCAGATGACTACCGGAAAACCGGTTGCGGTGCATTTCGACGTGGAACCTTACAGTCTGAAGCAATGGAAGGTGGAACAGAATACCATTGCCCTGGATTACATCAGCCTGGTGACTCAGTTGGAGGCGGCGGCGCAACCGCTTGGTTTGAAGCTGTCGGTGGACGTGCCCTATTGGTACAGCACGATTCCGGTTACGCAGGGTTCGGTTACGACGCCCATGAACCAGCTCGTTATCGATATAGTGGATCGCTACGTCATTATGGATTACTGGGATACGGCGTCGCGCATCGAGCGCCAGGCGACTACGGATATGACTTATGCGGATAGCATCGCAGGCAAGCAGGTGGTCATCGGCGTTCTCACTACTTGCGACCAGAACCCGCAGGACCAGTCGTTCTGCAATACGAGCCCGCACAACGGGACCGCCGATATGGAAGCGGTCTTGAACCTGGTCCGGAAGGCCGAAGTTCCGAATGCAGCCTTCGGAGGGTTCGCAATCGAGGATTATGCCGGGTTCAGTATCCTTGGCCCCTAACCAACGCGGAAGACTTTCTGCATCGCCGTGGTGAGCCGCGCAATGCGCCGGTAGCCCGGACGGTACTTGCCTGATGGAACCGGGCTTGAATTGATCGCCACGCCAGCCCACGGCCAGATCGGCGGCCCAGTTGTCTTCCGTTTCGCCGCTACGCACGCTGATGGTCACCTGCCAGCCGGCGTCTTTGGCGAGCCGCCAGGCTTCCGCGGCTTCTGTCAGCGTGCCGATCTGGTTGGGCTTCAACAACAGCGCATTGCAAGCCTGCGCCTCGACAGCCCGGCGGATGCGCTGCGGATTGGTGCAGAGCAAGTCGTCGCCTACTACCAGCGCGCGCTTTTCCAGCGCGTGCCGGAGCGTGGGCCACCATTCCCAGTCGTCTTCGGCGAGGCCGTCTTCCACGCTCACGATGGGATAGCGCTCTACCCAGCGGACCAGCCGGGCGATCATCCCGGCGCTATCGAGTGTCGCGCCGTCGAGGTGATATTGGCGGCTAGCGTAGAAGTGGCTGGCGGCCACGTCGAGCGCCAGCATCACGTCGATGCCGGGCTTGTAACCGGCGGACTTGATCGCCACAACGGCGGTTTCGATCAGTTCCTCGGTGCTGTCACACTGCGGCGCGAGTCCGCCTTCGTCGGCCGTGAGCAACCGCATGCCGTAACGCTTCAGAACGAGGGCGGCGGCCGCCTGGTAGACGTCATAGGCCATGGCCAACGAATCGTCGACAGTGGTGGGCCGGGCAGGCACGATCAGCACGTCCTGGATGGCGACCTGACGGCCGGCGTGCATGCCGCCACTGAAAAGGTTGATGGTGAGGCGCGGCAGGGTGTCCGGCGCGTGCCCCAGCATTCCGGCGAAGTACTGGTAGAGGGCCACGCCGCGCTCTTGTGCGCAGGCGCGCGCGAAAGCTACGGAGACGGCCAGAGTGGCATTCGCGCCCAGACGGGACTTGTCAGGCGTGCCGTCCAGTTCGATCAAGGCGCGGTCCAGTTCGGCTTGATCGGCGAAGCCTGGGCCGGCGAGCGCGTGCTGGATCTGGCCGTTAACGAGCGCCACGGCTTTGCGGCAACCGAGGCCGCCATAGCGCTGCGAGTCGCGGTCGCGAAGCTCTAGCGCCTCGGCCGTGCCAGTGGAGGCGCCAGAGGGAACTGACGCGGATGCGTACGCGCCGCCCGCCAGCGTACAGGTGGCGCTGACAGTCGGACGGCCCCGACTGTCCAGAATTTCGGCGGCGGTTAGTCGCTCGATGATAGGCATAGCTGCTCTTCAACTATAGTAATCAGATCCGCGACGCGGGACGGCGCGGAAGGCAGGATACGCAGCACCGCATCGCGCTGGCGGACACGCCCGGTGGGGTCGAGGTACTCGAGCGGCGAACGCCCCACAGCGCGCGCGAGCAGGCAGGCCAGCGTATGGCGCACGGCGCGAGGCTCCAGGTCCGCAGCCCATATGGGCGAGCCCAGCGCTTCCGAATAAACGCGCCAGTATTCCCGCGCGGCAGAGGCGAACTCGCGCCGCAGCACCAGCAGGTGATGCGCCTTACTGAGGAAGTGCGTCAGTGAGAAACCCAGATCGAAGGCCGGGTCGCCGAAATGGATCACTTCGTGATCGAGGAGCACCAAGCGGTCGTTGTGAATGAGTATGTTCTTCGGACTGTAATCGCCGTGTACCAAAGTGATGCGACAGGCCAGCGTTTCGGCGATTAGGGAGTTCAAAAACGCCGCTGCGGCGGGCGCCTGTTGCGCGGAGTAGCCGTAATAGGGTTCCAGGCGGAGCGATTCGAAGAAAGTGCGATCGCCGAATACCGCCGCCAGATCCGCGCGCCCGTATGCATCGCGGTGAATGGCCGCTAGCAGCGTGGCGAACTGCCGGAAATGATCGGGGCAGATCTTTCCGCCGAGCAGCAGCGTCTTCCAGTTCGCATGTGGCTGCGGAACGGCCTGCATGGCCAGCAAGTGCCGCTCGCGATCTTCAAACAACAGGGGAGCGATCGAACCGGGCGGCGCCAGGCGCGCCAGCCATTCCAGGCCGAGGGCTTCCCTATGAATGCGCTCGGGCGAGCTGAACCAATCCACCGGAACGCGCAGCTTGGCGAGCGCTTGTTTCAACACCCATGCGTCACCAGACTCGCGCGCCACCCACACGGTGCGGTTGGAGACGCCGCCCTGCAAGACTTCGATGCGCGGATGCTCGCCGGGCGCGATGCGGCCGGTCCGCTGCAAGTACGCGAGCAGCGCCGGAACGTCTTCGATATCGAGCGCGTCAAGCAACGGCCGGGACCTCTTTGGCTGCGCAGGCTTCGCAATCCATGGCCGCATAAGCGCAGCCCACTGTCACCAGGAACATAGTCAGCACTTCGCTATCGCCCAGGTTGTATTCGAAGAAGCCGGCGATCATGGTGGCGACGACCACCGCGACCGCGCCATGCAGCACGAATTTCAAATCGCTGCGCCCAGGCGGAAGACGCCAGACGCGGCACAGACAATCCCACAGGATCTGCCCCAACACCCAGAGCATCAGCAGCATGGTGGGAATGCCGCGCTCCGCCGCATATTGCAAATAGATGTTGTGCAGGTGGCCATACCAGCCCTCCGGCAGCGGGCGTGGGATATCGGGCGGCACGTAGCGATTGAACTGCAGCTTGACTTCTTCGGGGCCCAGCCCGAACCAGGGATGCGCGCGGATCATCTCGACGCCCGTGCGCAAGGTGACAATGCGGAACTGATTGGAATCCAATTTGCCGGGGTTGAGCATGGACGAGAAGCGCTCGCGAATGGAGGCCGGGGCCAGAAATGCGATCAGCAATAGCACCACGGGCACGGCCACTACTAGCGCGCGCTTCCAAAACCAGAGCAGGTAGATTCCGGCGCCGGCGCTGGCCAGCCAGATGCTGCGCGTGAACCCCAACAACAGCGCAGTGGCCATCAGGAGAGCGCATAGCAGCCACAGCCAGGCGCGCTTGCGTGCGATGCAAGCAAAGAACAGAAACGCGGTAGTCATCAGCAACGCGAACATTTCCTGGCCGCCGAAGGTCATCCAGTGGCTGGTGAACCCGGTGATCCGCTCACCGACGTAGTAGTCGTAGAAGCTGCGGCCCTGCGCGTGCGCTTCTTGCACCTTGTGGCCGAACTGCACGAGGCCGCGGAGCGCGGTCAGCGTGCCGGCGCCCGCCCAGCAGAGGAACAGCCGCCGGATGATAATGAAGTCGCGGAGGGTCGAGAAGACCACCAACAGGGTAGTGAATACGAAGATTTTACGGACCTGCGGCAGGCCGGCCGCAGGATCCGGCGAAAGGGCCAGCGAGACCAGCGTGCCCAACAAGAACAGACCGAGGGGCAGCCAGATGCGCGGCAGCCGCATGCGTCCTCCCGAAATCAGCAGAGCGGCCAGTGCCAGTCCCAACAGGATTTGCGATGCCGCGATGGAAAAGAGAATGGCTACGGCTGAGCCGAACGTGAGCCATCGGGCAACGCGAAAAAGAAAAGGTTCCGATGAGTCCATGAACCATTCAGTATAGTTGGAGGGCGGGCTTTAGCCGACGTGGGGCTTCAGCACCGCATCCACAGGCTAAGACCTGTGGAGTAAAGCGCGCTTCACTCGCCGAGCGGGGCTGAAGCCCCGCGCCGGCTAAAGCCCGCCGTCCAAGTCTCGCTTCAGCGAATGTTCAACCCGCTGATAGACTGTGGGTATGACATTTGCGAATCTGACCTGTATTTGTGGTCTGTGCCTGCTGACTTCGATGAGTGCTGCCGCGCAGATCGCGCCGCCACAGGTGCCCGAAAACCTGCAGGTTCCCAACACGGAAACCGTGCTGCTGAAGGCCTTAGGCAAGGGAAAGCAGATCTACGTTTGCAGCGCTAAACCCGGAGACGCGAGCCAGTTCGCGTGGGTGCTCGACAGGCCGCAGGCTGACCTGATCGGCGACAAAGGCGAGGCGATCGGCAAGCATTATAAGGGTCCGGTTTGGGAAGCGCCGGACGGCAGCAAAGTTGGCGGACAGGTTCAGGCGCGCGCCGCCGCGCCGAATGCGAATGCGGTTCCGTGGCTCCTGTTGAAGGCCGCGTCCCATGACGGGAAGGGGACTTTCTCCGGCGTGACCTACATTCAGCGGGTGGACACCGAGGGAGGTTTGGCTCCAACAACGGGCTGCGACAAATCGCATGCGGGAGCGGAGGCGTCGACCGATTACCAGGCTACCTACTTCTTTTACGGCTCCCAGACTCCCGAGACGCCGCTGCAATCGCTTCCCTACAGCCCGAGCCTGGACTTGACCGATATGGACCCGTCCGTCAATCCCTGCGAGGACTTCTATCGCTACTCGTGCGGCGGCTGGTTGAAGAAGAATCCCATTCCATCCGACCAGTCGAGTTGGAGCGTCTATTCCAAGCTGACGCAGGACAATGAGCGGTTCCTGTGGGGCATTCTGGAGGACACTGCCAAGCCGAACCCGGCGCGCTCGACGGTGGAGCGCGAGATCGGCGACTTTTTCGCGGCGTGCATGGACGAATCCGCTGTGGAGAAGACCGGCGCGGGTCCAGTGAGCCTGGAACTTTCAGCTATCGGCCAGTTGAAGTCGGTGGCGGATTTCCCGGAGGTGCTGGCGCGCGAGCACCTGGCGCAGAACTTCGGCATGCTGTTCAGTTTCAGCGCGAGCCAAGACTACGCGGATTCCTCGCGCGAGATCGCCTTCGCCGGTGCAGGCGGCCTGGGCCTGCCGGACCGCGATTATTACACGAAGACCGACGCAAAAT